>PPYF01242789.1_pt1 | contig 20762 bp, 15 predicted proteins | sample 1559871 | NCBI WGS metagenome assembly PPYF01 (sample SAMN08240021, study PRJNA423297) | Human gut metagenome, whole genome shotgun sequencing project.
GAGCGCAGCGAATTTCGGGCGCGAAGCAGCACACGCGCAGCGTGTGACCGGCCAGCCCGGTTTCGCCAAAGGCGAAATGGGCGGCGTAAGCCGCACAAGGGCCGGGGCTGCGAGCGCGGGCCCCGAAACGAGCGCAGCGAATTTCGGGCGCAAAGAGGATGCCAGACAGGCGGCCCGGCGCACGGCGCGCGCGGCCATGCGCATTTGGGCGGCGCGCACGCGGCGCATGCGCGAGGGATGGCCTGGGCAGGAGGCCGTGCTGTGCCCGGAATGCGGCCGCGCGCTGGCGGGCGGAAGCCCCCTGTATGTTCGCCGCGGCACGGGCGCATGCCTGGGCTGCGCGCGGGATGTGGACAGGCACACCCCCTTTTTGCCCGTGTGCCCGGTGTGCATGGGCGCGCTGGGCGCGGGCGGGCCCGGCGAGGTGCCGCTGTACACGGCGCACGGGTGCGATTTTGTGCTGGGCTGTGGGCACTGTGTGGCCGTGCGCGAGGCCGGCTGGCCGGGGCAGCTGGAAGAGGAGGCGGGCGGATGCTGAACGAGGGCTTTATATTGCTGCACCGCAGCATGCTGCGCTGGGAATGGTATGGCGACGGCAACACCGCGCGGCTGTTCATCCATTTGCTGCTGACGGTGAACTACCGCCCCCAGCACTGGCGCGGCCTGAAGATACGGCGCGGCCAGCGCGTGGCCAGCGTGGCAAAGCTGGCCGAAGAGCTGAACATGACGCCCAAGTGCGTGCGCCTGGCGTTGCAGCGCCTGGCCGAAAGCGGCGAAATTGCGTGCGAGCCGCACACGCGCTACACCGTGTACACCGTGTGCAACTACGGGCTTTACCAGGGCTGGTGGGGCAAGGTGGAAGAGGGCCCGCAAACGGCGGCGCCAGGCCATTTTCCGGCCATGCCGCAGGGCGCGCAGGGCAAACTGAGGGCAAACAAAGGGCAACAATGGAACAAAGAACAACAACCCTTCTGCCCGCCGCCGCAAAGCGCGGCGGGGTATGACGGCCTAAGCCTGGAACAGCTTTTCTGCGCCCAGGCCCCGCCCGGCGCCCAGGCGGCGGGGCGCCGGGCAAGGCGGCGCTGGCGGCCCAAAGCGCCGGGCCAGCGCCCGCCGCAGGCGGAACACGAGGCCGCCCGGTGCGGGCAGGCATGTGACGGCACAGCCGCCCCGCAGGTGGAACGCAGGGCCGCACCCCGCCCGGCTGGCGGCGCGGCCGGGCAGCAGGCCGCCCGGCGGCCGGAAACACAGACGGAGGGAACGGCATGAGCGCACCGCACAACATGGCAGAGATGGCGGCCATTGGCCTGATGCTGCTGTACCCCCAGCAGGCGGGCGAGGCGCTGGGCCTGCTGCGGGCCGGGATGTTTGAGGCGCAGCCGCTGGCGGATATTTTTCGCTGCATCCAGCGCATGCACGCCGAAGGGCGCGCGTGGGACGGCGCGGCCGTGGCCGGGGCGCTGGGGCCGCAGTATAACGAGCTGGTGATGCAGTGCGCCGAGTGCACGGGCAGCGCGCAGCAGCTGGGCAGCTATGTGGCCATTGTGCGCCGGGCCTGGCGCGAGCGCACGCTGAAGGCCGCCGCGCTGGGCCTTGCCACAGGTGGGCAGGACGCCGACGGCATCACCGAAGCCATGCGCGCTTTGGTGCGCCGGCAGGACGAGCTTTTGGGCGAGGCGGGCCACGGCGCCGCAGCCAGCTTTGCCCAGTGTGCCGCGGCGGCGCTGGCGGGGCAGGGCGGCGCCGGGCAGGCCATGCAGGTGCCGGGCTGGCACGCCTTCAACCGCGCCACGGGCGGCCTTGCAAAAAAGGGCGTGTATGTAATTGCCGCGCGGCCCGGGCGGGGCAAAACGGATTTTGCCCTGCAAATGGCCGTGATGCTGGCGGCCAGATGGAGCGTGTGCTATTTCAGCATGGAGATGACGGGCACACAGCTTGCGCGCCGCGCGCTTTCGCGGGTGTGCAGCATCCCGGCGGACGCCCTGCGCGACGGCACGCTTTCGCCCGCCCAGGCCGGGGCCGCACAGCAGGTGGCGGCGCGCTTTGACGAGCTGCGCCTCACCGTGGACGATGCCGCCGCCGTGGACATGCAGCGGCTGGAACAGGCCGCCACCCGCCACAGGCCGGACGTGATATTTTTAGACCACATTGGCCTGATGAAAACGCGCGCGCGGCCCAAGCGCAGCGAAGAGCTGGCCGGGCTGACGCGGGCGCTGAAAGAGTTTGCCATGCGCCGCAACGTGGCGGTGGTGGAGCTGGTGCAGGCCGCGCGCGAAAGCGAGGGGCGGCGCATGGGCCTGCGGGACATGTTCGGCAGCGCCACCATCGAGCAGGACGCCGACGGCGTGCTGGCGCTGGAGCCGCAGGGCGAGGGCGCCGTCTCGGGCCAGGGCCGCCGGGACGTGCGGGTAAGCGTGCTGAAATGGCGCGAGGGCGTTGTGTGCGAGCTGCACTTTGCCTGGCAGCCGCAGTTTCACCGCTTTTGGCCCGTGGGGGGCTAAGGGGCGCTGCCCTGCGGCCCGCGCCCACCGGCAGGGCGCTTTGCCCGGCGGGCCCTGGCCCGCATGCCCCGCGCGCAGGGCGGGCGCGGGCACATTTTCCGGCCGGGCCGTTTGCCAAACAGCGGCCGCCGTTTGAAACAGGAGGAGACGCAAATGATGGAGATGTTTGTTACCCTGCAGGTGCCGTACACGGCGCCGCTGGCCGCCGCCCTGGGGGCCAGCGCCGCGCCGCAGGGCGCGCCCGGCGTTTTGCACCCCGCGCACAAAGAGGCAGGCGCCGCGCAAAAAGGCGCGCCTGCCCGAACACAAGCGGGCGCAGGCGGCAAGGGGGCGTGCGGCGCAAAGGCCCGCCCCCCTGCCGGGCCAGAGGCCGCGGCCGGCCCGGCGCCATTGCAGCCGGCGCCCGGCACGCGCCGCATGCCCCTGCAGGAAAAGCTGGACGCCGTGGACGAATACCGGACGGGCGACAGCCTGTACACCGTGGCGGCGCGCCACGGCATTGCGCTGGCCGCGGCGCGCAGGCTGGTGGCCAGCCGCACGCTTTTGCGCGAGAACGAGCGCCGCCGCCGCAGGCTGATTGCGCTTGTGTGCAGCGCGCGCCCGCCCGTGCGGCCCGTGTGCCGCGGCTGTGTGTGGGGCTGCCGCGCCACGGGGCTGTGCACGCAGCCCCGTGGCCTGAACGCGCAGGGGCCGCAGGGGCAGCCCGTCCCCGGGCGCTAGGCGGCGGGGCGCACGGGCAAGGGCGCCTGCCGCGCCCGGCGCTTTCCGGCAGGGCAAAGGCTAAGCCCCCCCGCCGTGCGGCGTGCCGGGGCCCGGGCGGAACGCAAGCGCGGCCGCAACACAAAAAAGGAGGCAAAGCCATGACAAAACGGGAATTCCGGCGGCTGTGGGCCGTGCCGGCAGACATTGACGCGCGCGTGCGGCGCATGCACCGCCTGGAAGAGAGCCTTTTGCGCGCGCCGCAGGTGGTGACAGACACGGTGCAGGCCTCGGGCCGCAGCGCGCCGTATGCGCTGGGCACGGTGACGGTGCGCGGCGTGTGCGCGGCGGACGGCCCGGCGGCGCGGGCCCGAAAGCGCGCCGAGGTGCGCCGCATGGCCCGTGCGCTGGAACAGAAAAACGCCCAGTACGAGCAGGACTACGCCGATGCCCTGCGGGCCATTGAGGGCATTGAGGACGCGGCGCTGCGCTGTGCCGTGCAGCTTGCCTGCCTGGAGGGCATGCCCTGGGAGGCCGTGGCCGACGAGCTGGGCGCCACGGGCGAGGCCTGGCGCAAACGGGTGGAGCGCTGGCTGGCCGCGTGGGAAAAGGCCGCCGCGCACGCCGCCGGAAAACCGGCGTGCCCTGCGCCGCTTTCTTTCCCCGCCGCGCAGAAGGCGGATGCGGCCGGGCGCAAAAAAGGGTTTGATTTTTCGCGCAAAATAAGGTAATATATATTTTATAAATGCACCGTTTTATGTGGTGCACAGAAAGGGGCCCCTTTCTGTTTCTCCGGCCTTGCCGGAGAAACGTTCTGGGCGGCGGTGCGCGCAGGGGGGGCAGAACACAAAAGGAGAGGAAACGCATGAAAAAGGGCAAGAAGCTTGTGTGCGGCCTGCTGGCGGCGGCCCTGCTGGCGTGCCTGGCGCCCGCGGGGGCACTGGCAGCCGGGGAGAACTATGTGGAAGTGGTTTTAACCGTGAACCCTGAATATGCGGCGCAGGGCCATGGCGCGGCCGGGCGCATAGCGGCGGCAGAACAGGTGATGAGCGCGCAGTTCAACACGTTGAACGAGGCGCAGGCGGCTTTTCAAAAGCTGTATGCGGCCGGGGAGGACGGCAACTACACCGGCACGAAGGACGAGGGCGATTTGAACGGTTATGTGAACGCCAACCCCTTTTATTACCGCGCCAGCGACGCGCCCAGCGATGTGGACAAGCGCCCGGTGCAGGCCGTGGAATTTATTGTGCACGGCACCGTGCCTGCGGGCAGCGAACAGGGCATTCAGCTTGGCAGCGGGCAGGGCTTTGTGGTGAACGACGTGAAGCTTACCGGCGCGCAGGGCGCGGGCGTTATCACGCAGGCCGCAGGTTTTTGGGCCAAGGTGGCGGGCGGTTATGAAGAAACGTTTGTGACAAGCGGCACCTTCACGGTGAGCGGCATCGACTTCCAGTGCGATGCAGCGCAGGGCACCACAGGCATTGCTGCCGAAGGCGGCTCGTACAACACGCCCGGCAACACGCTGCGCGCCGATTCGGTGACGGTGACGATACAGAACTGCAAGTTCCACAACCAGCTGTATTTTTACACGAATGACGGCCATGTGAAAAGCCAGAACCTCACCATTCGGGAATGCGAGTTCACGGGCACGCAAAAAGAGGGCGGCTATGCCATTTTTGTGCAGCCGGACCAGCGTGACCAGGGCCAGGCTTCCTCTGTGGTGATCGAGAAAAACAAAATTTCAAATTACGACCGCGGCATCAACGTGCAGGCGCGCTACAGCGCGGTGGTGAACATTACCGGCAATGAAATAAACGGCATTACCGGCGCGGACAAAGAGGCTATCCAGATCACAAGCTGCAAAACGGCCAGCATCACGGGCAACGTCATTGAGAATGTGGCGGGCAATGTGCTGCGCATTTATAAAACAGCGCCGGACAGTGTGGAAAGCATCAGCGTGAGCAACAACACCATTCGCAGCAGCGCTTATTTGCTGTGGGACCAGACGCAGGGGCAAACCGTTGCCACGTTTTCGGACAACACCATTGCCGCCGATGTGGACCGTGCGCACGGCTACGACAGAGACGCCGGCAAAGTGGTGGAAAACGCGGCAGCCATGCAGGGCGATGTGATGGATATTACCGTGACATGGGTGGAAAGCGCACAAAGCCAGCGCACGCAGGTGTTTGCCGGCGGGTGGGGCAAACCCATTGCCAAACCGGCGGACCCCGCGCGCAGCGGCTATACGTTTGGCGGGTGGTATGCCGACGCGGCGTGCACCACGCCGTTCTCTTTCAGCGCAGCGCAGAAGGCGGATGTGGCTGTGTATGCCAAGTGGACGCAGAACAGCCAGCCAAACACGGGCAGCACGCAGGCAAAGCAGAACCCCAAAACGGGCGTGTGAGGCGCGGCATGCCGCGCGCCGATGGGCGCAACCGAATAAATAAAAAGCCCCGGCCTTAGCCGGGGTGGCGTAAGAAAACGGCGGTTCTGCCGCAGGGTTTTGATGCATAAAAGCTCACAGGGGCGGGGCAAGCCACCAAGGCTTGCCCCGCCCCTGTTCTCGCTTTCTTCATCTAAAATCCCGGGGCACAGGCTGCGGGCGCGTCAAGGATGCGCACGCTCTGCTTCGCAGGCCGCCCAGCCTGGCCAAGACCTCACCGGGGCCCTGGCCGCTTCGCTGGGCAGAACTGCTCCGCGCCGGGAGACAAGCGATTTTGATGGCAGTAAAAGCGCCGCAGGCACCCTTTGTGGTTGTCAAGGCTGCCTGCGTGGGGCAGGGCAGTTTTTGACGCCGCGGCACAAGGCGCTGTTTTCTTTACGCCACCCCGGCAAAAGACGGGCGTTTTGTGTGCAAACAGCGGCGCGCCAATGGCGCGGCAGGGCTAGGCGCGAACGAAACACACCGCGAAAACCACTGTTCGCGTTCGCGAAAAAATGCGCACGATGCGGAAATGAAGAAAAACAATGATAATTCGCCGTTTTTTTCGCTTTGCGCGGCGCGCCGGGCAAAATGGGCGCGCGGCATATGCCCGTTTTGCACCCCAAAACGGGCAGTAGAAAAAGGCGGCAGCGTTGTGATACAATAGAAATAACATCATTACGCCCGCGGTGCGTTGCGCGGCGGGCACACCGCAGAAAAAGCCCCTTGTGCCTTCTTGGGCCAAAGCCGAAGAAGGGTGCTTGCTGCATGGGCCTGCGGAGAAGGAGGCGTGTGGCGTATGAGAACGGTATGGGGCAAAAAGGCGGTGTGCGCAACGCTTGTGGCATTTGCGGCGCTGGTGTGGATGCCGGCGGCGTTTGCAGACAGCGCGCAGTATCTGGGCGAAGACGGCCAGATGTACACGCAGGAAAACGCGGCCCCGGTGCAGCAAGGCGACACCATATGGGGCACGGCGGGCGGTGAGACATGGTATGTGGCAAATGGCACGGTTACCATTGAAAACCGTGTGAAGGTGACGGGCGATGTGCACCTGATTTTGGCAAACAGCGCAGCCCTCACCGTGAACGGCGGCATTGAAGTGGGCGAAGGCAACAGCTTCACCGTGTATGCGCAAAGCACAGAGGAAAGCGAAATGGGCAGCCTTACGGCCACGGCCAGGAAAAAAGGCGACGGCGCGGGCATCGGCGGGAATAACGCGCCCCTGGGAGAAGATTCCAGGTATACCGGCGCCGGCGGCACCGCGGGAAGCATCACCATCCATGGCGGCAAAGTGACTGCCACGGGCGCTGAGGGCAGCGCGGGCATTGGCGGCGGCGCGGGCGGCGAAGCCGCCCAGACGGGCGGAACCATAAAAATTACCGGCGGCGTGGTAAATGCCACCGGCGGCGCTTCTGCCGGCTACAGTACTTATTCCGGCGCGGGCATTGGCGGCGGAGAGCTTGGCACGGGCGGCGAAGTGACGATCACGGGCGGCAAAGTGACAGCCACGGGTGGCAACAACGTCTATGGCAGCGCGGGCATTGGCGGCGGATCCAATGGCGCCGGCGGCAGCATAAAGATTTCGGGCGGCGTGGTGAATGCCACGGGCACTATGACTAGCACCGGCCCCGGTGCGGGCATTGGCGGCGGATACAATGGCGCGGGTGGCAGTGTGATGATCACGGGCGGCAAGGTGACTGCCACGGGCGGTAAGAACAGCGCGGGCATTGGCACCGGCGATTCCGGCACCGGCGGCAGCTTTTCTGTTTCCGGCGCCGGCACCGTGGTGTGGGCCACTTCCATTAGCGACCAGACCGGTAAAGCAAACGGCACGTGGCAGGGCATGGTGTATGAGGGCAGCAAGGGCTGTGTGTACGGCAACGTGCAGCTTGACTGGAACTTTACAAACCCGGCAAACAACATACTGAGCGTGCCGGCAGGCGGAACGCTGGTTATTCCCGCAGGCGTCACGTTTACAAACCAGGGCACGATGAGCATTATGGGTGCGCTGAACAATGCAGGTGCGCTGGAAAACACGGGCATTGTATATCAGGCCGGCACATACACCGGTGCTGCAGCCACGGGTGGCGGCGTCTGGGTGGAGTTGAAAGAGGCCAGGTATCTGGACAGGGAGGGAACCGCGAAAACTCACATGGCTCTGCCCGCACTGGCAAATGGCTTTGACTGGGGTATGGAAACCGAAGAGATGTGGTACGTGGCCGAGGGCGATGTTACCGTGCATGGCCGCATCACGGTAACGGGCAATGTACATCTGATTCTGGCAAACGGCGCAACCTTCACCGTAAACGGCGGCATCGAAGTGGGCGAAGGCAACAGCTTCACCGTGTATGCACAAAGCACAGAGGAAAGCGAGATGGGCAGCCTTGAGGCGAAGGCTGCAACAGATTCCGATGAAGCGGGCATTGGCGGCGGACAGTTTGGCACGGGCGGCGAGATGACGATCATAGGCGGCAAGGTGACAGCCACGGGCGCTGAATACAGCGCAGGTATCGGCGGCGGCCTGTTGGGCAGCGGCGGTAAAGTGACGGTGTATGGCGGCGTGGTGAATGCCACGGGCGGTAATTATGCCGCGGGCATTGGCGCCGGCGGCAGCGATAGAAGGCCGGGAGAATACGCCCTTGGGAACGGCGGCGTGGTGACAGTGTATGGCGGTAAGGTGACAGCCGTGGGCGGCAACCGTGCCGCGGGCATTGGCGGCGGCAGCGCCGATATAGGAATAGGCGGCACAGGCACTGTGACGGTGTATGGCGGCGTGGTGAATGCCACGGGCGGCAGCACAGAGGGAAACATGTCCGGCGCGGGCATTGGCGGCGGCACAGGCACGGTGGCTGTGTATGGCGGCACCGTGACAGCCACCGGCGGCACAGCCGCCGAATCGGCCTACTATGGCGGCGCAGGCATCGGCACCGGCGGCCTTCAGGAAAGCGACATCATCGAACTCACGGTTACACTGGCCGGCGGGCAGGTGACAGCCACAGGCGGCGCAGGCACAGTTGCGTGTGGCGCAGGCATCGGCATCGGTGGGGGAAACTACGGAGACGTTCGCTTTACGTTGACAATTTCCGATGGCGTGGTGGTGGCCACGGGCGGCGCAGGCGCAGAGGAAGGCGGCGCAGGCACAGAGAAAGGCGGCGCGGGCATTGGCACAGGCGGAGAGAATAGAGCAGGCAGCGTCAACTTCACGGCCACACTTTCCGGCGGGCAGGTGACAGCCACAGGCGGCACAGGCACAGAGGCAGGCGGCGCAGGCATTGGCGCCGGCGGAACAAGCACCCGATGCGACATCAGCATTGCGGCCACACTTTCCGGCGGGCAGGTGACAGCCACAGGCGGCGCAGGCACAGAGGCAGGCGGCGCAGGCATTGGCGCCGGCGGAACAAGCACCCGATGCGACATCAGCGTTGCGGCCGCACTTTCCGGCGGGCAGGTGACAGCCCAGGGGGGCAGTGGCACCAGCACCGGCGCGGGCGTAGACAGCAGCCTTATCATTTCGCCCGCAGCGGGCTGGAACATTGAGGCAAAGGCGGGCGAAAACGAAGCGGCGGCCAAGGCGCTTTCCGGCAGCCCGTTTGCACCCGGCACCCAGACAGACGTGACGGCACAGGTGCAGGACAAGGCATATTTTGCCACCAAGGCCCAAAAATTGCCGGACAAAGAAAAAACCGCGCAGAACACGGGCGACACGCAAAAGCAAAACCCCAAAACCGGTGTGTGAGAACATGGCATGCCATGCACCGATGAGCGGCAACCCAATAAATAAAAAGCCCCGGCTTTAGGCGCGGCGGCGTAAGAAAACGATGGTTCTGCCGCAGGGGTTTGGTGCATCAAACGTTTATAGGGGCGGGGCAAGCCACCAGGGCTTGCCCCGCCCCTGTTCTTGCTTTCTTCATCCAAAATCCCGGGGCACAGGCTGGGCCCCGGTGGGGTCTTGGCCGCTTCGAGGGACAGAACTGCTCCGCGCCGGGAGACAAGCGATTTTGATGGCAGTAAAAGCGCCGCAGGCACCCTTTGTGGTTGTCAAGGCTTTGGAAGCCGGGGCCCTTTTGCGCCCTTGCGCTTTGTGCCCGGGCCAATTTTGACGCCCCTGCGGGAAGGGGCATGCGTTTTCTGCCCTCCCGCGGCACAAGGCACGGTTTTCTTTGCGCCGCCGCGCCCCATTTTGCTAACTTTGCGTGCAACCGGGCGGGGCATGGGCACGGCACAGCGTGACGCAAACGCAGCAAACGGCACTGCTTTTCTTCGCGGGAGAAAAGTGCACGCGCGGCAAAAGAGAAAAAAGAGGTGCTGCGCCGTTTTTTGTGCCGTTTTGCGCGGTGCGCGCAGTGCGGCGGGCCTATTGCAGGCAGGAAGGGCAGGGAAAGCCACAAGTGTCCGGAATGTCCGGAATGTCCGGTTTCGGTGTGGTATGCTTATACTCGGAAAACAGGGCGTATGGGCCCGGAACAAAAAGGGGAGGGCGCAGCATGGCCGGGCAGGGGCAAAACAAAAAGAAAAAGACGATGCGCGAGATTTTGGACGCGTTTTTGCGCATGCCCGCGCCCGAAAGCGCGCTGGAGGAAAAGGCCCTGCTGCTGGCGCAGGCGCGCGGCGCCCCGCTGGATTTGTATGAGGCGGTGGTGCTGACGCAAATTGCCAAGGCCATGAAGGGCGACACCAGCGCCGCGGCCTTTGTGCGGGATTCGGCGGGCGACAAGCCCACGGAAAAGGGCGCGGCCGCGGCCGCCCCGGCCCTTTCGGAAAACGACCTTGCCCTTTTGCGCAAGCTGGACGCGGCGGGCGCGCTGGAGACGCTGGCGGGCACAAAGCAAAGCGCGGCGGGCAGGCGGCGCGCCAGGGCGCCCGGCGTCCGGGCGGCCCAAAGCGGCGGGGCCGGCGCACAGCCAAAGGCAGCGGGCGCGGCGGCGCAGGCGGAAATTTTTTTGCCCGAAAAGTCACCAAATGGATGATTTTTTAAGCCGCAGGACAGCGGCGGCCCCCTAAGGCGGCAAAGACGGGCGCGGCGGAGGGTTCGGCTTTCGTTTCAGGCAAAGCCGCTGACTTTTCCGCGGTTCTTTTTTGGAAAAAGGGGCCCTGCCTTTGGAGGGAAAAAAGGGGCACAGGCCGCGGATGGGGCTTCTTTTTGCAGGCGCTGAACGCCTGTTTTTTACAACACGCCGGATGCGGGCGGTTTGAAAAAGGCCGGTTTTTCTTTGCAACAGGCCAAGGCGCCTTTGGCGCTTTGCGCCCGGGGCGCGGCCAACCGCGCGGCAAACCACACGGAAAGGAGGCATGGGCATGACGCCGCACGAGCTGCGGGAAAAGACGGTGGCCCTGTGCAGGCAGGACCCTGTGTTTTTCACCAAAAACTTTGTGCACATTGAGGATAAGGACGCCGCCGAGCTGGTGCAGCCCTTCCGGCTGTGGCCCATGCAGGAGGACGCCCTGCGCCAGCTGCACGCGCACAGGCTGAACGTCATTTTAAAGGCGCGCCAGCTGGGCATCACCTGGCTGGCGCTTTCGGTGGCGGCGTGGACGGTGGCGCTGTTTTCGGGGCGCACGGTGGTGTGCTTTTCCCGCGCGGAGGAAGAGGCCAAAGAGCTTGTGCGCCGCATGGTGGTGATATTGCGGCATATGCCGGAGCTGATTTGCGAAGAGAAAAAGGCCCCGCCCGGCTGGCAGGGGCCGGTGTTTCGCCACACGTGCCTGAGCGTGCATGTGCGCTTTGCCCACGGGCCCGAAAGCGTGCTGAAGGCCTTTTTATCCAGCCCGGGCGCGGCGCGCGGCTTTACGGCAGACCTTGTCATTTTGGACGAATGGGCCTTTCAGCAGTATGCCGAGGAGATATGGGCCTCCATTTTCCCGGTGGTGAACCGCCCGGGCGGCGGGCGGGTGATTGGCCTTTCCACCATCCGGCTGGGCACGCTGTTTGAAGAAATTTTTACAAACCCGGATAACGGCTTTCACAAAATATTCCTGCCCTGGCAGGCCGACCCTGCGCGTAACCAGGCCTGGTATGCCCGCACGCTGGGCGCGCTGGGCGAGGAAAAAACCCTGCAGGAATACCCCGCCAGCGTGGAAGAGGCGCTGAGCGTGCCGGGCGGGGCCATGTTTCCCGAGGTGCGCGCCGAAACGCACATCTGCGAGGGGCGCAGCGTGCCGGAAAACGCCCGGCGGTATGTGGCCATCGACTATGGGCTGGACATGTTTTCGGCCCACTGGGTTGCGGTGGACAGCGAGGGCCGGGCGCTGATTTACCGCGAATACGACGCGCCGAACAAAACCATTGGCGAGGCGGCGGCCACGCTGCTGGCGCTTTCGCAGGGCGAGGACATTGCGGCCTTTCTGGCCCCGCCGGACCTTTGGAGCCGCGAGCAGGTGACGGGCAGAAGCCGGGCGGCGCTGTTCAGCCAGAACGGGGTGGAGCTGACGCGCGCCTCCAGCGATTTTGCCGCCGGGTGCGCGGCCATGAAGGAATGGCTGCGCCCGGGCGAGGGCGGGCCGCGGCTGCGCTTTCTGCGCCGGGCGGCGCCGAATTTGTGGCGCTGTTTGCAGAAGATACAAAAGGACGAGCAGCGCCCCGACGTATATGCGAAAGAGCCGCACGCCCTGACGCACGACGTGGACAGCCTGCGCTATTTCTGCGTGTGGTGGGCCGCCGGGCCGCCCGCCGTGCACAGCGCGCCGCGCGTGCACTGGGAGGCGGACGTGTGGGAAGATTACGAAAACGCGCCGCCGCAGGGCAAGGCCTACCTGGTGGAAAAATACGGCAGCCCGTTTTGAGGCAGTGGGCGCAAAGGCCCCCGGGAATGTGAAAGGCGTTTTCTGCAGGCGCTGAATGCTTGGGCCTTTCTTTCCGGGGAAAGCGCGCCGCTTGCTTGTGCGGAAAGAAAAACGGGCGCTGAAAATTCAGGCTTCCCTGAATAGGGAAACGGCCCTTACTTTCTTAGCATAAGAAAGTAGGGCACTTTTCCCATAAAAAGAAGCCTCAATGCTCAGCGCCCGCAAAAAGAAAACCCATCCGCGGCCTGTGCCCCTTTCCTGCGGCAGGGCAAAGGGCGTTTGCGGCCGCCTGGCCCTGGGGCTGTGAAACCGGCATTTTGCAAACGCGGGCCCGGGTGTGCCGGGCCCCGCACAACACCCGCGCGGCGCCGCGCGCCGCAGAAGAAAGGAGAACAAGACGATGTTCAAAAAGAACAAAAAGCTGGCCTGGTGGCAGGACAAGCTGCGCAAGGCGCGCGCCGCGTATGCGGACGAGCTGAACAACATGGACATGCGCACGGCCTATTATGAGGGCACGGCGGACGTGCACGCGCACAGCGGCGCGCTGGCGCCGCGCAAGGCCACAAACGTGCGCAACATTGTGTACGAGCTGCTGGAAAGCCAGGTGGACCCCACCATCCCCATGCCGCGGGTAGAGGCCATTCACCCCGAGGACGAGGCGCTGGCGCGCGGCATTGAGGCGCTTTTGCGCCACGAGGTGCAGCGGCTGCACCTGACGGAGAAAAACGACATTCAAGAGCGCACGGCCCCCACCCAGGGCGGCGCGCTGTGGCAGGTGGATTGGGACAACGAGGCGGGCTGCCACTGTGCGCTGGGCGACGTGGCCGTGACAGACCGCCACCCCAGGCAGGTGATACCGCAGCCGGGGGTGTATGAAATTGAGCAGATGGATTACATCTTTGTGCAGGCGTGCCAGACAAAGCAGGCCATCCGCCGCAAATACGGCGTGGACGTGGCCGCCGAGGGCGAGGCCCAGCCGGAGATACGCGGCGAGGGCGCCGCCCCGCAGGAAGAGCTGGTGACGCAGAACATTGCCTATTTTCGCAACAAGGCGGGCGGCATTGGCCTGTTCAGCTGGGTGGAGGACAAGGTGCTGGCCGATTATGAGGATTACCAGGCCCTGCACCTGAAGGTGTGCGCCGTGTGCGGCGCGCCCAGGGCGGGCGAGGTGTGCGGCGTGTGCGGCGCGAAAAAATGGCGCGACGAGGCGCAGGACGAGCTGGAGGTGCCGCGCGCCCTGACGCTGCCGGGCGGCGGGCAGGTGCAGCCCTTTGCCCGCGAAGAGCAGCGCGCCGTGCTGGGCGCGGACGGCATGCCCATGCTGGACGAGGCCACGGGCCAGCCCCTTGTGCAAAGCGTGGCCGCGCCGGTGAAGGTGGCGCGCTATAAGCCGAACCGCTACCCGCTGGTGCTGCGGCGCAACGTAAGCAAATATGCCTCGTTTTTGGGCGGCAGCGACGTGGATGTGATACGCGACCAGCAGGAGGTGATTAAAAAGTGCGGCTCGAAAATGGAGGAAAAGGTGCTGAAGGGCGGCAGCTTTGTGACGCTGCCCGAGGGGCTGGACATTGAGACGACAGACAAAGAATTCAAGATACTGCGCATCAAAAACCCCGCCCAGCGCGAGCTGGTAAGCGTGTTGAATGTGCAGCCGGACATCACCAAAGACCGCGTGATGCTGGTGGACAGCTACGACTACGCCAAAAGCACGCTGGGCATTACGGACGCGTTTCAGGGCAAATACGATTCGTCGGCCACATCGGGCAGCGCCAAGCAGTTTTCGGCAAACCAAAGCGCCGGGCGCCTGCTTTCCAAGCGGGAACAGAAAAACAGCGCCTTTGCGCGGCTGTACGAGCTGATGTTCCGCTTTCTGCTGGCGTATGCAGACGAGCCCATTCCCTATTCGGTGAAAACACAGGACGGCAGCGAGGCCTTTGCCCATTTTGACCGGTGGGATTTTTTGCGCCGCGACGCCGCGGGCGAGTTTTACTGGGACGACGAGTTCATCTTCAGCGTAGACCCCAGCGCCACGCTTTCTTCCAACCGCAGCGTGCTGTGGGAGCAGATGGACATGAAGCTGCAAAGCGGGGCCTTTGGCCCGGTGGGGCAGACGCAGACGATGCTGCTGTACTGGACGCTGATGGCAAAGCTGGATTACCCCCACGCGGGCGAGGTGAGCGAGCTTTTGCGCCAGCGCGCGCAGGCCGAGCAGGCGCAGGCCGCCGGAATGGCGGGCGGCGGGCAGGCCGGGGCTGTGCAGGGCCTGCCGGGCCTGGCGGCGGGCGGGCCGGCAAACGCGGCGGCCGCAGGGGGCGCGCCGGGCACGGGCCTGGCGGGCCTTGCCGGTGCGGCACAGGCCGCGGCCCTGGCGCCCGAAGGCATGGCCGCCCCGCCGCAGGGCACAGCGCCCGGCGCCGGGCTGGACACCGCGCAGCTGATGCAGGCCCTGGCGGCCCTGGGCGCCGCGCCCGGGGGCAAAGGCGCGGGGCAGGCGTAAGGGTGGCGGCCCTTTGCCCGAAGAAGGGCGCGCCCTGCCTGCCCGTGCGGCGGGCAGAGGCGGGGGGCCGCCCTTTCTGCCAGGGAAAAACGGAGGCGCAGGGCGCGCGGGGCACACCGCGCCCGCCCGCGCGCCGGGAAAGGAGGGATGCCCATGAAATGCCCGAAATGCGGGGTGGAGATGCGCGTGAAGGCGGCGTACCGCGTGCGGGGGGACACAAGCCCCGCCACGCCCACCAGGCTTGTGCTGGCGCAGGCGTTTTTCTGCCGCAGCCGCGCATGCGAAAACTTTGGCCGCCAGGTGTGTGAAAAAGAGCACGAAGTGCCGCTGGAGCCTGCGCCCCAGACGGGCGGCGCAGGCGGGCGCTGAGCCGGGGCGGCAAACCGCACACCCGCTTGCAACCCCGGCCCTTGCGCGGCTTGCGCCGCCCATTTCGCCTTTGGCGAAACCGGGCAGGCCGGTCACACGCTGCGCGTGTGTTGCATCGCGCCCGAAACTCGCTGTGCTCGTTTCGGGGCCCCGCTTGCAACCCCGGCCCTTGTGCGGCTTGCGCCGCCCATTTCGCCTTTGGCGAAACCGGGCAGGCCGGTCACACGCTGCGCGTGTGCTGCATCGCGCCCGAAATTCGCTGCGCTCGTTTCGGGGTCCACGCTCGCAGCCCCGGCCCTTGCGCGGTTTGCGCCCCCTGACGCTGGCGCGAAGTATGGGGGCGGCCCGCAAAAGGTGCGGCGCGCGGGGCAACCGGGCCCGGCGCAGCCGCCGGAACCTGCCGGGCGGCCGGGGGCGGCGCACGCCCCCGGCCTGCCCGGCGCACAAACAAGGCCCAACCGGGCGCGCCCGGCACGGGGCACACGACGCACCCCCGCGCGCAGCGCGCCCGGCTTGCACAAGGCCGGGCGGCAGAACGGGCGCCGCGCTGAAAACGGCGCGCGCGGCGGCCCCGCACGCCATGCCCGGCACAGAACGCCGTGGGCAGAAAGGAGGAGAGAACATGGCGAAGCTGGAAATTCCCAACACGGGCAGCATGACGGTGAAGGCCCCGAAGCCCACCGCCAGCACCAAAAAGCCGGTGGTGAAAACCGGCAAGTGACGCCTTTTGCCCCGCGCCGGGCCTGCCCGGCGCGGGGCGCAGCATATTGCACGGGCCCTGTGCCCGGGGCCGCGGGGGAAAGCCCGGGCCAAAGCCAGCCGGGGCGCAAACCGGCACACAGCCCCAAGGGGGCGGAAAGGAAACACAATGGAAGAGATGGAAAACGGCGTAATGCCCGCCGGGCAGCCCGCACAGGAAAGCGCGCCGGACGGCGCGCACGAGGCGGGCGGCACACAGGGCGCGCAGGGGGCAGCCGCCCCTGCATGGGAGGACACGCCGCCCCTGGGCGGCGAAGAGCTGAAACAGATGGCCGAGGCGGCAAACCGCGCGCAAAGCGGCCCCGCACCCAAGGCACAGGGCGAAGGAATACCGGGAGGCAAGCCGCCCGTGCCGAACGAGGTGTGGAAAACGGCGCGCCTGCGCGCCGAGCGCGAGGCCGCCGCGCGGTATGGCCGCCTTGCCGCACAGCAGGACGCCGAGGCCGCGGCCCATTCGGGCGGGCTGCGCCTGCCGGACGGCCAGCCGGTGCGCAGCGTGAAAGACCTGTTTGCCGCGCTGGACGCCCAGGCGGCCGCACACCGGCAGGAGGCCGCCGCGCGCGCCGCAGGGGCGGGCATGCCCGCCCCCGGCCCGGCCGCGGGCCAGGGGGCGCCGCAGGGGCCCGGCACGCCTGCCGCTGGCCCGGCGCCCGTGGATGCACAGGCTGCGGCGCAGGCCGCGGCGCAAAACCCGGTGGTGCAGCAGGCCATGCAGCTGGTGCAGCGGGCGCGGCGCAGCGAGGGCGAGCGCGTGCTGAACAGCCAGATACGCCGCATCAGCGAGCTGGACCCGGCCGTAAAAACGCTGGCCGACATTGCAGGCATGGACACCTTCCCCCAGTTCGACGCGCTGGTGCGCAGCGGCGTGCCGCTGGACGTGGCCTACAAGGCCGTGAACTTCGAGCGCCTGGCCCGCGGCCAGGCAGCGGCGGCCCGGCAGGCGGCCATCAACGCGGCGCGCGGCAAGGGGCATCTGGCCCCGGCGGGCGGCGAAGGCCCCGCGCCCGGCGGCCTTACGGAAGAGGAATATGCCGAATGGGCCAACTTTGGCATTTCGCGCAAAGAGGCCGAACACTATGCCAAAAAATACCGGCAGTAGCCGGCCGGGCACGCCCCGGCCGCCCTGCGCGGCAAACCACAAACGCAAAGAGAGGAGAAAACAGAATGTTCAAAATTGCAAAGCGCGCCCTGGGCGCGGTGGAACCCTTTGAATACCTGCCCAGCGACGCACAGCTGGCCCTGGGCAGCGCCGCCACCCTGGGCAGCGGCGGCAAGCTGGCGCAGGCCACGGCCACCGCGGCCCCCACGCACATGGTGATGGGCGAAAAGACGGCAGACGGGCTGTACCCGGCCCTGCGCGTGCTGCCCACCACCGTGTTTGAAACGCAAAGCAGCGCCACCGTGGCGGCCACCCTGGTGGGCAGCAAGGTGACGCTGGGCGCCGACGCCGCAAGCGTCACCGCCACCACCGACAGCGGCGTGTTCACCATAGATTGGACGGACGGCGCCGCAACCAACAGCCGCGTGCGCGGCCATTTCGAATGAGAGACAGAGAGGAGAGACGAGCATGGCAGGCATTATTTTTTCCAAGGGCTCGGGTTTGAACGACAGCATCTACGGCAAAAGCCAGGAGCCCATCCGCGCTGTGATTGAGAAAAACGTGGAGGCGTTTGAGCAGCAAAGCCAAATCAAAAACGTGTTTTTCATGGACAGCACCCGCAACTACGCCGAAAAATACACGCAGGAGACAAGCCTTGGCAACTTCGAGGACGTGGGCGAGAACGGCGCCTACCCCAAAACCAGCATGCAGGAGGGCTATGCCAAAGTGCTGGAGCCCACCACCTGGAAAAGCTCGTTTGAGGTGACGCAGGAGATGGTGGAGGACGCAAAGTACGGCAAAATTAAAAGCCGCGCCAACATCTTTGCCACCAGCTTCAACCGCACGCGCGAAGAGTTTGCCGCGGGGCTTCTGGCGGGCGGCGTGGCCGAAAAAACCACCATTGGCGGGCGCGAATACTCCACCGCCTCGGCGGACGGCGCGGCGCTGTTTTCCACGGCGCACCCGTCCATCACGGGCGGCACGGGCGCCCAGTGCAACGCCTTTCAGGGGGCCTTTTCCACCTATGTGCTGGATAAAGTGCAGGATTCCATGCAGAGCTTCACAGACGACGACGGCCATCTGCTGAACGTGACGCCGGATACCATCCTCATCCCCAACGTGGGCGAGCTGAAGCGCGCCGTGCTGGCGGCCGTGGGCAGCGAGCTGGACCCCGAAACCAGCAACAACGCCATCAACTTCCAGGCCGGGCTGTGGAACGTGCTGGTGTGGAACTACCTGCCCAAGGCCATTGGCGGCAAGCCCTATTTCATTATGATGGATTCGAAGTTCAAAGACGACTACATGTGCCTGCCGTTTTTGGACCGCCTGCCCCTGACGGTGAAAAGCGACATAGACCCGAACACCGACGCCAACGTGTTCAAGGGCCGCGCGCGCTTTATGGCGGGCTTCAACAACTGGCGCTGCATTTCCATCTGCGGCGAGGGCATCACGGGCACGGCCATCACCGCACCGGTGAAAAGCCGCAACGTGAAAGTGGTGAACAGCGAAAGCGAGCCCGTGCCCACCAAGGCCGTTTCGGGCTGACGCAGCGCCCGGGCGCCGCTTGCGCCCGGGCCGGGCCGGCGGGGCGTGTGCCCCCCGCCGGCCGTTTTTCTTTGTGCGCGGCAAAGGCCGCCGCGCACAAAGAAAAGCGCGCAAACCGGCCCTGAACCCGGCTTCGAACCGGCCCCCAATGGGCCCAAAACCGGCCGAAAACGCCCGGGCCATGCGCGCCCTTGCGCCGCGCGCCGTGCGGGGTTGACGGGTGTGCAGCAGGGCGGGCGAACAAGATGCGGCCCGCCCTGGCACGGGTTTTCACATGCGCCTTTGGCACAAAGGGAAAAGCGTGAAGTGTAAAAAACAATGAAGGAGAAAGACCATGGCGAAAAAGAAAGAAAAAAACGAAGCCTGGAGCAGGCAGGAAAGCTTTGTGCGCGAGATAGAGCGTGACACAAAAGAAAAAAGCGAACAGGTGGCGCAAAAGCTGGCGCAGGCCGTGCGCACACAGGAAAAAAAGCAGGCCAAAAGGCAGGCTGCGCGCGCAGGTGCCCGGGGCCGAAGCAGCCAGGCATACACACAGGCAGACACATGGAATGCAAAGGAAAACAGCCCGGTGCGCACAAAGATAAGCGCCTTGGGGGAAACCGCGGGCGGAACGCGCCCAGATACAGACGCCTGGGGCGGCACGACGCATACGGGCGCGTATGAATGGGAAAAAGCACCCGGGCTGCATACGATGGAACTGCGCATACCCGGCGCAGGGTTGACGGGCACACAGCCAGGCGGTATGATGGAAGAAATAAGCAGGCGCGTTGCCGCCGCTGTGCAGCCCGGAAGCTTGCAGCTGCAGCCCTCGCCCATAGGGCCTTTGCAAAAGCCGGAGAATTTGCCCGGCTTCATAGATGAAACGGCCGTGCCGGGCGAAGGGTTGGTGCCTTATGGTGTGAACGGTGCAGAAAGCGCAGTGCAGCTTCTGCGCGCGGCACCTCAAAAATTGCAGGCGGAGCAGGGAAAGAGTAATGCCCTTTTGACCGGGCAGCTTAGCCAGATGCAGCCTACCGATGAATATATTCCACCTGATTATACCGACCCGCAGTGGTGGATGGATTGGGTGGATTCGACACATGAAGGGCATAAGAGTTGGCAATTTGTTGATTCAAACCCGTCCTATTGGCTTTTTAAGTTTCTTGTACCAGCACTATCACAAAACGTAAAAACTGTAGAACTTGATTTGACAATGCATAACCCCGAAGAGGGCATAAAAGCATATAACGCTTCTAACATAGCGCAACTAGGGAAAAAAGTGCTGTTTGCAGGAGACTCCCATCTTGATGTAGACGGAGCAAAACCGAACGCATTTCTGCATGCTTTCTGGAACGCACAAATGGCTTACCGCATTGGCCCGGAAATGGCGGAGCTATTTGCGACAGCACATGAATCCTATTTAGATTACCAATATAAATCTGGTGTTTTAAATACCATCGACCCGGACACGGGACTGACGGTGGCGCAGAATATTGTGATGGATATGCACAACAATTCTGTGGGGCGAAGCCTAGCGGCAAAAATGCCGGATACGCCAGAGGCTATTCATGAAGAACTTTTCAGCCGCTATGGTTCTGAGGAGGCTATTCAGCAGGCATTGGAATTATGCCAGGGGTTTGACGAGGCAGATCTGCTTTTGTTTCATTACACAAATGAGGCGATGGATCAACTGCAATGGCTTTATGAGTAACGAGGTGAACGGCATGTCAAACAAGAAACTTGCAATGGTGGTGCTGGCGGTGTTCGCGGCGGTGTGCATCGTTGGCCTGGTTGCCCTGCACGTGGTTTGGCAAGTGGTGTTCGGGCCAACGCCGGAATATCGAAAAGGCGCGGTGTGGCAGGAATTAAAACTGGAAAGATACATCCAAACGCACAGCCAGATGGCGCCGGGGGACGTGCTGACGTTTGAGTGGGACGAGGCGTATATCGACCGCAGGCCCTACGGCACGGGGGAAAGCGTGCGGCAGCTTACGGGGTATGAGTTCGAGGTGGAAGAGCTGAATGACGAGAGCTGGAACCGGCTTTTGTTTTTCAAGGACGGCCAGCTTGTGAAAGAGCTTATCTATTCCTGGTTCGAGTGGAAATTCCCCG
>PPYF01660508.1_pt1 | contig 20762 bp, 18 predicted proteins | sample 1559871 | NCBI WGS metagenome assembly PPYF01 (sample SAMN08240021, study PRJNA423297) | Human gut metagenome, whole genome shotgun sequencing project.
TCACAGGTGTTGAGATCGCTGCACGTATCATCAAAGAGTGCAAGCCATACTGTCAGGGTGTACATATCATGGCACTTGGCTGGGAATCCAAGATCCCGGATCTGCTGAAACTGGCTGAGATTTAAGAAATTAAATATTACTCTATCTGAGTAATTCAGAGAGCTGTCTGAATTTCGGATGCAGAAATCTGCATTCGGGGCGGACAGCTCTTTTTAATATATGCACCATTTGGTAAATCAAAGACAACACAATTACTTCAATCTATGATGAAAAAAGGCGTTGTAATAGTGGATGGCAAGGGAAAAGGAACGAAATATATTTTGAAATAGATACAAAAACACCCGCTGTGGACAGATATGCATAATATCTTTCGCAACGGGTATTCTATTTATATAAGAGATATTTTAGAAATTATAACAAGAACGATAGCAGTCGAATATTTCACTTGCGTTATGAATAAGAGCATAATATAATAAAAAAGAACAAATAGCTCTAAAAAAGGCGGAGAAAAAATCCATCCGTGCGGCTAAAAACCTCCAGATGAACCATTCACGTACAGAGATTTCGCAGATTGTTTTAATCTGCGAAATGGGCACATACGCGCCAACCTCCCAATTTTATTAAATTTCTTATCAAATCACTGCTAATATAATATGCTGAATAAGTCATTTTGTCAATAAATGGCGATTTATTTAGTACATTATAACATAAACTGACCAATTTATTCAGTGCTTTTTGTAAGAAAATCAATCTGACTGCTGGAAAGTATCTCCATTACGGGTCAGAATCGTGGTCAGGAGCCATAGAAAGGAGTTTTTTATTTTGGCAAGACGAGGAGAAAACATACGAAAAAGAAGTGACGGCAGATGGGAAGGCCGATATCTGATCCATATAAATGGAAGCAAAAAATACCGTTCCGTATATGCCACTTCTTATAATGAAGTAAAACAGAAACTCTTTAACAGCAAGAAAGAATCTGAGATTACTCTGCTCTCTCAAAAAGAGCAGACAGCTCCCCTAAACGGCAGTGCTGATATGAGTCTTGATGAAATCGGTCAGTTGTGGCTTATCTATATTAAGGATAATCGCAAGTACTCCACCTACAGAAAATATGCCAACATCTATGACATGCATATCCGGGATACTTTTGGCAGTCTAATAGCAGACGAGACCAGCCTGGAAATCATAGAGAAAGCTCTGCCAAAGGAGATGTCCGCCAGTCTGTACAAAAGTATCTACTGTGTGTTGAATCAGATTTTAGCTTATGGAAACCGATACTGCGGCACTCCAAAAATTCATTTAAAAACAGAAAAGCTGCGGACAGTTCCCAAACCTGTGCAGACAATAAATGCTACAGACCAGCAGAAGCTATGTCGCTATCTGCTCTCGGATCTTGATTCCTGTAAGCTTGGCATTCTGATATGCCTGTATATGGGACTGAGACTCGGGGAAATCTGTGCCTTAAAGTGGGAAGATATCGATTTGCAGAGAAAAACGCTTCATATTAACAGGACTGTCCAGAGGATTCAGGTCGGGCAGGAGGATCGGAAAACGATTCTGTATGAGGGGCCGCCCAAAACGCTCTGCTCTGTCCGCGAGATCCCGATTCCGGAATTTCTCTTTCCACTTCTTCTCTCTTGTAAGGATGATGGGGTTTATGTGTTGAATAAATTTTCTCCGATGGAACCACGTACTTACCAGTATAAGTTTTATTCTTATCTGAATAAAGCATATATAAAGAAGTCTCACTTTCACGCACTGCGCCATACATTTGCGACAAACTGCATCAGTAACGGTGCTGATGTTAAGAGCGTCAGTGAAATGCTTGGTCATTCTAATGTAAATATCACTTTAAATAAATATGTTCATCCATCTATGGATACCAAGCGGAACATTCTGGATTCGCTTTCTTCTATCTCATCTATAAATGGTCAAATCAGTGGTCGGATCATTTCTTAATCTTTGATCTCATGCACGTTTCCGGTGCCCATTTCGCAGATTAAAACAATCTGCGAAATCAAACTTCCTCCTGCTTCGTACCTCTGTGAGGGATACAGGAAATGAGCATACATCTTTTCAAACACAATCAGGAAGCATATAACTCAGTTACCGCCATGCTTGAGCGGGAGAAAATGGCAGCAGTCATCCACCCCACAGGCACATGGAAAGATTGCATCCGAGATGACACTCGGAGAAGCTATCGTCCGGGGAATACTCCCGGAACCGAAATATGTGATTGCCATGTATTCGTATAAGAAAGAACTGGATCAGGCACTGACAAAGGAGCAGCAGGAACAGCTTGCAGCACTGGGCATGATCTGGGACAGAAATACGGAGAAGTGGGAAGAATACTTCGAAGCAGCACAGGAATATTACAGACAGCATGGAAATCTGGATGTTATGGCGAAATATGTCACAGAAGAAGGCCTCCCTCTTGGCAGATGGCTGTCAGATATCAGCAACAAGGTATCAGATGAAAATTTACGCCGTGTATCACTCACAGATGAACAGCTGGAGCGTCTTAAGAGCATAGGCTTTAAGCAGGAAAAAAAGACAGCCAGACAGTGGAATGAGAAATATGAGCTGGCAAAGAATTATTACGAAATACATGGAGATCTGAATGTTCCGCTGTCGTACTGCGTAAACGACGTGAAGCTGGGAAGGTGGATATCCAATATAAGGTCCAAACGGAAACATCCGGGATCCAACGGAATGGCATTAAGTCAGGAGAGAATCAGACAGCTGGACAATATAGGTATGAACTGGAAATAGGAAGAGAAAAAGAAAATTATTTACAGGAGTCAGGTATGTACAGAAAAAAAAGAAGAAGCTGGACAAAACATGTTGATTTTATGCTGTTGGATGTTTTATGCATGCAGCTTGCATTTGTCATTTCTTATATTATTCGCTTTGGGACGGATAATCCTTATACAGATGGTGATTACAGAACCCTTGCGATTGCATTTCTTTTTATCGATTTCTTTGTGGAAATCGTATCAGATTCTTTCAAAAATGTTCTGAAGAGAGGTTATTTCGATGAGTTTATTGCAACGTGCAGACATGTGATACTTGTAGAACTGATCGTAACCTTCTACTTATTTACAACACAGACGGGAAGCTTTTATTCAAGGTTCTCTTATTACATTATGGTTCCATTTTATATAGTCACAGACTATGCGGCCAGAGTGATATGGAAAAAAGTTCTTCAGAAAATCGGATTCAATTCAGCAAAAAAATCACTTTTGATCATAGCACCGGAAAAAAACCTCAGGGAGACCCTTCAGATCGTATCAGCGGACAGATGCGGTTATGCAAAAGTAACCGCAGTCTCTCTGGATACAGACCTTAAGGGAAAAAATATCTGCGGGATCCCCATCGTTGCAGACAGGGATGGGATTATCGAATATGCCTGCGGAGAGTGGGTAGATGAAGTGTTTATCCCGCCATGCGCAGAAAGCGAATACCCCAATGAACTTGCGAGATCTTTCCTGGAGATGGGAATAGCCGTACATACAGGGATCACGAAATTCGGATCCTTCCCTTCAGGATGCCAGCAGGTAGAGAAAATTGGCGTATATACAGTTATTACCACAAGTATGAACTATGCAGAGTCATCAAAACTTCTGGTGAAACGTCTAATGGACATTGCAGGCGGTCTGGTTGGATGTCTGATCACCCTGCTGATCACAATAATCGTGGGGCCGATGATTTATATCAGTTCACCTGGACCGATCTTCTTTGCACAGGAAAGGATCGGACGAAACGGAAGAAAATTCAAAATGTATAAATTCCGAAGCATGTATATGGATGCCGAAGAGCGGAAAAAAGAGCTTATGGCACAGAACAAGATCAGCGATGGACTGATGTTCAAGATGGATTTTGACCCGAGGATCATCGGAAATAAGATCCTGCCTGACGGAACCAGAAAGACAGGGATCGGAGAGTTTATCAGGAAGACAAGCCTGGATGAATTTCCGCAGTTTATCAATATCCTGCTTGGGGATATGAGTCTGGTAGGTACCAGACCACCTACAGTAGATGAGTGGGAATTATACGAACCGCACCACAGAGCGCGAATGTCCTTCCGCCCCGGCCTCACAGGAATGTGGCAGGTCAGCGGCAGAAGCAATATAACGGACTTCGAAGAAGTGGTGAAGCTGGATACACAATATATCAGTGAGTGGAGTCTGAGACTGGATGTGAGGATATTGTGGAAGACGGTTTGGAGTGTGCTTAAGAGTGATGGGGCGATGTGAGAATGGGGTTATGCCGTTCCGAAAAATGTCTACTCAACAAACCGTATTGATGTTCAACAATCCAACACTTAGAAAAAACGTCATTGCAGGGTATACGGGGTTCGACTGTATAAATCAACACTTCGGCTATAGAGGAATAGAGACGAGTGTACTCAACGGATGTTTTATGGAGTAGAAAACATGATTGCTGGGGTAGTTGAATACGACAGCATAAGAAAACATTTAGCCGCGTGAGCGGTAAGAGGAAAAAGAGATACTATCTGTGATGAGCGGATGTGTACATAGATATAAAGGAGCAGAGGGGACAATATTGGTTGGAGAACATTATGAAAGATAAATTTGCAGTGTCCATGTTCGGACAAAAACGACTGTCCCGAGAGGGTGGGATAGAGATTGTTGTAAAAGAACTGTGCACCAGAATGGCACGAGATGGATGTCAGATTACCTGTTACAACAGATCTGGTCATCACGTGAGTGGTGCAGAGTATGACAATAAAATTGAATATGATGGCATCCGACAGAAATTTGTTCCAACCATTGAAAGAAAAGGTCTTGCAGCGGTGAGTTCCTCTTTCTTTGCGGCTTTGTACAGTGCTTTTGGAAAATATGATGTGGTTCATATCCATGCAGAAGGTCCGGCTTTTTTCTCATGGCTACCTAAGATGTTTGGAAAGAGGGTTGTGGTTACCATTCATGGTATAGACTGGCAACGGGAAAAATGGAAATCAGGATTTGGCTCTAAATTCATCCGGCAGGGTGAAAAGAATGCTGTAAAGTATGCAGATGAAATCATCGTTCTGAGTAAAGGTGTTCAGGATTATTTCAGAGATACCTATGGCAGGGAGACACATTTCATTCCGAATGGTGTGAACAGACCAGAAACCAGAGAAGCTGGTTTAATAACAGAAAAATTTGGACTGACGAAAGATTCCTACATATTATTTCTTGGTCGACTGGTACCGGAAAAAGGTATCCGGTATTTGGTTGAAGCGTTCAAGGATGTCAAAACAGATAAAAAATTGGTTATTGCTGGTGGCTCTAGCGATACGGATTCTTTTATGATGGAACTGAAAGAGCTGGCAAAGGATGATAATAGAATCATTTTTACCGGATTTGTTCAGGGGCAGATGCTTGATGAATTATATAGCAATGCGTATATCTACACATTACCTTCTGATCTGGAGGGAATGCCGTTGAGCCTGCTAGAAGCTATGAGTTATGGCAATTGCTGTTTGGTTTCCGATATTCCAGAGTGCGCTGAGGTTGTGGAAGATAAGGCATTGATTTTCAAAAAATCGGATGTGGATGAACTTAGAGAAAAATTACAAGATGCCTGTGATTATCCAGAAAAAGTTAAGGAGATGAAAGCGCAGGCAGCTGACTTTATCTGCAAAAAATACAACTGGGATGCTGTTATAAATGAAACGATGAAACTGTACAGGAGAAATAATAAATGAGAGTATTGATAATAAATAATCTCCTCTAACCGAACGCAGGTGGTGATATGTATATAGTGAAAATGCCGGAAAAATGGCGTATTTACGACACTTTTCTAGAGACGGGTGAAGCTGCAAGAGCAGCTTTAATCTCGCTACCTAGGTTCAGTAACAGCAGATGATTTTATCATAAGAACTTTCAGTATCACTACCTGCGGTTGTATGGAGAACTCTGGTTTATGAACAACACATTGGAAGTGTTTCATATGAACAGAGGTAGTGAAATAGAACGTAAAATAAGGAGAAATTTAACGTGAGGACGCTGATTTTGAATAAATTTCTGCACCGAAACGGCGGAAGTGAGACGTATATATTCAAATTGGGTGAGGCACTGGAGCAGCACGGACACGAGGTTCAGTACTTCGGTATGGAACACGAAGGTCGCTGCGTGGGCAACCGAGTCAATGCTTATACATCAGATATGGACTTCCACGGCGGCAGCAAACTGAGCAAGCTGACCTACCCGATCAAGACCATCTACAGCAAGGAAGCAAGAGAAAAATTAAGACTAGTACTAGATGACTTCAAGCCGGATGTCTGTCACCTGAACAACTTTAACTACCAGCTGACTCCTTCCATCATCCTGGAAATCGTGAAGTGGCGTAAGGAGACCGGAAGGGATTGTAAGATCATCTTCACGGCACATGACTACCAGCTGGTCTGCCCGAACCACATGCTGAACAATCCGAACACGCACCAGAACTGTGAGAAGTGTCTCGGCGGCCATTTCGTGAACTGCATGAAAGGTAAGTGCATTCACGGTTCCACGGCGAAGTCTGCTATCGGTATGATGGAAGCTGAATTCTGGAAGTGGAAGGGCACCTACAAGTACATTGACACCATGATCTGCTGCTCGGAGTTCATGAAGAGCAAGATGGACAGCAACCCGCTGTTTGCGACGAAGACCGTGGCAATACACAACTTCATCGATAAGGTGGAGTGGAAAGAGACTCCGAAGAAGGATTACGTCCTCTACTTCGGCCGCTTCTCGGAGGAGAAGGGTATCGGCACACTTATCAAGGTCTGTAAAGAACTGCCGGATGTTCAGTTTATTTTCGCTGGCACCGGTCCTCTGGAAGAGACGGTAAATGGTATTAAGAATATCAAGAACGTTGGCTTCCAGAAAGGCGAGGCACTGGAGAAGCTGATCCGTGAGGCACGGTTTTCCATTTACCCTTCTGAGTGGTATGAGAACTGCCCGTTCTCCGTGATGGAATCCCAGATGTATGGCACACCGGTACTGGGAGCTGAGATAGGTGGTATCCCGGAGCTGATTCAGGTTGGCAAGACCGGCGAGCTGTTTGAAAGCGGTAATGCCGAAGATCTGAAGAGAAAGATCGAGAAGCTCTGGAGTGATAAGAAGCTGTGTGCGGAGTACAGTGCGAACTGTAAGGACATTAGCTTCGATACCATTGATGAGTATTATGAGAAAATTATGAAGGTGTATTGCGGAGAGAGTAAACAAGGATGAATGAAAGAATAATTGCGAATAATCATTATCCAGGGCTAGATGTGGTTCGTGTTATAGCGATAGCGGGCATTGTTCTAATGCATGTGTTTACAAATGGGAATTACGGTCTAAGCGGATTTTTATTCGAAAAAGTTATTGGAACGGCAGGCAATTTTACCATTCTGTTTATGATGGTAAGTGCCTTTGGAATGTGTTGCGGATACTATGAGAAATTCAAAGCAGGAACAATTAATATAGAAGCATTTTATAAACGCCGATATGAAAAACTATGGCCATTCTTTGCATTGCTCTGCATTTTGGATGTGGTGATTTCTCCAAGTGCGGATAGTGTATATGAGATTTTTGCAAATCTTACAATGCTGCAGGGGCTACTGCCAAACCCACAGATTTCTGTTGTAGGCGTGAGTTGGACTTTGGCAGTAATATTTGTTTTTTACTTGTTATTTCCATTTTTCTGCTTTTTGCTGTTTTCAAAGAAAAGAGCATGGCTGGGTTTTATTATTGCTGGAATTTATAACATTCTCTGTCAGTTGTACTTTTTTGATGAGCAACATGTACTGGGAAATTTTATGGAGAGAGAAAACATCCTGTACAGTGCGATATTTTTCATGGCGGGTGGCCTGATTTATCTTTATCGAGATGAGTTGGAGCGGCTGAAGAATAATAGAATTGTTGCAGTTATAATTCTCGCGATAACGGCTAGTGCATATTATTTTCTAAGTCAAAATGACTTGGTTATGGCCGTTTTTTCTGTGGCAATTATTATCTTTGCGATAACTACCGACGGAAAGCTAGGAGAAAACAAGCTGATAAAAAAACTTAGTTCTATTAGTTTCGAGGTTTACTTGAGCCATATGATGATTTATCGAGTTTTGGAGAAGTTGAAGATAAATCACATGTTTGGATTAAATGCCATTTCATATGGTGTAACGGCAGTTTTAACACTTACTGGAGCGATTGCCTTTTCTTACATCGCAAAAGTGGTACTAGAGAAATTTATTATATGTATGAAAGAGAGAGTTAATCATGTCTGAAGAAAAGAAGTTAAATGGTACGGTCATCGTCACTTATCGTTGCAACGCTCGTTGCTCTATGTGCAACCGTTATAAAGCGCCTTCCAAGCCGGAAGAGGAAATCAGCATCGAAGCTATCAAGAAGTTGCCGAAGATGTACTTCACCAACATTACAGGTGGTGAGCCGTTCATCCGCACTGACCTGAAAGATATTGTGCGCGAACTGTACAAGAAGTCTGACCGTATCGTTATTTCCACGAATGGTTTCTTCACCGACCGTATCGTTGACCTGTGCAAGGAGTTCCCGCAGATCGGTATTCGTATCTCTATCGAAGGTCTGGAGCAGACCAACAACGAGATTCGTGGTCTGCAGAACGGCTACCAGCGTGGTTATGGCACGCTGAAGAAGCTGCGTGAAATGGGTATGAAGGATGTTGGCTTTGGCATGACCGTTCAGGATAAGAATGCCCCGGATCTGGTTCCGCTGTACAAGATCTCCAACGAGATGGGCATGGAGTTCGCAACAGCATCTTTACACAACAGCTTCTACTTCGTTGAGGCAAAGAACATCATCCACGATCGTCCGATGGTTGCGAAGAACTTTGAAAATCTGGTCAACGAACTGCTCCGCAGCAACAGCCCGAAAAAGTGGTTCCGTGCATATTTTAACCATGGTCTGATCAACTACATCTACGGCCAGAAGCGTCTGCTGCCTTGCGACATGAGTTTTGATACCTTCTTCATCGACCCGTATGGCGATGTTATGCCTTGCAATGGTACCAAGGATAAGGAAGTCATGGGTAACCTGAACAATCAGACTTGGGATGAGCTGTGGAATAGCCCAGAAGCAGAGAAAGTTCGTGCAAAGGTTCGTTGCTGCGACCGTGACTGCTGGATGATCGGCAGCGTAAGTCCTGCGATGCACAAGTACATCTGGAAACCTGCTACCTGGGTTCTGGTACACAAGTTCAAGGCACTGTTCACCAAGCATCCGTACAGCATGTATGAGCTGAAGATTTGCCGTGATTATCGTGATGGCAAAGTCACTAAGGAAGACCTGGACAAGTGCAGCACCTGCGATATGAACTGTGTGATCAACAACGGTCTGAGTGAGGCAAGTAAAGAGCAGCTGAAGCATAAGACCGGTGAGGAAATCGTGGATGCTGATATCGCACAGCAGATGGAGAATAAATAAGGAAAACAATAACTATGATGATAACAGTTTTAACCCCTACCTTTAATCGGGGGGGGGGGATTACAAAGCCTCTGGGATTCACTGCAAAAGCAAACTGTAAAAGATTTTGAGTGGCTTGTAGTTGATGACGGAAGTACTGATGGTACGAAAAATTTGATTACTCAGTTACAAGAAAAAAGTGATTTCCCAATACGATATATCTATAAGAATAATGGTGGAAAACACACTGCTTTAAATGTAGGAATACAGACCATTTGCAGCGAACTTATCTTTATAGTTGATTCGGATGACTGTGTGACAGATGATGCAGTTGAGTCGATACTGAAGATTCACAAGAAATACAGGTCACAAAACAATATCTGTGGATATGCGTTTCTCAGAGCGTTCCCTGATGGTAAAGTCAATGGCAAGAAGTTTGATGTAGATGAAAAAATAGGTTCCTATATTGACGTGCGTGTAAACGGTGATGACACTGGCGCAGATAAAGCAGAGGTATTCAAAACACATTGTTTAAAGGAATTCCCTTTTCCCGAATATCCGAATGAGAAATTCCTTGGGGAAGATCTTGTTTGGGTTAGAATGGCTAGAAAATATGAGATGGTACATATTAATAAAGCCATTTACGTCGGAAATTATCTTGAAGATGGATTAACTAATAATCGGCGTAAGCATAATATTGCATCGCCGATAGGATGCATGCATCGAGCAGAGGAATTCATGGAGTCCGACTTAAAGACAAGATATAGAATCAAGGGTGGACTACAGTATATTGTATATGGGAGATTTGCGGGAGTCAAGGTTGTCGATTTGATTCGCAAATCAAGACATAAAGTTCTTGCAACAGTGTGCACACCGGGTGGATTGTTCTTGCATTCACGATGGAGTAAAGCACAGTAATTCGATTGATTAAGTGCCTAAATGTCTTCTGTCAGTAGATGATGGGAGATATTTAATGAAAGTACTTGTTATTAATCCGATTATGTACACATCGGAAACAAAAAATATAAAAAGAGCGGCATCAATAAAAGACACAATGATGTATGATTTTTGCTTGGCTTTCCATGAAATGGGTCATTCTGTAACGCTGGTTGGAGGAGAGCCGTTCAAGCCGACAAAAAGTGAAACATATCCATTTGAGGTACTGTGGTGGGAGTGCAAGTGTCAAAAAGTCTGCATGCCGCACTGTTTGCCGTTTATGCCGGAAACGTATCGGTATGTAAAACAACATCGCGCTGAGTACGATTTAATTATTACAAGCGAAGTATTCTCACTGAATTCGTTGATGGCATATCGAGCAGCACCAGACAAGACAATTATCTGGCACGAACTTGCAAAGCATAATGCCATTATGAAGAAAATTCCCTCAAAGATCTGGTATGGAGTTATAGCAAGACTCTTCATGCGAAACGCAAAGGTTGTTGCACGCTCAGTAGAGGCAAGAAACTTTGTGAAGAAATACTGCATGAATACGGATGTAAATGTAATCGATCACGGTGTCAACCTCGATAAGTTTAAAGCATCTACTGAGAAAGATAACAGTTTTGTGGTTTGTTCGCAACTGATTGAGCGAAAGAAAATCGATGGAATCCTTGAAAAGTTTGCCAAGTATCTGGATCGGTACAATTCTACATGCCGGTTATACATTATAGGCGAAGGGGAGTTGAAAGAAAAACTTCAGAGGATGGCACAGACTTTGGGAATTGCTCCGAATGTAATTTTCACAGGAAAGATGACACACGATGAACTACTCCCGATTTTATCTAAGTCAAAGGCGTTGCTCGTTAATACGGTGAAAGACAACAATATGATTTCCATCGTAGAAGCGATTGCGGTTGGAACGCCTATTGTCACAACAGACGTTCCACTGAATTCTACCTATATCAAAGAATATCAACTTGGCATTGCGAAGAAACAGTGGGATGAATCCGATTTGAATGATGTGGTTTCTAACAGTGAAATGTATATTGAACACTGCATGAAATACAGATACAAACTTTCTACAAAACAAAGGGTAGAACAGTTCTTGGAAGTTAAAAAATGATGTGATTATGGAGGATAAAATGTATTCAATAGCGTATGTTGTACCCTATTTTGGAAAGTTTCCAAAGGGGTTTCAATTCTGGCTGTTAAGCTGTAAGTGTAACCCATCGATTGACTGGCTGATTTTTACAGATGATAAAACGCCTTATGATTACCCGGAAAATGTGAAGGTTACATATTGGACGTTCGATCAGATGAAGAAAAAGGCTCAGGCAATTTATGATTTCCCGATTTTCCTGGAGCGCCCGTATAAGCTCTGCGATTTCAAGCCGGCGTATGGTGAGATTTTTGCAGACGAGCTAAAAGACTACGATTTCTGGGGACATTGTGATATAGATTTGGTTTGGGGTAATATCCGCAAATTTTATACGGATGAAGTTCTCGGTCAATATGAAAAAGTTGGTTTTAATGGACACTCCAATCTCTATAAGAACACGCCTGAAGTGTGTGCTCGCTATAGAACACATATTGAAGGAAAGATGTACTATCGGGAGGTCTATTCAGTCGATAAGGGCTTTGCATTCGATGAGCCGGGTATGGATGACATCTACGAGGCACTTCAAATTCCAGTCTATAAAAAAATTGATTTTGCAAACCTGCTGAAATATGATTATGGCTTCTTCCTTGACTGGGGTAAGGAAGAGGATGCGTACAAAAATGAACATCAGGTCTTTACATGGCATAATGGAACTCTTCTTCGCCATTATTTGGATCATGGCAAAATAAAGGATGAAGAGTATATGTACCTGCACTACTGGTGCCGCCCAACAACTTTTGCCATTAAAGAGTACGATGAACAAAAAGACTATCTGATTTATGCAGATACTACAACGGATAAGCCATTTGAGATGACTCCTGGCTTGATTCTGAAAAGAAGCCGCCGCAGTAAAGTGAAATACTATGCGAAGGTACTGTGGTTTAATAGGAAGAAAATCACTTGGGAAAGAATTGTATTCAATATAAAGGGAATGTTGAACTATAAGAAGTAAGGAGGTAGCGATAGGTGGGACTTTATAAAGTATATGATAAATTTCGCCGTTATTGGCGGCAGATTCACATGCTGACGATCCGTGATGGATGGAAGAAGATGGCCTATATAAAAAAGCACGGAATGTTTGGTGCAGTGGGTGAAAATTGCTATTTCCAGTCGAATATACTGCCCGCAGAACCGTTTCTGGTCTATCTTCATGACAATGTGGCAATTTCGGCAGGCGTAAGAATTGTAACCCATAGTGCATTGAATACTGTGTTTAATCATGAAGAAAAAACGGATCAGTATCTTTGCCGCTTCGGAAAAGTTGAAATTGGAAATAATGTGTATGTAGGTGCGGATGCAATTATCAACTATGGAGTTACAATCGGAGATAATTGTATTGTCGCTGCAGGAGCAATTGTTACGAAAGATGTTCCTTCGGGCAGTATTGTTGGAGGCGTTCCTGCACGGGTAATTGGAACTTATGAAAGTGCAAAAGAAAAAGCAAGGGCATTTTCAGCACCTTTCTTAGAAAAAGGACTGCGGGAACCCTGTACAGTCGAGGAAATGCTTCATGTCCAGTAATGAAACAACCTTAAAATGCAAACCCAAAAGGTATCTTTGGGTTGATAATTTAAAAATGTTTGCCTGTTTGCTTGTTGTTATAGGACATCTCTATATGTCGATGATGGCGGGCGGCTGGATCAGTGAGAACAATATCTTATATTGCTGGCCAATCCAAACGGTATATACATTTCATGTGCCTCTTTTTTTTGTTTGTAGTGGTTTTCTATATCAGGCTACTGCTCCGAACGAATGGAATGTAAAAAAACACATAGGGAATATTAAGAAAAAAGCCCTCGCATTGGGTGTTCCGTATGTAACGTTTTCAACTATTACACTTTTACTAAAGAATGTATTTGCCACGGATGTAAACAACGCCGCACCACCTTTTTTGAAAACGCTTCTTATAGAACCAATCGCACCATACTGGTATTTATATACGCTGTTTTTACTGTTTTGCCTGATTCCTCCGGTGATAGGAAAAGGAAAAAGAAAACCGCTTGTCAGCATGGTTGTCATAGCGTGTTTCATGAAGATCATCTATGTGGGGTGGCTTGCAGATAAGGCTATCCCGGATTTGGTTGCAAAAGTGATGGCAAGTGCTGTTTGGTTTTGCATAGGAATGCTGATTACAGCGACTCCATTCAAAAAAAGTAAACTGGCTGATGGGATAGCGGCTGGGATGGTGATATTGGCATGCATCCTTTCTTACTTTGTCTATAGTACACCGACCGATAATGCGAAAGCTCAATTTATCTTTGCTAGTATTTTTGTGCTTGTGATTACATACTTTTTTCAAAGCAAAGAGCAGTATAAAACAGATGGATTGGTTAATTATAGCGTAAAGTATTTTATGCCCGTATATGTATTACATACAATTGTGGCGGCGGGTGTTCGAACCGTGTTGTTGAAAATCGGCATCTCTTCAGGCGTTCTCCACTTTATGATTGGCTTTAGTGTAAGTGTTTTTGTGCCGGTAGTAATTTATATGATTGCCGAAAAGCAGTGGTGGCTATTATTTTGGTTTGAACCGATAAAGGCAATGAAATTAAGAAACCAGAAAAAAACCAAGGGTGGAAGATAATGAAGATAAAACAATTGATAAAAAAGAGTATACGTCAAAAAACACTGTTTACGGATGTTTTTGGCTATTCGCTGACAAAGACTGGATTTGCAGATAAATACCTGGCGGGTCAGCTGACAATGTATAAATCCTATTCATGGCTTAAAAAACATTTTGAAAATGATTTGAAACAAATCGAAGCTGAACTTCCCAAAGAACAGAATTGTGAGGCGGCAGAGAAACAAGTTTGGATCTGTTGGCTACAGGGAATTGAGAACGCACCTCAAATTGTTCAGGATTGCTATGCATCTGTCTGTTACTGGATGAAAGACTGGAAGATAACGGTTATTACTGCGGACAATATGAACGAATATGTGCAATTCCCGGATTATATTGTTAGAAAATGGAAAGAAGGAGTGATTAGCAATACACATTTATCTGATCTTTTAAGACTTGAGTTGCTTATTCGTTATGGTGGATTATGGATTGATAGTACGACGTATATGACAGGCACTATTCCAGCCTATATTGATGATTCCAATTTCTTTGTATATAGAAATGGTTGGATGGACATGGAAATGATCAATATGGGTAGCTGGCTAATTTTCAGTAAGTACACAAATAATATAATTCTTCTTGAAACACAAAGTCTACTCTATGCGTATTGGAAAAAATACAATTATATTAAGAACTACTTTTTGATGCATATATTTTTCCGTATGGTAACAGATGCGAATCCAGAACTATGGGAACAAGTTCCAGCAATAAATCACATTGATTCTCATTTGCTGATGCAGGAACTGCCAAAGCATTATGACGAAAATCGTTGTCAACAAATTATGCGTCTGACACCGATTCACAAACTAACATACAAGGGGGAAACTTCAAGTGGGGCAACTGCCGAGAAGTTGGGAGTGTTGTTTCAAAATAGGAGAGAACAGTATGATTCAATACAGTGACCGTGGCAAAGTAAGAATAAAAGATTTGATTTGGTATATTATCGTTGCGTTTCCATTGACTTCAACGATAAAAGTATATGTTGGACCTTTAAACTTGATTCTGACAATTTTACTGTTTGGTCTTTTTTTCTACAATTATTATAGAACACAGATATTCAAAAGCGAGTTGTTGCTTTGTTTTTATGCAGTGCTCGGCGTTTTGATGAATGTTGCAATCAATGGCTTCCATTTTTTCAGTACGAACATGGTTTTTTACTTTCCATTTTTGATTTTATACTTTCTTTTTTTTATATACCATCAAGACGATTCTATAGCATTTATGAAAAATCATAAGCAGTATGTAGACAGCATTATAGGGCTGTGGGTAATGGCAGTGCTGATTTCATTGCCGTTGTCAAGCAGTTATGTGTATGAGGGAGAAACCAGAGGATTTGTTTCCTTTGCGGGAACAACGTTCCTGCTCTGTCCAATTGCGATTTTTGTATTTGCGCTTCTTGCGGTTCAATATAATCTTTGGCATAGGAAGAGATATGTAATTGCCATGTTTGTACCTTCGCTGTGTATCATGCTTGGTACGACAAGAACATATCTGGGTGTTTTGGCGTGCGCGTGGATGCTGTTTCTCTATACGCAAATCAAAAACAAAAAGATGTACTTTGCAGTAATTGCGATAGCAGCAGTGGTTTTGGTTGGAATTGTGCTACTGTCTCCGATAAAGGAAAAATTTATATCTGCATCAAGCAGAACAGAAATCGGTATTGATCCGCTGGCTGCATTCACTAGCGGAAGATCTACTTTCTGGACATACGATATTTTAACTATGATCAAAAACAATCCGATTCGGATTCTATTTGGAAATGGAGTCAACTATTTGTTCAAGATTAACTATGCTCATTTTGGAAATCCATTGTGGGCACATAACGATTTTATTCAAATTTTTAGCGACTATGGTTTGTTTGGCCTATTGGTGTACTTGGGAATGTTTATAACATTGTTCAAGAAGACATTCAACGGAATTAAAATGTCGAAGATGGCGATGATGATGTTGGTTGCAATATGGGCATTTAACGCCTTCTTTAATATGTTTTATACCTATTTTTGCGCAACACTTTCTTATCCGTTCTATTGTATGATTATTAAAATCGACGCAATTAAACGGGGGGGGGTAATCCTAGGCAGATGGATTAAGAAAAAACTTGCTGGACTGAAGCGCAAAACAGCTTGTGCTATGCACACTCAATTTTGCAACTATATGAGATTTGCAGGATGTGAGGTGGCGGTATGAGTTGGAATGTGAAAGTTGGACAAAGAGTATATCATTCACATACTGTGATTTGCATCTTGGTTCTTGCATTCCAGATTTATTTTGAAATGCGAGGCGGCAGAACTTATTTCGATGAAGGACTAGCACTTGTTTGCATGTTCTATGTTATAATGCTTCTTTTAAAGAGAAGATTGGACTCATCAGACCAAATATCGGTGTTCCTTTTGATTGTGGTAATTGCTATTGGCTTACTTTCGAACGCAATGAGTGGATTAGCATATTCATGGTTCTCGGTTTTGGTGGATGTCATTTCAGAAACAAAGTTTTTGTGGACGATTTTTGCATTTAAATACTATATTACATCAGACGTATATAGCGATATGTCCAGAGCGCTGCGTCCGCTCGCAAAATGGTTCTGCTATCTCGCAGGCTTATTTGCGATTATATCCCAGTTTGTGAATCTCGGAATGACTGCAAACGAAAGATACGGAATCAAATCCTATAATTTTGTTTTTCCGATGAGCTTTCAATTTCTTGCAGTTGCGTTGGTTGCAATTGCTGTGCTGTCAATTTCAAAGGATAAATATAACAATCGTTTGCCGTATGCAGCCGTGTGCGTTGGACTGATCCTAGCGACAAAAAGTTCTCCGTTGTTGTTTTCTGTAATGTTTATATTCCTTTTGATTTATTTTCAAAAGAGAGCACAGCTTAAAACAAGAACAGTAGTGTTTATGGCTGTGATTGTTTTGCTTTTGGGAACCTTCCAGATTCAAACTTATCTGATGAATGTAAATGCACCTAGATATTTGTTCTTCTATTACGGAGGAAAAACAGCAAATACATATTTCCCATTGGGTTCCGGGTTTGCCACATTCGGTTCGGATCAGGCAGCTAGAAATTATTCGAGATTATATTATCAATATGGCTTTAACAGCTTATTCGGAATGAATACCAAGGATGGATCTTTCTTGAGTGATACGTTCTGGCCGATGGCAATTGGACAGTTCGGATGGATTGGTTCGATTTTGTATATATTGATTTATGTGCGAATCTTCTTCTCGTTCAAGTGGATGAATTTGAATTCGGAGCAAAAGGCACTTTTATATGCTGGTTACATGCAGTATATAATTCATGCCGTTGGCTCTGCAATTCTTTCTGCTCCTGCAGGTATGATTGGTGCAATAGCATTGGCAGCTGTTATGAAGCCTGCTAATGAAGTAGAAGCAATAGACTAGAATAAAAATATCGTACAGGAAGATTATGGAAAAATACAAATACCTCTTAAAAAATGTTGGCATAATGACATTGGCCAGCTTTGGAACCAAAATATTATCATTTTTAATGGTTCCGCTGTATACAAATATTTTATCAACAGAAGCATATGGAACGTATGATATCTATCAGACCACACTCTTTTTGATTGTTCCAGTTTTGTCATTGAATATTGCAGATGGAATTATGCGCTTCTCACTGGATGAAACCTATGATAAGCGTGAAGTCTTTATGGTTGGTGTCAGACGGTACATTGTCGCATGTGTTCTGTGCATCTTGCTGGTGGGTGTTAATCAGTGTTTTTCTATAATAAAAACCTTGACGTTGTACCCACAGTTCTTTGTTTTATATTTCGTTACAAGCCTGATGTCGGATATTCTCAATAATTATGCGCGCGGAATCGAAAAGGTATCAGATGTTGCCATTGGCGGCATTATCGGTTCTGCTTCAATGCTTACATTAAATATTCTTTTTTTGTTGGTATTTAAGTGGGGGCTTGTTGGATATTTTGTTGCCAATTGTTTGTCATTTGCAAGCACAGACTTGTATTTACTAATTAAGCTGAAAATTTGGAAAGTCATTAGTTGGAAACCAGAAAATCGGTCCTTGAAAAAAGAAATGGTTGCCTACAGTGTACCAATGGGACTTGGCAATATCGGATGGTGGATTAATAATGTCTCTGATCGCTATATCGTAACGTGGATTTGTGGCCTTGCTGCCAATGGTGTGTATTCAGTGGCATATAAAATCCCATCGCTTCTTTCGATGTTTCAGCAGATATTTAATCAGGCATGGACAATATCAGCTGTAAAGGAATACGATCAGGACAGCAGTGAGTTTTATAGCACAATCTATAAGGCGTACAACATGTGTATGGTGATTACATGTGCAGGTTTGATTCTATTTGATAAGGTTATCGCTAAGATCCTTTTCGGAGCAGAATTTTATGAAGCATGGAAGTATGCTCCTTTCCTGATGATTTCAGTAGTATTTGGTGCACTGGTTCAGCTTTTAGGAGGAATTTTCTCAGCTGCAAAAGAATCGAAGGCATTTGGAAACACGATTTTGATTGGTGCAGCAGCCAACACGGTTATGAATGTAGCTTTTGTATATACTTGCGGACCTTTAGGGGCTGCCATTGCAACATCATTGTCGTATATGCTGATTTGGGTATTGAGACTCTATAAAGTAACCCGTCAGATGAAACTAGATATCAGCCTGATTAGAGATGCTTTGAGTTATGTGTTGCTGTATCTACAAGCTACACTCCTAGTGTTTTATAGCTATAACTGGAGTGGGTACCTGATTCAAATCGGCTTTGTAGTTGCTGTCTTTGTATTATATTTTAAAGAATTAACAGGAGTTGCGAGGAAAGTGCTGTCACGTGTGAAGAGCAGATAATAAAAATGGCGTTTGGTAGAGAGGAATGTATGAAGAAAGAACGAAATTCAAGCATTGAAATGCTTAGAATCCTGGCGATGCTAGGAATTGTAATCATGCATACGAATGGGGCGGTAATGGAGCATGGTTCAGGAACTGGATTTGCTTGGACACAGATTGAAAATGGCATCTTTAATGCCGGAGTTTCAATTTTTATTTTAATATCAGGATACTTCGGAATACGACGAAGCACTCAAAAGTTGATTGAGTTGGAATCGACAGTGATTCTTTATGCGGTTTTAAGCGCATTAGTGGGATGCTACTTTGGCAAAGCGTCTATATTATTAAGCATAATCAAAGCTTTTATTCCCGTTTCAACGAATTGCTATTGGTTTATTTCTTGCTACATATTATTGATGATCTTCTCCCCATATATCAATAGGGCGATTGATTCGATGAGTGAATTGCAACATAGACAACTACTGTTGCTTATGTCGGCTGTGTTTCTTGTTGCACCTACTGTAATTTATTACAGTGTTATAACTTCTCGGAATCAATTAAGGTGAGTAAATACCAAGCCAAATAAAACTAAACATAGCATTTTGATAGAAGAAATCTGCTTTTATTGAAAGTATAACATTTCAATGGGTATGACTTTTAGACATAGCTGAAACTATGTCTTGAAAAAAAGTATGGTATGACGTAAACTATCATTATTAAGCGTCTAAACTTAATAATGACTGGAATGCCTCAATAGATGGCATTTCCCATGCATCCAGATGTTGCAGCATCATGGTGCAGTAGAGGCGGCAGTACCACATCATAGATGAACGGTGTCTGCCGTCTTCTAATTTATAATCTTCTTTTTCCCGCTTGTTGGAGCGTTCTACAGAAGTTCTTCTATCATATTCCTTATCCCATTCTAAACTGTTTCCTGGCGGTATGTTAAAGAGGCGTGGATTGTCTTTGACAGGTGTATGTACCACACGCCCATAAGAGGAATCTGAACAGGGAGTTTCGCAGTGACAACCGGATCTGTCTGTTTTTGGACAGCGCCATTTGCAGCGGTTCCTGTTCCGTTCTACGCCGTCTGGTTTCATATGTAAGCCCAATTTACAGACAGGGACACCATCGTTATTGATCGTGAAAGTATCCTTATAGATAAAGTTACCAGTGTTACCGGAATTAAGGTCTATAAAAGGCTGGATGCCTGATTCCTGGCAGTACCGGTAGACAGCATCCGTATCATGTGCTGCATCCAGAAGAAGCTTCGTGACCCTGTATTCCGGAAGCCATGTTTTCATGGTAAAAAAGGTATGCAGGAAAGAAAGCATATCGTGTCTGGATGCCCGTTCCAGAATAGGAAAAACAGGAAGGTCATTTGCGGAATCTGATGCTACAAACATGTAGAGATGGTGACCGCTAAAATAGCAGTCCCTTGAGGAATCCCAGCCGATATTACAGTCAGGTTGAGAAAAGAGACGTTTGCAGTTACAGTGGGAAATACCATTTTCAGAGCAGCTGCATACTTTCTTATAGCGGAGTCTTGCAGAAGTCCTTATAGGAGAACCATCACCGGCAAGGGAGATGGCAGAAGGCAGTATGAGTCCATGCGATACAGAAACATCCAGGAACTGCTGCTTGTATAAACGGAAGATCATGGAAAGGGGACTGAGGGAAGGGTCTGGAAGAGGATGCTTTTTGTAAAAATCCAGAAACCGTGCCGCAGAAGTACTATTGATATTGGGAGTTTTTTCCCCGTGTTTTTTCCCTTTTGGGGTTTTCTTCTTTTTATGTCTGAGCTGGACAGAAAGAT
>PPYF01000233.1_pt1 | contig 20760 bp, 10 predicted proteins | sample 1559871 | NCBI WGS metagenome assembly PPYF01 (sample SAMN08240021, study PRJNA423297) | Human gut metagenome, whole genome shotgun sequencing project.
ATCTCTTTCAGGTGGTGATGAACATCTCCAAAAGGGGATACTTTCTTACTCGATTGTATAAAAATTATACTTATCTATTCCTACCTTATGGAGAATTTCTCTCTGGTTAACTCTCATAGCCTTCTGGACAATCCCCTTGTTCTTCCTTAATCCAAATACTACTTTGAGGGGGGACACAGACGCCGCTTTAGTAGAAGATATTGAGCTGAATTGTAGTTAGTCTTGTGAAGAAAAAAGAATAGTTATAAGTTAGATTTTGTTCCGTTGCGCTAAACGCTGGATTTGATAACAAATAGCAAATTAGTGATTTTTGTTAGAAAGAGAAGGGGATTCTCCATAAGATTATGAGAGTTAACCAGAGAAAAAATTCTCCATAAGATAGGAGTCATCTCACATCTGATATAATTTTATACAATCAAGCAAAAAATATCTTCTTCTGGGTCTATACAAAATCTACAAATTCGTATTTAAATATTTCCTCAGGTACTTTCCCGTATAGGATCTCGGTTCGTCTGAGACTTCTTCCGGGGTGCCGCAGGTTACCATCGTTCCGCCGCCTTCGCCGCCTTCTGGTCCCATATCTATGATGTAATCCGCTGTTTTGATTACTTCTAAGTTATGCTCTATGACGACAACGGTATTGCCGCCTTCTGTTAAACGCTGTAAAATGTCTACTAATTTATGAACGTCTGCAAAGTGCAGTCCTGTTGTTGGCTCATCTAATACATAAATGGTCTTGCCGGTGCTCTGACGGCTTAGTTCTGTCGCAAGCTTTACTCGCTGTGCTTCTCCACCGGAAAGGGTCGTGGATGGCTGTCCTAACTTAATGTAAGAGAGTCCTACATCCCGTAATGTTTCTATCTTTCTTCGAATCGATGGTACGCTCTCAAAGAATTCGCAGGCTTCATCGACGTTCATGTCTAATACTTCAAAGATATTCTTGCCCTTGTACTTTACTTCTAATGTTTCTCTGTTATACCGCTTTCCATGACAAACTTCACAAGGGACATATACATCCGGAAGGAACTGCATTTCAATCTTTAAAATACCGTCACCGGCACAGGCTTCACAGCGGCCTCCCTTTTTATTGAAGCTGAAGCGTCCTTTATCGTATCCTCTTGCTTTGGCATCTTTTGTCATGGCAAATAGTTCCCGGATATGATCGAACACGCCTGTATAGGTTGCCGGATTAGAACGAGGGGTACGACCGATCGGAGACTGATCGATATTGATAATCTTATCTAACTGTTCTGTTCCTTCGATTTCTTTATGTTTACCTGGCTTAATCCGAGCCCGATTTAATACACAGGCAAGCTTCTTATAGAGAATCTCATTGACAAGGGAACTCTTTCCAGAGCCGGAGACTCCTGTGACACAGGTAAATACGCCTAATGGGAACTTCACATCGATATTCTTTAAATTATTTTCCTGTGCGCCTTTTACGGTGAGATAGCCTTGTGGCTGTCTGCGTACTTCTGGAACTGGAATCTTCCTTTTCCCGCTAAGGTAGGCACCGGTAATCGAGTTTGGATTATCCATCAGTTCCTGTGCTGTTCCGATTGCAACGACTTCTCCACCATTCTCGCCTGCTAACGGTCCGATATCCACTATACAATCTGCTTCTCGCATCGTATCTTCATCATGTTCTACAACAATGAGGGAATTCCCCAGGTCACGCAGGCGCTTTAAGGCTGAAATAAGCTTATCATTATCTCTTTGATGTAGTCCGATACTTGGTTCATCAAGAATATATGCTACACCGACAAGCCCGGAACCGATCTGGGTTGCAAGACGGATTCGCTGTGCTTCTCCACCAGAAAGGGTTCCTGTTGGCTGGGAAAGGCTTAAATAGTCAAGACCGACATCATTCAAGAAGCCGATTCGTCCACGTATTTCTCTTAATACCTGCTTTCCGATCAACTGTTGTCTTTCGGTAAGCTGAATCTCATTAAAATAAGAAATCAAACGCTTTACAGAAAGCTTTGTAAGCTCAGAGATGTTGTACTCTCCTACTGTTACGGCCAATGACTCTGGCTTTAAACGCTGTCCATGACAACTATCGCATGGTGTTACCGTCATAAAGTTCTCATACTCTGCTCTCTGGCGTTCCGAATGATTCTCCCTGTAGCGGCGCTGCACGTTACGGATCAGCCCTTCAAACGCAACATCATATATACCTTCTCCGCGCTTTCCTTTATAATACACCTTTACTTCATGACCATTGGTTCCATGAATGATCACATCCTGTGCTTCCTGACTCAGATCACAAAATGGTGTATTTAGATCAAAATGATATTCTTTTGCTAATGCATCAAGAATCGCTCTTGTGTAACTCTTGGCATCTGTACAGGACTGCCACCCCATCACTGTGATTGCTCCATCTGCGATGCTTAATTTTTTATCTGGAATCATAAGATCAATGTCAAATTCCATCTTAAAACCAAGTCCATGACAGACCGGACAGGCACCAAACGGATTATTAAAAGAAAAACTTCTTGGTTCAATCTCGTCAATACTGATTCCACAGTCCGGACAGGAAAAACTCTGACTGAAGTTCAGTTGTTCTTTCCCAACGACATCAACAAGAAGAATTCCTCCAGTAAGCTTCATTACTGTTTCGATCGAATCTGTCAGACGATTCTCAATTCCTTCCTTTATCATAAGGCGGTCTACGATAATTTCAATATTATGCTTCTTATTCTTCTCTAACTGAATCTCTTCCGACAGATCATAAAGATTCCCGTCAATGCGAACACGCACATAGCCGCTCTTCTTCGCATCCTTTAAAATCTTGACATGCTCGCCCTTTCTTCCTCTTACAATCGGTGCCAGCAGCTGAATCTTCGTTCTGTCTGGAAGCTTCATCAAAATATCTACAATCTGGTCTACCGTCTGCTTGGAAATGACCTTCCCACACTTTGGACAGTGCGGAATTCCAACTCTTGCATAAAGAAGTCTCAAATAATCATAAATTTCCGTTACGGTACCAACCGTAGATCGTGGATTCCGGTTCGTAGACTTCTGATCGATTGAAATCGCAGGAGATAACCCCTGAATATCGTCTACATCTGGTTTCTCCATCTGTCCTAAGAACTGTCTTGCATAAGAAGAAAGGGACTCCATATATCGCCGCTGTCCTTCCGCATAAATCGTATCAAATGCCAGGGATGACTTACCGGAACCCGAAAGTCCTGTCAGTACTACAAATTCATTCCTTGGTATATCTATATTAATATTCTTAAGGTTGTGCTCCCGCGCCCCTCGAATACGAATGTACTCCTTCTTTTCACTCATTCACTTTATCCTTTCCTAATTAGATATATCTCTTTATCAAATGCAGCTCTCTTAATTCAAGAATGCCCCTGCTTTCTTGCTCTCCACCTACAGAGGTGGAGTCATCTCATATCTGATATATCTCTTTCAAATGCACCTCTATTAAATGTATCTCTCTTAAAACCAAAAATCTATTAATCCTCATAATCTCTAAGTGCGATCTTGTACTTCTTCAGTTCATCTCGAAGCTCTGCTGCCTCTTCAAAGTTCAGCTCTGCTGCCGCCTTATTCATCTTCTTCGTAAGCTTTGCTATCATTTCCGTAAGCTCTTTGCGGTTCATAGATTCTCTGTCTTTCTTTAAAGCACTATCTTTTGTATGCTTTCCACCAATACCATCCATGCTATCATCACTGTCATTCGTAATTGAGATAACATCACGTACCGCCTTCTGAATCGTTGTCGGAGTAATGCCATGTTCCTCATTATAGGCCATCTGAATCTCACGACGGCGCTTCGTCTCTGTAATTGCCGCACGCATAGAATCTGTGATCGTATCACCATACATAATAACGTGACCTTCTGCGTTTCTCGCAGCACGACCAACCGTCTGCACAAGAGATGTTTCCGAACGTAAAAATCCCTCTTTATCCGCATCAAGAATCGCGATAAGTGTCACTTCCGGAATATCGAGACCCTCTCTTAAAAGATTGATTCCCACAAGAACATCAAATACATCCATCCGCAGATCTCGTACAATCTCAATTCGCTCTAACGTATCAATATCAGAATGTAGATACTTGACACGAATATCGAGTTCCTTCATATAGGCAGTCAGGTCTTCTGCCATCCGTTTCGTTAAAGTAGTCACCAAGACCTTATGCTTCTTCTCTACTTCCTTGTTAATCTCACTGATCAGATCATCAATCTGCCCCTCCACCGGACGAACATCGATCGGCGGATCAAGAAGACCTGTCGGACGGATAATCTGCTCCGCACGAAGCATCTCATGCTCCCCTTCGTAAACATTCGGTGTCGCAGAAACAAATAGCATCTGATCAATTCGTTCTTCAAATTCATCAAAATTAAGCGGACGGTTATCAAGAGCAGATGGCAAACGGAATCCAAAATCAACTAATGTCTGCTTTCTGGAACGGTCCCCGGCATACATCCCTCTTACCTGCGGAATCGTGATATGGGACTCATCCACGATCATAAGGAAGTCATCCCCAAAGAAATCGATCAGCGTATATGGCGCCTTCCCAGGCTCTAATCCGGTAAGATGTCTGGAATAATTCTCGATTCCGGAACAAAAACCAGTCTCCTTCAGCATCTCCATATCAAAGTTCGTCCGCTCGGAAATCCGCTGTGCCTCCAAAAGCTGGTCATTCTCCTTAAAATACTCTACTCTTTCATCGAGTTCTTCCTTAATCGTCTTCACTGCACGCTCAATCTGCTCCTGTGGCACAACATAATGAGAAGCCGGGAAAATCGCCGCAAAATTAAGACTTGCCTTAATCTCACCTGTCAGTACATCCACCTGCATGATCCGATCAATCTCATCACCAAAAAATTCAATATGAATCGCATCCTCAAAAGTAGAAACAGGAACAACCTCCAGTACATCTCCGCGTACACGAAAACTTCCTCTCTTAAAATCAAGTTCATTACGTACATACTGAATATCAATCAGCCGACGGACAACTTCATCCCTGTCAATCTCCATCCCCGGACGCAGTGAGATCATCATCTTCGCATAATCATTCTTACTACCGATTCCATAAATACAGGAAACAGAAGAAACAACAATAACATCCTTCCGCTCGATCAAAGCCGCTGTCGCACTATGACGCAGCTTATCAATCTCATCATTAATCGAAGAATCCTTCTCTATATACGTATCTGTAGAAGGAACATAGGCTTCCGGCTGATAATAATCATAATAGGAGACAAAATACTCCACTGCATTATGCGGAAAAAATGCCTTAAACTCACTGTAAAGCTGTGCTGCCAGTGTCTTATTATGCGCTAAGATCAACGTCGGCTTATTCAACTGTGCAATAACATTCGCCATAGTAAATGTCTTACCGGAACCGGTAACACCAAGCAAAGTCTCAAACTGATTCCCTTCTTTAAACCCTTCTACCAGTTGTTCGATTGCCTGCGGCTGATCACCGGTCGGCGCAAACTCAGACACTAATTCAAAATGATCCATGAAGCATCTTACCTCCCTCTTCATCGTAGTATGCTTCCGATTATATCAAATATACGAACAAATGTACATACCAAAATCCAAATATTTGTTCTGATTTAATGTCTTCTTCTCCATCTTCTCAACATATTTTTGCTCTGACTTTCGAAGTTTGGAAAATGCCGCCTGTATCCCTTCTATTATCATTCCTTACGCCCCTTTGTAGTAAAACTACAAAAAGTATAATGATGCATGTCAACTTCCTTCGTTATTCTTGTAAACTTTTATTTACAAAAAAGGATTGTACCCCAAAAAGTACAATCCCTTTTCTATTATACTCCTGACAAAATATAGGAACATTATCTATCTGTATCACATATCACAGGATAACTCAACTTTTATTCACTTTTCTTTTTTCTTATTATAAGGAAAATAATAACTGCTACTGCAACTACTCCAATAATAATCCATGTCTTGATTGGTGTTGTATCACCGGTCTTTCCACCAGTTGATGTCTTTGATGTTGTATTTGGCGTATGCTTTTCTTTTTCTTTCTCCGTAGATGTTGTCTCTTCCTCAGAAGAAGATTCACTCTCTTCTTCTTTGATCGTATTCGTAAGAGTAATACTTCCTTCTGTACTCTCCATAGAAAGTTCTACATTACCCTCTCCACTGATCTCATAATCAAAATTATCGGAATCAAGCGCATTACCGTTTGCATCTGTTTCTTCAATAACAAATGTCTTTGTCTTACTTGTATCTGCATCTACCGGAAGCGCTACTGTTACTGTATCATTCTGTTTTAACTGTACCGTCTGGATTAAGGTCTGGCTTAAATTATCAGAAGTGCCTGTCTGTTCATAGACAGATGCATAAAATGTATCATTCGTTGTTGTCTGCTGACCATTCTTTACGACATTTTTCTTAATAGAAAGCTCTGCCTCAACTAAGAACTCATCCGGAATTTCGGCAAACATATTACAAATCTTCAGATTTGCCTTCGGATGCCCCTCAAGCTGTATCTTATTATCTGTAGAATTATTCTTTCCGTCTCCTATCACGCATTTATATGTTCTGTCATACTGATCCGTATGACTATCTCCCATAATATATGGTTTTCCATTTTCATCCGTTTCAAATACATAGTATGTTCCATCTGGAAGATTATCATACTTTACTGTCGAACTGCTCGTTCCCCTAAACTTTAATTCTTTCACATAATCTTTACGACACGGAATCGTTCCGTCCGAATCACAGAACAAACCAACATAACAGCTTGCATCAGGTGCCTGCAGATAAAGAAGCTTCCCTGTGTCCGGATTCATATAAGCTAAATACTTCGTCACTTCCAAAGATCCCTGTTTATTGCTTACACCTTTCGTATAAGTTACCACATCATAAATCCAGTTTTCTCCATCTTCCATATATGGAATCGCAACTAAGAACGGAGAAAATGTTCCATAAGAAGCTCCATCCGCTTCTTCCACAAGATACATTCCCTGTGGCAGATTTGTAAAACTCACTTTACCATTCCTGTCTGTCTTCTTTGTTGTTGCTGTAATACCGGACTTTCCAATTGTTGCTGAAAGCTTTTTGGCTGCATTTAAATTCTTATCACTTGTCGTAATATCATTCACATCCACACCCGTAGACGATAAGGAACTATTAATATCAAAAGAAATATTTATTCCATTATGATTGATAGATGCAATCTGATACACACTAACCGATACCCCTTCTTTGTTCGTTACTGTGTCATCTAACTTTACATCATCTAAATTAATTGTGATACTTCCTTTTTTGTCTTTATCGTAACTATCTGCCGCTTTAATCTGAGCCGGAATCAACAGACCGGCTGTTACTGCAATCGCAGATAAAAATGTTATAAGATATCTACAGCACTTCTTCCTCAAGTTTGCTTTCATTCTTTTGCCTCCTTTAATGATGATTACTTTATGTTATATTCTTCTTCCGCCTGCGCTTCTTCACATTTCTTTGCCAAAAACAGCGAATCAGGAAGTAAATAATAAAAAATACTAATACATCCGTAGAAATCAAAAATACTTTCTGCTTCATCAGCCACTTCCATAAAGTATCCTTCTGGGAATTCGTATTCTCCTTTTCTTTGTAAGGTACTCTCTTTGCATGAACTAATAAGCGGTGGGTGTTAATCCCATAAGGCGTGCAGGTTACTAACGTTATCCTGTCCCTGCCTCTCGCAATCGCAAGATGTCCTGTTTCTTCCGGCTTCACTGTTTCTACATGAAACACTTTGTATGCTAATGTTTCTCCGAGGATATGAATATAAAATTCATCATCTCTTTCCAACTGATCTAAATTAGAAAAAAGTTCTGCACTCGGCAATCCCCGATGCCCTGTTAAAACCGCATGCGTATTCTTTTCACCAATGGGCATGGAAGAACCTTCCAGATGTCCGATTCCTTTTTCCAATACTTCCTGTGATGTCCCATGATAAATCGGAAGATAAAGAGAAATCTTAGGAATCTCCAATGCTCCCATAACACCGCTTTCTTCCATATTCAATACGCGATTATATACACTGTCTGACTTCTTTGTCTCCTGCGAAAATGCATCCAAAAGCTGCGGATTCTCCTTGGCTAACATTATATTATACGCCTGTGCTTCTTCCAAATACTTCTTACGTCTTTCTTTATCCATCGTATGAACAGTATGATCGTAAGACTCAATGACTTTTCCCTCATGAATCTGATTATATAATGTCCCAAATACCGGATAATTCAATGTGACATATCCTGCTGCAAAAAGCAGGATGATCAGCATTCCTAATATCTTACTTTTCATTTCGCCTAACCTGTTTTTTCCTTTGTTTCTTTTTCCTTTGCTTCTTTTTCGAGCTTGATTTTATGTGGAAGTAATACCATAATAAAATTATTAAAACAACTGCAAGTACGATTACAAGAGCATACGCTTTCCACATAGAATTACTTTTTTTCTTTGTTTTTTCCTTCTTTTTTGCTTCCTTATACGGAACTCTCTCTCCGCGTACAAGAAGTCTGTGACTGTTAATTCCGTATGGAGTACATGTTACTAATGTTACATAGTCTTTATTTCTATTAATTAACAGATCAGATATATTCTCCGGCAAAACAACCTTAATCTGATTCACTTCATAAGCCAGTATGCGATTTAATACATGGATGTAAAAGATGTCCCCTTCCTTTACTTCTGTGATATTATCAAACATTTTTGCAGACGGCAAACCGGTATGTGCCGAAATAATTGAATGGGTTCCCTTTCCTCCTACAGGAAGAGAACTATTTTCAAGATGTCCTGCTCCTTTTTCTAATGCCTTACTATCTGTTCCATGATAAATTGGCAGGTACACGTCAATGGACGGTATCTCTACCGCTCCCATGACACCATCACCTGCGATATTTAACAAATTATCGTAATCTTCATTCTGCCTCTCCACTGCATCTGGATCAAATGGATCTGTCAACACAACATTCCCAAGAAGCTTTCTATTATATTCTCTTGCCTTCTCCAGTGCCTTACTAATTTCTTTTTGCGACATCTCTGCCGCTTTCTTATCATAATTATCAACCACCTGCCCCTGATGCCGACTAATATACCAATCACTAAATACCGGATACAGCGTAATACTTAATCCTGCCAAAAAGAACAGGCATAATGCTATATTTATAATCTTTTGTTTCATCCTGTTCCCACCTTGTTGTAATCATGGGGAAGTCATATGAGACTTCCCCATAAGCTGCCTTTCGGCATTATCATTATCTAAAGACAACTTACTATATTTTACCTTAATTAATATGTCTTGCCTTCTTCTTTTTTCAAGACTTCTTAAGCTCTCCCGTTATTATGCTCTTTTTTTCTTAGAAGTAATAAGAAGAAGTACTGCACCTGCCATAATTACAAGACCGCCAATCGTGAAAAGATAAGTACCCATACCACCGGTTGCTGGGAGGTTGAAACCGCTCTTGTTTTCAAGACCAACTGGAACCATACCATTTTCCACCTTTTCTTTAACTGAAGTTCCATCTACAGTTGCATCTTTTAAACTTCCATCTTCATTAGCTGTAATTACGATTGTGATAGGGTTTTTCGCCAGACTATATCCTTTTGGAGATTTTGTTTCCTGTAAAGTATAGGTACCAGCCTTCAAGCCTTTAATAATTAATTTACCTTTATTTTTTTCTACTGTTATTGTTTCAAATTCTTTTGTTGTCTCTCCATTAATCTCGACTTTAGTACCATTAACCATAAGATTAATCATCTGACCATTTATTGCTGTTAAGGTAAAGTTTGCTCCATCTAAACCATCGCTATCTGTTGTTTTATCACCAGTCTTAGTCAAGTCAATGCCATAGGTGTAAACCTTTTTCTCTGTTGTAGCAGAATCAACTGTCTCGCCTGGTTTATTTTGATAGGTAATACCTGCTGTATTTGTATTAATATATACTGCATTTTCATTTACCTGTGCATAGTAAGTTACTTCAACATTTTTACCTTGATAATCTTTGTTTTCTAAGAAAGCTTTTTTAAAGCGAATCTCAAATGTTTTATCTCTTAATCCTGTTCTAACTAATTCATAAGTACCTGTACCTTCATTAATTTCTGTAGTTCCTACAGTTACTTTCAATGTATGAGATCCATCATTTACAAAAGATAATCCATCACTCATTTTATCATAAATATTAAATATAGGATCTTTATACTCTGTTCCATACTTTGGAATCTGTGTCTTAATCTTATATTCAACGTATCCACCAATATGTGCTGTCTTATCTGTAGTAATAATTTCCTTTTCTACAGACATCTTGCTATTCTTTGGCTGCGCTACGATATCATAAACAAAACTTGTGCCTTCTGCATTTTCTTCAGTATTATTTTTATCATAATTATTTGTTGATGGTACAGATACAATAAATGGTTTACTTGCCACATAGTTCTCTGGAGTTTCTGTTTCTTTTACAAGATAGACACCTAATGGAAGTTCTGTTTTTCCTGTAGAACCGTTATTATCTTTATTAGAAGGTGCACTGGTTGCTGTTGCAACAACATTCGTAATATCAGCTAAATCATCAATCTTAGATTCCCATACAGAAGATGGAAGGTTATTTAAATTCTTAGCTGTTCCATCATCATCTAATACCTTTTTATAATCACTTTCTACCGTATACTTCCAGTCTTTTCCTTCTGTGTTCGTAATAGATGCAATTTTATAAAAAGAAAATTTTGCATCTGATAGATATTCGCTTTCAGTTTCACCATTCTTTATAATTTCTACTGTTCCTTTTCCACTCGCTACATCGGCATTTGCCATCGCCGGAAGCAATATAATCACCATCATCACTGCTGTTGTAATTGCTAATAATTTCTTCCATAACTTCTTCATATTCGTTCCCCGCTTTCTTTGTTATTTTCTGAATTCAAGAATGTCCTGGCATTCTTTATATATATGGGGCAGATGAGCCCCATTATATTAAAATCAAAGATGATGTAAAGGTTTATATGGTTCTTTTTCTCTTACGAATACCATACCAGCCTCCGGCTATGATCATTATCACAACACCGAAGATTGTAGCGCGGAAGCCTCCGCCGGCTGCTGGCATATCGAAGAGTTTGTTGTTGGTTATCTCCATTTTCAAATCATAATAATATGTATTCTCATCTCCTACTACTGTATATCCAGAGTTTGTACTTTCTCCCTCTGTCGTTCCTACTACAGCAGTAATTGGATTCACTAATAAGTTATAATTTGCTGGCGCCTTTGTTTCTGTTATTACATATTCTCCTGGAAGTAAGTCAGAAATAGTGATAACACCTTTGTTCTCTCCTCCTGATGGTGTCGTAACAGTTTGTTCATAATTACCTGGTCCTGTTATCTTAAATTCTGCACCACCAAGTTTTTCTTTATTGGCATTATTCTTTGTGATTTCGATACTTCCTCTTTGTAATGTGTTAACAACCGAAACGGTCTTTTCTTCTATTCCTTCCGTAGTCTCCGTTTTTTCTGAATAAGTTACCTGATAAATATAATCTCCAAGCTTAATATATTCTTCGCTATCTACTAGATTGTAATTATTTTCCCCTTTTTTCACAACCTCTCTTACTCTATAATCCGAAAGATTATGATTACCTGGAACTTCAAATTCACAGGTCCATTGATTGGTCGAATCTGTCGCATTTACTTGTTTCGCTTGTTCTGGCTGAGCAGCATTTTGATAATATAATCCTAATATTGTGCTTTCTGGTTTTAAATCATCTTCTAAATCAGGAAAATCAGAATTCTCCTCTCCTGTTCCATCCGATTTTTTAGAATCTTTCCACTGTTTTTCTGCCTTTATCACTTTATAATTTTTATGATTTGTAACAAGTACAGAAGCATCCTTTCCTAATTCAATCGTTCCCGCTGCAGTATACTCCTTAGATGTATCCGCATCTTTACACCCACTTACTGTTATCGTTGGCACTTTGTATTTCTCAGAATCCAAATTAATTTCTTCAACCTTAAACTTTGTACCAGAAAGAATCTGCGTTATGCTAACGGTATATCCTACAGGAATTCCTGTAATCTCACCTGACGAGTTCGTATCTCCTGCAGCTTCCACCTTTCCAGACTCCAATGCTCTTAATTTTCCATTCTCATTCTTATAGTAAATTGTCTCCGTCTTATTCTCCCCTCTATCATTTACACAATATAAATAATATGGGCCTACATATGGAACCAATTTTCCTTCCGTACTTGTTAAGTAGATCTCAAAGCTAAACGTACCGTCTGGCATCTGCCCTTCCTGCATCGCTTTGGTTATACGCAGCTCTCTTTTATTGGCTGCAGAACAATTATTTGTGAATACAACTAATCTTCGATTCTCAGCTACTTCTTTAGAAGTACGGATATCTCTGACTTCTTTTCCTTTCTCAGATTCATTCTCCTTATACTCTCTATAAGTGACATCATTAATTTTTATGTCATCGTACTCTTCTGACTTTACACCGATTTCCTCAACATAATATTTTTGATTATCCTTTAATCCAGAAAATGTCGCTTTTTGCCCTGGTTTTAAATAAAATGCTCCATCATCATCGAAAGTTACAGCAGTACCATCCGCCATCTTTGCTTTTGTTGTTAATACCTCATAGCTATCCTCAAATGTTCCATCTTCTTTAACTTTCTGTGCATATACTTTAAATTTAAACAGAACATTCGCATACTTTTCTTTATCTGTGTTAGAAAGTTCTTTCTTTACTTCAATTGAACCATCTGGAACAACCGGAAGATTAAACTTCATATGAAGATTAGAATCACCTGCGCCTCTCTCAAAGTAAAACATACGCATCGTATGGCTGGAATAATCTTTGAAAGTATCTCCTTTGAAATAATCACTAACTTTATTATCATCCCATACAGTTCCATCTGGGAAGTAACCTACCTCTTTAAATAATTCCTTAATCGTGGTAGTAGATTCCACTGGTGTTTCACCTGTCACACAATCTTTCCATGAAACTACACCAGTTGCAAAGTTAATCTTACCGGAATGTGCATCGTGAATACCACCAATGTCAAGAACTAATATCCCATCTATAAAAACCCACATATCATCATCGCCGTTGAATTCATAGACCATTGGCTCTTTTTTTCCATTTTGTGTGACCTGTCCATTCTTCTGCTGAACAAAGTTGGCGGATACTTCCATTCCAAAGTAGTAATTTGGAGTTCCGTTTACCAGATATAACTTTTCTTCTTTTCTTGGAGCAGTATCTGTCAAGGCCTTTCCGTCTTCATCATACAAATTTTTATTGGTTGAAAAACGGCCAGCACTGATGGAATTATACGGCATGAAATTACCACGTTTATAAAAATACTTATCCTCATTTGTAGGTGTTCCTATCTGCTTATATACCTTAAAATCCTTTGTTGAACCCGAACTGCTGGTATCTAAATAGGCATAATTTTCAAAACTACTGTATTCATAGTATCCTGTATTAGCATAGATACTCTTGATAAATAAGTTGTTTGTTTCTGTTGCCCCACTAAATAAGCCAGACAGACTTTTTGCACCATTTTTTGCTATCGGATAACCATCTGTCCCCAAACGTCTTTCCAGCAAGTTCTTTTTAATAGTTCCATTACCGTAACCGCCACCTAAACTAATCGAAGTGTTTCCATTTATAAGAGAGGCATTTTGCGAGCTTGATGCTAAGTCTATCATCTTAATCTTGATTCCTTTAGAAGCACTATCTACCGTTTCAACTTCTGATAACATTTCTGTATAAACAAAATATACTTTTTTATTATCCAGATATTCCCATTCACTTCCAGATTGACTCTGGTACCAAACACTATTATTATGTAAATTTAATGAAGAAATCTGTGTTCCATTATTTCTATTATAAGTTTTATCGTTATCCAAAACGACTGCTTTATCAAATTGATACTTTTTACCGCTCTTATCCGTCAATTCACAATACTTATTATACTTATCATCAGATGTTATACTTGAAATATTAAAGGTACCTTCCGAAACTTCTAAATTACTTAATGCGAAATCTTGTAATTCAATTATTTCTCCGCTTTCACTAACAATATTCACTTCTGTATTAACGCTGGTATTTGAAGTCCATGTAATTGTAAATGTAGAAAAACTTTCTGTCTCAAATTCAACAGTTTTTACTTCCTTATCATCATTAGTTTGAATATCTTTTAACTGCTTATTTTTAAACATATCTACAATATTTTTTACTTTGCCTTCTTCATCTTCTTCAAGATGCATTACTGTAACTGCTGTATTGGCTAAGTTTTTATCATTTTTAAGTTCTTCTGGTATAGCTGTCTTATTATATTCTATGGAAACCTGTACTTTGCCATTTGGCTCAATCTTGTTTCCATTGTTATCAACAAATGAAATATCATAAGCAAGAAAACCTGCAATACTATAACTCTTATCTGTGGTTTTATCTATAAGCTGCTGTTTCACATCTTCATATTTCTCTGCTGTATTTTTATTATCCTTTTCAATTGCTGTTACCTGTAACTTTGCATCTTCCGGCAGATCTGTTTCGTTCTCTGCTGTAACCGTCACATTAATCTCATCACTCTTATATTCCCGTATTATAGAAGCTGCTTTTGCTGTCTGCTCAGTACTTTGTGCCTCCTTTGTTTTTGATGTTCCATCCAGATCTTTTGCTATCTCGCCGCCTTCGGTATCTTTTACCAATGTAAATCGGTACATGCCGCCGGTACTGCTTTCTGTTGTACTAATTACGTCTATGTAATAATCATTCGCATCTGTATTTGCGATAATGCTCCCTGCATTATTGCAGACTGTTGTCATATGCCATCCGTCTGTAAGAATGGATAGACCCTTAGCTGATGTTCGCTGTGTATAATGCGCAGCAGTCCTTTCGTGGAAGGTGCCGGCATCCGCTGAAGCTCCTGTCCAGAATGCAAGATAATCCATGTAATTATTATCTGTCAGCTCTGTATCTTTGGGATAAACAAAGACAAACATGTTATCCTTTGCATAGATATTCTCACTGTCTGTGACTGTCTTTAATGTATATGCATACTTACTTCTGTTCTTATCTGTTATCGTAAATTCTCCACGAATGCGAGTGATTGTTGTATCTTTCCCTGCTTTTCCTTCGTTCTTCCACAGGGCAGAATCATATAACTTTCCATCCTTTGCCGTTACTCTGCCGTTCTTTAAAGACGTGGCTATGTGCTTACCATAAGAACGAGAACCGTTCCATACCTGGCTGTCATTCTCAAGAGAAAGATCAATATCCGCGATATCACTCCATGTCCATTCCAGCGCCTTCTTCCCTGTTTTATCTTTCAATACAAGCGGAGTCTTGGAACGTGTCCAGAATTCTATCGGAACATTTCCGTTTTCCTTACTCTGAATCTGTGTCTGTGCCGCTGTGATCATTGCCGGATATAAAGTTGTAATATCATTACCTTTTATATCAGATACGGTCGTGTAAGCAAGAATAACATAGGAAGCAAGTCTCTTTGTCATAAACTGCATCGCATCACTGCCTGTCTTTACTGCATCAACCTTCTTAACCTGTCCGTCTTCCTCCATCTGGTAAATAAGTGTGTTCTGTGTATTTTTGATTCCGAGATTAGAAAGAGTTACCTGCATACTTTCAGATGGATCGACTCTCTCTCCGCTTAAGATAAAAGAAAAATCATAGGCTTTTAAAGAGTCTACAAGCTGCTTGTTCTCCTCACCGACTGCCTTATTCATAATCTGGTTCTTTATCTTATTCTCTATTTTTTTCTGTTTTACATATAATTCTGCATGATCAGAAAGAGCCTCCGCATCTTTTAATGTTACCTTTGCATGCATAGATGTGCTTTTATATATGTACTCTGTCTTTGTATCCTTCTCTTCTTTCTCTTTTTTCTCTTCATTTTTGTCCGGTTCTCTTACTTTAGAGGTAGAAGGAGCAACACTTTTAGCCCCAGATACGACCTCATTCTTTTGCTTATTGTTCTGTGGCTCCTCAGTCTCAGAACGCTCCGTCGTACCTGCGGCACTTCTTTCTTTTTCTGTATTCTCTTCTTTCACTGCTGTGTCTGAATGACTGGATGAACTCTGCTGTCCACCAGCCTCCTCCGACATCTGCTCATGATCTTGCACAACAGTTTCTTCCTGTACTGACTCTTTCTGTGCTTTCTCCTGGGTTTTCTGTGATTGTTCCGCTGCAGCTGTAACTTGCTCCTGTGTCCCTTCAGAAGCAAATCCAACAACATCTGGTGTACCTGTCACCAATAATGCTGCAACTAATAACATCGTAACAAGCTGCTTCCATCGTTTCTGGCTGTCCTTTACTTTCTTCATAATGTTTTCCCCGCTTTCTCTTAGATCGTTCTATGTTCTGAATTGCTGTCCTCAATTACCATTACTCTCTAATCTGAATTAAAACATTTTAAAGTATGCATTCCCAAAAAACATATTCTGGATATCTTCCGCATATATCTGCAAGAATCCGAACCCCACATTCGTCCTCTTACTGTTACTGTTACATCCATCCCTATATTATTCTATTGTGTACTGCCCTGCTTTATGTCAAAAGTTTATCCTGCAAATGGCAGCGTTCGCGATAGATGAAAGAGCCATCATATTTTATGGTCCTCCCACCAGCTTTCTATTATTTTATCATAAAGAACCCATTTTTCCAACTACAATATCATTTTTATAAATTGTTTATATTTTTACATGTTTTTGCAATAACATTCCAACATTTCAGAGGTATTATACACGTTTGTAATTCAAAAATACTTCAAGATTGTGTCATTATTTTGCACTCATATCGTTTCAGTTACATTTTCCAATTTATTTAATTTGCTTCTTTACTTCTGAAGATATGGCTCCACAATATTCTTTAAAGTATCCATATTCTTCTTATACCATTGTTCATAACTGACTTTTTCATCTGAAATAACTGTACCAAGCTCTACAAAAAACTTTGGTATATCTGTAGCAAGCATAACACCCCACTCTTCTCCAAATCTTTCTTCCCCCTGTGTATCCTGTCCGTTAACATAAAATGCAAATGCCGGCTCTGCTTTTCCATTCACACTCTTTGATGCTCCACGAAAGCCCAGTTTTCCAATCTGGTGTGTTCCACAGGAAGATGGGCAGCCGGATATATGGATTCTTGGCAGTACACCATCTGCAAAATGATATGGCTCCACCGCTTCTACAATGCTTGCAAGTAAGCCCTGGGAATCTCTTAATCCAATCTGACAGACTGTACTTCCGATACAGGATACTGAGGTCTCAAAAAGATTCTTTGCACCGTCTGCTGTGATCTTATGTATTTTTTCTGCCTGCTGTGCGTTCAGATTAATGATATACAAGGTCTCATCGGGTGCGACACGAACTTCTGCCTTCGCTGCATTCTTGATTCCTTCGTAGATTTCCTCAAACTTCTGCGCTGGAACCATTCCACCAACCGGATGATAGGCAACTGCATAAAGCCCTGCTTGTTTCTGCGTAATCACGCGTTCTGATGCGCTTTCTGTCTGCGGGTATGCTGCCACATTTTTTAACTGACTTTCCTGTTCTTTTATATTTACTACGCTTTCTTCTGTATTGCTTTCTTGTTCTGCTGACACTGAACTTTCTTTTATAAGAAGAGAATCTTTAAACTCGGCTTTTACTTCAAGAAGCTTTTCCTGATAGGCTTTTTTATACCCTTCTACTCCCAATGTTTCCTGCATATATCTTGTTCTTGACTTTGCCCGGCTTTCATAATTCCCGTAAGTAGTAAAGGTACGAACCATCGCCTCTACATAATAAAGAACCTCTTCCGGCTTCACATTTTCTGCTACTTTTACACCCATCTTGTAATTATTTCCAAGTCCACCGGCACTGTACACATCAAACAACCCATTTTCTTTTGCAATAAAACCAAGATCACGAAATGTCGCATGCGTCACATTTGCCGGAGAATTTGAAAATCCTACCTTTAGCTTTCTAGGCAGTTTTACCGTTTTAATCATTCCCATCAGGTAATCTCCTGCTCTTTCCGCATAAGGAAGCACATCAAAATACTCTCCCTGCTCTACACCAGACAGAGGGGATACCATCACATTTCTTGGAAAATCTCCACCACCACCACGAGTAATGATGCCGACTTCCATCGCCCGTTCCATAATGTCACAAACCGCCTTCATACCAAGATCATGGAACTGCACTGTCTGGCAGGTTGTAAGATGTACTCTTCTGACATCATAAGCAGCGATCGCATCTACTAAAAACTTTAACTTTTCCTTTGTAATTCTTCCACCCGGCATACGAAGACGAAGCATACTCGCCTCTCCTCCCCTTTGGGCGTAACTTCCAAATCCACCGGAAAACCCTTTATAATCCTTTATACTAACTTCCTTCGCATAAAACTTCTCAGTCATCTCTCTAAAATCTTTTAAGTCTTCCTTAAATTCTGTCATTAAACTCTGATTCATTCCTCTTCTCTCTTTCTATTTAAGTATTATTTTAAGTAGTATCTTAAGTATTGTCACTAATGGTGAAATTATAGCACGTTTCGACATAAATTTCCAACAGTAGCCTAAAGTTTGTACATCCATGGCAAATATGTTGCAAACATGAGCGTAATGATGTAAAACAGCAAAGTTGTTAGCACTCTTTTTAACTGAGTGCTAATTTTCCCTTGACATTCCGGTTTCGTGGTATTAGTATAAGAATGGTATTGATAAAAATACAAAGACGATATTCTATAAATATTTGTCTACTTTTATATAATTAATTTTAAGGAGATGTTTATTATGGCTAAACAGGGAAGTTTATCAATTAACAGTGAAAATATTTTTCCTATCATAAAGAAGTGGCTCTATTCTGACCACGATATTTTTATCCGCGAATTAGTGAGCAACGGATGCGATGCGGTTACAAAGCTTAAGAAGCTTGCTGTTATGGGTGAGTTTGAAGAGGCAGATGATGAGAAGTATAAGGTAGAAGTTCGTATTAACCCTACCGATAAGACACTCACTTTTATCGATAATGGTATCGGTATGACGGAAGAGGAAGTAGATGAATACATTAACCAGATTGCTTTTTCTGGTGCCGCTGCTTTTATGGAACAATATAAAGATAAGGCGAGCGATGAGCAGATCATCGGTCATTTCGGTCTTGGTTTCTACTCTGCATTTATGGTTGCTGATAAGGTTACTATCGATACCCTTTCTTATAAAGAAGGTGCTGCACCAGTTCACTGGGAATGTGATGGCGGCACAGAGTTTGATATGGAAGAGGGCGATAAGGCAGAACGTGGTACCGTAATCACATTGTATCTCAATGATGACAGTTACGAATTCTGTAACGAGTTCCGTTGTCGTGAAATTCTTGATAAGTACTGCTCTTTCATGCCGGTTGAGATTTACTTTGTAAATGAGGAAGAGGAAGAGAAGAAGGCAGAAGAAGCTGCGAAGAAGTCTGCTGAAGAAAAGGTAATTGATGTAGAAGCAAAAGATGCTGACTCCAAAGAAGACTGTACAGAAGAAGATGGAGACTCCGAAGTAACTCTTGAGGAAGAGGAGGAAGAGGATACTCCTAAGCCAATCAACCAGATTCATCCATTATGGACCAAGCATCCTAATGACTGTACCGATGAAGAATATAAAGAATTTTATCGTGATGTATTCCACGATTATAAGGAGCCTTTATTCTGGATTCATCTGAACATGGACTATCCATTTAACTTAAAAGGTATTCTTTATTTCCCTAAGATCAATACAAAGTACGATACGATCGAGGGAAAAATCAAGTTATATAACAATCAGGTATTTATCGCAGATAACATTAAGGAAGTAATCCCTGAGTACCTCTTATTATTAAAAGGATGTATTGACTGTCCTGACCTTCCACTGAATGTATCAAGAAGCGCATTACAGAATGACGGATTTGTTAAGAAGATTTCTAATTACATTACAAAGAAAGTAGCAGAAAAGCTTTCCGGTATGTGTAAGACAGACCGCGAAAATTATGAAAAATACTGGGATGATATCAGCCCGTTCATTAAATTTGGCTGCATCCGCGATGAGAAGTTCAATGACAAGATGAAAGATTACATCATCTTCAAGAACATGGAAGGCAAATATGTCACTCTTCCGGACTACCTTGAAGCCGGCAAAGAAAAATACGAGAATAACGTCTTCTATATCACAGACGAAGTTGCACAGTCTCAGTACATCAATATGTTTAAAGAGCAGGAAATGGATGCCATTTATCTGACTCACCAGATTGATACAACATTTATCACTCATTTGGAGCAGAGAAATCCGGAAGTAAAATTCCTCCGTATCGACTCTGAACTTACTGACAACTTCAAAGAAGCCATTGACGAGAACGAAGAAAAAGAACTTACCGAGAAGCTTTCTGAGAAGTTTAAAAAGGCAACCGGTGTAGAAAACCTGATCGTAAAAGTTGAAAAACTGAAAAATGCAGATACACCTTCCATGATCACTGTTTCCGAGCAGACAAGACGTATGTCTGAAATGATGGAAATGTACGGAATGAGCAATAGTTCTACCGGACTTGGCGCTGAAGGCGAGACTCTTGTTCTTAACATGAACAATAACCTTGTGCAGTATGTTTTAAATAATGACGAAAGCGAAAATACTACAACGATCTGCCAGCAGCTTTATGACCTTGCCCGCCTGGCAAACCATCCATTAAAACCTGAGGAAATGACTGCATTCGTAGCACGTTCCAATAAAATCCTCACAATTTTAACAAAATAAATACTTTTTGTAGATTTCGTG
>PPYF01469787.1_pt1 | contig 20760 bp, 21 predicted proteins | sample 1559871 | NCBI WGS metagenome assembly PPYF01 (sample SAMN08240021, study PRJNA423297) | Human gut metagenome, whole genome shotgun sequencing project.
TGAAGGAATATTTCGCCGATCATGACGTAATGCTTCGTTATGATTTTCAGGAAGTATGCTGCATGACACGGACTACGGCAAATCGTCATCTCCGGCGATTGCTGGAAGAAGGTAAATTGAAAAATATCGGCAAACGTATGCAGCCGATTTATGTGGCTGCAGCGGGTTATTACGGGGTGTCTCGTGATGTGCTCCGGCGGTAAATGGAAACGATTTGAGTAAGCGTCGATTTGAAGTGTGTCGGTGAAAGTGGTGAAAGCGTGATAGAAGGGCTTTTGCATATTCGCTTTCACCCGCTTTCCTGCTCTGGACAGAGGTTTCGGGAAGAAGGTGGAAGCGGTGAAGGCTGTAATCATTTCGTATGATAATATAGGGCTTTTTTGTTTTTCGGTAAAAATATAGAGGTCGATTAATGATGTAAAGATACTTTTTTCTTATATTTGTGATTCAAGAGCACAAGATAAAGAGAATGATGAAACAGTCTATTTATTCTTTTAAACAATTACTGTCAGGAGGCTTGCTTTGTTGCGCGATTCTGTTGGCTGCTTATATATTTCAGGCATTTTTCCCTGAAATGTATGTTGATGCGTTTTCATCTTCTATACATCTATTGATGTGGCTGACACTCTTTGTGGGGGCATTACTATGGACATTCCGTGTAAAAGGAGAACGTATCGGTATTTCTGAAGTAATAGACTGGCAGTTTATAGCCGCTTTTGTTTTGATTACGGCAGATCAGATTTATATCATCATGCCGAAAGAAATTCATTTGGATATAGCGCCTGTATTGTCGGGATATACTATTCCTGTATTGGTTGTCGTTGGTGTAATGGTAGCCGGCACGATTAAAGTCTCCATTGCATTGTATCAAAAATTGGCTGACGAACGTCGACAAACCATTCTTCAAGCTCAAAAAATACAACAATTAATGGATGATCCTCCAACAGAACAGAAAGGCGTTTCTTTTCTTCGTATGCTTATTGAGAATCGCTCTATCGCTCAATTATCTGTTAAAGATTATCTTTTATTAGTAGAGGGGTGCCATCTGATTGATCCTGATTTATTTGCCTGGTTGAGAAGGCAAGGTTGTCAACTCACACCGCGAGATATTGTATTATGTGTGCTTATTCGAATGTGTAAAACGAAAGGGGAAATTTTATCTATATTTTGCATTAGTGATGGCACTTATCGTACAATGAAGTCCCGTGTTCGAAAGCGTTTGGGGATTGGAGAGGAGGATTTGGAAGATTTTTTGCAGAACGAATTAAAATAATAATTTTTGTAGGGTACCGACCAATCGTATAAACGTGTCAATAATTGCCAAACTCCCACCCATGATCATATAGTAAAACCATACTCGTTTATTGGAATATGGCTCTTGTGGAAATAGGCTGATAGCTCCTGCCACAAATGTTGTTCGTGCAAGGAGCTCAAAGAAAATAATTAGAAAATCTTGAAATGTATAGTTTATGTTGTCAATAAAGCGATCTAAATAACACATTGTAATACTGGCAATCCACATTACATTATATAGAAATATATATATAATTATTCTTTTATACATTCTTCGTATTCTTTATCAGCTGCTCTTTGGTTTCTTCGGTAGTTGGCTAATGCTTGTGTATAACAATAGGTAGTTGGAGATTCTGCTTTGCATTTGGCTATGGCATTATTATAATCTGCTTCAGCTTGTGTATATGCTGCTTGTCTCAATTCTTCACATTTGCTGTTGCCATTTCCTTCTTTGCGTGTTTTTAATATCTTTCTTTTTGCTAGTTCACGACTTTTGGCATATTGCTTGAATAATAACAACCGTTCCTCTTCACTCAATCTTAAGAATACCGTACGTTCAAGCAAGCCTTTTTTAGCTTCATCCATTTGTCGGAGTTCTTCTTCCAGATTCGCTTTTTTGATGAAATCTTCCATATACTCATCATCATTCAGACTTTCCATGAGTTTGTCATATTCTTCATTATTTAGTTTGGATGTATAAGCACCAAACTTGTCCGCTAATTGTTCGCTACATCTTTCAAATTCATAAAACTCGTCTGAATTGGCAACGGAATCTATCAATACATTTCCTGTATTCCAAGTTTGAGAGACCAAGCTGCGTGTTTTGGCAATTGAGTTTACTTCTGTTGCTGTCTCATTTGTATAGTTGTATTCATCAGTGCTACAACTATAAATAAGGAATGTGGTCAATAATATTCCAAACAGTGTAATTATGTATATACTACTCTGTTTTTTATTCTCGCTTTTCATGTCTTGTTTATAATTTAAATTAGGGAAAACAAAGAAAGGGATTTTATAGCAATTAGATGGAATGTTTTGTTCAAAAAATGAAATAATTTGTTCAAATAGCTGTTTGATGACTATAATAACTCATATATCAATGTTACAATTTAGATATAAAATGACTTTTTTAGGGCTCTATATGCCCGATAAATGCCTATATGACAGGGATAGGAGTGTAACGCTCTCTTGAATGGCATTTGTTATGCTCGTATCTTTGTGTAAAAATAATATTATGAAAGCAATGACAAAGCTGATTCCTATTATTTGCCTTTCTGTTATTACAGGCAGCTCTCTTTTTTATTCTTGTTCACAAGAGAAGAAAAAGGAGACTGCTATTGTACTTCCGTTGGAGGCAGCTTTGTCACAGGCTGGAGAAAATAGTGTTGAACTTGAGAAGGTTTTACATCGTTATCAATCCAATCCATCGGATAGCTTGAAATATAGAGCAGCTTGTTTCCTGATAGAGAATATGCCATCTTATACCTATTATAAAGGTAAGCTGCTGGAACAATACCTCACTTTCTTTACTCTCTTGCAAGAAGCGCGGAGTAAAAAGGTATATCCACAAGCAATGGTAGATTCTATCAGAAGGATGTATGGACCATTCTCTTTAGATTCTTTGCAATATTGCAAAGACGTTTTGATAGTCGATTCTGCTTATTTATGTAATAACATTGACTGGGCATTTAAAGTTTGGCAGGAACAGCCTTGGGGAAAGAATGTATCTTTTGCCGATTTTTGCGAGTATATTCTTCCTTACCGTATTGGGGATGAAACATTAAGCTATTGGCGTGAGGATATTTATCGAAAGTATAATCCTTTGCTTGATTCGTTGCGTGCTTCCACGGTTCTTGATATAGAAGATCCGCTTGTTGCCGCCCGCTGTTTGTGCGATTCTCTTCGTAAACGTAGCCGCTTTTTTACAACTACGGTTCCGCAAGGACTTCCTCATGTAGGGCCGGAGATTGCCCAAAGCGTTTCGGGCAGTTGTCGTGAACTTTCCGATTATGTCGTTTATGTTTGTCGTGCGTTGGGAATTCCTTGTGCCATAGATTTTATGCCTCTTCATGGAGGTGGAAATGATGGGCACCAGTGGGTGTCGTTCACAGATAAATATGGTACGCTTTATTTTCAGGAGTATCCGGATAAGATAAAAGAAGTCCGTAAGGATAAGATGTGTGGAGCTTCGAAAATAAAGGTTTATCGGAATACGTTCAGTCTTAATCGTATTATGCAGGCAGAAATGCAATGCTTGGATACGGCTGTTGTACCTTTCTTCCGAGATCCGCACATCGTTGACGTAACAGCCGATTACGCAAAGACATACAAAAAGAAACTGGAGATTCCTGCATCTATGCTTTATTCGGGAAAGCCCCGTTCGCGTATCGCTTATCTTTGTGGCAGTAGCCGCATGGATTGGGAGCCTGTGGCATGGGCGGAGTTTGATGGTAAACATCTTGCTTTCAGCGATGTCCAGATAGAACCCGTCATGCGGATAGCAACTTACGAACGGGGAAGGCTTCGTTTTTGGACTGATCCTTTTGAAATGACTGTTTCCGGTGAATTTCATGTTTTTGCTCCGTCAGATAGTGTTCAAGATGTAACGCTGTTTGCTAAATATCCTTTGTGGCAAGATGAGAAGTATCAGAAACGTATGATAGGAGGTGTTTTTGAAGGAAGCAATGATCCGGATTTTCGTCAGACGGAGGTGCTTTTCCTGATAGAAAAGCAACCCGAACGGTTGCGGACAATGGCGTATTCCCGTTCATTGACGCCTTGTCGGTATGTCCGCTATATAGGACCGGAAAAGGGGCATTGTAATGTGGCGGAAATAGAGTTTTATGAAGCGGGTGGACTGTTGCCATTAAGCGGTAGAATTATAGGTACTCCCGGTTGCTATCAACAGGATGGCTCGCACGAATATACGAATGCGTTCGACGGTAATACTGAAACGTCTTTTGATTATACGGAACCCTATGGCGGCTGGACTGGGTTAGACTTAGGTACGCCAAAGGTGATAGATAAGATAATTTATACGCCTGCCAACCGGGATAATTATGTTCGGTCGTTGGATGACTATGAATTGTCTTATTGTACAAAGAGAGGGTGGAGGACATTAGGACAGCAAACGGCGATGTTAGATTCGCTGGTTTACAGGAGGGTTCCTAAAGGAGCGTTGCTGCTGTTGCAGAATCATACACGTGGGAATCAGGAACGGATTTTTGTGTATGAGGATGGAAAGCAGGTGTGGAAATGAAGAGTTCTTATGATTGGATGTAATATATTTAACAATTTAATATTTTATTATGAGTAAAAAAAATATTTGTACAGGAGTGGCATTGGCATGTGTATTATTTATGTCAAGTTGTGGCTCTTCTGCTAAATTAGCAAAGAATCATGATGAAATGAAGAGTGATTCAAGAATATGGGATTATCTTAACGTCAGTGAGAGAGAACGTGCATTGGTTGATTCTATTGTAGCATTGGATGAATATGCTGTATTTCTTGATTCATACAAAAAGTATCGGACAAAGAAGAATGCTATGCGTGAGGGCGAAGATGTGGAACAAACGAAAGAGTTTGCGGAATATTCGGCAGCGTGTTCTAAAATATTAAGAATCACGGATGAGTTAAAGTTAAGTGTGAATGCATCTGTTGCTGTGTTTGAGAAGATGCGTGAAGTTGCTAATAATAAATAGAATCAATAAAGAATATGATCCGGGAAGATAAAACGCCAACTAAAAAGATGCTGTCGACCAAGAATAACATTTATATAGGACTGTGTATCTTATATCTAGTGTTATTAATGATAAACAGGAAATATCCAATAGGAGATATAACACTGCATATCGTTTATCTTTCAACCTGGTTTTTTCTTTTATTGTGGGAAGTAATAGATGTACTAATAAATAGAAAGAAGAATATTAGCTTCATAGTTATAATTTCGATGGTGCTGGTTATGTACATTGCAAATATGTTGAGGTAAAAAATAATATGTATTATGCGAACCGTTTTATTTCTAGTTAGTATCGTTTTTAATATAGTTGGTACAGCAACTGCTAACGAAGTATTCAACCGTTGTGATACTCTTCCATCTGCGCAAATGGATTTGTTTACTTATGGAAGTCCGTCTATTGTAACAAGTGAGATGAATTTTAGAAATCTGTTTCGGAATTTTCCCATTTATGTAGATAATGCTAATGAAATAAAGCTGCTATATTATCACTATGTGGAAACGATTAAAAACAAGAAGCAAATAAGAAGCTATGTGAAGAGAAATTTTCCGCCATATGTTCCCAATTGGGGAGTAGCTGGAAGTCAAGGAGGAAATTCTGATATTGGTGAATTCTCTACTTGGCGTTTTACAATTGAACAAGATCCTTTTCAAACAATAGATGAAGACATTGTCAGTAAGATGATGCGGGAGGTTAAAATAGGCTATGAAGTATGGGAGGTTGTGTTTAAATTGTGGGATACGACTTACCATTATTATATGTTTGTGAATGCTAAAACGCAAGCAATTGTGAAGTGGGGGAATATTTTTGGAGCCAATATACCACAAAGCCATATTGATTTCATAAACAGGAAATACAAACGAGATACCAAAAAGCATATTGAGGTTGTTCCGATTCTTCATCATCAATGACGGAAAAATATGATAGGATATGAAGTAGCTATTAATGATCAGTCACCTGTGGTTGTCACGTCACCTGACGTGGCAGTCGTCATGGTGCATAGCAATTGCTCTTTCGGTGATAGTATTTATGTAGGAGGATTGGATACCTTATGTAGGAGTCAATAAAACAAGTGAAGCAATAAAATGTGAATAAGGAGAATATGAAAAGAAGTATTTTTTTATTCCTTCTGGGAATAATGTTGTTTGTTTGTCAGACAAAAGCATCTACAATAAACGATGTGTCTGCTATAGAGACAGAAATGATTAATTTTTTCCGTTCTACATTGCAACGTAACTACGGCAGTTCTGACGGAAAAGCAGTAAAGTTGATGATGGATGCTCTTCTGCATTATAAATTCCATTATATTATTGATGTGGACAAGGAGGCTTTGAAAGTTATTAATGGCAAACTTTATCCGGATATGTTTGGTAGCTATTTTGTAGAGACTAATGAGCATCCGATTGATTCACTTCATACGAATTGGAAACGGTACGATCCTTATCATATTATTTGTGGCTATGAATTCAAAAAACAACTGAATGGAGAAACTTATTATCAGAAGGAACTGTCACAGGCTACATCTCCTTTATTTAAGGAAATATGTAATGCGTATGAAGCAACCGGCAGTTTACCTTTTACTGTCGTTTTGGGAAAGTTCCGAGCCAACAACCATCAATGTTTGGATGCTTTTGAAACGGATAGGGATGTTCAGATGCTTTTCACTTTTTTCTTTTGGCGTTATTTATGTTATTGCGTGAATATTGATTTTATGACAGGGAAGGATAAAACGGAATTGTATATAGAAGCTGTACCTTGATGAATGGAGAAACAATGAAATCTTGAGTAAGTAACTAAAAACCAATATAGCTTATGATCTGGGAAGATAAGACGTCAATTAAAAAGATGTTGTCGACCAAGAATAACATTTATATAGGACTATGTATCTTATATATATTGTTATCAATGATAAACAGGAAATATCCGATAGGAGATGTAACGCTGCATATCGTTTATCTTTCAACTTGGTTTTTTCTTTTATTATGGGAAATTGTAGATGTACTTATAAATAAAAAGAAAGATTTTGGGTGCATAATTATAATTTCGATGGTGCTGGTTACGTCCATTGCAAATATGTTGAGGTAGATAGAAACAAGATGATAAAAGATATAAATTTAATATATGCGAAAATGAAATATACACGGACATTATTAATTATTGTATTTGCTTCTGTTGCCCAGCTATTTTACGGGCAAGAAAGATACACAATCAGCGGTGAGTTTCCAGATCGTTCTTTGGATGGTGAGTATGTGTTTCTATATGAACACTCAGCTCTTGTTGAAGAACCTGAACGTATGAAGCAAGCATTTAAAGATACCATATTGGTGGTTGGTAATACATTCCATTACGAAGGAACGCTCAACCGGAAACCTTTTTTGGTTTCTCTCTCTTGCAGTAAAGGTAGACAGTTTCGTTATAATACCTCTTTCGTTATAGAACCGGGGGATATTCAACTTCGTATTGTTGATTGGGGAAGTGAGGGGAATGTTTCCGGTGCTCCTATTAATAATGATTATAATGCGTACATTATCGAATGTAAAAAGCAAGTAGACAAGATGCTCTATTTGATGAGAACCAGGCGGGAAGAGGAAGCGATGAAAAGTGATGCACGTCTAAATGCGTCGTTTCGAGATGCGTATATACGTTCCACAGAAGGTCATTTGCTTTTTGGAGAAAAATATGCCCAATATCCCAATATTATCCGATCTTGGTTGGCTATGTATATAGACCCTATTAATCAAACTGCGGGAGATGAGGCTATTTTATCGCGATTCTTGCATGTTGTCGATTTAATGCCTGAGACAGAACGCGATATTCTTTTAGCTTGGCGGGAGTATAGAACCGAGTTGCAAGAACATATGGCAAAGGCCAGGGCCTTGAAAGACAGTCTGGATGCTAAAAGGCCTCGTTTTATTGAGGTTGTTCCTAATCATTCATTATCAACTACGGAAAATGAATAGAATGTTGAAAGGTATTGGAGGATGAGAACTTAATTTAATACTAAGATAAAAATGATAAGACTCTTTTATATTTTGTTTGCCGCAGCATGTATAGGCAGTATGTTTGTATATTCCCACCAATTTACAGACACATATATTGTGCCCAAATGGTGCTGGGTTTTGTTTGTGCTGTTATGGATGCTGGTGTGTGCTGCATTTCTGGCATTGCAGCGTAAATCCATAGTGGCGGATATGGCGATATGGGGGAGTATCATTGTTTCCAGTTGTTGGTTGCAGGCTGTTTATGGAATATTGCAATACGTAGGTTTATTTCCTTCTCATGCAACCTTCCGTGTGACCGGTAGTTTTGATAATCCGGCAGGATTTGCCGCCTGCCTTTGTGCCGGATTGCCTTTTGTCGTTTTTCTGATCATACATAGAAATAAGTATATTCGATATGCCGGATGGCTGGCAGGGGGAGTGATGGTGTTGGCGGTATTTTTATCTCATTCGCGATCTGGTATGGTAAGTGTCATTGCGGTATGTATCATGTTTTTGTGTGGAAGATTCGTTCATGGGAGATTGTGGAGATATTTACTATCGGTATCTATGATAGGATTGTTAATAATCGGCTCCTATTGGTTGAAAAAAGATTCGGCAGATGGTCGGTTGTTGATTTGGCGGTGTGGCTTGGAAATGGTGAAAGATGCTCCTTGGACGGGGCATGGCAGCGGAAGTTTCGAGGCTAAATATATGGACTATCAGGCGGATTACTTCAAAGAATATGGTTCGCAAAATCGCTATGCAATGTTAGCGGATAATGTAAAGCAGCCTTTCAATGAATACTTGGGAATTCTGATTAATTTCGGTATTGTCGGATTGGCTTTGCTTTTGGGTATGGTGGGGGCGCTTGTGTATTGTTATAGGCAAAATCCTACACAGGAAAAGAAAATAGCTCTTTATATTTTGCTATCAATAGGCGTATTCTTTTTCTTTTCCTATCCGTTTATGTATCCTTTTACGTGGATGGTGACATTTCTTGCCGTTCTCATGTTGACTGCTGATTATTTGAAGCGGATAAAGATAGGTACATGGGGCAGGAATATAATGTATTCCGCAGTGTTGATGGGCTTCTTTTTGGGACAGGTTAGGCTGGGCGCACGTACACAGTCGGAACGCAGTTGGCAGGAGGCTTCGGAGTTAGCTCTTTGTCATTCGTATGATGAGGCGCTTCCGTACTATGTGAGTCTGAAACACCGATTCGAAGATAATCCTTATTTCTTGTATAATTATGCTGCTGTTTTCACGGAAGCCAAAGAATACGAGAAGGCTTTAAAGGTAGCGTTGGAGTGTCGCAAGTATTGGGCAGATTATGATCTTGAATTATTATTGGGTGATATTTATAGGGAAAAAAAGGATTATAAACAGGCTGAAGAATACTATATGAGTGCTTCGTATATGTGCCCTAGTCGTTTTTTGCCTCTTTATCAATTGTATGAACTGTATAAATGTATAGGTAATACAGAGAAGGCTTCGGAATTGGCAAAGATACTTTTGGAAAAGCCTGCAAAAGTAAATTCAATGTTAATCAAGCGGATAAAATATCAACTCAAAAAGGAGTGTGAACCTTTAATATTATGAATATAGTATGTAATTATGCAGCATTCATAATGTTTTTCCTTAATGTATACCTTTATATTTGGAATCCTTTGGAGAAACATTATGATTTAATTAAAATAGTGTTTGGTTGGGTAATTGCTTTGTTTGTATTTAATTATTTGTTTCGGCATAGCAAAATAGAAAGGATAGGATATGTTATATCTATAATGCTTCTTGCCTTAGCTTATTTTGTGATTCCAATATAGGATCTGTTTGTTTATAGTAGTTCTCCTTATGGCTCGTTTAAAGTGCTTTAGTTACTATATGTCGAGATATTTTCTATCAAGAATGAGAACAATTGAGCAGATATGTATCTCTCTGTATCCATAGCAGTCGTTATTAACTGCAAAACTGTAAATTGAAAGTTAGTTAGGACTAAGTGCCTGACAATATATTATTTGTAACAAAAAACAATTATGAGAAAGTATATCCTTTATTCGTTAGCTATCCTGTTGGCAGCCTGTTCGAAAAGTGTTCCTTATTCTGACGAAACCATTAAAAATGATCTGCGTGTACCTGCTTATCCGCTGCTGATGCTCCACCCGCATCTGCGTTTATGGTCGACAACAGATCAGCTGACAGAGAAGAATATGATTTTTACTAATGGGAAAAATCTTCCTTTTGTCGGTTTCCTGCGGGTGGACGGAACGATGTATCGCTTTATGGGTAGACGTGAACTACCTATGCAAGCCATTGCAACAATGGCATACGATTATGAAAGCTGGGAAGGAAAGTACACCTCTCTTAGACCGGATGAAGGCTGGGAGCAACCGGATTTTAATGATCAATATTGGCAGGTAAATGAAGGTGCATTCGGTACACGCGACAGACGTGAAACGAGAACGCAGTGGCTTTCAACTGATATATGGGTGCGGAGGGAAATCGTGGATATTGATCCATATTTGCTTGAGAACAAGAAGATTTATTTGCGTTATTCGTATGATGATATAGTTCAATTATATATTAATGGAAAACTAGTCGTAAGTGCGGACCGCGCAGCGGCAAATTTAAAAGTCGAGTTGCCGGATTCTATCTTGAATACAATGAAGGAAGGGAAAGCCCTTATTGCAGCTCATTGTGAGAATAAAAAAGGTAGTGCATTGATTGATTTCGGCTTATTTGCAGAGGAACCGGGAATATTGGTAGAAGGCATAGCTCCTGTTTCTAATGAGAAGGAATGGATTGGGAAATATACAACAGAACAACCGGAAGAGGGTTGGGAAATGGCTGCTTTCAATGATAGCGCATGGGCACAAGGAAGAGCTGCTTTTGGCACGGAAGGCGGACCGAGTGTTGGTACTCCCTGGAATACCAATAGGCTATGGATTAGAAGGGAAGTCTCATTCGATCCTTCCTTAGTGAAAAATAGACAACTTTTTGTGCGTTATTCGTATAATGACGGTATGCAACTGCTTATTAATGGAAAGGAACTTGTCCGTACGGGAACGAAGGCACGCAACGACGTGAAAGTGCAGATCCCGGATTCTATCTTAGAAACAATGGAAGATGGAAAAGCCTTGTTTGCGGCCCGTTGTGTGAATTGGGGAGGTACTTCTTTTGCAGATTTTGGGCTGTATGGTGAGCTGAAAGAAGCCGGGCAGAAATCAGTGGATGTGCAGGCTACCCAAACACATTATACTTTTGATTGTGGAGATGTGGAATTGAAACTGACATTTACGGCTCCTTATTTATTGGATGATTTGGAACTGTTAAGTCGTCCGGTTAATTATATTTCTTATCAGGCTAAGGCCTTGGACGGTAAGGAGCATGATGTCGCTATTTATTTTGAAATGGATCCTCATAAAGCCTTTCGTGCCGGACAGTCTACGGAGATGTATGAAAAAGACGGTTGGGTGATGATGAAGACTGGTCGGGAGAATCAGAAGTTGTGGGTAGATAAGCTGAAGGATGCTCCGGCTTGGGGATATTTCTATTTAGGAGCGAAAGAGAATGTTACTTGTGCACAAGGGGATGCGGCAGAGATGAGGGCGCACTTTATGAAAGAAGGTGATTTGAAAGAAATGCGTCGGTCGAATGAAAAACGTTATGCGGCAATAGCACAGAAGCTGGAAATGAATAGTGAGTTTCCCCAACATCTGATTGTGGCTTTCGATGGATTGTATACAATGGCTTATTTCGGTGAGGACCTACGACCTTATTGGAATAAGGACGGAGATAAAACGATAGAAGGGTTATATGAAGACGCGGAAAAAGTATATAAAGAAACAATGGCAAGGTGCTATGCTTTTGACAGGCAATTGATGGAAAATGCTTGCCGTGTCGGTGGTAAAGAGTACGCAGAATTGTGTGCTTCGGCATATCGTCAGGCCGTTTCGTCTTTCCAGATGTCTAAGAATTCGAGTGATGAGTTGCTCTATTTTACTACGTTGGTGGGTTCGCTGGATATTTATTATGCTGTTTCACCGCTATTTCTTTGTTACAATCCCGATCTGCTGAAAGCAATGTTGAATCCTTTCTTTTATTATAGTGAGAGTGGTAAATGGAATAAGCCTTTCCCGGCTCATGATTTGGGCGGTTATCCGTTTGTAAACGGACAAGCGAAAGGGGGAGATTTACCGGTTGAACATGCCGGAAATATGCTGATTATGGTGGCTGCTATGGCTAAAGCGGAAAAAGATGCATCTTACGCAAAGGCTCATTGGGAGACTCTCTCCAAATGGGCGGGTTATTTGATGGAGAACGGGGTTGATACCGGTAAACAGGTTGATACTGATAGCTTTGCCGGCCGCTATTCTCATAATGCTAATTTGTCTGCCAAAGGAATTTTAGGTATTGCATCGTATGCTCTTCTGGCAAAAATGCTAGGTAAACAGGAAGATGCTGAAAAATATTTGGCAGCAGCAAAAAGAATGGCCGAGGAATGGGAGAAGCAGGCTTCTGACGGGGACCATTATCGTTTGGCTTTTGACCAGACGGATAGCTGGGGGCAAAAGTATAACTTGATTTGGGATAAACTCCTTGACCTTCATGTTTTCCCGGATAGAGTAGTAGAATTGGAAACTGCTTTTTATAGGACTAAATTGAATACTTATGGTTGTCCGTTGCATAGTAAAACTGATTATGCGAAAGCTGATTGGACTGTATGGACGGCTGCATTGCAAAATGACCGACTCATGTTTCGTGAGTTTATTCTTCCGCTTTACAATTATATGAATGAAAACAAATGGCGTGTACCAATGGCAGACACTTATAATGTTGTGAATCAGAAAACAAGAGGCGTATCATGGGGAAGACCGGTAACGGGTGCTTATTTCATAAAATTATTAGAGGCGGTTATTGAATGATGTTGATTTAATGTGTATCTGTGCAAAAAAATAGTGTGGTTGTCCTGATTCTATGCTTCGGATGTGCTTGATAAAGAAGAATCGATTGTAGCTATTGAAAAATTACTCTAGAGGAATATAAGAACGGATTTTTACATATGTAGATCAAATTCAAATTTGGAAATAATACTAATATATAACGTTAATTAGATTTGTAAAATGAAGAAGACTATTGCTTTGATTTTTGTATCTTTATTTTTTCTATCTAGTTGTATAAATGATACAACAGGTAAAAAAGCTAACTTGCCAACCGAAAAATCCGTTATAGAAAATAGGAAAGCTTGCTTGGAAATTGTAAATAAGAAATATGATTTTGGAAAAATAAGCAAAAAAGAACATTCATATTTAGATATTGAATTTGAGTTGAGGAATACGGGGAAAATTCCTTTAATAATATCAAAAGTTGACGTGTCTTGTGGGTGCTTGTCTGTCAATTACTCGAAAGAACCAATAAATCCTGGTAAAATAAGAAAACTGGCAGTACATATTGATACTAAAAATCAATATGGTATGTTTAATAAGGTCATTTTTATAAATTCCAATGCAGAGAATAACCTAGAGCTTATAAGGATAACAGGTGAAGTGGAAAAGTAAGTGACATTTAAGGCGTCTAACTATATTGATACCAATGTGAAGTTAAATGACAAATTAATTGTTAAAGAGTAAATAAAGTTATATTTGCTAGAACCATTTGATGATATAATAAATAAACAAAAGTGAATATGGATCCTCCATGAATTAAGATAATTGCTAGAAACAGTGGATATTGGTTACCACTATGATATTGAAGTTACATTCTTGGTTGGAACATCCTAGGGTGAATATAAACTAATTTTATAGCTAAGTGCCAGATTGCACAAATAGGACATGTACCAAGTATAATGTTAATAGAATGTCACTTAACATTTATTATAAGATAAATGTGTATTAGAAAAAATATTGTATAACGCTTCTTTTTGTAAGAAGCATAATGATTATTTATATATGAAAAAAATATATTTTATATTAATTGCACTATCGTATTTTATAGTTTCGTGCTCTAATATTGATGATGAGTTTCGTTATAGTTGTAATGAAAAAATTGATAGTTGGGTGAAAGAGAACTTTACTGAGATTCAAAAAATGGGTTATACCGAAATTCTAGAATATGATATGGGTACCCAAAAAGCAATTTATAATGCGATGTCGTTAGAACAAAGATATAATCTTTGGATAACTAAATTGAATAATGTTCTAAGATTGGAATGGAATGAGAAAGAAGAAGAACATCTGAATAATTTGTTGATATTTATCGAGAATAATAAGATACTTTTTGATAATAAAAAGAACGATGATATAAATGACAAATTTGAGTTGTTCATGTACCGATGGAAAGAATATGCAAAAAATGAATTGGGCTGGGATCAAATGAGTCTTTATAGTATTTACTGCACTTTAATAACTCCTACTAAGAAATTAGAAAATGATACTGTTCGACTCTTTGTAGAAGAAGATTTACTATCTAATAATATCCCACAAACAAGGTCTAGTACAGAATTAATAAAAAAACATGATACAAGTGGGGATTGCCATTGTTCAACTAGCTCTGATTTTTGTGGTAATAATAATTCGTCATCAATAGTAGGAAGTTATACATATTATTGCTCTAGTGGTTGTAGATCTACAGGTGAATTAAAAGGTTGTGGTATATTATGGCAATATGAGTGTGACGGCGGTTGTGATATGTATTATACACCTGTTGGTAATTAGAATATACTTCAATTAAATTAATTATCATTAAATGGTTCTATAGATGATAAGCTTCAGTTTTAATGACAAGATTATGTTTTTATCTTAAATTGTATCTGCTATAATGAAATATGTATACGTTTTTTTTGCGTCAGTTGTTCTATCTGTTATTAATTGTTTTCTAAGATCTGGGTATATATATATAGGCTCCTTACATGGATTTGAATTATCAATATTGAGTGCCTTAATCTTATATTTGGTTTTTACTTTTATTGTTCTTAAAAAAAGTAAGCAATCTAATATCTTCTGGTTATTACTTGTAATTTTACTTGGATGTCTAATATTGGATCTGCCTGTGCATATATTAGATTTTAAGAACACGCTTATATCGTTGCTTGATTTGCCGTGTCGCTGGTTGGCAATTATTGTGGCTTATTTTTGTTACCGTTGGCAAAATTATATGATACGGTTATTTTCTTTGGTAATTCTTTATTTGATGTTTGCTTTTTGGTTAACTTTCGAAGGCTTTGACTTATGGGTGCATAAACTAAACTTTGGAACATTTACAGGGAAAGTAATTGAAGATGTGGCTGAGAATGATATAATGTTTACGAATGAGTTAGGGGAAAAGAAGAGTATAAATCAATTGCACGGTGAGTATATTGTTTTAGATTTTTGGTTTACTGGATGTAAAATATGTTTTGATACAATGCCCAAATTTCAAAAGTTATACAATTTGTCAAATAGTAATAAGGTCGGATTATTTTCTGTTTGTTGCTATAATGAAAAACAAGGTGAGGACTATCTAACAGGCCGTAAGGTACTTTCTGAAAGAGGATATGATTATCCTGTGCTTTCAATAAATATCAGAGATTCTTTATTGCAGAATTTAGGTGTGAGTGCTATGCCAATGGTTTTAATCTTTAATTCTGAACGAAAACTGATTTTTAGAGGTTCTCTCGAATATGCGGAAGAGTTTATGAAAGATTTAAATGAAAAGATTTGATATGAAACATATCCTCAACAGGAACATTAAAGATATACTCTATATAGTAATCTTGGGTGTTTTTATTATATGTGTTATGTTTATTTCCTTAGATATATTTCAAGACTCTGTAATATTAACTAAGTGGTATGCTTTTTTGATTGGTTCCTCCGTATTTGGTGTTTTAATGCTATGTTCAAGAACTGTTTTTTGTGTATTTGGTGATAAAATTACACTGTGCTTGTTGATTTTTTTATCATATCTGCTTATACGAAATGTCAATTCATATTTAGGTATTAACTCTCTTTATTCTCCACTAGCGTTCTTTGTTTTGTTTCTATGTTTCCGTAACTTGTCAACGAAACTGAATAATAGAATAGTTGTCGTCATAGTAGTATTATGCTTTTTCCAATCTATATATGGCATACTTCAGTATTGTGAGGTTTTTAATAATTATAGCAGATTTAAGGTTGTAGGAAGCTATGATAATCCTAGTGGATTTGCAGCTTGTCTTTCAGCTAGCTTTCCTTATTGTTTTTCTTTCTTTAATACGAAGAAGCCAATACTTTTGTTTACGGGAATTATAATCTCTATTTTAATAATAATAGCAATAATTCTATCCGGTTCTAGGTCTGGTATACTTTCAATAATTATAGTATCCATGCTTTATTGCGGATATAAGCGTTTTTTTTGTTGCAACAAACTAATAAAGCAAGTTTGGCTGTGTAGTGGTATGTTTGTTCTAATAGCTATTGGAATAATCTTGTTTGTAATAAAAAAAGATTCCGCAGTTGGTCGCATACTCATTTGGAGTAATACTCTTGAATTAATAAATGATAGACCGTTGTTTGGATATGGCCCCTGCGGTTTTACTGCCAATTATATGAGTGCACAAGCGGTCTATTTTGAAAACAATAGTGAAAGCATTTATTCTCAACTGGCAGATAATATTATAATGCCATTTAATGACTACTTATTTATTGCTGTAAAATATGGTATTGTAGGGTTGTTGATGTTTTTTGTTGTTGCGTATTTTGTGTTTAAAGAAAGTGACAAATTAGAATTAGGCCATTTTTGCATAATTTCAATAGGAGTATTCGCTTGTTTTTCATATCCGTTAAGATATCCTTATGTACTTTTTTTATTGGCCTACTCAATTGCTATATCTTCAAAGAAAATCTGTATGCACAACTTAAATGTAATGGTAAAAAGGTTATTAACGGGTATTCTTATCATTGGAATGTATATGCTCTGCCTAGATATTCGTTTTGAAAGTAAATGGAATATCCTTGTTGAGATGTCTGTATTAGGAAAGACACGGACTTTAATTCCAGAGTATAATAAATTATATAAAACCTGGAATTATAATCCTTCATTTTTGTATAACTATGCAGCGGTTTTGAATAAAGCTTCTGATTTCCGTGCAAGTAACGCTGTTATAAAAGAATGTGTAAAATATGTAAATGATTATGATACTCAAATACTATTGGCTAATAACTATTATAATCTAAACGATTTGGATTTGGCGGAAAAGTATTATATGAATGCAAGTAATATGTGTCCAAATAGATTTATTCCCTTGTATGGATTGTTTCTTGTCAACCAAAAAAGAGGAGATCAGAAAAAATGTTATGAATTAGCTAGCTTAATATTAAATAAACCTATTAAAACAATGTCAAGTACGATAAAAAATATAAAGAGAGAGGTCTATGTATTTAACAAATCTAAGAAAGCTATTAATAGATTAGACGAACGTAATGAAGAAAATTAGTTTTTTTTTGATACTCTCAAAAATCGTGCTAGGTCTTACATTTCTTTTTTCAGGATTTGTAAAGTCTGTAGATGTTTATGGAACAACATTTAAAATTGTCGATTATTTCCATGCATTTCATTTAGATATTTTCCAACCATTATCAAAACTACTGGCTTTTGGTATTGTCGGTTTAGAGTTTTTGCTAGGTATCTTAATTATAATAGGTATTTATGCTAAAGTTGTATCAAAATTAGTAATATCAATAGTCTTTTTTATGATGTTACTCACTTTGTATATAGCTTTATTCAACAATGTTGAAGATTGTGGATGTTTTGGAGATGTATTAATTCTCTCAAATTGGGTTACATTTTTTAAAAATGTAGTATTGCTGATATTTGCATTCATGTTTGTGATTTACCACCGTTTGGTGACTCCATTATTTTCAATAAAAATAAGAAAGTACGTTTTAAGGTATAGTTTTATATATATTAGCGGAATTCTTTTATATAACTATATATATGAGCCATTATTTGATTTTCGCCCTTATCATGTTGGCGCAAAGCTTATGCCTTTTGACTCAATTAATAAGAAAAACAAAGATCAAGTATCTTTGATTTATAGAAAGGATGGTGAGGAAAAAGTTTTCACTCCTGAAACAGCTCCTTGGCAAAATGGTGAGTGGACATATGTTGAAACCCGTATCAATTCTTTAAACATAGAAAATACGAAATCAATTGCAGACTTTTCAATTCAAAATATTAGATTTAACAAAGAAAATAAACCAACAATAATTGATATAACTGATAAGGTTTTATTGGATTCTGAATACTCTTTCTTTTTGCTGATACCAGATTTATCAATATTGTCAGACATTCAGTATGATACCATAAATAAAATTGCATTGTATGCAGGGTACAATAAATACAAAGTTTACTGTCTGACAGCTTCTACTAAAAATGAGATATTACAATTTAAAGAGCATCTAAATCCAGAAATAATGATATGCTTAGCTGACAATAGATTAATTAATACTATTGTGCGTGCATCCCCTGGATTAATGATTATGAAAAAAGGGCTTATAGTAGCTAAATGGTCTAGATGGTCTTTCCCTTTTGATTTGCATCTGGGATGTAATATGAACGAACTAATAACTTCATCTCCATCATCAAAGAGAATTGGCCCTATTATATTAGCTGTATTGTTACTGCTTCTACCTATGATAGTTTTTAAAATTAAAGATAAAAGAATAAATAATCAATTTACGAAATGAAAAGAAATATTATTTACTTGTTGGTTTTGCTTTTTGCAGCCTGCACAAGCGTGAAGTAGTCGGACGAAACCATCAAAAACGATCTTCGCGCGCCCGCTGCCCCATTGCTCACATTACATCCACATGTGACATTATGGTCCGCCGCCGACAAACTCAACGAAAAGAATATATCTTTCGCTAGTGGTAAAGAACTCCCCTTTATTGGTTTTTTGCGAGTAGATGGGGTTTTATATTGTTTCATGGGTAGTGAGAAACTTTCTATGCAGGCTATTGCTCGTTCGGTTAATTATATCTCTATCAGGCCAAAGCTCTTGACGGCAAAAAACATGATGGGGCTATTTATTTTGAGGTGGATTCTTCTTCCGCTTTACAATTATATGAATGAAAACAAATGGCGTGTACCAATGGCGGACACTTATAATGTTGTGAATCAGAAAACAAGAGTCACATCGTGGGGAAGACCGGTAACGGGTGCCTATTTCATAAAATTATTAGAGGCGGTTTTGGATGAAAAAGGTAATAATATCGTTTCAAAAGATGAAATGAATTGTTCAAAGTAGTCCTGATAAAATAGGTGCTTGAATGTTATAATTATAGATGAATAGGGGATATTTCGTTTGTTTGTACCTTACAGAGAACGTGAATGGTAACCTTATAGATTGTAATATACTATTGAATGATGTTGATTTAATGTATATCTTTGTATAGCAATACAAGATGAAACATGGAATCAATATAAATCCCATAAATAAAATCAGATAATTATGAAAAACATTTTCCTTCCCAAAGTAACGATGTGTATAATTGCACTGCTTGCTTTAATTTTACCAGCTTCTGCACAAAATACAAATGCGACAGATGAGTACAAAGAAACGTTGAAGAAAATCATGGATTTTTCTGGAACTTCGACTACTACGGATGACTTTTTCCAGAGATTATCATCTATAATGAAATTAAATGCGCCGAAAAAGGATGAGGCTTATTGGAATGAGTTCTCTAAAAACTGGAAAGAGAAAGTAGAAAATAAGGTGTTTGAGATGTATATGCCTGTTTATGAGAAGCATTTAACATTGGAAGAATTAAAAGCTGTTGCTGCATTTTATGAATCTCCCGTAGGTAAAAAATATAAAGAGGCTTCATTGATTGTTATGCGTGAGACAACGCCGTTGTTAGTGCAGCAACTCCAGACAGAGATGTTCAAAGAGATAATGCCGGAGAAAAGTGAACGAGTAAAAAGAGGTGAACAGCGGTTGAAAGAATATGAGCAAAAGAAGAAACGTGATAAAGAATTATATGCACAAGCTTATATGCTTCCTAGTGATAGTATAGTTGTAGTTCCTGAAGAAGTGTATGAGAAAGCGTATGAGAATGGGAGGTCTACAACTCCTTCTTTATATTCGATTGAAAGGAGAAAGAATGATACTAAAATAGATATTCTTGAGTTGCCGCACAAAAAAGATAAAGAACAGTTACCTTCTAATGATGATGGAAAGTCTAAATCATATTTTAATGTAAAGGTGAAAGATTATCAGGTCGTTTCCGATAAGAAAAATAAGAAGATCTATTATTAGTTCAAATGATTATTAGAATTTGAAATGACAATAGCAGGTATTGAACATGAGTGTGAACTGTTTTTTTTGATATAAACTTATTCCGTATGAGAAATCGAATTATGATTTTATGCACTTTTTGTGCTATTGCTATATTTTCTTCTGCCCAAGAGAAATTCTCTATCCGAGGAATTGCTAATGAGGAATTGAATAATCAATTGTTGTATTTATGCCTGATGGGAGATGGAGAGCAAGCTAAAGAAGTCGTTTTGGACAGTACAACAGTGGAAAAAGGTAAGTTCTCTTTTTCTGGTGTACATCAGATGCCGGATATTGCAATCATCAAGGATATGGATGGAGAAACCTATCCGTTGATTTTCGAAAAAGGAGAAATATCAGTAAATATTGCTGCGAATAAGAGAGGGGGAACGCCTTTAAATGATTCATTGAATATAGCTTTAAATCGTATGCAGCTAATAATGGATAATATGTTGAAAACATC
>PPYF01469892.1_pt1 | contig 20752 bp, 18 predicted proteins | sample 1559871 | NCBI WGS metagenome assembly PPYF01 (sample SAMN08240021, study PRJNA423297) | Human gut metagenome, whole genome shotgun sequencing project.
GCGGCTTCCATCCTGACCGACGCTCTGATTCACTAAGTTCTACCGTGCAGGTGTCCAACTTACACTTGCAATTTGCGAAGTTTTTCTCTTCTTTTTCAAAATGAGACAGAATGGTTTCGCGAATCTGGATGCGGCGCATGTCGGTTTCCGATACATCGCCCACCACATCGCCGGTTTTGATCACTTCGCCGTTTGTAAAGGTTACCGTGCCACGCAGCGGGTCCACCTCGGAAATGGTATATCCCCGATACTGCTCCATCCCCTGCGAAATGTGATATAGATTATCGTCCACGCCCAAAACGCGGGTTTCCCGGTTGATGGATTTGTTGTAGCCGATTTCCATTTCGATGCGGGCCATCGGCGGCTTCTTGGGGGAGAGAACGATCTGTTCCAAAAACAGATAACTGTCCGTTCCCCGAAGATTTTTCACTTCAAAGCCCTTGACTTCGATTTTCTTGACAAGGCGCTTATTGAACGCGTCCAAAGCGTCCAGCACATAGACAAGGTTGTGCTGGACGGCATGTGTGGCCGAGTAGTTCAGACTGAACAGAGGATTGAAATTTTTCAGTGCCTTTTGCGTAACAGCACCGCCCATTTTCTGCGGCTCGTCCAAAATCAGAATGGGGCGATTCGCCTTGATCACGTCAATGGGGCGGCGGGATGCAAATTCATCGCGCTTGGAGTAAATGATGCGCGCTTCCTTGCTTTTTCCATCCTCTTTCAGCGACGAGGCAAAAGCCTGCGTGTTGATAATCATGACCTGAATTCCCGAACCTGCGGAAAAATTGTCCAGTTGATTCAGATTCGCGCTGTTGTAAATGAAAACGCGGGCCTTTTTGCCGTAATACTCCATGAAGTGGTCGGCCATGATGTCGAAGCTCTTTTTCACGCCTTCCCGGATGGCGATGGACGGCACCACAACAATAAACTTGCTCCAGCCGTAGACCTTGTTCAGCTCGAACATGGTTTTGATGTACACATATGTTTTACCGGTGCCGGTTTCCATCTCCACATCCAGACTGCACCGGCCCAGGCTCTTTACCAATTCCAGCGAGAGTTTGATGTTGTTCTCACTTTGCAGCTTGTGGATGTTCTGCAAAAGTTGGGCGTCTGTAAGACCGATTTCCTCGTTTTTAAAACCGGTGTCATCGTCCGGATCGTATGTCTCATCCACTCCATCCACCATCGGCATCTGATACACGGATTGGCTATTCTTTTTGCCGAGATCGCGCACATACCGAATCCGGTCGTGAAACTCCTGCCCGGCAAACACCTTCACAACAGCGTCTACCGCGTCAGTCTGGTATTGTTGAATTTTAAAATTGAATTTCATTTATTACACCACCCAATATGTTTGGAAACAACCACGATGCGATGGCGACAAACATAGATAGAATTGCAAGTACCAGCATAATTACATTGTAGATTTTTGCTTTCCTTTCAGCTCTTTTTGCCTCTTGCAATTCTTTTTCTTTTAGCTTATAAAGTTCTTTCAGCTTCTTATAATTATCATCAAGTCTTTCATTTTGCTCGCAGAGAAGACGGTTTTGCTCATTGCTTTTTTCAATTATTTTGTTGATTTGTTGCTGTATTTTATAAGCAAAAGTATCTTTCTCGTCAACTTCCATGATAACTGGTTCATTCTTTAAACTATCAAGAAACTTATTGCGAGAAAGTAAGTCGTCAAGAGTTTTAGAATATGGTTGTTCCGACGCTAGCCCTATTGCTTCTATTGCTTTGGAAAATTTGTTACCAATTTCATTCATCACAAAACCTTCCTTACGGTGTCAGGGCTGTAGGTGGCGAAGATTTGGTCGAAGTTGGTGGCGACGCTGTCGCTGGCGAGGGAGCTGTCGCGCATGACGAAGTAATAGGGCTTTTGTTTGGCAATGGCGGTGATTGTTTCATCGGTGACATTTTCATCAAAACAGGCGATCAGGAAATTGTCTGCCACATTGAACACCTTTTTGCCGGCGATTTCGGCTTGCTCAATTTTGCTGGAGAGCAGGACGCCCAAGTCCAGCATGACCTGGAACAGCAAATCTTCCGGGGTTCGGTCTTCCTTGATGTTATCGGCCAGACTGTCGAACATACTGGGTTCATATTCGTCCGGATGATAATACACATTTTTCATATTGGTGCTGTCACATTTGAGCACACGGAAACCGACATCCAAATCCATGGTTGTCATTGGGTTTTCTTCTTTGATTTTCGCTCCGGCACGACGGATACGCTCTTTACCGATTTCACAGATGTTTTGATAGCCCGCTTTGTAGGCTTCGCTTTTTTCGTCCGTTTTTTCCGGCAGCTGCACCATGATGAATTTTCGATTGCCGCCGTCTTCTGCATTCAGCTGCATGACCGCATGTGCCGTTGTTGCAGAACCCGAGAAGAAATCGAGAATAATGTCCTCCTGCTTTTTTGAAGCTATTGTTGATACTTTTATGAAATGTTTTAATAGTTCAACTGGTTTTGGAAAGCCAAAAATTTTCCCCTCAAATAAAGTCACAATTTCTTTTGTTCCATCTTGGGTCATCCCTACAATATCTGGTAAATTTGTACTGACAGGAATAAATCCAAATTTATCTCCTGCTTTTGCCATATCATCAGCTTGAAAATAACGCAAGGCCGGCTTTGAAATATTCAAAAAATCATAATCACCAGGAAATACAATACGATTTTGTGCATAATACATCTCAAATGTTTCTTTCGTTACTGCCCAGGTTCTATTCGGATTCGCAGGATACTCTTCCCCTGTTTTGGGATTTACGATGGTAAAAAAACTGTTCGGGCGCTCACTTGCACTTGTTTGTTTTGTTAAATCATGTATTCTCCAAGGCTTTCCCGGCAAATCATCCGTTTCATAGTATTTTCGCGTACCGCCTTCAACACACGCAACAAATGCACTGGATCGTGCATAGCACAAGATCCACTCGTAATCTTGTGATATACCAAAAGGGACATCTGATTTTGCTGTTCTTTTTCGCCATGGAAATTGTCCCGCAAAATTCGACTCTCCGAACACTTCATCACACAATTTATGTAATTGCGCGACTTCATTGTCATCAATGCTGATAAAAACAACTCCGTCATCTTTCAGCAAGTCCTTTGCCAATTTCAGGCGCGGATAAATCATATTGAGCCAATCGGTATGAAAGCGGCCATTGCTCTCGGTATTTGCTACAAGCCGATTGCCCTCCTCATCGTACTGACCACTGTTAGCCAGATACTCCTCGGTGTTCTGAGCAAAATCATCCTCATACACAAAGTCGTTGCCGGTGTTGTAGGGCGGATCAATGTAAATCATCTTGACCTGACCCAGATAGGTTTCCTGCAGCAGCTTCAACACTTCCAGATTGTCGCCCTCGATGTATAGGTTTTCGGAATCGAAGCCTCCGGGAGTTCCGTCCTTGCCGACACTTTCCGCCGGGCAAGGGCGCAGCGTTTTAGAAATCGGCGCATTGGCCAACAGCACAGACTTTTTCTTGTCCGGCCAGGTGAACTGATAGCGTTCTTCTTTCCCGTCCACCACGGTGGTGCTGATCTCCTGCATCAGCACATCCTTATCAATGGCGCGCACCACAACACCGTTTTCGTCAATCGTCTCCGTCACCGCATTGGGGAACAGCGACGCCAGTTTTTTAAAATTCTCATCCGCCTTATTCGGCGTGTGCATTTTCAGTTTGTCCATTATTGCCTCCACAATTAAATTTTTTCCAGCGAAGCCAAATGTGTTCTAATAATCTGGTGTGTTTTTTCTAATAAAAGAGTTATTTGTTTTTGTAATTCCTCTATTTTTTGTTTGGCGGAGACGTCAGTATATTGTTCATCGCCAATTTTAAATTCTGTCACACACATAGACTTTGTTTCTTCCATTGATAAAGAGAAATTCAGAGCAGATAAGATTCTTGCAATTTCTCTCGCTATTCTATCAATCTCTCTATAGCACTCAAATACTTCCAAAGAGATAAATGGCGCATAACATTTTAGATGTATATCAGCTTTTTCTAAGTGTGATAAAAATTCTTTCAGAAATTCATCCCGCTTGACACTCTCTTTATACCCACCTCGCGCTATTACAACCGCCGTTCCACAATCATATATTACATCTATTTGCTTGTGAGAAATATTTTGATACAATTCAAATTCTTTATCAAATTTTACTTTACTGACATAATTCTTACGCTCATTTATAGATTTCTTATCTTCCAATACCTTGTCAAATGATAATTGAATTTTTTTCATCACGAAATCTCTTACGCAAGGAAGCAGTAGTGGTGCGCCCGCTAACAATATACCAGCAGCCATACCAATAGCCTGCTTTACTATATCTGCGACCCACTCCAACATTTTACCTCTCACCTCCGCTTTCTTTTTTAAGCACATTTATTTTCTGCACCAACTCAAACTTCTTCTTCGGCTGCTTTTCTGCCCGGGCTAACTTTTCTAACCGAGCAATTTCTTTTTCCAGCTTCGTGCGCTGCTCGTCCAGAGCGATCTGCTGTTCCAGCGTGTTGCCGCTTTGCATTTGAATACCGCCGATTTGAATAATCACATTTTCCCACACAGCGTCCATCGTCAGACCTTTGAGTGAAAGGGCCAATGCAGAGGGATCACACCACAGCGTTTGCAGCAGTGTGGTATGATAGACAGCCAGCTTTGCCTGTCCCTCGTGTTCCAGCAAAAGTACCATATTCTGCGGGATGAGTTTTGAGAGCGTGATCAGCGTTTTTTCGCTGAACTCTTTTCGTTTGAGCTGCACCTGCAGCACAAAAAACATCTGCACTATTTTACCCGGCGCAAGGTTCAGCTTTGCGGCCGACACTTCATTGACGATCACGATGCGGGAAATGTCCGCATCGATTTTTGCCTTTTCCGCTGCGTTCATCTGAAACCGGGCATAAATGGCTGTCTTGGGCAGCGGCTGATTCAATTCCGTGGATTTCGGCAATCCCAGCATCCGCTCACCTCCCGGATGATTCAAAGCGAATCACTTCACAAGGAATGTTTGCTTTTTCGGCACACTCGATCATGTTCTTTGCCCCGGCGGACACTCCATCCCAAAATACAATGGCAGCATCCGCAACCTGTGCCATTTCCGCATTGCGTTTTACGGCGGCTGACTTTCCGTAATAATGCCAATTTGCAGGGTGTTCTTCCAGCTGATATCCTTTTTGCCGGGCGTACTGTTCCCCCAGACGGTCGGCGCCTTTGGCCGTTCCGCTGACGATTACCACGGGCTTTTTCGGCGCCAGTTTTAGCAAATACGCGTCCACCGCACTGGTCAGTGTGGAATAATCCGCAAACTCTCTGCTGCCGGCAATCACAAGGCGGAACGCATCCTTGCGGTTGCTTTTTTCGGGGACATCACGGACCACCAAAAAACAAACCAATTCAAAATCATCCAGACCTTTGATCTTATTGGCCAGAAAACTGATTTGCTCACCACCCAAAAAACTGTTGATGTCGCTTTCGGCTTTCACTTCAATGATGGAAGCAATGGCATCCCCCAGCAAACGGGAAAAGCCTTCCATGTTTTTTCCGTCATGCGTTTCCTTGTTGAAAACGCGGTACAGCTCCGGAATGGGCTGCGTTTTTCCCTTGCAGAGATACCGCATCTTATCCAGCATCTGCTTCGGGGAAAGATGGTCGCAGACAATTTCTCCCGCTTTGCTGATATAAACCATATAAAATGGATGCAACCGGTTTTGATGATCGATGTTGACTGTGCCGGAACGATTCTTTAAAACAAAAATCACACCGGCAGGCATATCCTGCGTTGCAGCAGTCACTGCATGAAGTCCAAAGGGCGCGTGCTCAATATCAGGATGCTCTTTCATGTAGTCCAGCAAATCCAGACGGAATTCATTGAGGCCCAGATCCATGATGGAAATCCCGCTGGACATTTCCTCAATGTCCACCACTTCTTCCTGTAACCGGCGCAGCTGCGCTTTGCGGTACTCCAAATCGGTTTTTTCTTCCTCGCTCAGGATGTTGTCATCGCCGGTGGCGGTCATATCCACAATTTTCATGCGGGTTTCCACTTTGGCTTTCAGGTCGATGTATTCGTCCAGCGTCACGTCCGGCCAGAAATTCACAAGCTGAATGCAGGCGTTTTTGCTGCCGATACGGTCAATTCGGCCGAAGCGTTGAATGATGCGCACGGGGTTCCAGTGGATGTCGTAATTGATCAGATAATCGCAGTCCTGCAGGTTCTGGCCCTCGGAAATGCAGTCGGTAGCAATCAGAATATCGATGCTGCGGCTATCGCCGGGCATCAGCAGATGCTTGTCCTTTGAGATGGGCGAGAAACAGGTCAAAACCGTATTCAAATCACTGCGCAATTTGGGCACGGTGGTACGGCCCTCTACATTGCCGGACACCATGGCCGTATGTAGGCCAAAGGTTTCCAGCATATAGGGGCTTACATTCTCATACAGGTATTCAGCGGTGTCGGCAAAAGCGGTGAAGATGATGACCTTACGGTTGCCAGGATTGATCGGGTTCTCCATTTTATTTTTCAGAACCTGCAGCAGCTTTTGCAGTTTACTATCATGCTGTGGCGTAATGTCGCCCACCATCAATGTGAGCAATTCCAGAACATCCCGGTCTTTCACCAGACTTCTTCGCCACGACCCATAATCCATATCGCCGAGTTCAATTTTAACCTTGCGGCCAAAGGTGAACAGCTCGCTTTCGCCCTGGTCGTCCGCATCAAACTGGTCTTCCATGTTGCTGATGTCGGTCAGGCTCAACGTATCACCTACGTTTTTATCATAGGCGTCGATGCGTTGAATCGTGTCGTCAATCAGGGCAAGAATCCGCTTCAGGGTCAAGTTGAAAGAATAGACAGAGCTTTCCATCCGCTTCATCAGGTTGATTCCGGTCAGCCGGCGGATACCCTGTTCACGGTTGGCTTGTGTAAAGCCGACATTGACTTTATTGTCCTGATAAAGTTCCGCGTACTTTTCTATTTTGCTGCCCTGAATAAAGTGCGTTGGAGTATAGATGGTTAAATCGAGCTGCGTCAACTGCTCAAAAATCTGATTGTAGTTGATAGCTTCTTTCAGATCCGTCAATTGGGGACGCAAGGAAACCGGCTTCAGGCGGGTCGGAAATGTCCCGATGGCGCTGGTGTCGTAATATTTCTGAATGTGCTTGCGAGAGCGTGCGATGGTGACGGAATCCAGCACCTCAAAGAAATCAAAGTCCAGCATTTTGAGCAGGTTCTCAGTGGTGCGCTCCTCCGGTGGCCATTTGCTCCATGTATTAAAAGCCTGCTGTGCATTTTTGAAGATATCATCAATGCTGCGGGTTGTATTCAGCTTTTCATCGATCAGTTCGGTATTGCCTTCATAGGCAAGTGCCAACTGATTTTTTAAATCGTTGAAGCGATTATTGACCGGCGTGGCAGACAGCATCAAGACTTTCGTCTTGACGCCTGTACGGATCACTTTATTCAAAAGCCGCAAATAGCGGTTTTCTTTTTCGTCCTCTTCGCCAGACAGTTTTCCGCCATTTCGGAAATTGTGAGACTCATCGATTACAACAAGGTCATAGTTGCCCCAGTTCAGACGATCCAAATCAAGACCGTTTGATTTGCCATAGTCGCGGTTCAAATCTGTATGATAAAGCACGTCATACCGCAGACGGTCTGACGCAATGGGGTTATTGACATAATTATCTTTATAGGTATTCCAGTTGTTGGAAAGCTTTTTGGGGCAGAGAACCAGAACTGATTTATTCCGGTTCTCGTAGTATTTTATCACGGCCAAAGCGGTGAAAGTTTTACCCAAACCTACGCTGTCGGCCAAGATGCAGCCGTTGTATTTTTCCAGCTTATTGATAATGGCAAGAACGGCGTCGCGCTGAAAGTTATAGAGCATACTCCAGATTTTGCTCTGCTTGAAGCCGGTAGCCTCATTGGGGAGAACATCTTCTGAAATGTCCTCCAGAAACTCATTAAAGATATTATACAGCGTCACAAAGTAGATGAAGTCCGGAGCATTCTCTGCATAGGCTGCAGAAATGTTCTCGATCACTTCATCGGTAACATCCTGAAGTTTCTTCTCATCATTCCAGAGGCTGTCAAACAGCTCCATATAGAGATTTGCAAACGGAGCCTCTGTTTTCTGCACGATATTATACGCGTAATTGCCGCGTTCGCAGCCAAGGTCTACTGTCGTAAATCCGTTGACCGGCATATAGTTCTTATCGTCCAGATTGATAAAACCCGGCATATTCTCGTTGGTGACATTGGATTTGAATGTGACTTTCTGACGAATCCAATCCGCACACTCTTTTGCAATGGATTTCTGCGACAATTCATTGCGCAGCCGGATTTCAAATTCCGTGCCGTAAAGACTGCGCTCACGGTTAAGACGAGGAATATAGAATTCCCGCTTTTCTTTTTTGGCCTTTTTAGTTGTGAATGTGGGCGATGTAAAAATGAAACGAAGCTCTTCGATATTCTGCAGTTCCGCTTTCAATTCCTGAAAGGCATAGATGGAGAAACAGGCTGCCGCAATCGACAACCGGCTGCCCGCTTTCAGCTCTACGGCTAAATCATCCCGCAAAGTTTTTGTAGTGTTGTTGATGAGTTCCATCTATGTATCGACTCCTCATTTAAGTTCGACGCTCTTTCAAATCGTGAAACGCATCTTATCGCTTTTTCAAATCGTCCTCTATAAGATCAACAATATATCCGTTAATACTTTTTTGCAGTTCATCGGCGCGAGCTTGGATCTTTTCTTTCTGTCCTTTTTTTACACGGAGACGAATATCTTCATAGGCCTTTTTATTGTATCGCTCTTTTACTTCTGCAGATGTTTTTCCCATATTTGAACATCTCCTTTTTGCTATATATATTTTAGTATAGCACAACTTTTTTAGAGGTACCAGTATGCAATATGCACAAACAGAGTTATAGTGGTACCAGTATTATCGGCAAGTCAGCCAATTTACATAGTGGTACCAGTATGATATAATATAAGTACAGAAACGGAAACACACATTATTACGGATTGGAGGTATCCCCTGTGAAAAACATCACCTGTACACGCACCCACTTCATTTATGAAGTAGATAACATCCCCGACCATCGAAGCCGACGCTTTGGCTGTTGTCCCTGTCTGATGGCCGTAAGAACGTCTGATTTGACTGCAAACGAAAAAGCCGTGACGAACGCGGCAACGTCCGTCACGGCAAGCGCAAAACCAATCAGCGACTAAGCAAACTCGTTCTGCTCCTTTATCATAACATGGCACCTGATACAGCGCAAGGGGCAGGAGAGCGAACAATGTAAACCCAACTTTATGATAAAGGAGCGCCTATCATGAAAAAGAAAATTATGTTTGAGAAGAACTATCTCACCGTCGCGGACGTGAAGAGCTATCTGTGCATCAGTACCACGGCCGCATATGAGCTCACCCATCGCAAGGACTTCCCGGTCTGTCGTCTTGGCTCGTCCATTCGCATTCCCACGCATCTTTTCCTTGCGTGGGTGGACAAGCACACCCGTGTGCCGGCCGATCTGGCAGAACTGTATAAGGAGGTGGACCTTCATGTCGGGTAAGCGCGGAAAAGGAGAAGGCTCGGTCCATCGTCGGGCAAACGGTACCTGGCAGTGTCAGGTCATGGATGGATACACTGACGAGGGTAAACGCCGGATTGTCAGCTTTTCCGCCCCCACTCGGGCGGAGGCGCTGGCCAAGATGCAGGCATACCTGCTGGACAAGCCTACGCACACGGAAGCGCATGAACCGGAGATTCCGCTGTTTGTTGACTATGCCCAGCTCTGGTATGATTCCTACCGCTCCCAGGTTGAGGAATCCACCTGGTGCAACTACCGCTATACCATCAAGCTGCTGAATAAGGCTTTCGGCCATTTGCATCTCAACGAGGTAAAGACCGCCCAGGTCAATCGGTTCATCAATGATCTGGAACACCGCGGGTACTCCGCTTCCCAGATCAGCAAGTGCCGCTCGCTGCTCATCCAAATCCTCGATGTTGCAGAGGCAGACGACTTGGTGGTAAAGAATTACGCCCGGCGCGCCTTCCACACCACCAAGCAGCTGCACAAGCGTCAGAAGGCCCATGTAAAGGATGCTTTCACCGTGGAAGAGACCGAGATGCTCCTGCAGCAACTCCCCAATACCCTTCTGGGCAACAGCATCCGGCTGATGCTCATCTCCGGTTTGCGGCTGCAGGAACTGCTGGCGTTGACACCTAAGGATATTGCGGAAGACGGCAGTTGGGTCCGGGTAACCAAGGCCGTCAAGATGGTGGACGGTATTCCTAAACTGGGAGACCCCAAAAGTTTCACCAGTCGCCGTGTTATTCCTATCGCCGCCAAGTATCGGTATATTCCTCTTTGGCTGCGTGAAAATGGTGGACAAGCCTTTCTCTGGTGTGCCCCCCGTCGGGAGAGTCTTCTCTATGCAACCTACACCGTGCGGCGCCAGTACTACCGGCTGCTGGCGCAATATCCAAATGTTCGTCCGCTCTCCCCACACTGCTGCCGACACACCTATGTAACCCTGCTGCAGCATCAGGGTGTCCCTCTGGAAACAATTGCCTGCCTCACCGGGCATACAGATATTAAAACTACTCAAGGTTACCTTCATATTTCCCGCGACGCGCTGGAACAGGCCGTGTCCGCACTGGAAACCATCGTATAAACATTACTAAACAAGAAACGAGGTAAACAACCGTGAACGATATGATTTCGAATAGCATTACATCCTCTGCCGGTAACTCTTCGGATCGGCACGAAATTGACATCAACATCACCCGCAAAGCCTTTGACGGCCTGGCCCGGCAGGGAATGCTCTTTCACCAGGGACTCCATGAGCTCTGCGACAACGCCCTTGCCGCAGCCTTGCCCGGTGAAAAGGTTCGTATCTGCGTAGCACTGGCTGCGGACAGTGATAAGAACTATCTGCAGCTTGCAGTGGCTGACTGGGGGAGCGGCATGGATCTTGCCGCCCTTTCCAACGCCCTTCAGTTGGGCAGTCAGCCGGTGGGCAGTGACCGGTTGAATGAACATGGCTATGGTCTTAATAACGCTCTTGCCTGTCTGTCCGGCGGCAACGGCAGCTGGTGCGTTTTCACGCGCAGCCAGCCCGGTGCATATTTACGGGTCAGTGGTCCCTTTGATCTGCGGATGGTCGCAGAAACGGTTTCTGTCCCGGATCTTCCGCCGGAGCTGAATCTCCAATGGCCTGACCCCTCTACAATTATCTGTGTAAGGGTGCCCATGGTCATTGCTCGCACGGCCCAGCGGCAGGGAAACCGTAAGCTCAGCGATCTGGCTACGCTGCGCGTATGGCTCGCCGAGCATCTGGGCGTAGCCTATCGAGGTTATCTGGAACTGGACAGCCAGACGCTGGAACCCAGCGCCAAGATTGCGGTAACAGTAGGCGCCTCCACCATGTTGGTTCCGCCAGTCTCTGTCCCTATCATGATGGCTCGTACGGAACAACTCCAGTTGGAACTGGGCGGTCAGATCATAACTATGACCTATATGCATGGCGTACTGGATCCCTCTCGGCGGGATCATCTGGTGCTGGGCAGCAAGGCTCGCTACTATTATCAGGGCAGCCAGCCCACACAGGGCATCGACATTCGGCTGGGCAAACGGGTAATCGCTACCGCCCAGCTGGGCGAGATCTGGCATAAGGAAGATGGTACCCCCATCAGCCGCCACAACAGCTACAATGATTTTGTAGGTGAGCTCATCCTTCCGGAACTGCCCCGGGGCGTGCTTTCTACACTCACAAACAAAACCGGCATCGACCGCAACGATCCGGAATGGGACAAGGTATTCGAAGCGCTGGCCTCGTATCCGCCTCTGAAGAACGCACAGGCCGCCAGTGAAAAGGCCTTGCGTCTTCAGTGGACACGTCTTTTGAAAGCTACCAATCCAGAGGATGATGTGACTGGTGAAGTCACCGTCTGGCCCACCGGTACCCGCATTGATGTGACGGATCGCAACGATTTCGGCAAGTATGACATCTACGAGCTGAAAGCCGGCAAAGGTGAACCCCAGGATCTGTATCAACTGCGGATGTACTGGGATGGCCTGGTGCTAAGCGGCGTGCAGCCTACTCGGGGTGTGCTTCTGGCAGCCGGTTTTGCAGAGCACATGACAGCGATGCTTCCTCTTTTGAACGCCTTGCCAACCCCTCTCTTTCCGGACGGTTCTCCCAGTGCGCCCTATAACTTCAGCCTTGCGACACACGAAGAAAAACAGTTGAAATAACAGAAAGGATGTGTTTTTATGGTGATGGAATCTATCTACAACGGCGATTTTCGCCCCAGTGAGGCTGGTATAGGCGATGATTCCGGCATGTGGGATTTAATTAAAGAGATTGACGTGCTTCAAACAGAACTGAAGCGGAACTTGGACGAAATTGACTATCAGATGGTCGAACAGCTCGTAGACAAGCTCCTCCAGCAGCACTTTCTCGAAGCACAGGCTCATTTTTGCAGTGGCTTTTCCGCCGGACTCTTGTTGATCCAAGAGGCACGGGCACTGGGTGAAAAGCAAATGCTACCTCGATGACAGGGTATTGGGGGGCGGCAGGAACAGAACCTCCTGTCGGCCCTTTTTTATTCTCGCGTAGAAACATTTATCTTCCTCGAAGATTCACCTATACTCTGTGACTGGGCCCCACTGAGAAAAACTCTTATAAATTTTTTGAAAAAATTTTCTGCAGCTATGTTGACAACAATGTTAAGCCGCAATACTATAATAGTGTAAAGAATCAAATGCGCATTTGGTGTTACGTAATTGCTCTACACTAAGTGTGCTTTTTTCTTTTGCCGTGCCGTGATCGCTTTTGCAGCGATCGCGGCAGGTGTCCGCCCATTAGAAGAGCCATTCTGCGAGGTCCTATTTACGGATCTGGTGCAGGATGGCTCTATTTTTTTAAGAAACAAAGGAGACAAACCATGAAAAACAAATTAAAGAAAACCGTTATCCAGGAAGTATCCCTCCGCAGTGACCGCACGGTTTGGTCTGCTCCGACCGACATGTGCAACAATCGTGAAGGGGATGCTGAAATGACTCTTGCCGACATGTATCGGCTCGCCGCCCATCTGCACATCACGATGGAATCCCTGTATGATAAATACTGTATCCCCATTTTGGATGCGGAAAACGGCGGCCCTCGCATGGTAATTTTGAGCGATGGCCACGCCGACAGAAAGTGTCCGTTTGAAAAAAATGGAGTTTGTACGCTTGGTGAGGAGAAGCCTTCCTCGTGCCGTATGGCTCCGCTGATCCGGAATTTGATTCCGGTCGGTAGCGGTGCTTGGCGCGTTGGCTACTTTCTGAGATCGGGAAGGACCGGATCCGGCACTGTAAAATACTCTGCGTCCGATCTTTTGAGGGCAGCAGATGCAGAAGGAACTGAAGTAGCCTTTGGCCATATGCGTTTGGGATTTTATGAGGTCTATAAACATTGTGCAATGCTCGTTGAACTGACTGGCAAATCTATCGATTCGGCGTTTGTTGCACATGCTATGCGTTGCTTTTTGACAGAGTGGGACAGTAGCAAGAGTCTGGCAGAAAACGCAGCTAAAAATCATCAGGAATTCAGAAAATCGGTATGGGCGCTGACGGAACCCCGTCTGGAAAAGGCTCTCAGGGAGTCTAATCGGTTTGGCCGCTGACAAAGAAAAGTCATGCCTTTCGGCGCTTAATCCATCTGATTCAGTGTATTGAAGAATTTGTGAATGACCGCCAGTAAACGAGATTCCCTTTCTGGAATGTTCCTCCGGAAAGGGAAATCTCTCTTCGGTGTTGTCGGCGGTGCTTGCATGGGCTCCCGGGTTGATGCAGGGCAGTTCGATTATCCCAGCAGGTAGATACCGCTTTGTCTTTGCCTGCTATTTTTTTGTCTATGATAAATTTTCTTTTCTTTCCCCGAAAAAGGGGTTTGATAGGAGTCAGAAGGAATCGAACCTTTGAAATTTCTCTTTTTCTCTATGAAAGGAAACTTTACCATGTCTAAATCCAAAAATGATATTCCAGTCGCCGGTGGATATCTTCGACAGACCTTCCACCCGGTCCGCACTCAATATGACGCAATCTATACCATTATTGACCCACAGACCGGAAAACCTTACACCTATGGCCGTCTGTCAGAAGATCTTGCGCAGCGCAAGCAGGATTACCCTCAGCTGGCAGCGCTGATCGATCCTGTGCTCAGCCAGATTACCAAGAAGGCGGAACTTCGACCGAATTCCGTTTTCAGTGTGCAGCGACGGGGCACCACAAAAGAGGGTGCAGCCGGAGAACTGCAGAGAGCCTGCTTTTCTCAACTCCGTGCGATGATGATGCTGCTCTTTCGTCCGCTGTATGAGCGCAATCTGGCATACGGCGACGTGACCGTGGCGGATTTTGTACTTTATCAGTCCGAAGTTCTTTATATAGGGGAATTGCCGGAAACGCGCACCCGGCTGTTGGGCTGCCTGAAAAGCACCATTCTTCCTGAAATCGGAGACAGAAAACTGAAAGATCTGGATGCGGCGGAACAGAAAAAGGCTCTGCGCCGCATGGATCGTACCCTGTGCCGGGAAGATGCTAAGGCGTCCCGTCGAGCATACATTCGCCGGGCCTATCAGGGGCTCATACAGGCCATCGAGAACAGCGGATGGCTGGGCTCCGCTGCCGGAATACGCTTGGCAGATCTGCTCGAGAGATCTTGGGAGCGAAACACGCAGATCCTCAATAGTGCCCGACCGCATTGTCTGGATGACGTGCAGCGTACGGAGCTGTTTCGTATGTTGGGGCAGCCTGCGCTTTTGTACGAATATTTTCTGGTCTCTCTGCTCTATTCCGGGATGGATGCGGCCGAGATTGCTGCCGCCTGCTTTGGCGACTTCGACGTCCTTAAATTCAGCGGCCAGTGCTGCTATACGCTTATTATTACCCGCCGGGTGCGCAAGCTGCACAAGCGCTACTCAACGCTGAGCGCAACAAACCAAGCATTTCCCATACAGAAGCTCCGTCGAGTAGTTCTTCCGCCTTGGGCCGGAGATATTCTGATGCGCCGGTTAGAGCAGCTGCGCAGCCTCGGATTTTCCGATGACAACATCCGCGAGATGCGCCTCAGCAGTAAAGCGGCAGACAGCTCGTTCGAAGGGCCGGATGAAATCAACCAGCGTCTTGAAGCACTGCTGCAAGAGGCAAATATCGGCAGTACAACAGTCACCCGAACCGGGAGGGAAGGGAATCCATATCAGGCAACAATCCGGGCAGATGTTTCACTTCTTCAACGGGATGCCAAGCATTTGGCAGAACTCTGTGGTGCAGATCCGGTAATGCTGCATGCAATGTTTGGAATTGCATGGACCGAAACGGATGAGCAGGCCTATCTGGACCTGTTAGGCGACGCGTACGCCGTGGCACGCTATCTGCGGTTGCGGCGCTGGTCCCCTCTTTCACCTGCACCATTACTCGATGACGGATGCCTGACCGGTTTTTCCGACGCCCCTGCACGCCATATTCTGCAGGTGAGCAACAATAGCGACCATCCCACCACATTGACCCTGTCGGCCAATTATGCCGTCCGAGTCTACTGGAAAACACAGAAAGAGAGAAATTGATTATGAAACGCAAACCGTCTCCTCCGAAGGATTTTTCCTATCAGGGAGCAAATTTTGTTCTCCGTTACTCCTGGCCTTCAGCCCGCCGCCACACGGCGACTCCATGCCGTGGTTATGTTGATCCGCTGGATCCTATGACCGGAAAACCTTTGAGCAAGCGTCAGGTCTACGGCAAGGATAGCGACGAGCCGGTGCATTATACGGTATATGGCAAGGATCCGCAGGATATTTGGGATCACCATCGGGAGGAGGCTGCTTCCCATCTAACCGCTCTGATGGTTCAACGGGGATTGCTGGGCGCCGAGCCCGCTCCGGATCCTGCTACTACCGCTGAAATAGCGATCCTTGCTCGCAATTTTGCAGGGACCTTCTTTTTCCTGCATCGTTCGGAATGGGGCGTTACAACGATGGAAGAGTATCGCCGTCAGTTCGATATTCTGATGGATGAGTTGGGTGATCTTCGGGTAGGAGATCTCAACGATGAAGTCTATCGGCGCCTCCAGGAAACAATCTGCCGCAATGCGTTGGCTGGCGCTCGTAAGATGGAATCCTGGACCTATGGCGAGGAGCCACCATCCTCCGCACGCAAGAGAATGAGCATCCTCTATGAACTCATCCAGGATCTGAAACAGGTGGAGGGGGTGCCAATTCCTACGGTTCCGAAGCGATACAATAGTAAGCCTTCTCGCCAGCAGCAGCTTTTGGACATTGTTGACAGCGCTCGCAGCCTTCCGGTGGAACTCCTTCAGAACACGCTTTCATCTCCTTCGCTGTTGAGTCAGGTAAAGATTCTGGCAGATACAGGTCTTCGTATCAGTGAAATGATCGGCCTGCATTTTGGGTCTGTTCAAGCGATCAGCACCTCCCAGGGAATAATGTATTACCTGACCGTAACCGGACAAATTGACTCAAGCGGCAAACGGACCGAAATTACAAAAACCGGCGCCTCCTATCGTGTTGTTCCACTGTCCAGTGAGCTGGGAGAATTTCTCATGGAACAGCGCCAGAAAATGGAACTCCAATATGGCGACCTTTCTTTGCACCTGCTCTGCGGTTGCGCAAAGACAAATGGTTTCAGTGACGACCCCCGCACGGTAACAGCTATAAACAACGAGGTCAGTAATCTGGTTCCTGCTCTGTTGCGCCGGCCTGACTTTTTCAAGGCTCTCACTACAAAACGCGCCTATCTTTTTGACGAACAGATACAGGATAGAGAGCTGAGTTCCATGTTGACTTGCCACGCGCTGCGGCGCAACTTTTGCACCTGGCTGTATTGTTCCAGCGGACTGGACTCGACGGAGATCTACCAGCAGATGGGCCATACCTACAAGCCACAGCCCCGCCGCACAGCTGCTGGCCTCACTCTGGAAGAAGTGCGCTGTATGTGCCTGCGCAAGCATGTGAGTTCTACCCTCTACCATCCTGCCAATCCATTGCGTTATCCTGTGAAAGGCAGCTTTCATGCAAGCAAGATTCCGGCCTGTTCGGTTGAACTGGAATTGAATCCGGGCGAAACCATTGAACTGACCGTTGAGGATACTGAACCCGGCACTGTAACACACGTGGGTGGGAAAAGCATTTCTGTCCGTTCCTTGCACCGGGATAGGCAGCATAATGTGATCTACAGATACAGCCTTCTGGCTGCGGATGAGATCACTTCCGGGTTAAAGAAGTGTAAACTGTTGGCATGAATTTTATCCGCAAGCCTGCTGTACTCACATTTCAGCAGCAACAAGTACTTTTTCCTATGAAATCTGCAAATAATTTTGCCTTTCTTTTTCATTCTGGCCGAATCTTGGATATATGTTTCCCTTACGAAGAGAGAGGCCACAACCATACGGCTACAGCCTCTCTTTATCACTCTTACTTGATGAGCCCAATGAATCGGTGATGTCATGCCAGCCGCCATTAAAGTGTTGTGCATTGTGACCAATATTGCATTTCAAAATTTTCTGTATTCACAAATTCGTTTTGAAGCATTTTCGGGAAATTTTTTGGATTATTGTTGCAGCTTTTACCCCTGTGCCGTCACCCTGCGAAAGCCCATTCATTCCGTATTCATTCCAACAGAGTAAAACAGCCTCCCAAATAAGCCGCAGACGAGCGGAAAATCAGTCCAGTTTATCGTACATGGATTTCAAAAAAACGCGAAAGCAAAATAAAAATCCCCCGACCTTTCGGTCGAGGGATTTTGGTCCGAGTGGCGAGAGTCGAACTCACGGCCTCTTGAACCCCATTCAAGCGCGCTACCAAACTGCGCTACACCCGGACCCGCATTGCCGCCGCGATCAGTTCTTCCATGTCCGTATCCACTGAGACGCATTTGTTATCCCGCTTGCGCGGGATGCTCATGATCGGCATATCCTCGGCGTCCTGCAGATTCAAGTTATAATTCCGCTTCACCGCCCACAGGATATCACCCTCTGTAATGGTGCCAACATACTCTCCTTTCCTATTTAAAATAGGTATGGAGGAATAACGGTGGTACTCCATTTTCTCAATCGCCTGGCGCAGGGTGAAGTCATCATACAGATACGCCACCTCGGCCTTCGGCGTTAAAAAAAACAAAAGATTCATGCGATTATCCTTTTCCTCTCCTAAATTACTGAGGATCAGCCCTGATTCATTATATCATACTCACGAACAGGATGCATGAAAGATTTGTTAATTGAACACGCAGAAAAACCGGGGCTCGTTCCGATGAAACAAGCCCCGGCTTCTTTAGCGATACATTGTCCGGGCTCTCTTCCTGATGTTCTTCCCAGTGCAGTTGATGCAGCAGCTCTTTCAGGATCTCTGCGCCGGTACAATCTCTCATGGGCTTTTTCACATAATCTCCCACATGATCCGTATAAAGGCCGTAGCCCCAGAAAATCGTGGTATCCGGGTCCTGGGCTTTGAAGTGCGGTTGTGCCGCCACCACAATGCTCATACGCCACGAAGAATCCTTAAAGGTCATCAGCGCTCCGGAGCCGGGGATGTTGCCCGAATAGTTTTCGATCATCTTCAGCAGCCGGTTTCCTTTGCAGGTCACCGTAAAGCTTTCCCAGTTGCTTTCATTCACGTTGCCGAAGAACGGTTCCGGATTGCCCAATCCCGGCCGCTTCGCCGCCACCTTCGCCCACAGCTCAGCGGAAACTGGCTTTCGTTCCGGTGCCGGAGCCGGTGCATGCAGGTTGCCCAATGTAGCGGAATCCGTCATACAGGCATTCGTCATGATACATACGTCGCCTTCGCGCAGATCGACCGCGGAACCGTCCGCAAAATGCAGCGCTGTCGCCGTCAGCGCCTCCCCGGGTGCAAAATCGATATCCGTCACGGTACGCCCTGTTTCAAACCGAACGCCGTTCGTCTCCAAATAGGCTTTCAGTGGCAGGATCACGCTCTCATACTGATTATACGGCGTTCGTGTGACGCCCTCCAGCGTTTCAATACGCGGGAACTCAAAAATCATGCGGTTCATATAGCGCCGGAACTCGAACAGACTGCTCCATTTTTGGAAAGCAAAGGTCGTCTGCCACATATACCAGAAATTCGTTTCAAAGAAATGCGGGCCGAACCAATCCTCGATGGTCATATTGTCGAGCCGTTCCTCCGGTGTAAGCAGCAGCTTTGTCATTGCCAAGCGGTCCGCATTGTCAAAGCCCATGCTGCGGACATCGAGAATTTTGGCGTCCTTGTCGATCAGACGTGCATGCGCACATGTGGGATGCGCATGGTCAAAGTTCAAAATTTCCTCTGTGACGCTGCGCTGCGGTTGCTCCAACGACGGAATGCTGCGGAACAGCTCCCAGAAATTTTCATAGGTCTCTTCGTTGAGCATACGGCCACCGCGGCAGACAAAGCCCTGCTGTACACTGCCCGCACCGTCGTTTGAGCCGCCCAAGACATCCATGCTTTCCAGTATGTGAATGTTGTGACCGTCAAAATTCGCATCCCGTACAAGGTATGCAGCCGCCGCCATAGATGCCAGGCCGCCGCCCACAAGATAAACCTGCTTATCGCCGTAATTACGGGTATACAGTTGTACGCCCCTGTAAAAAAAGCAGACAGTAACCATCGGTTGTACGTTTTTTAGACAAACCGCACATTTTGTCTATGGGCAAGTGTACTTCCATGGCGTAGGATAGAAGCGAAGTAAGGTGATGAGATGACCTTTGAACAAAAGCTGAAGGCTGCAGCGCTGGAAGCCGCCCTGCATCCCGCACTGCGGCACGCAGCCAAAAACCCGGCGCGAACGGCACGCAACCTCGTTGAATTTACCGCAGGCGTCGCCGGCGGCTTATTTGACGATGCACAAAAAGCCAAGCTGTATGATGCAGTCTATCCCATGCTGCAGGAAGCGGACCGGGAACACCTTTTCGCTCTGCTGGAACACGCCGCCGGACTTTGCGAATGACAAGAAGGACGCCGCAAGATCTGCGGCGTCCTTTTTGTTGTACATATTTCTACAAAGCAGGCTTTTCGCCCCGCTCTTCAACATAACGCCGGTATGCCAGCTTCTCACTGTCCTGTGCAAGCCGTTTTAGGCTGCGGGCCAGCTCCTCCGGCGGCGTTTTCATACCGGCAGCCACCCAAGCTCTGACTGTTCCGCAGCTTCCGTAGGCATAAAAGTCTGCAAAAAACGCCTTGTCGGCATCCGGTACCGTGCCATTGTCCAAAGCTTCGACGGCCTCCAGGAAAAGTGCGCGCACCACTTTGAACAAATAGTTTCCAAAGGTGTCCGGCGTACAGCGCACCGTATTTTCGTAGAACTTTTTATCCGCGCGCATGGTCTCGAACAGCACTGCGATATGGCTGTCCCAGTTTTCCAGCGTAATTCCGTCGACCAGCCGCGCAAACCCCTCCGTATAATAAATCCAATTCAGCAGCTCATACTTGTCTTCAAAATGATAATAAAATGTCTGACGGTTGAGGCCGCAGGTGGAGGTGATATCCGCAATGCTGATCTTGTCAAAGCTTTTCTCGCGGCATAGTTCTTTCAAGGCTGCGGCAATGGCGTGTTTCGTGATATTGGAATCCGGCAAATCAGCGTTCCACCCTTTCCTTTTATTGTTTCCAGTATACGACGCCCACCGTATTTGTGCAAGCGCAAAACATTTTCGCACAATATTTTTCATCATTTAAATATTATTTT
>PPYF01612272.1_pt1 | contig 20745 bp, 20 predicted proteins | sample 1559871 | NCBI WGS metagenome assembly PPYF01 (sample SAMN08240021, study PRJNA423297) | Human gut metagenome, whole genome shotgun sequencing project.
CAACTTTAACACCAGCAACATCAACGATCGTATCATCAGGATGAAAAGCCCGGTTAGCAAGTTTATATGGCTCAGATACTTTCATGACCTTCTCAACACATGGTTCTACTTCGATTGCTTTAGGATCAATTTGAGTTGTATCTCCAACCATTCCAATAATTGTTTGGATTTCTCCTTTAGAAACATGTGGTTCAGCCCCCCTAGCTCTAATCACATCTTCAATTTTTTTAATACTTTCATCACTAGTATGTGGTTTCAAGACAATAATCATTTTAATTTCCTCCTATAAATAAAAAACTCATCCTAATCAAAGGACGAGATATCTTCGTGGTACCACCTTTATTCACTAATAGATCACTCTATCAGCCTCATCAAGTACGCTATACAACTATAGTTCATACTCTTACACATTAACGGGTGTCACCGGAGATGCCTACTTACTTCAACATTCTACTCCTTGATGTATTCAACTATTTATTTGGATATCGTCACACCAACCCGATACTCTCTTTGCCTAAACGCCTAGTTTACTCTTTCAATTCATCGTATTTATTATATGAACTTATAATACCGATAAATAATCAAAATGTCAATTAATATAATTATTTTAATAGTCCTTTTAACACTTTTCTAACATTATGAGCAGCATCTTCTTGTATTTCAATAATCTTAGCCCCTCTTGATTTCGCCACTTCTCTTAAATCACAAGCTATCGCCGTATGATACGAACAGCCAATAACAATAAATATATCATTCTTTTTTAATGCCCCTACCATCTCATAGGCCTTTTGATAATTAGGTGCCGGATCACCATATAATACTGGTTTATTAAATAATGACCAGGCTATACTCAATTCATCTTCTTCCGGCAATCCGCCATGCAATTCTAAGGCATCACTCCCAGCCTGTTTATGTAGACCATCGATATTCATTGTAATAATAGGAATATCATATTCAGCTAATGCAATATGGGCATCGTTAGGCTCAGCCCCATTCATGTTAGCTTTTAATTGTTTGATTACTTCATTATATTCTTCATGATGGTTATTAGCATAATTTCTAAATAACTTTTCTCTAACATCTGGTCTTTCCATAAAGGTTGGAATATTACTTTGTTTACTTATCCCTGCACCAGTAAATGCTACTATTTTCATCATTATCACTCTCCAATTCTTGCACATATTATATCACAAACCATTTGTTTATAAAAATATCACCTTTTTCTCAAGTAATTTACAATCTAACATTCTATCTATATTATTAGCGTATCTATTGTAACCATATTCACCACTTATCATGCCTTTTTTTAAATATATACAACTATTATATAATATATAATTTTATTAATAAGGCTGCTTGTATTATTTTAAAACAATTAAAAAAATAATTAATAAAAACACTTGACCTAAAGTAACTCAAATAAATTATAGTATGATTAGATAAAAAAGAGCAGTATATGTAAAATATGTTTATTAAACATTTATCCCTTGTATATTGACAAAGTACATGTTCTTATATAAAATAACAATCGTTATATAACATATGTTATTTTATATGAAAGGAGTCAATTATGCCACCAAAAACAAGAATAACAAAAGAGTTAATTATTGAAAAGTCATTTGAAATTACTAAATCCGAGGGGATTGAAAATCTAAATGCACGCTATCTCGCTAAACAACTAAACTGTTCAACAATGCCCATCTTTAAGGTTTTTAATGATATGAATGAATTAAAATTTGAATTAAAGAAAAAAATTGATGCATATTACAACGATTTCATCTTAGCACATCTTGATAAAAATAATTATCTTTACACGATGTCTTTTGCTTATATTGATTTTGCCATCAAAGACAAGAATCTATTTGGAGCATTGTTTGTCAATGAATTTATCAAAACTCGTTCCATTGAAGAAGTCGTCCATTCCGCTTGGAATCGTGAAACGATTGAATATTCAGCACAACAATTTGGTATTACAATTAAAGAAAGTGAGATACTTTATCGTGATATTCGTTTTTATACCCATGGAATTGCAACTCAAATATATGGTGGTAACATGGCTTTAAAAGAGGAAGAAATCCAAACTCTTTTAAAAAATGCTATAAACAAATTTCTAAAATGAAAAATCTAAGAATTATTAAAAAATATTTTCAAGTTACTAAAGCTAATAAAAAAATAACCTTTATACTGGTCTTAGCTTCTTTATTAGCAAATGGTCCTTATATGTTTACAAGTTTATTGTTTAGCTTAACGATTAATTATTTAACTAAACAAAATAGTAAAATGGTCATAATTACCATGATCTTGTATTTTGTTCTTAAAATAGCATCAAAGTTATTTAAAATTATCAGCTATAATATTGAAAAAAAGCTATATAATGATGTCTACCTAAAGTTACAAAATGATATGATTAAAAAATTAGATATTATTAATATGAAATACTTTACTAATCACAGCAAAGGAGAAATTCTTAATATCGTTAATGGTGATATTAAATTACTCGCAGAGTTTGGTACTTGGCTATCTCAAGCTATCTTGCTATTTCTATCTTTTATTATTTCAATTATTATTCTTAGTCAAATTAGTATCAGCTTAATGATCTTAGGATGTATCATCAATAGTATCGTTATCTATATTTTAAACATATATAATGATAAATTTGAAATTCTAACCAAAGAAGGAAAATTGAAAGCTGATGATGAAATGCAATTTTACAGTCAACTGCTTAACGGTTTACGAGATATCAAAATTTTCAGTATTCTTGATCAGTTACATGCCAAATATCAATTGTTGAACAAAGCTTATCTAAACATTCACGATAAACAAATTAACAATAAAATAATCAGTAACATAATTAGTCCTAGTATCACAATGTGTACAGAAATTATTCTAATGTTCTATGCCTGCTATAATTGTCTAAATGGCAAGTTTGAAATTGACACAGTACTCATTATCCAGTCTTATTTTGGAACTTTATTCAGCTCTTTAAGTGACTTTATTTCTACCTTAGGTGAACTCAGAATAAAAAATGTATCAATTGATCGTTATGATAATTTTATTAATTCATCGTGTAATGAATATTTTCTTAATGATGATATGGTCAAACCAAATGAATTTTGTATTACATTTAAAAAAGTTACTTTTTCTTATCGTGAAAAAACAGTCTTTCAAAACTTCAATTTAAGCCTAAAGTCAAATTCATTAATTGCAATAATCGGTCCCAGTGGTTGTGGAAAAAGTACTTTATTCAATTTACTTTTGCGCTTTGAAAAACCAACTAGTGGTAAGATATTGATTGGTACACATCCAATAGACAAGTATTCTAGGATAAAATATTCACAGATTTTAACTTGTGTTGCCCAACATCCGTACTTGTTCAATATGTCAATTTATGAAAACCTTGCACTTATTGATCCTGATATCAATAATATCAAAAAAGCTTGTCAACAGGCAGAAATCGACGAATATATTATGTCACTACCAAAACAATACGATACTATTTTAAGTGACGGTGCTTTAAATTTTTCTGGAGGACAACAACAAAGGCTAGCAATTGCTCGAGCACTTCTAAAAAATTCTAAAATTTTATTATTTGATGAAATAACTAGTGCTCTTGATGAAAAGACTTCATATGAAATTTTTCAAACATTAATTAAATTAAAGAAGACACACACAATTTTAATGATTTCCCATAAACCAAGCGAATACCAACAGTGTGATCAAATTATAAATTTATCGTTCTAGTGTTATTGCATCTAAAAACATTTTATTTGAACTCACATTAATTTTTTCACGTATTAAAAATAGAATTCATCATTTACTGATTTATGTTAGACTATTTTCAAGGAGTGTGAAATTATGATTAAACTAGTTGCAGTTGATATGGATGGTACTTTTTTAGATGACCAAATGCATTATAACCGCACAATTTTTAGAAAAATTTATAATTATTTTAAAGAAAATGATATTTATTTTGTAGTTGCCAGTGGCAATCAATATTATCAATTAAAATCTTTTTTTGATGATTATCAAGATGAAATTACTTACATTAGTGAAAATGGTGCATATATCATTGAAAATAAAAAAGAAATTTTTCACTGTGAAATCAATAAACAAGATATTTATACAATAACTAAAAAATTACAAGAGGATTCTCGTATTCAAATATGTTTATGCGGAATTAAATCAGCTTATTTATTGAATGCGTCAAATGAATTTTATAATGTATATTCTAAATACTATCACCGACTTGAAATGATTGAATCGTTAGATGAAATTAATGACACGATTGTAAAATTTGCTTTATTTGTTCCAGCTGAAGATTCTAAAAATATTTTAAATAGGCTAACTGATGATATCGGAAATATCATTAAACCAGTTTCCAGTGGTCATCAAAGTATTGACTTAATTGATCCACGATATAATAAAGGTACTGCACTTGAGCTATTATGTAAGCGCTATAACCTATCATTAGAGGAATGTGCTGTATTTGGGGATAGTCCAAATGACCTAGAAATGCTAAAAAAAGCAAAATATAGTTTTGTAATGGAAAATGCCAATCAAAGTATTAAAAATATTGCCTATAAGATTATCCCTTCAAATAATCATTATGGCGTTTTAAAAACATTATTAGACCTTTTTAATGTTTCTAACATTACCGAAAGAGAAAAAGCTTTATTAGGGATGTGGTATGATGCTAATAACGATCAAAAAGTTTTAACAGATCGTCTGAATACCCATCACCTTTGTTTTAAATATAATCATACCGACCCACTAGACCAGGATATTCGACAAAAAATTTTAAATGAACTATTCCAAAATGAGAATAGCAATCTTGAAATCATCTCACCTTTCTTTTGTGATTGTGGTAATTTAATCACCTTTGGTCATAATGTATTTATTAATTCCAATGCTTATTTTATGGATGGAGCCAAGATCAATATTGGTAGTAACGTATATATCGGACCTTCTGTTGGCCTGTATACAGCTATTCATCCGCTTGATTATAAACGTCGAAACCAAGGTTTAGAAAAAGCAATGCCAATTGAAATTGGTGATAACACATGGCTTGGAGGTAATGTCGTTGTTTTACCAGGGGTAAAAATAGGGCATGGTTCAGTAATTGGCGCTGGTAGTGTCGTTACCAAAGATATACCACCAAATGTATTAGCTTTTGGTAATCCCTGTCGTGTTGTTAAAGCCATTGATCAATCATAATTCACACTATTAAAATATAAGTATTGCTAATTTTATAATAAAGATATTGGTTCTTAAAAAATCAATATCTTTATTTATTTTTTCAATCTTTGAAAAACCTCTATTTTTCTTGCTCGAAGAAATAAAAATTGCTATATTAATCTTAAAATATGATGGATTTACAACTAAATAACGAATAGCTTTGAGTATCATCTCGAGAGCTATTTTGTTTTTCATGGAGAGTATGAGGACAAGAAAAATGAAAAAACTACAAATGAAATATAATTTATTGCATATTTTATATTGGATGGCAACTTGTTGCATTTACGGATATGTTGCCGTATTTCTTCAATATAAAGGAATGAGCAACACTGAAATCGGCATTGTTTCTGGAAGCGGGTGTATTTTAACGATTTTTTTATCTCCGTTTGTCACATCTTTAATTTCAAAAATAAAAGGCCTAACAATTAAGCAGCTATTATCTATTATTTATTTGATTATTGCTGGAGCTTTTTTAACTTTAGCTTTAGTTGATTTATCAGTTATTCTAATCATGCTTTTATATGTTTCAATGATGTCATTAATTGTTTCAACAGTTCCTTTTTTATCAATGATTGCAATGAACTATATTCAAGACGGAAAAGAAATAAATTTTGGCTTAGCAAGAGGAATGGGTTCTATATCTTATGCTGTTAGTGCTGTGCTCTTGGGTCAGTTCATTGAATTTTTTAACCCGACTATTTTAGCATATGTCTTCGTCATTTCTGCAATTTTAGATTTAGTAATTTTATATTCTTTGCCAAATACCAATGTTAAACAGGCGACCCATAAAAAAGAAGGGAATATTTTTACAATTATTAAAAATTATAAAGTCTTCTTTTTCATTCTCTTAGGCTTCTCCTTTATGTTTGCTGCTGCAACTTCGCTATCAACTTATTTAATCAATGTCGTTAAAAATCTTGGCGGTAATACTTCATTGTACGGTGTTGCAATCTTCTTCATGGCAGCTAGCGAAATGCCTGTTATGGCAATTACTCCAAGGTTAATTAGAAGATATGACAGTATCACTTTAATTATGGTTGCAGCTTTTTTCTATATTATTCGAAATTTTACTATTTGTCTAGCACCTAGTCTCCCTGTTTTATTCATTGGAATGATGATGCAAAGTTTATCGTATGGATTACTAACAGCAGTGATAACTTACTATGTAACATATAACCTCAAAAGTCATGATCAAATGATGGGTCAAACAATGATAGGGATTATGACTTCTGGGGTAGGATCTACTATAGGAAATCTTTTTGGCGGTATTTTACAAGATCAATATGGTTTAAATATGATGTTTATATTTGCATGTTTAATTACAATAATTGGAGTAATAATTATTTTTTCAACTGGTTACTTTCAAAAGAAACAATTGAATACACCCACTAAACAATAAAAAAGAGATTTTACTCTAATTAAGTTAAAATCTCCTTTTTTATTGTTCAACCTACAAATTAAAATAATTAACATCTAAGTAGTATTTATATTTACTTTTAGTCTAAATAATCAGGTTCACTTAATACCATAATTATTTTTTCATATATTCACATACCCGTTTTAAATCTTCTCGTATCGGCAGTTGTTGTGGACACATCTTTTCACATGCTCCACATTGTTTACAATTTTCAGCTTTAGCTTCTGAAACCATTTTTTCTAACTTTGCTTTAAATTGATCATGACTATCATATACAAAAGCATTATTCCAATATTTAAAATTATTTGGAATATCCACTCCAAATGGACACGGCATGCAATATGCACATCCTGTACAACCATTTTGAGTTCTTGCTTTTAATGTATCACGAACATCTTGAATCAAAGCAACTTCTTCAGCTTTCAAATACTCAAAATTTTTAAAAGTAGCTAAATTATCTAGTACCTGTCCATAAGTTGACATCCCGCTAAGCACTACTTTCACATTGGGCAAACTGGCAACATAGCGAAGTGCCCATGATGAAATACTTAAATCAGGATTATATGCTTTAAATTTATTTTCGATATCTTCTGGTAAATTTGCTAACGAACCACCTTTGATCGGTTCCATAACTATAATTGGTATATTATATTTTTCTGCCAATAAATAGCCCTTCATCCCTGCTTGAATATCCATATCCATATAATTTAATTGTAATTGACAAAAATCCCAATCATGATATTCAAGAATTTCTTTAAAAACCGGATATTCATCATGGAAACTAAATCCAATATTACGGATTTTCCCTTCTTCTCTAAATTCTTCACACATTCCAATCAAGTCATATTCTAATACTTTTCTCCATTTATCAGCATCTAAAGCATGTAATAAATAAAAATCAACATATTCAACATCTAATCTTTTTAATTGATCTTCAAAAACTTTTTTTGCCTCTTCTTTACTCGAAACATTCCAAATTGGTAATTTTGTCGCTAAAAAGAAATCTTCACGTTTATACTTTTTTAACACTTTACCAACAAACGGTTCGCTATCGCCATTATGATAAGGAAAAGCAGTATCAATGTATGTAACCCCTGATCCAATTGCCTTATCAATCATTTTTTCTGCTTCTTTTTCATTAATTTTCCCATCCTCATCTAATGGAAAACGCATACAGCCAAACCCCAATAATGATGGTTCAATCCCTAAATTGTCAAACTTTTTTGTTTTCATTTAAAGTCCTCCTAATATCCTACAACATACTTTCATTATACTATTTCACCATTTTTTTTACCATATTTAAATATTTTTAAGAAAAATATTTCTTCTTGTATGTTATGATATAAAAAAGGAGTTTATTTTATAATGGAAAAGAATTGTAAATTATTTGACTATATACTACTATTTCTTGCCTTGCTATCATTATTCTACTTCATTATAGTTGTCACTAATTCTCGGTTTATCAATGCCTATATACTTTATCCGATTTTTACAGCATTATTAATGTGTTATGCTGTATATGAGTTACATTTTAGAAAAAGTATTCTATACTCATTACCTAAAATTCTTAATTATTCAATTAAAGGAATTATTATTATTAGTGTAATTGTATTTATAATTATCGAGGGTTTAATTATACATGAGGTTAATAATAAGTATAACAAACGCAGTGATTTCCTCATTGTTCTTGGTGCTCGTTTATACGGCGACAAACCTGCACCACTATTACGTTATCGATTAGATGCAGCTGTTGAATATCATCAAAAATTTCCTGATGTCCCAATTATTGTAAGCGGAGGACAAGGCCACGGCGAGAACATCACAGAAGCAAAAGCTATGAAAGACTATTTAATCAACAAAGGAATAGATGAATCATTGATTATCGAAGAAAATAAAAGTACTAATACAAATGAAAATATTATCTATAGTAAAAAAATTATTGAAACATCGCCTACTGAAGACTATGAAGTAGTTATAATAACTAATGGTTTTCATTGCTACCGAAGTAAACTATTAGCAAATAAACACGGTTTAGAAGCTCATACATATGCAGCTAGAGAAAATTTAGATACTGCTCCACACTATTATTTAAGAGAATTTTTTGGATGTTTGAAAGATATGATATTATCTTAAATATTCCACATAGTTCACACATTTATTGATAATTAATTTAGTATACTATTGAATGGAGGGGTGATTATGTTTAGTAAATTATATATTACCATTAAGGCAAGTGACAAATTTGACGATTCAATTATTAATCCTATTTCTTTTATTCTAATAGATTGGGGAGTTGATGGAAATCTAATCGACTGGGATATTTATCCAAGTCGTGCTAAATTAGAAATTAATACTGAAAATGATAATTATCAGACTTATAGTATAACTTATCAAGGGATGCAAACAATCATGGAATTGTGCTATGAGTGTGAATTTGTTATGACAATTATTGATAATGATGAAAAAAGCGAGAGTTATACAACATATTTCAGTCGTGAAAATTCCAATAACTTTGAAACAGATATCTCAGAATTATTAGAATAAAAACTCAAAGAATTTAAACTTTGAGTTTTTTTATTTTTTTTTTACATTTTCTCTTTACATTTATCAAATTTTTATATATAATCATTCTTGCGTTGAGAGTTAATAACCTCTTAACAAAGTAAATACGGCGGTCGTGGTGAAGTGGTTAACACACCAGATTGTGGCTCTGGCATTCGTGGGTTCGATTCCCATCGACCGCCCCATTTATATTTTTAGTCGAAACATTTCGCACTTTGCTAAATATAGTAAAACTGCACATAGTAAAACAGCACTTTGCAAAATATAGTAAAAACGCACTTTGTCAAATAAAGTAAACTGCACTTTGCAAAATATAGTAAAACAAAAACCAAACGGATACCTTTCCATTTGGCTTATCTTAATATTCGACTATTGATTAAACAAATTAATATGTTATAATATTAGCAAATAAATTAAGTAATTTATTTATTAATATATATAATGTTATAAAAATAACATACTAATCTGATTTCTATTTGAAATCAACATTTAGTTTCCAATTCTACTGGAAATTATCGTATTAAGAATGCCTGTTGGTCAAATTAAGGTATTCTTTTTTATTTTGTTTTTTCTTTGTCATTATTCTATCACAATCATAATAAGAATAATACAAATTGTTTATTTTTTTTCGTCTTTTTTTTTCAGAATTTTTTACACGTTCATATTCATCACTGATCCAGAAAGATATCAAAGAGCTTTTATTAACTCCTTTTTTTTCAGCCAGAAATTCAAGCTGTTCCAAAATATTTAGATCCAATGTAATAAATACTCTTTTTTTATTTCCTGCAACACTCATTTCCGTCACCTCTTTTTATTACAATATAATTATATCATATATATGTTACACTTTTGCAACATATATATGAACAAAACACGATTTCTCGTGTTTTGTTAATTTCCTATATCTTTATACACTATATTTTTTACTGTTTTGTTCACTGTATCAACTGTAATCTTTCTAACTCGACTGTGAATATATGATTTCTTTTCTCTAACAGAAAGACTTAAAAAATCTATATCTTTATCCATTTTTATTAACGCTTTGCGTTTCAGGTTAAGACAATCCAACTCATCCTCTAAAGGTATTATTAATGAACAAAACTCACGTTCAGTAATCTTTTTATACAGGTATCTTTCTCTTAAATTTTTTATCCTTCTGTTTAATGAATATCTTTTTTTATCAATCTCTTTAATCTCAGCTTTTTGACCGTCTTTAATCATCCTATATTTTTTTGTACTGATTACTTCATTAATTTGCTCCTGAGAAATTTTGCCATTACATTCTTTACACTGGTAATAATAATATATTTTATTTCTGCCTTTACCGCTTGTTCCTGTCATTACTTTATTACAATTTGCACAGTATATAATATTATCGTATATGTATCGATAATTCTTTCTCGAACGTCCTACCTTTAAACTGTCTATAGCTTTATTTTGTATAATTTATCTTCCAAATCATCATATTTATTAATCAACTTTAAATTATGAAAACTTATATCAGTATATGGTTCAGCGAATATATCACCAAATCTGTCACCCCCAGGATAATTAATAATCAAATCAGTTTGATTTGTTAAATGAATAATATCTCGACGATCATAATAAAAATCACTTCTTTCATCAATATTTTCCCAACTGAATTCATTTTCAGGAAATTTAATTTTTATATATGATATTACATCGTCAATTTTAAGTTGTTTTGTTTCTTTGATAAGATTTTCAATTTTAGTTTTAATTAGTTCATTTTCCATAACTTTTCTCCAAATTATAATTCTAAATCATAATCATTTTCTAATTTCTCATATCCTACAGTACTTTCATTGGAATATGTAATAGGATTTATATCAATTATAGTAGCTTTTTTATCCAGCTGTTCTTCTATATTTTTTTCATTAGATTAAAATTTTCTTTTGCTAAATTTCTTTTTTCCTGTGAGGTATTTTGTATATTTTCAACTCCTTCAATAACGATTGCATTTCTGGACATATTCAATGCAGCTACAGCTAAATTACCGCTTCCAGCAAACTGATCAAGAATAACTTCATATGGAAGCGATATATAACTGATTATTTCCTCTAGCAACTCGACTGGTTTTTCAGCCTGATGTACTCTTTTAGTTATACTTTTCGGCTGATAGTTAAACTGCGTAGGAAGCATACTTGATGTTCCGCTCATGTAATGAACAACTAAATTATTTTCCTCTAATAACGCTTTGACCTGAGATGAATCCATTCCTTTTATATCCAGACCATTATTTAATGCAGTTTGAATGTTTTTCTTTGCATTAAGTTTTAATGATCTGGGTTTTCCCTTTGAAAAAATCATAACATCTTCAGTATTTTTTGATTTTCTTCCAGTATTAGCGACAGAATTTCCCTTTATCCATGGTACTTTCGCAAAATATTTCAACCCGCTTTTTTTGCCATTTGTTTTATTTCGTACAGATACTCATAGTTGATTTCTGATTCCTCGGGTAAAAATTCAACTATAAAAGCACCGTCTTTCAGTACTCGACTTTTCTCTTTAAAATCTTTTTCCTCATATTTAAAAAGTTCATATTCTGCAAAATTTCGATTACCGCCTTTTAACTGCTTAGGCAGTTTATAAGGATGATCAGTGATTATCCCATCAATAGAATTATCTTTTATCATTGATAAATCTCTGCCGTCACCATTAATTAAAAGGCATTGATTTGTTGTTCCGTTTATTTGGCTCTCCACCTTATAAACGCCTCGAGAAACTCTTTTGAAGATTCCTCTATCTATGCCTTCATATATTCTCGCCCTAATACTTTCATCATTTACTCTTTTTCCTCTAACTTCTTTTACCAGTTCAGTAGCTTCTTTTATGGTAAAATTGTCCTGTTCATAAAAATAGTCAAACAAATTCATTTGAATTGTTGCTTTTTTCATTGAAGATTCTTCTAAACCCATTGATTCCACCTGCTTTCCTTAATAATTTCTTAAAATTAAAGACAAAAAAGAGGCATTCTGCCTCTTTGCATAATTTTAACTATACTAATTTTAGCATAACCTTTGTTTCAAAAAGGCACAATTTTTTTTCAAAAAAGTGAACATTTTTTGAATATTATTCAACTCTTTTACTTTACATTAAAACAACAGCGCATATATTTATCAGCATGTGTATTATTACTACCATCATCAGATTTTCTTTTTTATGATAAATAATATTAGTAGCAACATAGAAAATGAAATAATTAAACATACAGATAAATGCTGTTATATCAAGCTTAATAACTTCGCTTGCACAATGTACAGAAGCAAATAGCAACCCTATGATCAAAGTCTTAATAATCCAGTGTTTTTTTAAACAATCAGTATTTTTAAAAAGCACGTATTTAAAAAATATTTCTTCAATAAATGGCAAAAGTGCAATACTTATAATACCTAGGATAACAGGGCTGTCTGTATATATATTTTTAATTAAATCATTATTGTATGTTGATGCAGTTATCATTGATTCATTAATATAAGTTAGAAAACTATTAACCATTACAAGAGCAAATGAAATAATTGCTAGTTTTAAACTGTTATCCATAACATCCATAGAATCATTCACAAACTTATTTTTAAAATAATCTTTTGAAATAAAAATCATTCCTATAAAAGTTATACATGTGACTGTCAATCGAAGATATACTGATAAATCATCTGGTACAACACTAATTAAAACTGCTCCAATTATAAAGTAAAACAGTATATATATAATTAGCGCTTTGCATAAAATACTAAATCCTTTTGTCATTGTATAATTTGTCACCATATAATTTGCTATCTTTTTTGAAATCATGAACATGTCTCCTTTTTGTAATTTTATAATTTAATTTATATATATTTATAATAACTATATAAAAAGCATAGCATATCTGTTTTACAAAAAAGGCACAATTTTTTTTACTATATTTCTCACAAAAAAAGAGGCAAATTGCCTCTTTTTTATGATTTTATCTTTTTTCCACATTCATTTTCTAATATTTTGATAAGAAATATTACTTTTACTAACCAAAACTTTGTTGATCTTCACCTATCTACCTATTTTTTTATTACAGCTCTTTTTAAGGAATATGGACTAATAATTTTATTAAAGTTATAATAATACAATCGCTTATATTTAATATCAAACTATACTTTTTATTCTATTATTTTTGGCTCAAACACCCTTTCTGACATTTCTAACACAGTTTTATTACCAGTAAGTTTTATATCAATTTCTTTAATCAAATCAACTGAACTAGTACCAACAAATAATCTTAAATCATGTGGTTCAATAATAAGATTTTTTTCAAAATCAAAGTACGCAAATTGTTTTGTATCAAATATAAATTTCAGTTTTTTTGTTTCATTTACATCTAATGAGACTCTCTTAAATCCCCTTAATTCAATTACAGGTCTTACGATGGAAGTCTTTGTTGATTGAGAATAAATTTGAATTACTTCATCTCCTGTATATTCACCTGTATTCTTAATTTTAACTGCAATTTCAATTTTATCACCAATATTATATGAAGAATTTAAATCACCAACATCAATTTTAAATTTTGTGTATGATAGTCCATGTCCAAAATGATATAATGGTGCAAGAATTTCATCCACTCCATTATTTTCACAGTTAAAATCACTACTTCTAAAACCTGATGCATGAGGATGAGAATAATAAATAGGACATTGTCCAGAATGCTTAGGAATAGTAATAGGTAGTTTCCCACTTGGGTTAACAGCACCTGAAATCACTCGTGCAAAAGATGTGGCACCAAACTCACCAGGATGCCATAATTCAACGACTGCAGAACTTATATTATTTTCAAAAGTTATATTTTGTGGTCTTCCATTAAATATTGCATAAATCATCGGAATACCGTATGTAGATACTTCTTCAATCATATCTTTTTGTTCTTTTACTAATTCAATATCATTATTAGCACTTGCTTCACCTGATGTAGTTATTTTTTTCAAAAAACTATAATCTTCATGGCTCACAACTATAATTGCATCACATTTCTTTAGCTCAGTTTCTTTATTTCTTATCTTATTAATATCATTGGTATCTACTACTACTATTTCTGAATCAGGAAACTCATGAACTAGTGCATCATAAAGACTACTTGTTTTATAGTTCTTCTTAAGATATTTTTCAAGATTATCATCAATAGTCAAATTTTCATCGATATCAAATACTTTTTTAAGATTTTCTTTATCAATTGATCTAAAAGCACTGTTCATACCATCCATATGAACATTAGCTCCACGACAAATATCAATAAACATTTCTGCAAAATGCGGGAATGAATATGCACCTAATAAAGGCAAGATTTTATATGCTGCATCTGTTACCAAACCAATCCTCTTAGGGTTCTTTAATGGCAGCACCCCATCATTCTTTAATAAGACTAATGATTTATTTGTTATTTCTTCTACTTTCATTAAACTGTTATTGTCACGGACAACTTCATCAATTTTATTTATATCTACATATGGATTGTCAAACAATCCTAATTCAAATTTTTGTTCAAGATGTTTTAAAACTGCTTCATCTATAAATTTTTCTAGTGTAGCGTCCTCTTTTACAGCTTCAATCAAATGAAAGTAGCACTGATCACTTGTAACAGGAGTATCTGCTTGTGTACCAGCTTTTAAAGCCAAAACAGCCATTTCTTTTTCATCTTTAGCAATCTTACTGCCATATAAGGCTCTTGTGGTTGATCTTCCATCACATAAAACTAAACCATCAAATCCTAATTTATTTCTTAAAATATTTCTTAAATAATAATTATTAACTGTCATTGGCAATCCTTCTACAGGTGAAAAAGTAACCATTACACTCTGTAAATTTTGTTCTTTAATTGCTCTATGAAATGGTGCTGAATAGGTTTCAAGAATTTCTCTTTCACCATACGGCACAACCGAAGCACTCAATCCACGTTCTGTAGTTCCAAATCCTAAAAAATGTTTTCCAGTAGCAATTACGTTATCTGAATAATTTTTTTGCTGAATTCCTTCTACATATTTGTTTGTAAAAGATGAAACAAGATTCACATCTTCTCCAAAAGTTTCCTCTATTCTCGACCATCTAGCATCTCTTGTTATATCAGCTACTGGACTCAACAATTGTCTTATTCCAACAGATTTAGCTTCTTTTGATGTAATCACCCCTACGTCTCTAGCATATTCTTCATTCCATGTTGAGGCTAACGCAATTGAACTAGGGAAAATAGTTGCATTTCCAAAAACTAAACCTGTTATCGATTCATTTTGTGGCATAAACGGTATTCCCAATCTTGTATTTTCAATATGGTACTTTTGAATTTCATTATATGCACTTGCCACAGTTTTAGCGTCTGATAAAAATGATGTTGAAAACTGTGTCATTCTTCCAATACCGTTTGGGATGTATTCTTTCAATTTTTTTGTGTCTACCTCTGCATTTTTACTTAACGGTCCAGGCGTCATACATGACAATTGAAGAATCTTTTCTTCAATTGTCATTTTTTTTAGTAAATTTTTTGCTCTTTCTAAATTGTTCATATTTCTCCTCCTTATATATCTAATTTAGCTTTTTTAGTTGAAATAATTGTTAAAACACAGGTAACAACTAGACCTAATCCCATCCCAATACATGCGTTTATTAAATTTTCTGTTCCACCACCTATAAAATTCATTGGTGTGAAAATTCCTGATCCTCCTAGTGAAGTCATACCTACTCTTGTAATACCGAAATATAACCCTCCAATCGCTCCACCAATCATCTGTGACCATAATACATTTTTAAATGGTAAAATACATCCATAAATTGCAGGTTCTGAAATACCTCCAAATGCCTGAGCTACAATAGCTGATCCAGCCATTGCTTTATTTTCTTTTTTACATACAATCATATAACCAAGCGCTGCACCCATATTACACCAGTGATTCAAACAGTTAAACGGCATAAAGAAATAATTTACCCCAGTCATCGCTAACTCTGTTATTGCTACAACTGCAATTGGCTTACCAATTCCTGAAACAACAAGAAATATACCAAAAAATCCCATCAATGTTGTCTCTAACACAGGACAAAAATTATATATTTTATCAATAACAGTAATCAACCCATTACCCACTATTTGACCAATTGGTCCTAAAACACATAAACCAATCGGTAATAAAAATAACATTGTAACAGCTGGGGAAAATGTTGCCCTTATTGCATTTGGCATAAATTTATTTACACCTTTTTCAATATAACTCTGTACCCATGTAATTAATACCATAGGTAAGATTGAATTAGTATAATTTGTTAAAGTCATTGGTATACCAAATACTTTAAAACCCTCTCCTGCATTTACAATTTCCACTAAACCAGGAAATACAAGTACACTGGCAAATGCTAGAGTAACTACTGTATTAGTTTTGAACTTTTTAGATGCAGTATACCCAATAATCAATGGCATAAAATACAGTGGAGCATCTGCAACTATATCAACCAATTTATATAAGTCTGATTCTGCAGACATTAGATTCAGCATTGTTGGTCCAAATAATACCAGAATCAGGTTAAATATACCTACTATCATCAAAGCAGGAATCGCCGGTACCGAACATGCAACCAGTGTATTTAACATTTTATTAAACGTATTTTTAATTGATATTTTTTCTTTTTTACTAGAATTGATTTCTTCACCTTCATCTAGATTTTCTTCTATAACCTTTTTTTTCTCAAAACCACCTACTGATACAACTTTATCATATAAATCTTCTACACCAGGACCTACTATAACTTGAATTTCCCCTGTTTTCTCCTGGACACCAATTACCCCATTTGTTGTTTCAAGTTTTTTCATATCGATTAGACTTTTATCTTTTAAATCAAAACGAAGTCTAGTCATACAATGTCTTACATTAATTACGTTTTCTTTTCCACCAATGAATTCAAGAACTTCATTAGCAAATTCAATTAAATCCTTTCTCATAAATACCTCCAGATTTCTAAATTTTATATTTGTTAAATAAACAATATAGGGCCCATATATTGTATTAACCAAAATAAAAACCTCGATTAAAAATATTACAAAAATTTGTAAATTTCTAATCGAGGTAAAGCCTAATTAATAGTTACATTCCTCGCGTTCACACAATCTGTTAATATGTAACATCAGATATAGCAAATCATCATCATTTAAAATAGAGTTAAAATCCATTCGGACATACGACTTAATTTTCAATGCACATTCATATGCAGTTGGATAGTTATTTTTCATTGAATTAAAGATTTTTTCATTTCCATTGAAAAAATTATGTTCTTCATCTTTTCTTTTAAATAAATAATGGAGATGTGTTTTAAATCTTGAATAGTTAAAATTGTTCTTTTTAATACATATTGAATATGTGTTTTCAATTATTTGTATAACATTATCAAAAAAAAGTTGAAAACTTATATCTTCTTTACTGTTAAACGATAGATTACCAATAATATGCAACGCTATTCCTGTTGCCTCTTCATTTCCCAAATCAACTTTGAATACCTTTTTGATTAGATGAACTGCTGATTTACCAATTTCATATTCAACCGGATGTAAATATGGTATATCATTACTCATAGGATAGTTAAACATTATATTTTTATTTTTTCTAATAAGTGCATAATTTATGTGATCAGCTAATGTGAATACTATATTTGGATTCATTAAGACTCTCATCTTATCTCTAGCTCTATCAACAATACGAGATGCTACTGAAAATACTTCTTCTGGAATTTCGTTTGCCAATTGATAATATGTTTTATGCACCCCATAGTATGTTCTCTCTATTTTACTCATATCCACTAATTCATATGGGATCTCATGAAATCCTATGCCCTTTCCAAAAGCAACTAGTTCCTGATTACAGTTATCCAAACATATAACAACATTGTTGTTGATTCTTTGAATTACTTTCATTTTATTTTCCCCCGCTTACTTTTAACGTTTTAAAAACCTTAACATTATTTGCACATTTATAATTGTTTTCTATTTCATTGATAATTTTATAATCATTAAAATTAGTTAGTATTACCATAGTAGTAAGATCTGCTTTACATTTCTTCATATAATCTAAATCTAGTCGTACTATTGGCATTCCTGCTTTAACATCTTGATTTACCTCTACTAATTTTTCAAAACCTTGACCATTTAAATTTACTGTATCAATTCCAATATGAACAAGTATTTCTGCACCATTATACATTTTCACTCCAAAAGCATGGAGTGTATCAGCTAAGAAAATAATTTTCCCACTACAAGGCGATGATATAATATCACATTCATGTCTAAAGGCAACACCATCCCCCATCATCTTTGAAGAAAATACTTTATCATTTACAGTTGAAATTTCTATTTTTTCTCCATAAACAGGAGCATATACACTGTTGTTTTTTAAAAATCGATCAAACATTTTTTAATTTCACCTCACTAAAAAAACTCTTTGAACAAATACATAAAAGCTTAGATACAAGCCTCTAGGTAAAGCCTCAAAGAGTTAGTGAGTAACATTCCTATCAACAATTAAATTATAGCACCTCAATTAAATTAAAGTCAATATTTTACTTGAAAAAATAAATTTTTCTTGAATCGTATTTTTATTATGAACTGCTGTTTCATAATCGCAAGATTATATCTTCATTTTTTAGTAACTAATTACATGCCTAATGACATACAGTAATTATCTTTTTATGTTGCATAGAATTGTAATTAAATATTTATAACTATATTTTACGGTCTCTTGAACTGACAAATTAAGGTTTTCATATTTAATTAATAAAACTGCTATACGGAGTATATCCTGCATCTATAGTCTTCTTTGTCTTCTTTCACTATTAAATATACAATATACCAAAAGAATCAACTCTTCACTGTTAGTATTCGCAACTACTTATTGGGGAATTGTTATTAAAAAGATAAAACCTTTTATCTGCTCCATGAAGATAGAGCAAAAGGAGTGAGTTCATATTTACGAACAAGCTTAGTTCTTGATTTACCGTTGTTGTATAATTCCAACATTTTTTGTCTAAATTTATCAATATTATTTCTTATGCCTCTTATTATTTTAGGTTACCTCATTTCTTATTTTTTTCATAAAAATTCTCCTAAAAGCTCTCCAATTCAGTGTAACCTATCCAGATATTTTTAGTGGTACAATCCCTCATTAATACTTTCAGTAACTTATTCCATATTATAAAAGACTATTAAGTATCTTGTGGATACAAACATAATATCATTAATCTCTTAAAAAATTTTTTATGAAAGTTTAATAACTTAGATTTTTAAAATAAAAAGAATTTATTATTTAAAATAGATATCTATCATTAAACAAATAAAATCCCGTATCAATTATTAGCAAGATGGCAATGACAATCAGAATGATATAAAAAACCTTTTTAACCCCTTTTAGATTTCTGTTTTTGAATTTATCAACCTGATAAACCAGCTTATTCAGAAGATTGCATTGATTTGCAATATATACAATCACTGCCAAGCACTGACTGACTAAAAACCAAATGGTTAAAAGCAGAATGGAGATAAAAATATTATCTGTTTCGCCACTTATAAGCACCACCGCATAAAATGTAGGGTCTGTAAAAGAACTGATTGCAAACACAAAACCCGTAATAATATGTTTTAAAGCATTTCCATTAACGGTTTCTTTTGTCTGATTTTCAGTTTGCTTTTTATCTATGAACAATTTTTTTGAAATCCACATCAGAATAAAAATAGAGATAGCAAATTCTAAAATTGCCCATAGGGGACTATCATCACTTGGCGTTACACTCTTTAAAAAATCTATTGCAGCTACACCTAAAATCGTAGCAAGCCCTGCACCGACAAAAATGCTGAACCCTGCAAAAGATAGAAAAAATAAAGTGATTTTTGTTTTCTTTTCGTTGCGTAATCCCATAGATAAAAGATAAACTGCTGTTATGGGGTCAATACCAAGAATGCCTAAACCAAAAGTGCTGAGCATATTGTGTATCATTATTTTTCTCCTTGTAATTTGTCGATTTTATGACGGAAAGAACTTAAATAATTTTCAATCAAGCGTAAAATTTCCCGTTGTTCTTGGATAGTCATTTCATCAAAAACCTCATTTTCAGCCTGTTCAATAGGCAAAATGTTTTCATTTATAAAATCTTTACCTTTAGAAGTCAAATAGATTTTCATTTTTCTACCATTTCCTTGATGAAATTCAATCAATCCATTTTGTTTTAATTTTTTTACAGAGGAGTTGACCGTTTGCTTGTTTAAACAAGTATATTTACAAATATCGGTTTGTGTATTACCGTTTCCCAAAATAAGCATTGCTTGCAATATAGAATACGCACTATCGGATATACCTTGTTTGACAGCAATTTCGTGATACAGTTCATTTACTAACCTATTTAGACGATCAAATTCTTGTAAAGTTTTATTTTGTGTAAATTGCATGCTACCGCTCCTTTGAGTATGAAATCATACTCAAATTATAGTATGATTTCATACTCATGTCAACGACATATTAAAA
>PPYF01114439.1_pt1 | contig 20741 bp, 20 predicted proteins | sample 1559871 | NCBI WGS metagenome assembly PPYF01 (sample SAMN08240021, study PRJNA423297) | Human gut metagenome, whole genome shotgun sequencing project.
ATCTGGAAAAGCTGCACATCAACAATATGTACAAGTCCGACTTCTACTGGACCTGGGACAAGACCGACGAGGAGCTGGACGCCATCTTCACCGTGGCCGACGCCCTGCGGGATCTGCGGGAGCGCAACAAGTCCACCCGGATCTTTGATTCCGGCCTGGGCATCTCCATCTTCCGGGACAACTCCACCCGTACCCGCTTCTCCTTTGCCTCCGCCTGCAACCTGCTGGGCCTGAACGTCCAGGATCTGGATGAGAAGAAGAGCCAGATCGCCCACGGCGAAACCGTCCGTGAGACTGCCAACATGGTCTCCTTCATGGCCGACGTCATCGGCATCCGGGACGACATGTTCATCGGCGAGGGCCACAAGTATCAGAAGACTTTCATGGACGCCGTGGCCGAGGGATACCGGGACGGCATCCTGGAGCAGCGTCCCACTCTGGTGAATCTCCAGTGCGACGTGGACCATCCCACCCAGTGCATGGCCGACATGCTGCACATCATCCACCACTTCGGCGGCGTGGAGAACCTCAAGGGCAAGAAGATCGCCATGACCTGGGCCTATTCTCCCTCCTACGGCAAGCCCCTGTCCGTTCCCCAGGGCGTCATCGGATTGATGACCCGCTTCGGCATGGACGTGGTGCTGGCCCACCCCGAGGGCTATGACGTGATGCCCGAGGTGGAGGAGATTGCCAAGAAGAACGCCGCAGCCACCGGCGGCACCTATAAGAAGGTCGCCACCATGGAAGAGGCCTTCGACGGCGCCGACATCGTCTATCCCAAGTCCTGGGCTCCCTTTGCCGCCATGGAGCAGCGCACGAAGCTCTATCAGGCCGGTGACCAGGCCGGCATCGACGCCCTGGAAAAGCAGCTGCTGGCCCAGAACGCCCAGTTCAAGAACTGGACCTGCTCTGAGGAGATGATGAAGCGCACCAAGAACGGCAGCGCCCTGTATATGCACTGCCTGCCCGCCGACATCACGGGCCTGTCCTGCAAGGAGGGCGAGGTGGACAACTCCGTGTTCGACCGCTACATCGATCCTCTGTACAAGGAAGCCAGCTACAAGCCCTATGTCATCGCCGCCATGATTATGATGGCCAAGGTGAAGGATCCTGTGTCCGCCCTGATGGCCATGGACGCCGGCAGCAAGCGCAAGCTGTACTAAGCACACCGCCCGCACCAGCGGGCCCCTATGAACGAACCAGAAACATTTGGCGGGAATGTGGCACCATGTTCCCGCCAAATCTTTACCCGCCGGGTTTTCCCCGCAGGCTGCGGAGCCTGCACATTAAATTTTAGACGAGGTGTCACCACAATGGGTAAACGCATTGTCATCGCTCTGGGCGGCAACGCTCTGGGCAAGAATCTGCCGGAACAGATGGCCGCCGTGAAGCATACCGCCCGGGCCATCGTAGATCTCATCGAAGAAGGGCACCAGGTGGTGGTGGCCCACGGCAACGGCCCCCAGGTGGGCATGATCAATACCGCCATGACTACCCTCTCCCGGGAAGACCCCACCCATCCCATGGCTCCCATGTCCGTGTGCACGGCTATGAGCCAGGGCTATATCGGCTACGATCTGCAAAACTCCCTGCGGGAGGAGCTGCTGGACCGGGGCATCAACAAACCGGTGGCCACCATCCTCACTCAGGTGGAAGTGGACCCCGACGACCCCGCCTTCCAGAATCCCACCAAGCCCATCGGCACCTTCATGACCGAAGCGGAGGCGGAGGAAATGCGCCGCCGGGGCAACGCCGTGATGGAAGATGCCGGCCGGGGCTGGCGGCGCTGCGTGGCCTCTCCCCTGCCTAAATCCATCATTGAGATCGATACCATCCGGGCCCTGGTGGACGCCGGACAGGTGGCTGTGGCCTGCGGCGGCGGCGGCATCCCCGTCTACAAGACGGAGGGCCACCACCTCAAGGGCGCTGGCGCCGTCATCGACAAGGATTTTGCTTCCGAACTGCTGGCAGAACAGCTGGACGCGGACACCCTCATCATCCTCACCGCCGTGGAAAAGGTAGCCGTCAACTTCGGCAAGCCCGACCAGCAGTGGCTGGATCATCTGACTCCGGAAGAAGCCCGCAAGTACGAGGCGGAGGGTCAGTTTGCCCCCGGCTCCATGCTGCCCAAGGTGCAGGCTGCGGTAAAATTTGCCCAGTCCAAGCCCGGCCGCACCGCCCTGATCACCTTGTTGGAAAAGGCCAAGGACGGCATCGCCGGCCGCACCGGCACCGCCGTTTCCCAGTAAGCGGGCACGCTTGGGCGAAAAAAAGGTTGAACTGTTTATTTTGTACAAGGAGAGCGAGTTTTTCGCTCTCCTTGTTTGCTATTATTTGAGCTTTTCTGTCTTTTTGCACAAAGGTCAACCTATACAAGTTTATTTTTTCTGGTTCTTACAACCAACAAACGTAAAAATTTAGTTGAATTTTTATGTTTTGGAATGTATGATGAACATAAGCAGAATGTTCCAACCATCCTGCCCATTGGTAATCGTTTTACTATTTTTTAAGGAGGAATCCAGAATGAAGAAGTTTCTTGCGCTTCTCCTGGCCATGGTGATGTCTCTGAGCCTGGCTGCCTGCGGCGGCTCCGACACGGAAGATACCACCACCACCACTGACGACACTGCCACGGAAGAGTCCGCCGCTTCTGATGTGAAGATCGGCCTCATCTGCGTGCACGATGTCAACTCCGGTTACGATGCCGCCCACATCGAGGGCCTCACCGCTGCCTGTGAGGAGCTGGGCATCGATGTTGACAGCCAGGTAGTCTTCAAGTACAACATCGCTGAGGATCAGAACTGCTACGATGCCGCCGTGGACCTGGCGGAGCAGGGCTGCAACATCATTTTCTCTGATTCTTACGGCCATCAGACCTACATGCTCCAGGCCGCCCGTGAGTATTCCGACATCACCTTCGTCTCCTGCACCGGTGACCAGGCTGGCGTCGCGGGCCTGGACAACTTCAAGAACATTTTCCCCTATACTTATGAGTCCCGCTACGTCTCCGGCGTGGTGGCCGGCATGAAGCTCAAGGAGCTGATGGACGCCGGTACCGTCACCGATCCCAAGGTGGGCTATGTGGGTGCCTTCCCCTATGCCGAGGTGGTCTGCGGCTACACCGCGTTCCTGCTGGGCATCCAGTCCGTGGTTCCCGAGGCTTACATGGAAGTTCAGTACACCAACTCCTGGTATGATCCCGTGGCTGAGGGCGAGGCTGCCAACATCCTGATGGCTGACGGCTGCGTCATCATCGGCCAGCACGCCGACTCCACCGGCGCTCCCTCCGCTGTCCAGGAGGCCCAGGACAAGGGCACTGTGGCTTACTCTGTGGGCTACAACATCGACATGCTCTCCGTGGCTCCCACCGCCGCTCTGACTTCTGCCCAGAACAACTGGTCTGTTCTGTATAAGGCCACTCTGGAGAAGTTCATTGCCGGCGAGGAGATCCCCGCTGACTATGCTACCGGCCACGCCAACAATGCCGTTATGATCTCCGCCCTGGGCGAGAGCTGTGCTGAGGGCACCCAGGAGGCCGTGGACGCCGCTTGGGCCGGCATTGACGACGGCAGCCTGAAGGTGTTCGACACCTCCAAGTTCACCGTGGGCGGCCAGACCGTCACCGAGTATGAGGTGAACTTCTCCATCATCGACTTTGCCACCGGCGACGTGGTGTTCGAGGGTCCCACCGAGAACGTCATTGCGGACGGTGCCTTCCAGGAGTCCGTGTACCGCAGCGCTCCTTACTTCGATCTGCGCATCGACGGCATCACCGAGCTCAACAACAACTAAACCCAGCCTGAAAAGGGGGCTGCCCTGTGGCAGCCCCTTTTTTCCAAATCCCCCTTCGCGGCAGGCAGGCCGCCGGGGTCTTTTCCCTTTTCTTTTCCCTCCGGAGGCACATGCCTACACGAAAGTCTTAAAAGAAAGGAAGATTCGCTTGGAACAAACCTATGCCATTCAGATGAAGAACATCACCAAGCGCTTTGGCAAGGTGGTCGCCAACGACAGCGTCTCGCTGGACATCAAGCGGGGCGAGATCCTGTCGCTGCTGGGTGAAAACGGCAGCGGCAAGACCACACTGATGAACATGCTGGCCGGGATCTACTTTCCCGATGAGGGCGAGATTCTGGTCAACGGGCAGAATGTCACCATTGCATCCCCCAAGGATGCCTTTGAGTGCGGCATCGGCATGATCCACCAGCACTTCAAACTGGTGGATGTCTTTACAGCGGCAGAGAATATCATTCTGGGACTGGAGGGCCAGCAGAAGCTGGATCTGAAAACCGTAGCCGCTAAGGTCAATGAAATCTGCGACAAATATGGTTTTGTCATCGACCCCTACAAAAAAGTCTACAACATGTCCGTCTCCGAAAAACAGACGGTGGAGATCGTTAAGGTCCTCTACCGGGGCGCGGACATTCTCATACTGGACGAGCCCACCGCCGTCCTCACCCCTCAGGAGACCGACCGGCTCTTTGAGGTCATGCGCAACATGAAGGCCGACGGCAAGGCCATGGTCATCATCACCCATAAGCTCAATGAGGTCATGGAGGTTTCCGACCGGGTGGCGGTCCTGCGCAAGGGCCAGTACATCGGCGATGTGGCTACCGCGGACACCAACCCCCAGAAGCTCACGGACATGATGGTGGGCCACGCCGTCACGCTGAACATTGACCGTCCCCTGGTGGAAAACCGCCACCTGCGTCTGGAGGTCAAGGATCTCACCGTCCTGACGCCCGACGGCATCAAGGCTCTGGATCGGGTTTCCTTCCAGGCCTTCGGCGGAGAGATCCTGGGCATCGCAGGTATCTCCGGCAGCGGTCAGAAGGAACTGCTGGAGTCCATTGCCGGTCTTCGGAACACCCAGCCCGGTTCCCATGTCATCTATCATCCCCCCTCTCCCGACGAAGCCATCGCCGGTCAGCACATTCCTGTGGATCGTGAGGGCGAAGAGCTTCTGGGCAAAACGCCCCGGCAGATCCATAACATCGGTGTCTCCATGGCTTTCGTGCCGGAAGACCGTCTTGGCATGGGCCTGGTGGGCTCCATGGGCATGGCGGACAATATGATGCTCAAAACCTACCGCTCCGGCAAAGGCCCTCTTCTCAACCGCAAGCCCCCCCGTGAGCTGGCAGAAAAGGTCAAAGAGGAGCTGGACGTGCTGACACCCAGCATCAACACTCCCGTACGGCGCCTCTCCGGCGGCAATGTCCAGAAGGTACTGGTAGGCCGTGAGATCGCACAGGATCCCTCAGTGCTGATGACGGCTTACGCCGTCCGGGGCCTGGACATCAATACCTCTTACACCATTTATAACCTGCTGACGGCGGAAAAACTCAAGGGCGTGGCCGTCATCTACGTGGGTGAGGATCTGGATGTGCTGCTGGAGCTGTGCGACCGGATCCTGGTACTGTGCGGCGGACAGGTGAGCGGCATCGTGGATGCCCGCACCACCACCAAGGAGGAAGTTGGTCTGCTGATGACCAAGTTCAGAAAGGGGGGCACGGAAGCATGAGTCAGGTAAAGCAGCATAAAGAACCGCTGTTGCGTATCGCCAAACGGGATACCATCAGCCATCCAAAAGCCTGGGCCATCCGCATTGTGGCAGTGCTGTTGTCCCTGGTGGTCAGCGGCCTGTTCATCTTCGCCGTTACCAAGCTCAATCCCGTTCAAGTATACGAAGCCATTTTTGACGGTGCTTTCGGCACTTCCCGGCGCTCCTGGGTCACCGTTCGGGACTCCATGATGCTCCTTTGCATCGGCGTGGGCCTGGCCCCCGCCTTCAAGATGAAATTCTGGAACATCGGCGCTGAGGGGCAAATCCTCATCGGCGGCGTCATCACCGCCGGTATCATGCGGGCTTATGGCAGCGCCCTGCCCACGCCGGCTCTGCTGCTGGTCATGGCAGTGGTGAGCCTGCTGTGCGGGTGCCTCTGGGGCGTGATCCCGGCTGTATTCAAGGCGGTGTGGAACACCAATGAGACCCTCTTCACCCTGATGATGAACTACGTGGCCATCCAGATCACCAGCTATTGCGTGGCCATGTGGGAGAATCCGGTAGGCTCCAACACCGTGGGTGTCATCAACCAGATGACGGGCTACGGCTGGTTCCCCGCTGTGCTGGGCCAGAGCTATGGCCTCAATGTCATTTTGGTACTGGTGCTGACGGTGGGCATGTACATCTACCTGAAGCACTCCAAGCAGGGCTATGAGATCGCCGTGGTAGGCGACTCGGAGAATACGGCGCGGTACGCCGGCATCAACGTCCGGAAGGTCACCATCCGCACCATGGCCATTTCCGGTGCCATCTGCGGCCTGGCCGGCTTCATTGAGGTGGCCGGCGTCAGCCACACCATCTCCACCGCCACCGCCGGCGGCCGGGGTTTCACCGCCATCATCGTGGCGTGGCTGGCCAAGTTCAATACCTTCGTGATGATCCTGATCTCCTTCCTGCTGGTATTTTTGCAAAAGGGCGCGGTGCAGATCGCATCCCAGTTCAATCTTAATGACTACGCCTCCAACATCATCACCGGCATCATCCTGTTCTTCATCCTGGGCAGTGAGTTCTTCATCAATTACCGCGTGATCCTGCGGGGCAGAAAGGAGGCCGACGCCAAATGAGTGACCTTGTCATCCGTCTGCTGCAATCCTCGATTTGCTTCGGCACCGTCATCATGTACGGCGCCATCGGCGAAATTCTGACGGAGAAATCCGGCAATCTGAACCTGGGCGTCCCAGGCATCATGTACCTGGGCGGCATCTCGGGTCTGGCGGCCTCGTTCTTCTATGAGTTCAATAACCCCGATCCCAACGGCCTTGTGTGCCTGCTGATCTCCTTCTTGGCAGCGTTCCTGGTCTCCGCTCTGGGCGGCCTGCTCTACAGCTTCCTGACCATCACCCTGCGGGCCAACCAGAACGTCACCGGTCTGACGCTGACCATCTTCGGCGGAGGCATCGCCAACTTCTTCGGCGGCAGCCTCAACACCATGGCCGGCGGCGTGGGCCAGATCTCCGTGGCCACCACCAGCGCCGTCTACCGGGCCACCATTCCCGGCCTCTCCGGTCTGGGCGTGGTAGGCAAGCTGATCTTCAATTACGGTTTCATGGTATACCTGGCCATCGTCCTGGCCGTCGTCATGCACTGGTTCCTCAACCGTACCCGGAAGGGCCTGAATCTCCGGGCCGTGGGTGAGAACCCCGCCACCGCCGATGCTGCGGGCATCAACGTCACCCGCAACAAGTACCTGGCCACCTGCATCGGCGCGGGCATCTCCGGCCTTGGCGGCTTGTACTACACTATGGACTACATCAAGGGCACCTGGGCCAACGACGGCACCATCGAGTCTCTGGGCTGGCTGGCCGTGGCTCTGGTGATCTTCGCCACCTGGCGCTCCGTCAACGCCATCTGGGGCTCCTACCTCTTCGGCTTTTTGTTCTGGGTGTATCTCATCATCCCGGGACTTGCCCGCAAGGATATCGAGCTGTTCAAGATGCTGCCCTACCTGGTGACCATCGCGGTGCTGATCATCACCTCCCTGCGGAAAAAGCGGGAGAATCAGCCCCCCGCCAGTCTGGGCCTTGCCTATTTCCGGGAAGAGCGCTGACCTCTGCAGACACAAACCCGAACCGCATTGCCTGATGCGGTTCGGGTTTTCCCATTTCTTTTGGAGATCTGGGGCCATTCACAAAATGTTTTCAAATTGTCCATTTTTTCGACAGCCCTTGTGTGCTACCGTAGTGATACTGATTTTCCAAGATCTGTGAGGTGTCCGTTATGCGTCTGCCGTCCTCCTCCCCCCTGAGGGAGCTGAAGTACGCTTTGTGGTTCCCGGCCTATCTGCTGGCCTACGCCCTGGCGGAGCATCTGGTCGCCACCCGCTACTGGGCCACCGAGCTGCCTGTGGACAACTGCATTCCTTTCAGCCAGTACGCCCTGATTCCGTACAGTCTGTGGTATCCACTGCTCATCGGGCTGGGGTTGTACCTGCTGTTCCGGGACAGCGCTTCTTTCCGGCGGTACATGTGCTATCTGGCGCTGACCTTTTTCCTCAGCGTGGCCATCTGGCTGCTGGTCCCCAACGGACAGGATCTGCGCCCTCAGATAGAGGGAGGCGATTTTCTGTCCCAGGTGGTAGTGCAGCTCTACCGGATCGACACCAATACCAATGTCTTCCCCTCCGTCCATGTAGTAGGTGCGGTGGGGGCAGCGCTGGCGGCCTGGAACTGTCCCCGACTGCGCCGCCGTCCGGCTGTCTGCTGGAGCATTGTAGTGCTGGCGGCAGCTATCTGCCTATCCACACTGTTTCTCAAGCAGCATACCGTGCTGGACGTGGCAGGCGGTCTGGTTCTCTCCACCCTGGTGGCAGTCCCTCTCTACCGCCGGTCTCCCGCTTCGGTACCTAAGCGGGCTGCTCCCATGAGCCGGCGGCGGAACGTCTCCAAAACCTCCCCGGATGCAAACTAAAAAAGGCCCCGGAACCAGATGGTTCCGGGGTCTTTTTATATGTTGCTTTGGTGACGTTTGGCTGCCGTAAGCAGATTGGCCATCAGCATGGCCCGGGTCATGGGGCCCACACCGCCGGGAACCGGCGTGATGTAAGAAGCCTTGGGCTCCACGGCATTGTAGTCCACATCGCCGCAGAGCTTTCCCTCCGCGTTGCGGTTCATGGCTACATCGATGACCACGGCCCCCTCCTTCACCATATCCGCCGTCACCAAGCCGGTGCGGCCCACAGCGGAGACCAGGATATCCGCCTCCCGGGTGATGGCTGCCAGATCCGGCGTCCGGGAGTGGCACACCGTCACGGTGCCGTCCGCCTGGGTCAGCAGCATGGCCATGGGCTTACCCACGATGTTGCTGCGGCCCAGCACCACACACCGCTTGCCCGCCACCGGGATCTCATAGGCGCGCAGCATCTCCATGACGCCGTCAGGGGTGCAGGGCAGGAAAACCGGCGCACCGATGGACAGCCGTCCCACATTCACCGGATGGAAGCAGTCCACATCCTTCTCCGGGGAGATGGCATTGAGGATCTGTTCCTCGTTCAGGTGCTTGGGCAGAGGCAGCTGGCAGAGGATGCCGTCCACCGCCTCTTCACCGTTGAGGCGCTCCACCAGTTCCATCAGGGTCTCCTGGGTGGTGTCGGCAGGGAGCTTGTACTCAAAGCTGAGGAAGCCGCACTCCGCGCAGTCCTTTTCCTTTCCGGTGACATAGACCCGGGACGCCGGGTCGTCACCCACCAGGATCACCGCCAGGCCGGGTTTGCGCCGCAGCCCCTGGGCTCCCTCCGCCGCCCGGGCCTTTACCTGGGCCGCCAATGCCTTCCCGTCAATGCGTGTCGCCATGGGTCTGTTCCTCCTTTTCCGTCTCTGCTTCCTTCTTCTCCTCCTGTTGGGGTCCCTGCGGGATATTCTCTCCGGCAGCCTCCTCCGTCCGAACGGCATCCGCCGCGGCGCTCTCCGGCAGTACCTCTGCCTCCGCCGCGGCAGCCGCCCGGGCAGCCACCTGATTTACCAGCAGTTCCTCTCGATTATGGTGCTTGATGCGAATGTTGTAAAAGAGCATTACGGCAGACACCAGCACCATCACCATGCTCAAAGCCTGGGAGACCCGGATGGGCTCGCCGAAGATGGTCCAGTCAAACAGATACAGGCTGTCGGTCCGCAGCCCCTCGATCCAAGCCCGTCCCAGGCCGTACCACAGGAAGTAGAACCAGGTGTTCTCCCCGTCGAACCGGCGCCCCTTGGAGACAACGAACAAAATCAGCAGCAGCCCGATGAGGTTCCACATGCTCTCATAGAAGAAGGTGGGGTGCACCTCGATGGACTGATAGGAGCTCACCCACAGTTGCATCCGCCAGGGCAGATCCGTGACGGCACCGAAGGCCTCCCGGTTGATGAAATTGGCCCAGCGTCCGATGCACTGGCCCAGCAGCAGTCCCATGACGCAAAGGTCCGTCATGGCCCCCAGCTTGATCTTCTTGTGCCGGGTGTAGAAAAACGCCACCAGGAATCCGGCGATGACGGCGCCGTAAATGGCCAGGCCGCCGTCCCACACAGCGATCATCTCTTTCCAGTTGAAGCTGCCGTCGCTGTTGCGGTACAGATCCAGATAGAAGATCACGTAGTACAGCCGGGCGCCGATGATGCAGCTGGGCACCGCCCAAAGCACCATATCCAGGACGTTATCCTCGGTAAGTCCGTAGCGCTTGGCCTGCTTCATGCAAAGCAGCAGTCCCGCCAGCATGGCCACGGCCAGGATGATCCCGTACCAGTAAATTCCGTGGCCGATGTGGATGGCGATGGGATCGGGGTTGAATTCCCAGTCGCCGAACAGGCCGGGAAAACTGATGGGCATATCCTTCAATGCAGTCAAAGGGGCACTTCCTTTCTCTCTTTCGGGGGTCAGTCTTCTTTGGGCACGATCTCGCTGAGGACCGCCCGGTCCGCCGTGAGATTATCCCGCAGGAACGCCGCGATATCCTCTTTGGTGATGGAGTCAAAGGCCTGGGGGAACCGGAAGGGGTCATAGCCGTGGAAATATCCCTCCGTCAGGGACACGGCGATATTCTCAAAGGAGTTGAGTCCCCGGAGGTTCTCACCAAAGGCCGCCCGGCGCACCCGCTGATAGAAGGCCTCGTCCACGCCCTCCGCTGCCAGGCACTCCGCCTCCTTCTGGATCTCCGCCGCCACGGCCCGGGCGTCCTTGCTGTCGCCTCCGGCGTACAGATAGGCGACACCGGGCATCATCTCGAAGGCCCCGCCGAAGCTGGTGTTGATAAGGCCCTGGTCATAGAGGCGCAGGTACAGGGGGCTGGAATTGCCCAGCAGGATGTCGCAGGCCATGTCGCCGATGACCGTAGCGCGCAGATAGGCCTCTCCCTCCTCCGCCGGAGCGCACTTGTAGCCGGTGAGGAACTGGGGCGTGGCCACCTCCATGGCCATCCGGGTCTCTTTTTGGGCGACTTCCGCCGGCTCCTCCCCGTAGTCCCGGGGGATCACCGGACCGCCCTCCCGGGGCAAAATGGCCTGAGCGATCTCACTGATACGGACGGGATCCACATTGCCCACCACCGTCAAAATCATGTTGGAGGGGGTGTAGAAGGCCTTGTGGCAGTCGTAAAGGGTCTGGGCAGTGATGTGGGAGATGCTCTCCACCGTGCCCGCGATGGAGGTGCGGGCGGCATGGCGGCTGTAGAGGGCCTGCATCATGCGGGTATAGAGCTGCCAGTCGGGGTTATCCTCGATCATGCGGATCTCCTGGCCGATGATGCCCTGCTCCTTGGCCACGCTTTCGTCGGTGAAATAAGGCACAGACACAAAGGAGAGCAGGATCTTCAGATTCTCCTCAAACCGCTCCGTGGAGGAGAAATAGTAGCCGGTCATGGCGTTGGAGGTGAAGGCATTGGGCTCCGCGCCGTTTTGAGCCAACTCCTGGAGGGCGTTGCCCTCCTTGGTGTCGAACATCTTGTGCTCCAGATAGTGGGCGATACCGGCAGGGGTGTCCAGCCACTTGCCCTCCAGCTGGAAGCGGGTATCCATGCCGCCGTAGCGGGTAGCGAAGAACGCGTAGCTCTCGGCGTGCTCCGGCTTGGGCACCACGCAAAGCTGCAAGCCGTTGGGCAGCTTCTCCCGGTAAACGGACTCCCCGATGCGCTGATAGAAGGTCTCTTTCATTGGGCGTCCTCCTTCCCCTTGAGGAAATAGACCGTATCCAGAGAGACGGTCTCCATGGCCTGGAAGATCCGCTTGGCCGGGACTTCCCGGACGGCCCGGGCCAGGATCTCCGGGGTCTCCTCCTGTCCGGTGGCGGCCTGTCCCAGATAGAAGTTCTCCAGGCTGCCCTGGGAATCCCCCATGGCGGCGTAGGCATTGAGCAGCACGCTGCGGGCACCGGAGAGCTCCCAGTCCTCCAGACGGCCCGCCGCCACCTCCTGCAGCTGCAAAAGGATCTCGTCGTAAGCCTTCTGGAAATTCTCGAACTCAATGCCGGAGGAGACGGTGATGATCCCCTTCTGGCGGTGATAGGTGGAGGAGGCGAAGTAGCACAATGACAGCTTTTCCCGGACGTTCAAAAACAGCCGGGAGTTGCTGGATCCGCCGAAGAGGGTGTTGCCCACCAGCAGTGCGGGGGTATCGTCGCTGCCGCAGGTAAAGCCCATTCCCAGCTTTCCCTGGGTCACATCCATATTCTCCACCACAGTGCGCACCTCCGCCGGCGCCTGATGGGGCCGGGCCAGGGCGATCTCCCGGATACCGTCCCGGGGCAGGGTGGAAAAGGCCGAGCGCAGGGCGTCCTCCACCCGGGCTCTGGGGGCGCTGCCGCTGTAGATGAGCTCCAGTTGGGCGGTAGAGATCAGCTCCCCATACAGGGCGTGGAGCTTTTGCAGAGAGAGGCGCTGGGCGGAGCGCTCGTCGCCCAGGCGGCTGATGCCATAGGGCTCCCCGGCGCACATCTCCTGCAAAAGGCGCAAAGAGGCATAGTCCCGCTTGTCGTTGACGATACTGCGGATGGCGTCGGTGAGGTTGGTTTTCTCCGTTTCAAAGTAGGAAGGAACGAACCGGCCCCGCTCCGTCACAGGATTGCACACCAGCTCTCCCAAGAGCTCCGCCACCGGCTCCAGCAGCCGCTCCCCGCCGGGGACAAAGCTGTCGTCAATAAAGCTGGCCACGAAGCCAATGCATTGATTTTCTCCCTTTTTGCGCACGGTATAGTCCACCTTGGCACCGTAGAGCAGATCCAGCTGCTGTGACAAGGCCCCCAGATCCGGCCACCGGACGGTGCCCCGCCGCAGTACGGCAGGCAGCAGGGCGAAGGCGGAAGCGGACTCCGCCTTGATGGGGGTGACGAACTGAGCGGAGAGGAGACTGGTCTTGAACTTATGGGCCGGCAGGTAGGTGAGGTATACTCCCTCGGCCAGCTTGGTTCTGGTCATTTCCACGCTTTCAACTCCTTTGCGGCAATTTGCACGTAGGGTATTATTATACCTGATTTTACCGCATAATTCAAACTTTTTTCCTGTCTGACAGCTTTGCGGGCGTTTGGGCCCCCATAAAGCGCAGGAAATTGTCCCGTGCGATGCCCTCCCGCTCCGCCTCAGACATCCCCAACTTTTCCAGGCAGCGGAGAAATACCCCCGCCTGCCCGGCATCCTCGATGCCGGCAGCGGACTCGTTTCCCGGCCCCATAAAGTGGCAGAAGTCAAAGCCGCAGATCACATGTTCCGGCCCCATCACCTCCGCCATGTGGGCGGCGTGGAGCGCCAGGGTCTCCACCGTCTGCTGCCGCGCCTCCCGGTGGACGAAGCCGTGAAAGGAGTTGACTCCCACCACACCGCCGCAGTCCCGGATGGCCCGCAGCTGCTCATCCGTCAGGTTCCGGGGTACGTCGCACAGCGCCGCGCAGTTGGAATGGGAGGCCAGTACCGCCCCCTCCGACACCTCCAGGGCGTCCCAGAAACCCCGGCGGTTCAGGTGGGAGACATCCAGGATCATCCCCCGCTCCCGCATTCGCCGTACCGCCCGGCGTCCCAGATCTGTGAGCCCCCGGTCCGGGTCGCACCCAGCTCCGGCGGCCAGGGCGTTTTCCCCGTTCCAGGTAAGCATCCCCAGCCGCACGCCGAAGTCCGCGTAGCGGTCGATGCCCTCCAGGTCTGTGCTGATGGCGTCCATGCCCTCCACTGCCAGAAAGGCATACAGCTTCCCCGCCGCCCGGGCTGCCTCCGCCTCCCCGGCGGTGCGCACCACCGCCAGCCATGGACTTTCCGCAAATTCCGCCCGGGTCGCCTCACACATGATCTCCGTGCGCCCTGCGGCGCTCTCCGCTCCGGGAACTCTCTCCCAGAACGTCTCCCCGTGACCACGGTCCGTCCACAATGCCAGTACCATACCTTCCACGCCGCCCCGGCGCAGCCGCGCCAGATGACAGCGCTCCAGCACCCGCTTCTCCCCCAAAAGGCGGCGGCGGGTCACATCGTAGAGAAGATCCGAATGGGCATCCAAAATCATAGTCGTCCTCCTTGCAAAAATCCGGCGCCCCATGCCGGGTGCGCCGGATTTTGTTGTGGTTCAGGCCCCCAGCACAGTACCCACCAGGATCCCCAGATAGGTGCCGATGACATAGCCGAAGGTACCCACCAGCATCACCGGCCCCACCAGGGCACTCCACCCTTGGGAGATGGCCATGCCCGCCGCAGTGGTGGGACCGCCGATGTTGGCGTTGGAGGCCAGGATGATGTCCTCCAGATCAAAGTGCAGGAGCTTTCCTCCCACGAAGCAAAAGAGCATATTCACCACCACCATGATGCCGGTGAAAGCCAGCAGCAGCGGTGTCTCCGTCAGGATCTTGCTGACGGAGGCGGGCACACCGATGACGAACAAAAACAGATAGATGAGATAGGTGCCGATCTCCTGGGAACCGTGGAGCTTTGCCACCTGCTTTTCGCCCCAGGTGGCCACCGCCATGGCCACGGTGGTGATCCACACATATTCACTGCCGAAGAAGGTGTTGAGCATATGAAGCACCACGCCGGTATCCGGAATCAGGGCACTCACCAGAGCGGAGATACACTTGGCCGCCCACACCACCGCCACGGAGTACGCGAAGTTGAAGGCGATGTCCTTCAGAGAGATATCCTTGCGGCTCCAGTAGGCCGCCGCCTGGGTCCGTGCTCCCTCCCGGTCCCCTCCGGCCTCCACGGCATCAATGTGGGGATGGGTGTAGCGGCTGCGGAAGAACTTCAGCCCCGCGAAAATCAGCAGGGCAAAGAAGTAGAGGGCCATCAGCAGATTGTCCGCCACGGTGGCGGATGCCTTGATCTCCCCCACGTCAAATTCCAGCGCCAGAGCGGCGAAGTTGACGCCGCCGCCGATGTAGGACCCGGTCATCATGGCCGCCACGCCGGAAAGCCCCGGGATGTACCGGTTCAAAAGGCCGTAGGCCAGGAAGGCGCCCGCCACGGTCCCGGCAGAGCCGATGAGGAAAATCACCATCATCTTCCCCGTCTCCCGCCAGATCTTCTTCATGTTGCACTGCAAAAGCAGCAAGGGGATCCCCATGGGCACCGCGAAATTCCACACGATATCATCATAGAGGACGCAGCTGTTGGGGATGATGGCCAGGTTCGAGGCAGCCAGGGCCACCAGCAGGGCGATGAGGGCCCCGGAGACCTTGGACGCCCAGGCATAGCGCTGCTCCAGCCACACGGCCAGAGCCACCGTGACGCACATGAGGGCCAGCAGTGCCCAGGTGTCGTCCTCCGCCACCAGGGTGGGCCGTCCCAGCCACCCCGTAAACAGTTCCGTCAGCATTGTATTCCGCTTCCTTTCCGTATAACACACACAACGATAGGGCCAGTATACCAGATTATCCCGCACGCGCAAAGGGCGCGGGCCAAATTTTCCGAAAAAACAGGCCCGAAGCGGGAATTTTCCCGCATTTTTCCCTTGACTTTTCTCCCACTTTCCTGTAAACTAATTCTCGTTGTAAAGCGGTCGTACTTTACAGAAAGGGGCGCCTCATGAAAAATCAGACCTATCGCATGACCATGCTGTACGATTTTTACGGGGAACTCCTGACGGATCGGCAGAAGGAGTTCTTCGACCTCTATTATAATGAGGACCTCTCCCTTGCGGAGATTGCGGAAAACGCAGGCATCTCCCGCCAGGGCGTCCGGGACGTCATCGTCCGGGCGGAGGGCGTCATGCAGGAGATTGAGGACAAGACCGGCCTGATCCGCCGGTTCGAGCAGGTGCGGGGCCATCTGGACGCCATCGAGCAGGCCGCCGCGGAAATCAAAACCATCAACTACCGGCAGTATGAGGACGCCCGGCTCACGGAGCTGGCAGACCTCATCCGGGCGGAAGCCTCTGCGCTGAAGGAATGATCTATGGCATTTGAAGGTCTCACTGAAAAACTCAACGCGGCGTTCAAGAAGCTGCGGGGCAAGGGCCGCCTGACGGAAAACGACGTCCGGGAGGCCATGCGGGAAGTGCGTCTGGCTCTTTTGGAAGCCGACGTGGGCTACAAAGTGGTCAAGGAATTCGTGGCCACCGTCACGGAGCGGGCCATCGGCTCCGACGTGCTGGAAAGCCTGACCCCCGCCCAGCAGGTCATCAAGATCGTCAACGAGGAACTCACCAATCTCATGGGCGGCGGCACCGCCAAGATCGCCATGGCCAACAACGGCCCCACGGTGGTGATGATGGTGGGCCTCCAGGGCGCCGGTAAAACCACCACCACTGCCAAGCTGGCAGGCCTGTTTCGCCGGCAGATGGGCAAGCGGCCCCTGCTGGCCGCCTGCGACGTCTACCGTCCCGCCGCCATTGAACAGCTCAAAGTCGTGGGCGGGCAGCTGGAGCTACCGGTCTTCGAGCAGGGTCAGGGAGATCCCGTGGCCATCGCCCAGGCGGCTATTCGCCATGCCAGGGATTACGGCAACGACCTGGTATTTTTGGACACCGCCGGCCGCCTCCATGTGGACGAAACGCTGATGGACGAGCTCAAGCGCATGAAAGCCGCCGTCCATCCCAACGAGATTTTGCTGGTAGTAGACGCCATGACCGGCCAGGACGCCGTCAACGCCGCCACCGCCTTTGACGAGGCGCTGGGCATCGACGGCGTTGTGCTCACCAAGCTGGACGGCGACGCCCGGGGCGGCGCGGCCCTGACCATTCGGGCCGCCACCGGAAAGCCCATCAAATTTGTGGGCACCGGCGAAAAGCTGGACATGATCGAACCCTTCCATCCCGACCGCATGGCTTCCCGCATCCTGGGCATGGGCGACATGCTCTCCTTCATCGAAAAGGCCCAGACCTCCTTTGATGAAAAACAGGCAGCCAAGCTGGAGGAAAAGCTCCGCAAAAACAGCTTCACCCTCCAGGACTACTACGACCAGCTCCAGCAGATCCGCCGCATGGGCGACCTCAGCCAGATCGCCGGGATGCTTCCCGGTGGCCTGGGCAAACAGCTCTCCGGCGCCAGCATCGACGAAAAGCAGATGGCCCATACGGAGGCCATCATCCTCTCCATGACGCCTCAGGAGCGGGAGAATCCCCAGATCCTGGGAGCCAGCCGAAAAAAGCGTATTGCCGCCGGCTGCGGACTGCAGGTGGTGGACGTGAACCGCCTTTTGAAGCAGTTTGAGATGATGCAGCAGCTCACCAAACAGATGAACAAGATGGGCCGCAGGCCCGGCATGCCCGGACTGGGCGGCCGGATGCACGGCCTGGGGCGGAAAAAGCGCCTGAAGTAAACGGTTATAAGTGCTCGCGCATTTATAGATACAGAACAAACTTTTTAAACTTTTTGGAGGTAACAAACATGGTTAAGATCAGACTGCGCCGTATGGGCGCCAAGAAGGCTCCTTTCTATCGTGTGGTTGTGGCTGACTCCCGCTTCCCCCGCGATGGCCGTTTCATCGAGGAGATCGGCACTTACAATCCCTGCGTCTCCCCCGCCGAGATCAAGATCGACACGGACCGCGCCCAGGCCTGGATCAAGTCCGGCGCTCAGCCCACCGACACTGTCAGAGCTCTGCTGAAAAAAGTGGAAGTCCTCTGATTTCGGAGGGCAGACATGAAGGACTTGCTGCTCTACATCGCCAGGAACCTGGTGGATGATCCCGACGCCGTCTCCGTCACGGAGATCCAGGGCGATCAGGAGCTGACGTTGGAGCTGCGCGTCGCCCCCGACGACATGGGCAAGGTGATCGGCCGCCAGGGCCGCATCGCCAAGGAGATCCGGACTGTGATCCGCGCCTATGCCCAGCGCACCGGCGTTAAGGTTTCCGTGGATATCGTAGACTGAAAAAAGAAGCGGCGCTGTGCGCCGCTTCTTTTTAATGCCTGTCCAGCGTATCGATGAGTTTTCCCACCGCTGAGAGCAGCGTCCCGCCCGCAGCCCAGACCAGCATCGATAGCAGTCCCGCATCCACAAAAAACGCGTAAACCGCCGTGCCGTAAAAGATCACGCTGAAGATCCACAGGGCAATGCTCCACTTGTTCATGCGGTTCCTTCCGGCATAGTGTTGGATCTGGGCCCATTCCTCGTCTGTCACAGGGATGGGCACTTTTCTCCAGAGTTTGCCGCTGTCATCCGTTTCCTTGTATAGAGAGAGGTCATCCGCCTCCTCCGGCGCGTACTCCTTCTCCCACAGTCCCAGGCGGAGCAGGGTCTCCTCCCGCTCTCTCCGGTCTGCGGCAGATTGTCCCTGCCGCTCCTTCTCCAAATACTCCCGCACCTTTTCATGCATGACAAAGCTCCCCCTTTCTGTCTAAACGCAGCGCCCGCCCTCTCTCCGGCAGGTGCGATGCCTTTATTTCTGCCGGTCCAGCAGCCGGATGATCTCAGAGATGCCCAGCAGCAAGGTGCCCTGCACGCCGGCGGACACCCATAAGATCAGCATCTGGATCAACGCCATGCCATAGTCTCCGCGCATTCTCAGGTACCAGAACTGCCAGATTCCCTGCCCAGCGCCCACGATACAGGCCAGGATCCCGAAAACCCACAGGGCCTGACTCACGCGGTTCCGCCGCCGGACAGGTCCCCGGTCTGTGTGGGCACAAATCTCTTCCCATTCCTCATCCGTCACCGGGATGGCTACGACCTTGTACCGCCGCTCTCCCTCGGTGTAGGGATACTCCAGGACTACATCCTGGGTCTGTTTGGTCCCCTCCGGCAGGTACTCCCGCTGGCAAAGCCCCATCTCCACCAGCTTTTTCTCCCGAAACGCCGTCTCCTTTTGCCGCTGCCGTGCAAGATACTCCGCAACTTTCTCGTGCATGGTGCCGCCTCCCCGCTCTTTTATTTCTATCAGTGTATCATTTCCCTTTCCGCAAAGCAAGGTAAGCCTCTTGCCCTGCCGGGGCAAACACGCTATACTGTCTTTATCACTGCAAAGGAGATTTCCTCCATGAAACTGGAAACCATCAAAGTCGGCCGTATCGTCAACGCCCACGGCATCCGGGGTGAAGTCCGGGTGCAGCCTCTGGAGCGGGACGCGGCCTTTTTAAGCCGCATCAAGACCTTTTATCTGGACGGCGCTCCGGTGGTACCCACCGCCAGCCATGTCCACAAGAACCTGCTTTTGCTGAAGCTTCCCGGGGTGGAGGATATGAACGCCGCCCTGGCCCTCAAGGGTCACGACCTGCTGGTCCGCCGGGAGGATGCCCCCCTGGCCCCCGGCGAGTGCTTCGATGCGGAGCTGGTGGGCATGGCGGTCTGCGACGCCGCCACCGGAGAATCCCTGGGGGAACTGGTGCGGGTGGACGAGTACCCTGCCCACAAGGTCTACACCGTCCGGGGCAAGCGGGAATACCTGATTCCCGCAGTACCCGGGGCTTTCATTCAGGCCGTCCACCTGGAGGAAAACCGCATGGAAGTGAATGTATGGGAGGGCATGGCGTCTGATGAACATTGACATTCTCACCCTCTTTCCCGACGCCGTGGAGGCCTATACCGGTGTCAGCATCCTGGGCAGGGCCCAGCAGCGGGGCTATATCACCATCCGGGCCCACCAGATCCGCCAGTTCACCACCAACAAGCAGATGCAGGTGGACGACTATCCCTACGGCGGCGGCCGGGGTGCCATCATGCAGGCAGACCCCCTGTACCGCTGCTGGGAGCATGTGGTGAATACCTATGGCCCCGGCCGTACCATCTTCCTCTCCCCCTGCGGCCGCACCTTTACCCAGAGCGTCGCCCGGGAGCTGCGGGAGCAGTATGACCATCTGATCCTGGTGTGCGGCCACTATGAGGGCATTGACCAGCGCTTCATTGACTCCTGCGTGGACGAGGAGATCTCCATGGGAGACTTCGTCCTCACCGGCGGAGAGCTGCCCGCCATGGCGGTGGCGGACGCCGTGTGCCGCATGGTGCCGGGGGTTCTGCCGGACGCGGAGTGCTTTGAGGAGGAGTCCCACTGGAACGGCCTGCTGGAGTACCCCCAGTACTCCCGTCCCGCCGTATGGCATGACCGGGCAGTGCCGGAGATCCTCCTCTCGGGAGACCACGGTAAAGTGGCCGCCTGGCGGAAAAAGGAGAGCTACAAGCGCACCATGACCCGCCGGCCGGATATGTTCGCAAAATTTGACGAATCCCAGCTGACCACCAAGGCTGAACGGAAGATCCTGGCGGAGGCCAAGGCGGAGCTGGCGGCAGAACAGGCGGCCCGGGAAGCTGCAATCCAGGCAGAGGCCGCTGCTGCGGACAGTGCCCAGAGCACGGCCAATATTCCGGGTCAGCCGGACGCTGTGGCCCCCGTAGAATAAGCCTATGAAGAAAGCGGACTTCGGTCCGCTTTCTTTTTGCGCCCCCGGTTTGTCCTCACAAACTTTTTTGCTGGGACCCTCTTGACAAATACCCCCTCGGGGTATATATTGATGGGCAGATAAAATACCCCCCAGGGGTATTCCCTGGAGAAGGAGGCCTTCCATGCGGGAAGAAAAATACGACATCTCCGGCATGCACTGTGCCGCGTGCAGTGCTTCCGTGGAAAAAGTCACCCGGCGGCTGCCGGGGGTGGAGCGCAGCGACGTGAACCTCACCACCGGCATTATGACCATCTGCTATGACGAAAGCCAGGTACAGCCGGAGCAGATCGTGGCCAAGGTGGAAAAGGCGGGCTTCGGCGCAGCCCTGCACCAGGATCATCCTGCCCCTGCCGCGGCCCAGAGCGCAGAGGATGCTGAAGCGGCGGCCCTGCGGCGGAAAAAGACGGAGCTGATCGTCGCTGCCGTAT
>PPYF01612283.1_pt1 | contig 20741 bp, 26 predicted proteins | sample 1559871 | NCBI WGS metagenome assembly PPYF01 (sample SAMN08240021, study PRJNA423297) | Human gut metagenome, whole genome shotgun sequencing project.
CCCAGTCGCTCAGGCTTAACCCTGCAATTCTGTCGGCCAACATCCAGGACACCTCTTTTGCTGTTTTAGCTGTTTCGGCGTATGCCTTCGCTGATACACCGCAGCCGGTAAGCGTGGTTCCTGTTCCATATGAAAGTCTGCTGTAAATGGTGCTCATTCTGGTCATAGCCTCACCTCCGATAGTTCGGATGGCGCTGTGTGTGATTGAAGGGGATCAGGCAACCGGGCTCTTATGTTCAAGTAAAAATTAAGAATGATTCCCGGTGCCTGAAGATGGTGATCACCACAGCAACGGGGAAGCGTGGTGATCGTTATGATTTTTTCAGTTTTTCCACCTCTTCGGTGGTCTGTATAAACCTGTCTTCCTCCAGTTCTACCCCGATCGCCCGACGGCCAAGTTCTATTGCAGCTTTCACAGTTGAACCAGAGCCCATAAAGAAATCGGCAACGATATCCCCTGGCCTGCTGCTGGCGCTAATGATCTGCTTCAGCATGTCGGCAGGTTTTTCGCATGGATGTTTGCCCGGATAAAACTGAACAGGCTTATGCGTCCATACGTCGGTATACGGAACAAGAGCGGAAACAGAGAAGCAGCGCCGGAGGGTTTTGTATTCCTCCAGCAATTCTGAATACTTGCGGTTTAATGACTGATAGGTAGCTACCAGCTGGTGGTGAGGATGTTCAAGCTTCTGCTGAATGTGCTTATCGATAGCGATCCGCGTGAACAGTTCCTGCAATTTTCTATAGTCCACTTCATTTGGTAGTTGCCATTGGCTTGCACCAAACCAGTGTGACGCCATGTTTTTCTTTCCGGTTGCCTCAGCTATTTCTTTCGAGCTGACACCCAGTGATTCACGGGCATTACGGAAGTAATCAATCAGCGGCGTCATAATGTGCTGCTTTAGCTCTGTGCTTTTCCTTTCGTAAACATCCTCTTTACCTGTGTACGGCCCAAGATAGTGCTCAGCAAACAAAATCCGTTCCGTAGATGGAAAGTACGCGCGCAGGCTTTCTTTGTTACATCCATTCCAGCGGCCCGATGGTTTTGCCCAAATGATGTGATTCAAAACGTTGAACCGGGCACGCATCATAATCTCTATGTCTGAGGCCAGTCGGTGACCGCAAAACAGGTAGATGCTGCCAGCAGGTTTAAGAACGCGAGCATACTCAGCCAGGCTGCTATCAAGCCAGCGTAAGTAGTCCTCGTCCCCCTTCCATTGGTTGTCCCAGCCGTTGGGCTTCACTTTGAAGTACGGAGGATCCGTAACTATAAGATCAATAGAGTTATCCGGGAGGGTGGCGACGTAATGCAGGCTATCAGCGTTGATTAACTCAGCACTGTTTATTTTTACAGTATTTTTCATAGATCAGTAAGCGTAACTCTGATAGGCTCACGTTGCTTTTGCGCTAAAGCAGTGGGCCTTGGTTAGCTTGTGACCTGAAAGCATGAGCTGATGGCTGGCCAGGTGCGCTAACACCCACCAGCCGCCCATTTCCACAGCAGAATACCTCTTCAAAAAGAGGATCGAAACATCGTGATTAGTCGGTAACAGATTCTGCCAAGCTGAGGATTGCCTGACGCTTCTTTTTTATCAATTCAAAGCATAAATGAGCTCCATGAGCCTGGAGAGTTCCTAAATCTCCCCCAGTTCCATTAGCATTAACTGCAAGGGTGGTAATATCGTTAATACAATCTAAAAATGTTTCCTCTTCGGGATTTTCAATATTTAGATAAGAAAGAATTAACATTCTTTCTTGAATTAACTTATTAGTATAGAGTTTTATATTTTCGTACGCTTTGTCTCTGTGCTCGATTGCATAGTCGCTTGTATTATCAGAGTATTGTTTATGCTCAAGACGACTGTTATAAACTATAGATGCGTTGTCCATAAAGGCAACGTAGCTTTCCCTTAGTACTTTACATTCATCTTTTACTAACTCAATTTCAGTAGCAAGTTGGGTATTGATTTTTAGTGCGTTGGTTTGTTGTTTTAACCCCAACCTAAACTGCTCACTTTGACTTTTTAAGCTAATCTTGAACTGTTTATAAGAATACCACATTGCAATACCTGCAATTAATGTCGGCGCTATTGCAATCAAAAATTCGGCTATCGTCGTAAGCAGATCTTTATCATTGTCAATTTTAATAGTAACAACGTTTTTTAGGGGATTAAGTACTTCCAGTAAATGAATTATATCCATGACAACTCACCATAAAAAGAAAGCCATCATACCAAAAAACCCGCTCATCGGCGGGTTTATAAAACATTGGCAACATATCAAATATGCTTCAAATATGGCTTATTTTGTTGCATTTTGCAAGCGCGTTTGAAGGAGATAGTGAAATTTACTTCACATTTCTGCCACTTTGAGGGCTTCTTCTTCCTCATAGTATTCAAGAGCCATGGCCAGCGCAGATTCATCAAGCTGGGTAAAAGCGGCCTTTAACCCAGCCCAGTGCCCTGAATAGACACGCAACCATGTTGAACGGTCAACGCTAACCATGCGGGCCAACGCTGCACCAGCATAGTCTTTATAGGTTTCATTATTTCTGGTTGCGGCAATTTCCTGACCTGCCAGCCATACCAGGCCTATCAGTTTCTTTACTACACGCTCCTGAAGCGAGTTTTCACCTAGGCATTTCTGATAAGTTTTCCAGACGTATTCACACATCATCACCTGGTGCTTATAGCTAAGGTCAAAACCGTAGCAGTACCGCAACCAGGCCTGCTGGTATCCACTAAGCGCGGACACTGCCCTACGCCACGGCGCGGACTCAAATTCCGCATCTTTTATCGGCGGCATTGGCCTGCGGCGGCTGCGTGTTTCCAGCACATACAGTGGCGCGGAAAGCGAGTTAACAAAACGTGGCCCCTTCTCCCCTTCAAGTTCGACGAGATGAACTCCACGGCGCGGGGTGGCATTTTTGTCTGCTGGTGGGTGTTCACTGAAAGCCTCAAGCTGCCCTTTTGTTCCCCCAGAGAGATCAGGTAGCGCGCGGCGCAATTCTATTCTTACAAAATTCAGGTCTTGTTGATTCATGCTTCTTTGCGCTCCATACACTTAAGCTGTCGCAATTACGCCGATCGCCAGCGCCCGATCAATAAAACGCAGTAGCAGCTCAAGCTGCGTACCATGCTTCTGCTCGAATGCCGGTACATCGGCGTGTAACTCGTCGTGGCACTCTCTGCACAGAGGGATCACGAAGAGGTCATGGGCTTTTGTTGCTGTCCCCCCCATACCGTGACCTACGATATGGTGCGGATCATCTGCTGGCCGTCGGCAACACTCACAGGGTTGTGTTTTAACCCAGCGGGTGTACGTCTCATTTATCCAGCGGCGACGTTTTGGCCTGAGCATAAAAGACTCTGGCGACTCAGGATCAACAGAGAGCGTGAGGATCTTCTTCGCCTTCTCCTGCACGAGTCTGGTTGCTGACGAGGAAGGCACTATGTCGCTTTCCCTCATGACAGAGCGGATCTTCTCATCCGGAAGGCGCAGCCCTTTGTGCGCAACGCTTTCCGGAATAACATCAGCTAGGTCGTTTCTGACCATCCACCAGCACAGTTCCGGAAGCGTCAGGGTATGCGACTCGGGAAAACCAGAATCACGCCGAATGACTTCCAGAATCCAGGATACCAGGTTTCCGGCCGCTATACCTGCAAGCTGTTCGGTATGCTGCCCCGACAAAGTGTGATCGCAATGCCAGCACAGGCGAATACTTCCTGGTGGGTGCCGCATTGTTGTGAAGTTCTTGTCGTGCCACGTTGAATGTGGCCACTGGCATTCAAACCGATTACTCAACCATTGCTCAAGGGAAGGAAGCCCGCCGGCACGCTGAATAACCCGCTCATTCCCGAAGACCAGCCGCATTACCGGATCATCAGCCAGCGGCTGAATGGCGGCGGGAACAGCCCCTGTACTGAATGACGCCATTTCTTCTGGTTCAGGTTCGAGAAGAACGCGACCGCGCATGAAGAGGTGCATCAGTTCCGCGCCGGGACGAAATAACACAATCCCCATGCGATGGGCGACTTCAGGAGTTAACAAAGCCCTCACGCCGCCTGCCCCCCTGCAATATGTTCAGCCCACAAGCCACCAATCCAGCGTACTCCCTTGGCAGTGAAACGCGTCTGGCTGAAGGCGTGATTGGATGTACTCGATGTTCCCGTCTTAACTTCAAATCTCCCCACGGAAATATGCTGCGCCATGGGGGTAAGTGTGCCGCCGAGGCGATACAGGATATTGCGTTCAATAAGGAACAGGCGGAACTCAGTTTCTTTTGCGTTAAGCAATTTGGCTACCTGCCGGAATGACATGGAGCCTTTTGCAGAGCAATAACGATCAACAAACTCCACTTTTGGCGCCGCGGCTGCCAGTTGGATGGTCAGTTGCTCTTTCTGCTCGGCTAAATCAGCAGCCAGGCGAAGCGCTTCCGGCAATGAGCGGGGAACACTGACACTCTGCCCTTCTTCCAGTTCCTGCCAGCGATCGACGACCGCGGCGGTAAATTCAGGAGACAATCTGGCAACAATCACCAGAGAGTCGCGTTTGTTAAAACGATACTCCTGGTACACATTACCGTTATGCTCAAAATCGAACTGCGCCAACGGCGCGGTTAAAATTCCCGCAGCAACAAGACGCTCAGCCGAGCGTTTCACGTCACTGTGTTTACTTTGAACCAGATCCGCAATATCACGGCTGGACATTGTTACAACACCATTCACGATTAACTGGCTCATACTTTTCTCCATATCAGGCGGCTGCACCCGCCGGTTCATATCTGCTGATCGTTATCTCTACCCGACCTTTCGGCACAACGGGTCCCCATTCCACCAGCATGCGCTTAATCTGGCTGTCGTCTTCCCAGACACCCGCATGCGTCAGTGCGTCAAACAGGGCTTTGTTGTAATTATCGATATCCCGGCGGCGCGCATCCGGCGGGTACAGAGTGATTTCTACCGCTGCCAGTTCAGTCGATGGCTTCGGGAGACGTCGTAATTGCTCAATGATCGCCACGCAGGCAGCGCTCTGGTATTTACGACCATCAGCGCTAATGAGGTGACGACCGGCCAGCGGCCCCTTGTTAGGGGCGCGCCAGTAAGTGTTCACGCTCGGAGGAAAAGGCAGGATCAGTTTCACGCGGCCTCTCCCCTCATACTGCGAACAAGTTCAGAAGCTGCAGTAATGATTTCGCTGGTGGCCGTCCGCTCCAGCCAGAGTTGATTGATATTGGCTTTCAGTTTGTTCTGCTGTGATTCATTCAGCATGTCAGCGCCATCAACCTGGTCGAATACAATTCCAACCTCCAACGGCCAGATACGGGACTCGGGAAGCGGATCCGCCACTAGTTTAGCTTTCTCACGGATGTGCATGCGGATGTGGCGAATATTGGACCAACTGGAAACATCCAGGCTTCCCATAGCTGCAATGAAATCAGCACTGTTCATGCCATATTCACCGGATGCTTCAAGGGCAACAGTGCGAATACGTTCCGACATATCCAGGCGCGCAGCAGCGTCATCGAATTGAATCGACAACAGCCACTCATCCACACCGAACAAAATACTCTCACGAATAAGCAGCTTCGCTTTGTCGATCGTTAATGGTGATACCTGAGTGAATTCCGGTGCTTCGACAGAATCCGCTGCCCAGGTATGCCCAAACTTCGATTCACTGAATGTGTATTCTTCTTTATCGCCGAACGCAGCTCTAACACATGCCCACGCTTCGACACCGCTGATATCAAAAATATCTTTCTGGGTGAGTGGCAGCTCTGTTTCTGGCTTACCAGCTACTGTTGGTGTGGCCGTTGCTGGTTGAGGTTTGCTGGTGGCAAATTGTGCCAAAGCCATAAACGCACGCCCTTTTGCCTCCAGTTCTGTACGGTTGATATAGCTGAAACGCTCGCCACGCCATGACTTATCGAATACAGCTATGGCACCGGCAAAAAACGCGCTGGTGGGTTTTTGTTTTTCGTCAGCAGGTACAAACCACACTGGCAGATCGAACCCAATGCGCCCGCGGATGAATACAATGTGATCGGCATCTTCCGGCCACCACGTTTCGCTCGGCGCAGCTTTTATCAGGAATACATAGCGACCGCCCTTTTCGCGCTGGGCTGCTGCGTAGTTCATGATGTGCGTCATGCCGGTGATCGCCTGTTTCTCGTGGTACTGCTAACGGCTATACGGTGGGTTGCCATAACCTGCACCGCCCAGTTCTGCCAGACGTTCAGACCAGTCCTGTGTCAGTGCATTATCTTCGGCGGTGTACCATGCCGGGCACTTCGCGTTGTCGTCGTCAGCAAACAAGTCCAGAACTAATGGACCAAATAGCGCGTTGATACCCCAAAAAAGCAGATCCGGTGTCCGCCACTGATCGCCAACCTCTTTCAGTTCGTGGGCTGGTTTGTTGCGCAGTGCCGCCAGAGCCTGGCAATATTTGTTTAACGTCATCCTCTGAACCCCTCTGGAATCGTTGTTTCAACCGGACCAAAAGCCATCACATCGCGCTTTTTCGCGCCCCAGTCAGCGCGTTTAGGCCGTCCCTTCTGCTCCCAGCGGGTAGCGCTTTGCAGATAGCTCTCGAATTTCTTCGGGCCGAACAGCGTTTCCGGGCGCATGTACTGGTACTGCTCGTCGTTCTCGTGCCAGTGCTCATGCTTCAGGTCGATAACAAGTTGCAGGTCTGCAACGCTGTATCCCTCACGCAGTCGGGCACGGATGTTCTCCAGGGATGTTTTTGATTTCTGATACCGGGATCCGCTGATCTGGTTCAAATGGGTCAGAACCAAAATTGCCTGGTCAGTAATCACGACTTCAGGGTCTGGTTGCGCCGCAACCGGACAAGAGGGTTTTGAAGTTACTTGTGGATCTTGTTTTGATTTTACTGACGGATCCCCGCCAGATTCTGACGGGTCAAAACCGCCATTTTTGCCAGATTTCGACGGGTCAGCTTTTGAGGCGTCAAAATTTGATGCGTCAGATTTTGACGTGTCAGAATCTGACAGTTGAGAAAATGCGGCAGCCTGAAGTTTCGCCACATTCAGGCGGTAAACGTTCGAAGCATTACGGTTACCATTACGGCGCTGTGTACGCGTGAGCCAGCCATCTTTTTCAAGCTTAGCGATTGCCGTTCTGATCGTGCTCGGCCCTGCGCCAAGCTGGCGAGCAATAGTTTCAATGGACGGCCAGCACACTCCCTCATCGCTGCTGAAATCAGCCAGTCGAGCCATGATCGCGACACTAGACAACTTCATGCCCGACGCCGCGCAACCATCCCAAACGTAGCCGGTTAATTTAGTGCTCATGATCGTCCGTTATCTCCCTGAACTTTTGCCTGAAATGCTCAAGTGGGCTGAAGCATTCGTGCGGGTAGCCATCACGCAGGTAGATAACGCGTTGTGTTTCTGGTTCCCAGCGGATAACACGGACAGACACTCCGCGGTGGTCTTTGAACCTTCGGTTAAGTTCGCGCACAGGCGTTTTGCCCTCCGGTTATAGACCCCCACAATTGAAACCGCCCTACTGTGGTTACACGGAACCCAGCGGTTTGATAATCTGCGTTCATACCGAAACAACGGAGTACCCGAAACCGGGATCATCCTGAGTTGCGGTAGACGGTTAAAAGCCGTTAAACTGCTCATGCGGATTATTTCTCCATACTCGAAGAGTTGTTCGCCAAGGCGCCCGGAGCTGCACACTCGCGGGCGTCACTCTTTTCAGCGACACAAAAAACTCGATAAAGAAGCGTTACGTGCTCCTGGAACTTCGCGATAACCTGATAGCTGTTTTCCTCAATCTGAGCACGCTCATCTGCGTCAATTACCCCATCAGCCGTGGCTTTACGTACAAAATTAGAATGACGACCGATCCATTCAATGGACTCCATCAGGCGCTGGTTTATATCGGCGTTATCCAGATCATCAACGTCTGCCAGCGGTACAAATACGCCCTGAGAATGACGCGCAACGGCATCAGCAATATGAGTTGAACCACCAGCACGTTGTAAAACTATTGCCCAGCCCAGCGGGAAGATTTGGTCGCCGTCAACACGAAGGCGGTTGAACAATGCGTTCTCTGTCACGCCCAACCATTCCGCCGCCTCGGCATAACCACCAGGAAGATCGGTGATCGTTTTTTTTATCGCCGCCACCAGCCAGGCTGGCTGACGTTCGACTTTCCAAATAGGTTCGTTACCCACAGCTCCCCCCTTATTCCTGTGGTTTGAGTTTTACTGAAGCATCGCTACGCTTTTCGTAAAGGTCGGGATGAAAAACCAATTTCCCCCCGGTTCGATATGCTGCTTCAGCTGCACGCCCTTTTGGGATAAGGCGACCAGTTCTATTACGCCACTGGTAAACAGCCTCGCTTGTGATTCCAAAAAATTCGGCAACCTTCTCAGTACTGCCGAAGTAGTTTTCAATATCATCGGTTGTCATAACGCCTCCTTAGCTAAGTTTGATTAGATATTAATAACCAATCTAACTTTGGTCAATAAAAACTAAGATTGCTTAGCCTTTTAATTTATTTATGGTGTTCAAATGGAAACTGTCGGTCAGCGCATCAAAGCTCTCAGGCGCATAACCAAAACCTCGCAGAAAGAACTGGGTAAGTTCTGCGGTGTTAGTGATGTGGCGGTTGGGTATTGGGAAAAAGACGTTAATGTGCCAGGAGGCGAGTCACTTGCGAAACTTGCAAAGTATTTCAACACATCAATTGATTACATACTTTATGGCACTGAATTTGAAGGCAATCTGATAACCAAGATGCGAAGGATTCCGGTGATATCCTGGGTTCAGGCTGGACAGTTTACAGAATGTAAAGCAGCAGAAGTTTTCAGCGAAGTAGATAAGTGGATAGAGACATCACTCCGCATAGGGGATAGCTCCTTTGCATTGGAGGTTAAAGGTGATTCGATGACAAACCCTAATGGCCTCCCGACAATCCCTGAAGGGGCAACAGTCATAGTAGATCCAGATGCAGAGCCACTTCATGGAAAGATAGTCGTAGCCAGGCTTGATGGGACAAACGAGGCTACTGTAAAAAAACTTGTCATCGATGGGCCTCAAAAGTTCTTAGTTCCCTTAAATCCACGCTATCCAAACATTTCAATTAACGGTAATTGCCTGATCATCGGCGTTGTCAAAGGCGTTCAGTACGAGCTTTAACCCACCTCTAACCTTCCTCTTTACATCAAGCTAAGAATAGTTTGGTGTTTTTTCTTGATCTAAAAGCTAAGTTAAGTTAGATTTCATTCATCAACAGCGAACAGGCAGGACGCCCACGAAGTAGCCGCCGGTGGCATATGAATAACCGGATGATTCGCTGACAGGTGTCTTCGGGAGGGGTAACAGAGGCGCGGTCTGATTAACCGCAACTCGTAGTCAAATTCCTATAGCTGGTGGCGATACCCAAGCCAGGAATACCAAAACCAGCAGGAGTGTTAAGGGCAAGGGCTAATCACCCCCCTTAGCACCCCGCCCGAAGATACCTACCACCGCGCCTGATGTGGTTAAAAGCAGGCCAAAGCAATAACAAGTAACTCCCTGTTCTGGCGGCCCGGTGTTTTCCCATTTGTCCGGTAACCGCCAGCCTTTTTCAGGGCACAACAGAAAAGGGCATCACCGAGCGACGGGCTCATAACCCAATCCACCCGGGCAAGAGGATGGCGATTGCAGTCGCCGACAATGCAGGTGCCCTTCTCTGTTGTGTATGGAGAAAGTTCGGCGGTTGCAGCCGCCTTAACGAGGGTAAAACCATGAGTAATGACCGCATGACCGTAGTGCCAGATTTTCTTGGCGAACTGGATGCCGGCGTGTTCATGAACAAAATCGCGGCAGCACTTAATACCACCGCGCTTGGCGTTCTGAACAACGGCAACAAAGGCAAAGTAGTCCTCACATTTGATTTTGAGCGCATGGGTAATTCCGTTGAAGAGAAGCGCGTGAAGATCAAGCACAAGCTGAACTACAGCACCCCAACACCGCGTGGTAAAGCCTCCGAAGAGGACACAACCGAAACCCCGATGTGGGTCAACAAAGGCGGGAAGCTCACCATCCTGCAGGAAGATCAGGGTCAGCTGTTCGGGATCACTGGCGCGGTGGATGGAAAGCTTAAAGCGGCTCAGTGATCCGCAACAACAAACTCACTGATACCACTTCGATCATCAGTTAATAAGGAATTTCTATGTCTCAGTTAGACAGCGGTACATTTCAGCAGGTAAAAGACCTGGTCCTTTCTGGCTACCACCTGAATGATATTCATGGCCTGGCTTGCCCGACCGCATTACTGCCAGAGGGTACTGGCATTGAAAGCCTCGAGCGCTTTTCTCTGGAGCGTTTCCGCTTTCGTGGTGCAATGACCACAACCAGTATTGACGACTTCGCACGTTATTCTAAAGGCTATGCCAGCGACAGTGAGCCAGCTCGTTGCTTCATTGACGCTGACAACATGACCGCCCGTTCAGTGTTCAACATCGGAACCCTGGATAATCCCGGTCACGCCGATAACGTTGCTTCAATCACCCTGAAGAAAACCGCCCCGTTCCGCGCGTTACTGCAGATCGATGGTCAACGTCTGAAGCAAAAGCAAATTGCTGAATGGCTGGAAGACTGGAGCGATTACCTGCTGGCGTTTGATGCTGATGGCAATACGATGCAGATTTCCCAGGCGGCTCAAGCTGTGCGTCGTATCACTATTCAGCAAGCAACACAGCAGGACCATGAAACTGGTGATTTCGCTGGTAAAAAATCGCTGATGCAAAGCGTTGAAGCAAGCAGCAAAGACGTAATGCCTGTGGCGTTCGAGTTCAAATGTGTGCCGTATGAAGGTCTGGGCGAACGCCGCTTTAACTTGCGTAACAGCCTGCTGACCAGCGATGAACCCTGCTTTGTTCTGCGCATCGTCCAACTTGAAGCCCAGGAAGAAGAGATCGCCAACGAATTCCGCGATTTGCTGATCAGCAAGTTCGAAGGTGAATCAGTGGAAACTTTCATCGGTAACTTTAAAGCCTAATTGCTCTGCATTAAATCCCCGGCGCCGCGGGGATTTATTGAAGCGTAATTCCATTAATTATCGCCACCCGGCGAGGGATTCGTGCAACCAAAATCTGCGCGGTGCAGCGCGCCAATATGGAGAAAACTATGAGCTACATTCAGACATTATCCGGTAAAAAATTTAACTACCTGACCGCCACAGTCGACGATATCGATGTTGAGGATATCGCGACTGCTCTTTCCAACATCTGTCGATTCGCTGGGCATCTGCCAGAGTTCTACAGCGTGGCCCAGCACTCTGTGCTTGTAAGCCAGATTGTGCCGCCAGAGTTCGCCTTTGAAGCGCTGATGCACGACGCTGCGGAGGCATATTGCCAGGATATTCCAGCCCCGCTCAAAGCCTTGCTGCCTGACTACCAGCGCATGGAAACTTATATTGATGGTCTTATCCGCTTTAAATTCGGTATATCTCTTGAACAAGCTGCTGTCGTGAAATATGCCGATCTAACCATTTTAGCTACCGAGCGCCGTGATCTGGAAATCGATGACGGTTCGAAGTGGGAAATTCTCGAAGGTATTCCCTGCTCTGATCTCGTTCAGGTTATCCCTCTCCGTCCTGGTCAAGCCTATGGCCTGTTCATGAACCGCTTTAACGAACTGGTGGAGCTGCGCCAATGCGCCGCATGAAGGTAAAAGAACTCGTTGCGGAGGCTTTTGCCTCCGTTGCTGAACTGCCACCAAAGCATGCACCGCTTATGCGCGAAGTCGCCACCAGACTGGACGCTACGTTCGCAGCATTAAAAGAGTCTCTGGTGCAACTGGAACAGGAACGTAAAGGTAAAACGCCATGACCGTATTTGAATATCTCCAGGCTCACCCCAACGCCACCAGCGCTGAAATAGCTAAGGGTTTAAACAAAAAGACAGCTTCGATCGCTGGTGCATTATCGCAACTCTATGGCACCGGCCGGATCGTGAAGTCTGGTGTTCGCAAGGGCATTCCAACATACCGTGTTAACGATATGCCGTTTGGGTGCAGTAACAGCTTAACCATGATGTTTAACCAGCTATTAAACACAGCCAGAAAGGGAACTGCACAATGAGTAAATCTCTGAACGCACGTTGCATCCGTCGCTGGACCGTCGAATTTAAAGGCCGCTGTGACTCGAAACATAGCCCGTATTGGCGCAAGCGCGACCTGCGCGGTTACATCCGTGAAGCGGCACTAACTACAGCTTATTGCATGGTTGAGCGTATGGCTGAGGACAATGCCAGGGTTGCTTTTTTCGGGTACCTGTACGGTTGGTCGCCTGAATTCTCAGCCTGGTACGATGAACGCCGTGAGTCATATCTGAAAGAAGCCCGGCGCACACTCAATAAGAACGCCACCAATGACGAAATCGACGAAGAGATTCAGAACGAGCTGGAGGCATGGAATGACTAAAAGCACAAACCACCCGGCTCACGGTCCTGTATCAGTCGAGCGCCTGCATCAAATACGTGAACACCTGCAGCATGATACCCAGTACTCAAACGGCGGGAACAGAGCTTATATTCTCGCTGATATGTTGAAGGTGATTGATGAGGTGCTGGCATCGAGGAACGCAGAGCCAGTATTGCCAGATGAAAAGCCGATGCCAGAAGCGTCGAAAATGCATGCAATAGACGCTGTAGCTGCAATCGCAGAGGTCAGAGGATGGAACGCCTGCCGCGCCGTCATGCTTAAGGCTGGCAACTCTCCGGTAACTCAGGATGGTTACGTGCTGGTCCCGAAGAAACTAACCGCTGAGAACGGCGCAAAGAGTGTGCTGTCCGGTGAGTTTTCAGAAACGAAATTTATAAACTGCCCAGAGTGTTTTGGTGATGATGATTGCGAAACCTGCGACGGCAGCGGAAGAATTGAAATCACCGTTCCTGTCACATGGACGACCATCAAAGCTATTTGGGCTAAAGGTGTCGAGCATTTCGCAGCAGCACCGCAGCAGGAGAATGTATAACGTGAACAATTTAATGATCGACCTTGAGTCCATGGGCAAAAAACCGAATGCCCCTATTGTCTCCATTGGTGCCGTATTCTTCGATCCGCAAAGCGGTGAATTGGGTCAGGAGTTTTACACCGCCGTTAACCTTGAAAGCGCTATGGAGCAGGGAGCGGTGCCGGATGGAGACACTATTCTGTGGTGGTTAAGACAAAGCTCAGAAGCGCGATCAGCAATCTGTGTTGATGATGCGATGCCGATATCGTCTGCCCTATCTGAACTGAGCCATTTCATTAATCGGCATTCTGATAACCCAAAATATTTAAAAGTTTGGGGCAATGGAGCTACTTTCGACAACGTTATATTGCGCGGCGCATATGAGCGCGCAGGCCAGGTTTGTCCGTGGCAATTTTGGAACGATCACGACGTCAGAACCATCGTCACATTAGGCAGAGTTGTGGGTTTCGATCCAAAGCGAGATATGCCATTCGATGGGGTAGCACATAACGCACTGGCTGATGCCCGCCACCAGGCGAAATATGTTTCAGCGATTTGGCAGAAACTAATCCCAACCACCAGCAACAGCTAAAATTTTCCCCGGGTGCAGCCGGGGTAATGGAGAAATATATGCTGAGCCTCGATTGTGTTCCCATCTCAACTTATTGCAAAGAGACTGGCGAAACCCCGGATGCCATCAACAAACGAGTGCAACGTGGAGTATGGCGTGAAGGGGTTCAGGTGCTAAAGGTCGACGGCGTTAAGGAAAGATGGATTGATCTTAGTGAGGTTGCAAAATGGGCACGACAGAATCGCCTAAGCTCCCGCGCGGCGTAACCATCAGGAAACACCGCAACGGCGAAACCATCAATATTACTTTCACTTATAAAGGGGTTAAATGCCGTGAACCCCTTTCTAATCTGGACGTAACCCCTAAAAACATCAAATACGCCGAGCGCACACTCGGCGAAATCCACAACAAGATCGAAAGGGGAACATTTGTTTATGCGGAATACTTTCCCCGTTCTACGCGGTTAAAAATTTTCGGCAACGCTGCCGCAGGCAAAACGGTGAAGATGTACCTGGACGAGTATCTGGTGATATGCGAAACGAGGAAACTATCCCCTTCAACAATTGGCGGATATAAGAAGTGCCGAAGCGCGCTGTCATCACTTCATATTTTTCCCGCAAGTGAGTTGACGCCGGCCGCATTGAAGACATGGATCCAGAGCCAGAAAACAACATTGAAGACTATTCGAAACCAACTTTCCTTCCTACGCTCAGCTTTGGATGAAGCGGTGACGGATGGTGTGCTTCAGATTAACCCTGTCTCACTGGTAACAGCCTCAAGGTATCAAAGTGATAAATCAGAGGCAGAAAGTAGTTATGTGGTAGATCCGCTATCACCAACAGAAGTTGACGCTTTGCTCTCTGCTGCTGGCAATAAGCAGTGGGAGAATCTTTTCCGGTTCGCGATACAAACTGGGATGCGTAGTTCCGAATTGTGTGCTCTTCGTTGGCGAGATATCGACTTTGTAGGGAAGACTGCACACGTTCAAAATGCCAGTGTAGTTGGCGTCATCAAAGGAACAAAAACAAAAGCCGGTACGAGGAAAGTAGAACTGACTGAAGAGGCATTGGCAGCTCTAGCCAACCAGAAACTATTCACTTTCATGAAAGATGAAACTATCTTCGAAGATCCAAAAAGTAATAAACCGTGGGCTAGTGCTGATGCGATAAGAAAAAAAGCCTGGGTACCAACTCTACGAAAAGCAGGCATCCGCTACCGTAACCCATATCAGACAAGGCATACCTTTGCCACACGCCATATCAGCCGTGGTGCCAACTTGTTCTGGCTAGCAGCCCAAATGGGGCATAAGGGTCCTGAAATGCTATTCCGACACTATGGACGGTATTTGAAGGAATACGACAACAATACTTCACTGAAAACATTGAAAAAAAATATGTAATCCCAAATAATTCCCTACTTCATTATGAAGTAGGGACTCTAAGCATGGCAGATTCAAGTTGGGTTGATGTTGGAAGCTTCTTAGCAAGTGCTTGCTCTGCTGTAGCGGCTTACCTAGCTATCAGGCAAACAATAAACCAGAGAAAAATTTCAATAAAGCCTCAGTTAATAATAAATGATGTTGAAATAAGAGAAAACAAACTAAGTAAAAACAATTACACTTCCAGACCATTAGAGAATGTTGGAACATCTCTCCTTGGACCTACTATAATTAATGCTGGATTAGGATCCGCACTCAATGTAAGAGTTGAATGGGATTATCCTTTGGAAGAAAAATTATCTTGGCTAAAAAACAACATCAATAGAATATCAAAAAATTTTAATATTTTTTATACTGTGACAAAAGGCAGCAATTCAGAAAGCTATGATATAACAGGAGGGAATACAACGGTAATTTTTAAGACAATACTCCATGATAGCTTTAATTATATTCTACCTCTAAGCATCGAAAAAAAGACTGAGAGAATAAAAATACCCGTACTAATTATGAACACAATACTTAATGAAGTTAATTTCATTATGTTAACAGACGGTAGAATTAATAAAAAAATATCAGGTCCATCTTTAAAAATTTCGTATCACGATGTTGAAGGTAATGAGTATTCAATAAAATATGAAAGTAGCTTTATCGTAAGTGAGGTTATACCAAATTTATACAGTAATAACTACATAGGCACCTTATGCTTCGAGGTCATAAATCAAAGCAGGACACCTCATGTACTACAAAGGATACGCAAAAGCTACGCGGATTTTATTAGCGAGCATGATTTCAATAAAAACAAATAGTTGTAACATTTCGGACGCTGGTTCAACTCCCGCCAGCTCCACCAAACATTCATTCATGATGCATCATGAACCTTAAAAAAGCCTGTAACTTCAACGAGTTACAGGCTTTTTTGTTGCATGTGTGGTCATGATCTCTGTATGAATCTTGAGCATTATGTATCTTGTTTTGCACCGCGTTGCCTGAACGCTAAAAAAACAAGGTGCAAAAACATGCCTAAGGTATTGAAATCCCTAACCAATACCGAGATCGCTGCCGCCAAGCCGCAGAAGACCGAGTATATGCTGCGCGATGGCGACGGACTGGCGTTGTTGATTAAGCCATCCGGCAGAAAGATCTGGTACTTCGAATACACTCCCCCAGCGCTGAAAAAACGGACCAAAATCAGCATTGGCCCCTACCCGGTAGTCACCCTCGCCATGGCGCGAGATTTCAGGTTGCAATACCGGCGTTTACTTGTGCAGGGCATCGACCCGCAGGCCCATCTGGAGCAGGTTGCAGAGGAGCAACGACTCCAGAATGAATGCACGCTGGAAAAAGTGGCAGAACAGTGGCTCAAAGAGAAAAAACGGACCAGCGATCTTAGCGAAGATCACGCCAAAGATGTCTGGCGCTCGCTGGAGATGCACGTCTTCCCTTCTCTGGGTAATACACCCGTTACCGAGATCCGTCCCAAAATGCTCAAGGAACACCTCACCCCGCTGGAAGAACAGGGCATCCTCGAAACGCTGCGGCGGGTTATCTCGCGGCTCAATGAAATCTTCCGCTTCGCCATCTCCGAAGAGTTTATCGAGTTTAACCCAGCAGACAACCTGGTCGCCCGCTTCAAGAAACCGAAAAAGCAGAACATGCCCGCCCTTCACCCCAGCGAACTGGGCAGGCTAATGCTGGCCTTACAGAACGCTTCTATCCGCAAGGAAACCCGCTGCCTTATCGAATGGGAGCTACTGACCTGGGTTCGCCCCGGCGAAGCCGTTAGCGCTCGCTGGTGTGACATCGATATGAAAAATGCAGAATGGCGTATCCCTGACACCTTTATGAAGATGAACCGTTCGCATACGGTACCGCTCAGCAAACAGGCACTGCGCGTTCTTCAGATCATGGAGCCCGTCAGCCGCCATCGTCCGTGGGTTTTCCCCAGCATTCGCAAACCACTGGAGCATATGCATCAGCAGACCGCGAATGCCGCGCTTATTCGCATGGGGTTTGGCGGTGAACTGGTCGCCCACGGCATGCGCAGCATCGCCAGGACCGCAGGCGCAGGTCATTTCCCCCGTGAAGTCCTGGAGTCTGCTCTGGCGCACCAAAAAGAAGACGAGATCGAAGCGGCCTATAACCGCAGCGACTATCTGGAACAAAGGCGGCCGCTCATGCAATGGTGGGGAAACTACGTTGATGCTACCAGACGGCAGGCGCTGCTCGGTGTAGAAGAGCCTCTGCGGATCGTGGAAGGAGAATAATATGACCAGTCCCATTCGTCAGAATCTGTTTGAACGGGAATGTGATATGCCGCTGCTGGAAGCGCGGCATCTCGCCCTTCTGCTTCTCGGCCTCGATGCTTCACAACCGGCAAATGCCCTGCCGGAAGAACATCAGGAGAATTACCGTATCCTGCACGACGCCATCAGCCGCACCATTAAAGCAACGGGAATGGTCAGCGCCCCGGCGAACAAACGCATGTTCTATGCCGATGAGATGTTTGCCCTGGCCTGGCGGCTTATTGATGACGAACTGACGCCGCCAGAAATTAAGGCCCGCAGCCTGAAGGCGGTGATGAAACTGTCACGCAACAGCCGTGGCCGCAAGTGGCTGAAGACGCTCGGCGATGACGCGCTACCGGATCTCACTGCTTCAGCACAACCTTCCCAGCGTGGGATGCATAAACGCGACAAGGCTCGAGAAAATACTGCCCGACTCTGCTGGCTGTTGGTTCAGCTTCTGGTTGAGGAGACTGACGGGCGTTATGGGACGTCTGATAAACCGGCTTCGGATCGGATACTTCGTAAGCTGAAAACGCTGGCTCAGGAGCGGGGATTGTCGTTTGATGGGCTTGGGCGGGGGACATTTTATGAGGTGATGAAGATGGGGCGAGAAAAGTGAGTGTAGGTAATTGCTATCTGTGCGAACCGATTAAAATCTGAAAGCTCAGACGTATAGTCTGCTTCGTGCCAGGAGCAGACATAACGTTCGTATGAAAAAAGGGAGGGAGTGCCAATGGCAATCCCCTTCGTATCAAGAAGAATAAATCAGCTTTGACACAATCGAAATCGGTTTCGAAACGGGTCGTAGACTCCCAGAATATCTCCCCAGCCCTGCTTCACAATTTCCGGGCGACCATAGCCATATTTTTTTTCGTGCAGCGGGTTTCTGAACAACTCAATATTCTGCACAGGTATGAATATCGTTGCTCCCGAACTAGCGTCACTATGGTATTCAGAGAGGTGCAATTACAAACACTCGCGTTCAATGCACAGATACAAAGGTAAGCCGGGCTTGAACCGATGGATTCAACCAGTTGATGCATCACGATGCCAAGCTACGACTGGTATTTTTAAAACATTTTGTAGCCGCTATCACTATAGCAGCAACATGGCTTAGAGCGAAATTTTCATGGTAGACAGCATTTTCTGATAAATACCTTAAATTGTAGTATTTCACCCACGCATCAATAAACTTCCCTTCTTCTCTATAGTCAAAGCCCATAATATAAAAATCTCCGGTATCTTCATGAAAGATAATGTTTTGAGTGATGTGAGGTATGGTTAATAATTTTAGGTGTACCGTTCCTTTATCAGAGATAAATGAATAACCAATAATCATCTTAACTATTCTTGATGGGACATAATGCTCAAGCAATGAAATAATAAGATTGTTATTGGCAAGTTTCATCCCAGCTAATGCACTACTCCCTGCAGCATTAAACCCATCACCAAGCATTTGATAGTACGTTCCATCACTAACCTGAACTATTGTGTTAAATTTACTCTCTCTATATTTTTTCCTATCTATACTATTTGGTTCTGGGTATACAGAAGTGACCGAATTGATTCGATTTTTATCTAAAACATGAGACCACTCAGCATGTATTATTTCAACGAAATCAGTGTCAACCCATAAATCATCCCCATGGTCAAAAATACCTAAACAATAAATATCATCATCTCTGACCAATGCGACAAGTAGAGCGCCAGTTCTTTCAATGAAATCATTTTTTGAATTATTATTTTGTTTCTTTTTTGATTCTAATTTTTCACCTAAATGAAAATGATGAAGGCCAAAGTCTAATAACATGCCATCATTTTTATTTGTACTATATATTAATTTACTAAGATGTGAGTTTATATTCTCTCCACTTTCTATTTTTTGGATTAGCTTACGAAAACCCCTCTCATTCTCTTTTGTGAAACTTAATTTCGTTGATATATGAACATGTCTTTTTTTTGGTTTTATTAGTCTTCCGAGTACATTTATGAGGTTGAAATAAGAGCATTCACCTTTTTTAATCTCGATTCCGAAATTATTCTTTAGAATTTTTTTGCTGATCTCATTTCTATCATTCAAGGGGGAAAACCTGACGTTAAAAATAGCAAAGGGAAAGTTATCACTCATAAGTAATCCTGCAATAATTTAAAGAAAAAAGGCTAAGCATGATATCACCCTCATAGTTATGACGTAACCTTAACCGAAAATTAGATAGTCATTTCTAATGAGCCAGGGACTAGACATTCCTATCGAGCCTTAACAGGAGATAAATGAGAGTTGACAAATTAACTTGACACCCTCAATCGATATAACCTAAGGACTAAATATTTATATGTTTGGGTAGAACACAAAGCAGTAACTGGACTGACCTCACGCCCGTAAACAAATTATTGTAGTGGTTTACTGAATTTGGCCACCTGAACAGAGGTGATATCCTCATCTCAGAACAATATAGGTGTCCCAATGAAACTATAACCCCAGAACAGATTGAAATACGTGAGCTAAAGAAAAAGCTACAACGCATCGAAATGGAAAACGACATATTAAAAAAGGCTACCGCGCTCTTGATGTCAGACTCCCTGAACAGTTCTCGTTAATCGAGAAACTCAGAGCGCAGTATCCTGTGGTCACACTCTGCCACGTGTTCGGGGTTCATCGCAGCAGCTACAAATACTGGGTGAAAAGCCCCGAAAAGCCAGACGGCAAGCGGGCTGTATTACGTAGTCAGGTTCTGGAGCTGCATAACATTAGCCATGGCTCTGCTGGCGCGAGAAGTATCGCCATTATGGCAACCCTGAGAGGCTTCAGAATGGGACGCTGGCTTGCCGGCAGGCTCATGAAAGAACTGGGACTGGTGAGTTGTCAGCAACCCACCCACCGGTATAAACGGGGTGGTCATGAACACATCGCTATCCCAAATCACCTTGAGCGACAGTTCGCAGTGACAGAGCCTAATCAGGTATGGTGCGGCGATGTGACGTATATCTGGACAGGCAGGCGCTGGGCTTACCTCGCCGTCGTTCTCGATTTGTTCGCCAGGAAACCGGTAGGCTGGGCAATGTCATTCTCACCGGACAGCAAGCTAACCATCAAAGCGCTGGAAATGGCGTGGGAAACCCGAGGTAAACCAGCGGGAGTGATGTTCCACAGTGACCAGGGTAGCCACTACACAAGCAGGCAGTTCCGGCAGTTACTGTGGCGTTACCGGATCAGGCAAAGTATGAGCCGACGCGGAAACTGCTGGGATAACAGCCCGATGGAACGCTTCTTCAGAAGTCTGAAAAACGAGTGGGTGCCAGTGACAGGCTATATAAACTTTAGCGAAGCAGCTCATGCGATCACAAACTATATCGTCGGGTATTACAGCTCGCTAAGGCCGCATGACTATAACGGTGGATTACCTCCAAACGAATCGGAAAACCGATACTGGAAAAACTCTAAAGCCGTGGCCAGTTTTAGTTGACCACTACAG
>PPYF01304615.1_pt1 | contig 20740 bp, 25 predicted proteins | sample 1559871 | NCBI WGS metagenome assembly PPYF01 (sample SAMN08240021, study PRJNA423297) | Human gut metagenome, whole genome shotgun sequencing project.
TGTAAATAGTTGCTGCTCAAAATCAGCAGCGGTATGATGGTATCAGACCAACACAAAAAAATCCCTCCAAACTCAAAACGGGTTTAGAGGGAGTGGTAGGGCATAAGAATACAGTCCGTCAAAACTCCGTTTTTTTATATGGCGGACTAATATGTACTATCCTAAAAGAAAAAGCCGACAAACTGCGATTGCTCACAAGTTCATCGGCTCTGCGTCTTTGCGTCTGGCTCTTTGATGACTGATATTTTCAGTTGTTTAACATTGATTAGGCTTTCTTGTTTGCATTTTGGGCAGTAGAGAGGATAGTTTTTCAGTTCTGTATCCTCTCTAATCCTATTACGGGTTTTGCTTCCGCAAATAGGGCAAATTATCCATTCTGAAATGATAGTCGGCATATAATATCATCACCGCCCATCTTTATTTTCGTATTCATCAGCTTGTTTTGTTTTTCTCAGTATCCACAGTGCGTAGCAGACGGAAACAACACACAAGACTGTACTGCTGAATATATGAAACATTAGTGAGGAATTTTCAACAGCAAAGGCACTTGATGAATTCACAAAGCTATGTGCAATAATGCACGGCCAAAGACTCTTTCCTTTGAGGAAAATAATTGTAAAAAGGAAGCCAATTGCGGTTGCATAAGCAATTTGTAAAAGTGTAGGTATTAAATCACTGCCGTTCAGCAGGTTTACAATATGCCCCATTCCAAAGGTAACACTTGAAATAACAATTGCCAACTTCAAATTGTCCTTGCACAATGCTTTGAACAAAAAACCACGAAAGATGATTTCTTCAATAAATCCAACGCAGAGCATACTTAAAACATATAGTGCAGTTTCCAAAACGGAAAGCTTTATCGTAACGCCTTTCCATAGGTTAATACTCATAATTAGAAGTAGCGGAATAAAATATAAGTAATTTCTAAGGCTTCCATTAAAAGAACACAGACCGTATTTTTCTTTTAAGTCGTGTTTACTCACAAAACCCGAAAGAAGCAATGTAAAAACGATAGCAACGGGTGCCGCAATTATTTTTTCAATACCAAGCGAAGCAGAAAAGCTGTCAGCTACACTGAACAAAACAACATAGGCAATAATCCAAACTAACGAGAAATTCAATTCATTTTTCTTATATAAATGGTACATTATAGTCCTCCCTTTAAAGTATAAACTGTTCCGTCAAACACCAAATCTAAATCAGATACAATCGTTTGTTCATCATAACTCATTTCGTTGTTCGCAAACATACTTGCATATCCATGTGCAATCAAGAATAATGAGCGAAAAATAGTTTTTGCTTGTTCTGTACTGACCTCTACCTCTTTACTGAGTATAGCAATAATAGGCTGTAATTCTTCAGAGTTTATCAACTCAGAAATGTTCTTGCCTACAAACTCATTAGTTTGAAAAAGGAATCGAAATAGATTTTTTTCTGTTTTCGCAAAGTGTATATAATTCAAGCCAATGTCCTTCATTGGATTTTCACTGTGAATATCGGTTATATATTCGGAATGATACTCATCTGCCTTAATATATACAGCCTTCTTCAATTCTTCTATTGTTTTGAAATGATACATAACAGGTTGAGTAGAACAACTCAATTGTTTTGATACAGTTCGTGCATTGATATTTTCTGCACCCTCATTTCGTGCTATCTCAAAAGCAGCGTCTATAATCATATCTTTTGTTATTTTCGCCTTTGGTGGCATTGTTTTCACCTCTTTGTTGTTTTATAATCTTTGTTATATAACGCTTATTATAATTATAATCAAAACCACCTTAAAAGTCAATAGGCGGCAGAGATTTCTCCCTGCCGCCTTGTCTTATGCGTAAATGATTTCCGTATTTACAATCTCCCTTGCACCTGTAATGCCTTGTGCCTGTTTCATCTGCTCTGTGAGCGTTTTGAAAAATTTATGGGGTATTAGGGGCTTTTACCCCTAACAAGCGAATTTGGTTATCCAAATTCAGTGCTTGGTAAGACATAACAAAATCATTTGTAAAAATAGAAAAGCTAAGTAATTTTCATGTGATGAAACTTACTTAGCTAATTATTTATCAGCATATTTATTTTAATTTTAAGCAATGTGGCTGAATCCTATTTAAAAATTTAATTTCTTTTTCTTCTTCAATGCTTAGTGATGTTATATCGATGAACATACCGCTTTCCTTTTCTAATTCATTTGAAAATAGAATTAAATCATTTCCAAATTCGTTTGAGTATTCTGCGTAGATGATTAATATGTCAATGTCATTGTTAATCATGTTTGGCTCTAATGCTGAGCCGAATAAGAATACTTGCTTAAAAGAATCAAACGGCAGTATATGCTTTCTTACCCGTTCAATAATATCATAATTCAATCTATATGATTTCATTAATGTATCCATAAAAAGCTCCCATAGTCAATAACCGAACATTCATGTGCTTTGCCTCCGTATATGCTTGACTAGATATGCAGCTCTCTCCGTTCCAGTTATGTAGGTTAACTACAATACTGTTTTTCTCTGGAGCAAGATGTATCAATTCCGATTGGCTCAAGCAATATTCGTAAACAAAAATCAGTTTTGTACCTTGTATGGTGATTTCTCTTAGATTGCTGTCAGATAAAAAATTAAACCTAACATTTCTTGAACGAATATACTTTAAAGCATAATTCAAACTTTCCAAACGGACCTTCGCCCCCATAAAGCAGCCATAATCATAATACAACTGTCTAACTCTGGGAGTATCATCCAAAAAGACTTGGACCGACTTCCCTCCCTCATTCATCTGGATGTATGGATGTTCAATACCGATACCTATGGTTTCATACTTGTCTTGTTCCTTTAGCTTTTTAATTAAGAGTTCCAATGATTCGGTAGAGGGAAGAATGAAATCTTCGACAGGAGCAATTCCAAACATTGAATTTATTTCTGTTGGAAAAAGAACTTCTCGTGTTTTTTCTTCTTCTGTGCGAGTGACTTCAAATTCGTCAACATGTAATAAAAAAGATTGAATATATGCCAGATTAGAATAAGATTTCTTTTGATGTCGTTGAATTAGACTATCATTTGCTAAAAACAGCATCTTCAGTTTTCTGTTATTGACCAGTATTTTGTATTCAAATTTATCCCACAGAGTCTTGTTATTATTTAAATAATATCTTTCGTAAATAGTTTGGTTTTCCTGAAGTATAGGGACAACCTCTTTTTTTAAATCTTCAAATGTTTCGTACTTTTTGCTAAAAAACCTTTCGAGTTCTTTTTTTCTGGTCTCCTTCCATCCCAAAACTTCTTCTGGTGTAAACGCATGGTTTTTATCAAACTCTGTATGACAATTTGGACAAAGTAAAACTAAATTTTCAAATGAGTTATCGGCTGTTTCACAATAAGAATCAATATGAGCCTTTTCAATTATGTCTCCATTTTTGCAAAATAACTCTCGCTGACAACTTGGATTCATACACCGCCCCATTGATTCTGCATATAATTTTCTTTTAACACCTTCGTCTATGTATCTGCTAGCCATTATCCATTCTCCTTGCGTATTGCTTTAAAAACAAAAATTAATGAGAGCTGACAACACTTGAAAAAGCTCCCCCATATTATAACACGGAATCGTGACTTTTTCTACCTCTTGCCTATGTAAAACGGCATCAGCTTCACGCCAATGCCGTCTTTTCTGCGGATAAAGTTCCTGCTTTTTTCAGATACCATATGCTGTCATAGTAGCCACGAGAATAGATGGACTGTATTTTCACAGCTATTAAGATTGCTTCTAAAAGCAATTATCCTTATAAATAGCATAATACTATTTCAGTTGTGTAATAACTCTTTTATAACAATTTCTTCCGCTTGTTGCCTAATACAATTCATTTTTCTAACCCATTCCATAGGGCTCTCAACCTTTAGCTGTTCAGTAATACCTTGTGTCGTTTTTAACTGTTTTACAATCCGACAAAAACGCTCTCGTGCTTGTTTGTCAATCTCAGACAGATATTCATCAAGCTTTCCGCTTGTAAGTAAATTGATATAAGTCAACTTACGATACTTTTGTAAGTATTTCAAGTGTCGCTGTCCATAAATGCCAATATCGTTTTCTTTACTCTTAGGAAGTGCAAGATTTGGAATAAGATAATCGCTTTGTTTGCTATAAATACCTCCTAACTGTTCAAACAATGATGTCATTGTAGTTTCCTCCATAACATATTTATTCTCCTACAAATTCATCATATCCAACCGTCATTACAAATGCTTATAAATACCGCAAGGGACACTTCCTTATGTGAAGTGTCTCTTAAGCGTCCTTTTATATTATTAAATTGCTTTTTCGAAAGTCAGTGTAATTGCTGTTCCTTTATTGAGAACACTGTCTATATCTATTTTCGCATTATGAAGTATAGCGCCGTGTTTTACAATTGAAAGACCCAGTCCGGTACCTCCTGTTTCCTTTGAATGACTTTTATCAACGCAGTAAAATCTTTCAAATACGCGTTCCGTATCTTCTGCTGGAATCCCTATTCCGGTGTCTTTTACTGTCAGCTTAGGATTTCCGCCGCTATTATCAATGTTAATATCTACTTTTCCGTTATCCTTATTATATTTAACTGCATTATCGCATAAATTGAAAATCATTTCATATAAGAGGTGAGGAACAGCATTGATTTCAACAGATTCGCCGCTTATATTGAACGTGACGTTTTTAGCCTTTGTCTTCTGAGCTAAAGCGGCTACTATATCCTGAGTGACGGTAAGCAGATTCACCGGTTCTTTTTTTAATTCATTGTTATTTTCATCAAGCTTGGAAAGATTAATAATATCGTCAATCAAATTAATTAATCTTTTACCTTCATTATATATTTTCTCCGCAAACATCTGATAATCCTTAGGATCAGCCCATCCGGATTTCATTATTTCGGCATATCCCGAAATTGTCGTAAGCGGGGTTTTTAACTCGTGAGATACGTTTGCTGAAAATTCTCGTCTCATAGCCTCCCTTGAATTCTTTTCCGTCGTGTCTATCAAGAGTATAACCGCTCCTGTTACCAAGTTATTATCAAAAACCGGACTGGATATCATCAAATAATTTTTATTGTCAATAGGCATGTTTATTTCATTGGCGTTTCCGTTAAGAGTAGACTCTACCGCGTCTATAAATGCCTTCGAATGATTGAATTCCAGAATACTTTTGCCGGTATAATCAACATTCTCGTTACCAAGAATTTTTAAGGCGCTTTTATTGTAGGAAAGAATATTACGCCTGTTTATAATAATAAGTCCCTCGCTCATATTCTGAGTTACAGTTTTAAATTCGTTTTGCTTTGCTTGAAGCTTATCTATAAATTCATGTATATCGCGGTTTTGCTTTTCAATACGAGACAGAAGCGGTGAAAGCTCGTCGTAGGCTATATTTGACTGAGGGGAATCAAGGTTTATTTCATTAATAGGCTTTACAATCTTTTTTGTCTGAAAGCGCGATACAAAAATAACTATAATCAAAATAATACATGTTATTAATATAAGATACGGCAGACTGCTGAAAATGTCGCTGAAAATACTGCTGGTGGTGTCAGATATTCTTAATACTGTGCCGTCGTTCATTAAAATTGCATAATAATATGTTTTTTTGCCAAGCGTTTCAGAAAGCCTTGAGCTTTCACCTATGCCGCTTTTAATGGCTTCTTTAAATTCTGAACGGTCGGAATGGTTCTCCATTTTTTTGCCGCTGTTGTCAAAAATAACGTTACCGTCGTTTGCAATCCATGTAATTCGGCTTGGTGAAACATCTTTAACGGAGTCGAGATATTCGACTCCGTTATAATTCATTGCGGCAGCCATATATTCCGCTTCATTTTGTATATAATTAGTCATGTTCTTATAATTTCTGTTATAAAGAACTAAAGAGATCATCAGCGCTGTTATAAGGACTGAAAATGCCGCTATACAGCACATGCTTAAAGATATTTTACGTTTCATAATCTGCTCCGATTTTATAGCCTACGCCGCGTACAGTTTCTATGATGTTTCCGCTTTCACCCAGTTTTGAGCGGAGAGAACGGATATGAACGTCGATTGTGCGGGTTTCACCGTCAAAATCATAACCCCATATACTTTCAAGAAGCTTATTTCTTGAAAGAACAAGACCCTTGCTCTCAATCAGCATACAGAGCATTTCAAATTCCTTATAGGTCAGAATAACGTTTTCTCCATTTACCATTACTCTGTGTTTTCCGGGGTTTACAGTAATATCTCCCGCATGAAGCTCATAATCCGAAGGGTTGTCGCTCGTTCTTCTCAATACTGCTTTTATTCTGGAAATGAGTTCAAGCATTCCGAATGGCTTGGTGATGTAATCGTCAGCGCCGTTGTCAAGTCCTAATACCTTGTCATATTCAGTACCCTTAGCGGTCATCATAATAACAGGTATGGAACGCGTCTTAGATGAATTTCTGATTTTTTTTAATATTGTAATTCCATCCTCGCCCGGCAGCATAATATCAAGAAGTATCAGCTCAGGTTGATTGGAATTGGATAATGCTATAAAAAATTCTTCTCCGTTAGAAAAAGTATCCGTTTCAAACCCGGCCATTTTTAGCGTATATGCTACAAGCTCTCTTATACTGCTGTCGTCCTCGACAATATAAATCATAGTGTTTCTCCTTTGTAAACACCTGTTATCGAAAATTCTACCCATTCTGCAATATTTGCCGCATGATCGCCTATTCTTTCAAAGTATTTGGCTATCATAAGCATATCAAGGCAGTTTTCACTATTTTCCGGATGCTTTGTTATATATTCCACAAGATATTTTCTTATTGAAACAAAAAGGTCGTCTATAATATCGTCTGAACCGATAACTCTGCCGGCCAGAGTAAGATCCCTCTTGATAAACGAATCAATCGCATTTGTCACCATTCTGACCGCCGCATTAGCCATTTTATCAACGGGAACAACCTTTCGAAGAGGGGCAAGCTGTAGGAATCTTGTTATTTCAGCAATATCCGCCGCTTGATCGCCTATACGTTCCATATCTGAAATCATTTTCATCGCGGCTGAAACAACTCGGAGATCCGTTGCTACAGGCTGCTGCTGAAGCAGCAGCTTCATACATAACGCTTCTATATCGCGTTCCTTTTGATCTATTTCAGATTCTATATGAAAGACTTTCTGAACAATTTCATCGTTATTATCTTCTAACGCGTCTACCGTACCGGAGATTGCGTCCTCACAGAGAGCTCCCATTTTTATTAGCTCTACATGCAGCGTTTCAAGCTGTTTATCAAATTTATTACGCATTTAACCGAACCTCCCTGTAATGTAATCCTCAGTTTTTTTGTTGGACGGCATTGAAAAAAGCTTTTCAGTTTTATCATATTCTATTATTTCTCCGAGAAGAAAAAATGCTGTGTTGTCGGAAATTCTGACTGCCTGCTGCATATTATGGGTTACTATGATTATAGTATACTCCTTTTTCAGTTCAATTGCAAGGTCTTCTATTTTAGATGTTGAAATGGGATCAAGTGCGGACGTCGGCTCATCCATCAGCAGAACCTCAGGCTGAACGGCCAAGGCTCTTGCAATACATAGGCGCTGCTGCTGTCCTCCTGACATACCCAGTGCGCTTTTTTTCAGTCTGTCTTTCACTTCGTCCCAAATTGCCGCGTCTCTCAGCGATTTTTCTACTATATCGTCAAGCTTGGATTTAGAACGTATTCCGTGGGTTCTTGGACCGTAGGCTATATTATCGTAAATGCTCATCGGAAACGGATTTGGTTTCTGAAAAACCATTCCTACTCGCTTTCTCAGCAGATTAACATCCATTTTTCCGTAAATATCTTCACCGTCAAGAAGAACGGTACCCTTTATAGAGCACCCTTCAACGAGATCGTTCATGCGGTTAAGCGATTTCAGCAGAGTTGACTTTCCGCAGCCGGATGGACCGATAAAAGCTGTAATTTCGTGATCAGGTATTTTTATGCTGACATCTTTAAGAGCCTTGAATTGACCATAATAAAGATCCAGATTTTCTACATTAAATTTATCCATGTTTTATCCTTTCGATAATTTTTTTGCAAGAAGTCCTGAAATGCTGTTGATAACAGCCACAAGAGCCAAAAGTACTACTGCTGTTGCATAGCATTCGTCTATATGCAGCCCTTCGCTTGATAGATTATACATATGAACTGCCAGAGTTCTTCCGGAGGACATCAGGTTAAGAGCTATTTTCGTACCCGTTCCGGCGGTAAATATCAAAGCCGCAGTTTCTCCGCAAATTCGACCGGTTGCCAGTATAATACCTGAAAGTATTCCGGGGACGGCAGGAGGAAGTACGATTCTGAATACTGTGCGGAGCTTTCCAGCCCCAAGTCCGAAGCTGCCTTCTCTGTATGAATCCGGAACAGATTTAAGCGCTTCCTCGGTTGTTCTCATTATAAGAGGAAGAATCATTATTGCGAGCGTTAATGCGCCGGAAAGAATGGAATAGCCTAATTTCAAGGTGGTTAAAAAGAACAGGAAACCGAAAAGACCGTAAACAATAGAAGGAATACCTGAAAGAGTTTCAGTCGTCATTCTTATTATCCCGACAAGCTTGTTTCCTCTTTTAGCGTATTCAACCAAATATATGGCGGAAAAGATACCTAAGGGAACGGCTATAATCAATGATATAAGAGTCATTATAAATGTGTTTATAATGGCGGGAAGCATAGAAACATTATCGGAATTATATGTAGGTGAGAATAGCGATAAAGAAAGATGAGGAATGCCTCTTATCAGTATATATATAACAATGAATATAAGGGTAATAACAGTTAAAGCGGCGCATATAAGTACAAGTATCAGCAGAATCAGGGAAACCGGGGAATTCTTATAATGAGCCAATCTTTCTTTGAGACTTTGTTTATTCATAGGATTCATCTTCCGTTCCTCCTTTTAAGCATTGAGGAACAGAAATTAATAATAAGTATAAATACAAAAAGCACTACTCCGGTTGCAATTAAAGCTTCACGGTGCAAGCCGGTTGCGTATCCCATTTCCATAGCGATATTTGACGTAAGGGTACGTACTCCTTTAAAAATACTTTTCGGCATACCCGTATTATTTCCGGCAACCATCATAACAGCCATAGTTTCTCCGATTGCGCGTCCTATTCCGAGAACTACTCCGGCAAATACGCCAGAGCTGGCGGCGGGAAGTAAAACTGAAAATACGCTTCTTTCATGCGTTGCGCCGAGAGCAAGAGAGCCTTCATAATAGCTTTCGGGAACCGCTCTGAGCGCAGATTCCGATACGCTGATAACTGAAGGAAGTATCATTATCGCAAGAATTACCGACGCAGTTATTATTGAGCTTCCCGTAACGGGAACAATCATAACAAGTCCGAAAAAACCGTAAACAACGGACGGTATTCCGGCAAGAAGATCAATTGCAGGCTTGAGTATTCTGTGAAGCTTTTTAGGACAGAACCTTGCCATAAATACTGCGGTCATTATACCGATCGGTACGCCTATTATGATGGCGCCGGCCGTAACATAAAGACTTCCAAGGATAAAAGGCAGAATTCCGTATATATCGTTAGAAGGCCTCCAAACCTCGCCTGTTAGAAATTTTAAAAAACCAATTTTCCCGATAGCCGGAATGCCGTTTGCAAATAAAAAAAGGCATATCATAACAACGGCCAGTATAGATACGCAGGCGGCTATAAGGAATACTCCGCCCATTAACTTTTCCAGTAAATTTTTCTTCATATAGATCTCCGTTCTGCTAAATTGCAGCATTTACAGCATATTTTATGCTTGGCGCTTAAAACGTCAAGCATAAAATATTACATATGATTTTATGAAAGCTATTTTATTATGGATTCCCAGTTGCCTATTTCTCCGATATAAATAGATTTGATTTCATCGCTTGAAATATCTGACGCAGGATTATCGTTATTTACAATTACCGCTATACCGTCCATGGCTATTACCAGAGGTGTAAGACCTGATTCAAGCTCGTTGTCCTTAAGCTCTCTTGAAGCCATTCCGATATCGCACACACCGTCCGCAGCGGACGTCATTCCGGTTGTAGAATCGTTTGTCTGAATTTCTATATCTGCGTCGGCGTTTATTTTTTTATAAGCCTCTGCGAGTTTTTCCATAACGGGTGAAACTGATGATGAACCGGCGATAACTATTTTTCCTCCCGTATTATTTCCGGAATAGGGCTGAGCTCCGTCTATACTGATATAACCGTTGTCAGTGATTATCTGCTGCCCTTCGCTGCTCATTATGTAGTTTATAAAATCCTTTGCTGCGTCGCTTAGAGCGTCCTCCTTATAAGCGATATTAAACGGACGGGCTATTTTATAGGTTTCATTTTTTACGTTATCTACAGTCGGCTCAACTCCGTCGATTTTAACGGCTTTAACGGTGTTATTAAGAGATCCGAGAGAAATATATCCTATTGCATACATATCTCCCGAAACCGTCGTCATCATAACTGATGTATTATTGGTAGTTTGAGCATCCGTAGTTGTTCTGTCGACCTTTTCGCCGCTTTCATCCTTTTCTTCAATACCGAAAAGCTCTACAAAAGCGCCCCTCGTTCCAGATCCGTCCTCTCTTGAAACAATTGTAATATCCTCTTTTGCACTGAATGCTTCAGATCCGCATCCTACTGCGAGCAAACCCGATAATGCGGCAGACATAATCAAAGCTAAAGTCTTTTTTAAGCAGAAATTTTTTTCCATAATTAATCTCCTGTTTTAAATCCGTCTTTTACGGCAGGCGGAACGCCAAGAATTCAAGTTATATAATCATCGGTTAATGATTACGTATTCTATTTTAAAACAGAAATGTAAAATCCAAAAGAGATGAAATGTTAAATCTGAGTAAAATAAATTTTACATAATCCTGAATAAATGTAAAACAGAGATAAATAAGAAACCTGTTTACTTTATTAACTTTTTATTATTAGTTCTCCCAAGAATATAATCAATTGAAACATTATAAAAATCCGCAAGTATTAGAAGATGTTCTACCGGAATAGTTTGAAATCCTCTTTCGTAACGTGAATATACTGTTTGACTTGTGTGAAGTATTTCTGCTATCTGCGTCTGGTTTAAATCCATATCCTCACGAAGATCTCTTAATCTTTGAAAATACATATAATTATTTCTCCCTTTTTCGTTAAAAATATACAAAAATATATCTAGTACTAATTGGTACTATTGACTTTAACACAAGAACGGAGTATAATGTAAGTGTTAGTACAAATAAGTACTAACAACAGTGTTTTCATAAATAAAGAAAAATAAACGGAGGTACATAATGTCAGAAACAAAACAATGTAAATATTGTAAGGAGGAGATAGCGTATGATGCTAAGATATGCCCTAACTGCCGTAAAAAGCAAAAGAGCAAGAAAAGGATGGTTTTTGTAATTGTCTTAATAATAATTATTGTCGGTGCGGCGTCAGTAGCAATTGGTAGCAAAGAAACTTCTGGTAAGCTTGGTTCAGGAAAAAGCAGTTCATCATCTGAAAAAAGCAAATACTATACAGTGGGTGAATACGTTGAAAAGAATGATGTAAAAGTAAGCTTTATTTCAATAAAAAACAAAAATGGATCTGGATTTTTTAAGCCGCAAAGCGGAAATACATTTGTTTATGCCGAGTTTGAAATAGAAAACAATTCAGATAGTGAGCTTTCAATTTCCTCAATTATATGTTTTGATTCATATTTTGATGGCTATTCGGCAAGTATAAGTGCGTCAGCAATGGCTGATGAAAATTTTTCAGGTTTAGATGGAACTATTTCACCCGGTAAAAAGATAAAAGGCGTTATCCCTCTTGAAGCGCCGTCCGGTTGGAAGGAATTTGAGGTGAAGGTAACGCCTGATTTCTGGAACTCAGATGGAATTATATTTAAAGCAACCTCAGAACAGGCGAAATAATTAATAAAAAAAGCATCAGCTTAGGCTGATGCTTTAAATATTTGATGTATTTATTTGCTTATTTGCTTTCGACAATATTTCCCATATCATAAAGTCCGGCAGATTTGGATTTTATAAATTCTGCCGCATTAACCGACCCTTCGGCAAAAACTGCTTTAGACGCTGCGGAATGCGAAATTGTAATAGTTTCATCGTTTCCTGCAAAAATCACCTCATGCACGCCTACAATAGTGCCGCCTCTTACAGCATGCAGTCCTATTTCGTTCGGCTCGCGCTTTTGACGTCTGGAATGTCTGTCATAAATAAATTTCATTTCATTTTCGCGTGTTTCGTTAATCGCATTTGCAATCATTAGAGCAGTACCGCTCGGCGCGTCGATTTTCTGGTTATGGTGCTTTTCAATAATTTCTATATCAAACTGATTGCCTAAAATAGCGGTTGCCTTTTTGGCAAGCTGAACGAGCAGGTTTATTCCAAGCGACATATTCCATGAGAAAAATACCGGTATCTGCTCAGACGCTTTTTTTATCTGTGCGATTTGATCGTCGCTGTATCCTGTTGTCGCCAATACTACCGGCGTACCGGTTGCTAAACAGTATTCAAGCAGCTTATTTAAGCATGATGGATGTGAATAATCAATAATGACGTCCGGCTTTTCCGGAAGATCATTCGGAGATTTATATATAGTAAAGTCGGCATATTTATCAGTATTTATATCAATACCGGCGGAAACAATACAGTCGTTTCGCTGGGATACGCAGCTATAAACGGTTTTCCCCATTTTTCCGTTTGCTCCGCTTATTACGATTTTAGTCATAGTATGTAATTTCCTTTCATTTTTAAACAGCGCCGCATATATTCAGTATGCGGCGCTGTAAAGCGGTTTGTTTAAACGAGTCCGAATTTGCTTAAAGAAGCTTTCAGATTTTCTTTGTGTACATCGGTCATTTCACAAAGAGGCAGTCTGCACGGTCCGGCAGCCATACCCATCATATTCATGGCTTCTTTTACAGGTATCGGATTGACCTCAATAAAAAGACTGTTGATAAGCCCAAGATATTTCATCTGAAGCTCTGCGGCAGCCTTGATATTATTTTCAAGGCAAAGCTTAGTCATTTCATGCGTTTCCTTAGGCATTATATTCGAAAGAACGGAAATAACGCCTTTCGAGCCTATAGACATCATGGGAACGATTATATCGTCGCATCCGCTGTATACGTCAAGCGTATCTCCGCATTGGGAAATAAGCTTTGAGGTATAGCTTATATTCCCGCTTGCCTCCTTGACCGCTACAATATTTTTAAATTCTGCAAGCCTTTTGTAAGTATCAATTTCAATACTGACGCCTGTTCTTCCGGGTATATTATATAAAATAATCGGAATGTCGACGGCTTCTGATATAGCTCCGAAGTGAGCAATAAGTCCCTTTTGAGAGGCCTTATTGTAATAAGGCGTAACAAGCAGCAAACCGTCGGCGCCCTTTTCCTGCGCCGTTTTTGAAAGCTCCACGGCGTATTTAGTGTCGTTGCTTCCCGTTCCGGCAATTACCGGTACTCTGCCTCTAGTCTTTTCCACGGTGAAGCGTATACATTCAATATGTTCTTCGTCTGTCATTGTAGAAGCTTCTCCGGTTGTTCCGCAGACAATTATAGCGTCGGTGCCGTTATTAATCTGATATTCTATATTTTCTGCAAAACCTTCATAGTTGATAGAACCGTCATCGTTCATTGGGGTTATAATTGCAACGCCGGCTCCTGTAAAAATAGTATTTTTCATAAGAATCTCCATTCTGCTGTGAAATTTAATTCAATCAGTCAAAGTATCCCTTTGCCGCAAGCAGCTCTGCCAAAAGTACGCCGCCGCCGGCAGCTCCTCTTAATGTATTATGTGAAAGGCAAACAAATTTATAATCATATTGCGTATCCTCTCTCAGACGTCCGGCAGAAACGGCCATACCTCCTTCGAGATTTCTGTCCAGCTTAGCCTGAGGACGGTTATCGTCTTCAAAGTAGTGAATGAACTGTTTTGGTGCGGACGGCAGATCAAGCTCCTGAGGCGCACCCTTAAAATCACGCCATTTTTTCAGAATATCGTCCTTTGAAGGCTTTTTGTCAAAAGAAACGAAAACCGCCGCTGTATGACCGTCTGATACCGGAACTCTTAGACATTGTGTTGTAATTGATGGCTCTGACGCATTGATTATCTTATCGCCTTCAATGTGTCCCCATACTTTGAGCGGTTCCTGTTCTGATTTTTCTTCTTCTCCGCCGATAAACGGGATAAGGTTATCTACCATTTCCGGCCAGGATTCAAACGTTTTGCCTGCTCCTGAAATAGCCTGATATGTGCAGGCAAGAACCTTAGTAATCCCATATTCTCTCAGAGGATGCAGTGCCGGAACATAGCTTTGAATTGAGCAATTTGATTTAACCGCAATAAAGCCTTTTTTTGTACCAAGACGTTTTCTCTGAGCCTCAATGATTTGAATATGGTCATCGTTTATTTCAGGAACTACCATTGGAACGTCTGGCGTTCCTCTGTGGGCGGAATTATTAGAAACTACCGGAATTTCTGCTTTCGCGTATTTTTCTTCAAGAGCCTTGATTTCGTCTTTTTTCATATCTACCGCGCAGAAAACAAAATCAACAAGCTTTCCTATTTTTTCAATATCGTCAACCGCGTTTAACACGATCATATTTTTCATTGCTTCAGGCATCGGAATCTGCATAGCCCATCTTTTTCCGGCAGCCTCTTCATAGGTTTTTCCGGCCGATCTCGGAGACGCGGCTAAAGCCTTGACTTCAAACCAAGGGTGATTTTCAAGCAAAGTAGCAAATCTCTGTCCGACCATACCTGTTGCACCGATGATTCCAACTCTGTAATGCTTCATTTTAAAAACTCCTCTTGTTAAATATAATAAATTAAAAAAACCGGTTGAAAACCGGTCCATCATACGATATAATAGAAATATTGACATTGCAACTATTTTTAAATTGAATGCCGATAGCTCTCCATCAAACGCTGATGACAATCACAGTCCTGTTAAGACTGCAATCAGAACAGATTTTACCGGAATCTGCTCTTCGGCAGCTTTGCCTTTCGCGTCTGAATAAAACGGACCGGTTATCCTGTCAGGCGGTACTAATCGCGGCTGCACCTCTACCATAGTTTTTATAATATCACGTTATTCTTGTTATGTCAATACAGTTTTTAAAATTTCGAGGTGGAAATATGAAAAAATCTGATTTCAACTATGATTTACCAGAGGAATTGATTGCTCAGACGCCTGTTGAGCCGAGAAATCATTCCAGACTTATGAAAATCGACCGGGCCAGCGGAGAAATAATTCACGCCCGTTTCTATAATTTATGCGAATATCTTAAAAAAGGTGATTTGCTTGTGCTGAATGATTCAAGGGTACTTCCCGCAAGGCTATACGGCGAAAAAAAGGGGACGGGAAGCTTTATTGAATTTCTGCTGCTTGAGCAAAGAGGGGATAAGCTGTGGGAAATAATATGTCGTCCGGGGAAAAAAGCAAGAGAGGGCGCCGAGTTTACATTTGGGGATGGAAAACTTTCCGCTGTTGTTGTAGAAGTGAAGGAAGACGGAAACAGGCTTGTTAAATTCAAATGCGACGGAAATTTTTATTCTGTTCTTGATGAGATCGGACAGACGCCGCTTCCGCCCTACATAACAAAAAAGCTTGAGGATAAGGAGCGCTATCAGACGGTTTATTCAAAGGAAATCGGTTCTTCGGCCGCGCCTACCGCCGGTCTGCATTTTACAAGGGAAATGCTTGAGGAAATAAAGGCAATGGGCGTAGATATTGCTTATGTAACGCTTCATGTTGGTTTGGGCACATTCCGCCCCGTAAAAGAGGACGATATTTTAAAGCATAAAATGCACAGCGAACATTATCATATGAGCGAAGAAACCGCTGATAAAATAAATCGTACAAGAAACAACGGAGGACGGATAATAGCCGTAGGAACAACCTCGTGCCGTACGCTTGAAAGTATGAATCTTGATAACGGATTGGTAAAGCCCGGAGACGGCTATACCGATATTTTTATTTATCCCGGCTATGAATTTAAGCTTCTTGACGGACTTATAACGAATTTTCATTTGCCTGAAAGCACGCTTATTATGCTTGTATCGGCATTTTTGGGATATGATAAAACAATGAGCGCGTATAAAACCGCCGTAGCTGAAAAGTACAGGTTTTTCAGCTTCGGAGACGCGATGATTATTATTTGAAAATAATTCTGCCGGAAAAAGTCGGTTAAATGTGGAAACAGGAGGTAGCTTTAATGGAGCAGTTTTTTAAGAGCATTATTGATATGGATATTGCTCCGATAGTCGTTTGCAGTCTTGAACATAAGATAATTTATATGAATCCGGCCGCCGCGGAAAGCTATAAAAAAAGCGGCGGCTATGGACTTGTCGGTAAATCTCTCCTTGACTGTCATAATAATGATTCGGTGTGTAAAATTAAAAGCGTTATTAAATGGTTCAATGAAAGCCGCGGCAATAACCGTATTTTTACATTTCACAATCGGAAGCAGAATAAAGATGTTTATATGATAGCTTTACGAAACTACAGGGGAGAACTGATCGGATATTACGAAAAGCATGAGTATAGGACGCCTGAAACGGAAAAGCCTTATGAAAAAATAAATAAGATTTCGGAGGAAAGAATAAATGAAGCTTGACGGATTTGGAATAATGGTTGGGGATATGAAAAAAATGGTTCAGTTTTATCATGATGTCCTCGGCTTTGAAATTGAGTGGTCAGAGGGGATGAATAATGTTTTCCTTGAAAAGGACGGCACGCTTTTTCTTATGTACGGAAGAAGCGATTTTGAAAAAATGACTTCGAGAAAATATGAATATGTAAAGGGCTTAAACGGACATTATGAAATCGCAATGAGCGTAAAAAATTATGCTGAGGTCGACAAAGTGTTTGACAGGGTAGTTAAAATGGGCGCTAAGCCTGTGCTTTTTCCGGAGACCGAGGAATGGGGGCAGAGAACCTGTTATATTGCCGATCCCGAGGGCAATCTTATTGAAATCGGTTCATTTAATGAGGAATAGCAAATATGAACAGGTTTAAGGCATGGATAAAAAGACCTGTCAACTTCAATATGGCTTCATTGCTTCTTGTGGCGGCAATTCTGCTGATCTTTGCGGCAATATGCTTTGGATTTATTTGGGCGGGGGAAGAAGAACATAATTCTCAACCGACAAGTATTGGCAATTTATTAAATACATTAGTTTTAGGTTTTTTTGTAATAATTCCACTTGTTATATCTCTGGTTATTATTATCTTTTCTGTTGTGTCAAGAATTATTTATTCTGCTGTGAATTCAAAAAGGTTGCTGGCATACAGAATAGTTTCAGGAATCGGTTATTTCTTTATGCTTGCAGGGTGTTTGCTGTATTCGTCTTTTTATTTTTACGCGGGGATTGCGGCTGCCGTTTTTGATCTGTTGGTCATAGCCGTATTTGTAATCGGCGTCAAAAATACATATTCAGAAAAAATAAAATACGGAGGGTATTTACATGAGAAAAAAACAAATGAAAACGATTAATATATTCTTATTTATCGGCTTTTTGTTTTTTATAATCGGAATAATATTTTTCGCAGTCGGAAGCGCGATTTTGATTTCAGGTAATTCCTTTATGAAAAACGCGGAGAAAACCACTGCTGAAATATCTGAAATTGATTCCTATTATTCAGGAAGCAGCCGTTTAGGAAGTAAAAAGCATTATAATGTGATCGTTGAGTATGTAGTTGACGGAGAAGTTTATGAAAGAACGCTAAACGAATATAATTCCGGTATGTATGAGGGCAAGGAGATAGAAATTTACTATAATCCCGATAATCCTTCGGAGATTAAGACGGGTTCGAAAATATTAGAGATTATTTTTATGGGAATCGGCGGACTTTTTGCAGTAATCGGAGGAGTATTTCTCTTAAGAAACGCGGCAAGGAAACGACGCATAAAATCTATTATAAAAAACGGAGAAAAGATGAACGGAACTGTTACAAATATTAATGTGGTACAGAATGTGAGAATAAATAACCGTCATCCGTTTAAAGCTGAATGCGAGGTTGTAAATCCTTATAACGGCGAAAAATATCTTTACAGCTCGGAAAGCGTTACCGAAGATATATCCGGACTTATAGGCAGAGAGGTAACAGTTTATGTTGATAAGGGCGACAGAAGTAAATATTATGTTGATATTTATGAACTTATAGACGCGCGATATGCGGACGAAAAAATTCATGATTACAGATAAAATAAAGGAGAATCTATGTATACGTTAATAAAAAAAGAGGGAAAGGCGAGACGGGGAAAGTTTGAAACTGTTCATGGGACGTTTCAGACGCCATGCTTTATGAACGTAGGCACCGCCGCGGCGATAAAGGGCGGTATTTCCTCAATTGATCTGGTTGACCTGAAATGTCAGGTTGAGCTTTGCAATACATATCATCTGCATCTGCGTCCTACTGATAAGGTCGTCAGGGAAATGGGCGGCCTTCATAAGTTTATGAACTGGAAAAAACCGATACTTACCGACAGCGGCGGTTTTCAGGTATTTTCACTGGCAAAGCTGCGTAAGATTAAAGAAGAAGGCGTTTACTTTGCATCGCATATAGACGGAAGACGTATTTTTATGGGACCTGAAGAAAGCATGCGGATACAGTCGAATCTTGCGTCTACTATTGCTATGGCGTTTGACGAATGTATAGAAAATCCGTCTGAACACGAATACGCGTCAAATTCTATTGAACGTACTACCAGGTGGCTTTACCGCTGCAAAGAGGAAATGGAAAGACTTAATTCCTTAAGCGATACTATAAACAAAAAGCAAATGCTTTTCGGAATAAATCAGGGAAGCACGTACGATGATCTGCGCATAAAGCATATGGAGGATATTTCCAAGCTTGAGCTTGACGGCTATGCTATCGGAGGACTTGCAGTAGGCGAGTCTACCGAGGAAATGTATAGGATAATTGAACTGGTCGAGCCGTTTATGCCTGCCGGCAAACCGAGATATCTTATGGGCGTCGGTACGCCGAGCAATATAATAGAGGCTGTTTACAGAGGAGTGGATATGTTCGACTGCGTTATGCCGAGCCGTAATGCCAGACATGCCACAGTCTTTACATGGTCCGGTATCATGCATCTTACAAACAAATGCTATGAAACTGATGAAAGACCGATAGATTCTGAATGCGACTGTCCCGTTTGCCGCAGTTTCTCAAGGGCTTATATACGCCATCTTTTTAAAGCCGGTGAAATGCTGGCCGGACGCCTTGCGGTTATGCATAATCTTTACTTTTACAATACGCTTGCCGAAAAAATTAGAGATTCCCTTGACTGCGGATATTTTGAACAATTCAGAAAAAAATACTCCTCTTTGCTTTCAGAGAGGATTTAGGAGGACAATATGGGGTTGACGGAGCTTATTTTAATAGGAATAGGACTTTCGATGGATGCATTTGCGGTTTCGGTAACAAACGGTTTATGCTGTAAGGAGATCAGATCCGGCAAAACACTGCTTACCGGACTTTGCTTTGGCGGATTTCAGGGGCTTATGCCTCTTATAGGCTATTTTTTAGGAATGGGTTTCGCTAAATACATAACTGCGTTTGATCATATAATTGCTCTTATACTTCTTGGATTTATCGGAGGACAGATGATTTTTGAGTCTTTCAGGAAAAATGACGAGAAATGCGATGTTGTCTGTCTGAGTGCAAAAATGCTGCTTATGCAGGGGATAGCTACCAGTATTGACGCCTTGGCCGTAGGAGTAAGCTTTGCTGCTCTTGAAAACGTCAATATTGCTTTTGCAGCGTCGTCAATTTGTTGTATTACTTTTATATTCAGTATAGCCGGCGTTTTTATAGGCAAAAAATTCGGCACAATTCTTAATAATAAGGCTCAGCTTGCAGGAGGTATAATTCTTGTGGGAATAGGCGTGAAGATTTTTGTGGAGCATACGTTTTTCAACTGAGATTTTTGGAGGTAAGAATGCTTTTGGAATATGTAAATTATGCCCGTGAAAGCGACGCTTATATTGAAAGTGCAGATTTTATCGGAGAACATTTATCCTATGATTTATCTAATCTGGAATTTCGATTCATTAAATTTATTAAATGTAAGTTTGAACGCTGTGATTTTTCTAACAGCGATTTTCTTGAAACTGAATTTTTAAACTGTAACTTTTCAGGGTGTTCCTTTAATAACGGAGGATGGAAAAGATCGCGTATTATAAGCTGCAACGGCGACAGGGGAAATTTTAATCAAAGCGGATTTAAAGAAGTCGACATTTCTGACTGTTCGTTTTGCTATGCTAATTTTACCGGTACGGTTTTTAATGACAGCAGAATAAGTGAAAGTAATTTTAAAAGCTCTTTTTTTCAGGAATCAAAATTGAAAAAGGTTAATCTGAAGGATGTCAGATTAAGCGGATGTGATTTTTTTAAAACTTCTTTAAAGGACATAGACCTGACCGATTGCTTTATTGACGGAATAACGGTTTCGGATACATTCAGAGAATTAAAAGGCGCAGTTATTACACAGATGCAGGCTGTAGATCTTGTTTCTATGCTTGGGGTGAAAATAAGATTGTAGGGGTTTTATGGGAATTTTATTATTTTTGGGTATATTTTTTGCAGTTTTTTTCTTATGTGTCTTTATTATTATATTTTCTAAAATTATGAAGATTAGAAAGTATTGGAGAAAGGTTTGGATATATTTTTGTCTTTATATATTATGTATTATAATTTCCTTATCATTAACTGTATTAAGT
>PPYF01470378.1_pt1 | contig 20736 bp, 10 predicted proteins | sample 1559871 | NCBI WGS metagenome assembly PPYF01 (sample SAMN08240021, study PRJNA423297) | Human gut metagenome, whole genome shotgun sequencing project.
CCAGCACACGTTGCCGACTGCGGCGGTCCGACTCGCTGGCTCCTTCCCATTCCGCCATCGCCGCCCCGTTGTCCAATACTTCCAGAGCGTTGCGCAGCGTATCCTCCGTCATCTGGCCCAGCTTCCACTGGACGTCCGCCAGGATCAGCCGGAATACAGGGAGATCTTCCTCGCCCAGCCGCAGCTCCTTCCAGACCAGGGCCGCCGCCTCTTCCGGCGTGTGACCCTCATAAAGCTGTTCATAGTATTCATCCTTGATATCCAGCGGAAGATCGCCGCCATACAACGAGGTGTCCCATGTACCCATCTATCCTATTTTCCTCCTTTTTCATTCAGTGTCCGAAGCCAGGCGGCACGGTCTCTTCCAGCATACACAGCAGCTCGTTCTCTGTGATGTCACCGACCATCTCCGCAAGAACTTTTACTGTATTGCTGTATTTGTCAGATCCCATCTTCTCCGGGCTAATGCTTCTAATCCGGTTGTATGCTGCTGCATACAGTTCATCAAAGTAGATGGTCATATAGAACATCTCTTTGGCTCGGGCATCATTTTTATCTGTCGCTTTTGCAACAACAGTTAAATCTACTCTTTTATCCCCAAATTTACCACTAGCATTATGTGAGGCAAGTCTTCTTTCCGGCTCAACAGTCATACCGACATAAACTACATCATTCTTGGGCGGTATATTTAGTACATAGACACAATAGCCGCGTTCCAGTTTCTGATTCGCCCTCGCCTCTACCTTGGCCTTTACTTCACATCTAATTTTTGTAAAATATTCTTTGTAATCTTCTGTTCCTGCATACGTTACGATGGCAGACCCATCTACAACCGTGACTAAGTAGTCGTAAGCGGAGTTTTTGATAGACTGAATATAGCTTTTCAGTTCATTTCTTTCGAGGGTGTTTGCGCCAACACCAAGTGCATCCAGTAGTTCTCCTTCTAATTCAGAAGTAGAGGGGACATAGGCCCCTATGGTCGCTTGATCAAACTTTCCGATGTCCTGGATATTTGTCAGCGTCTTTGTATACTCCTCATACTCCTGGATAGACTCAAAATACGTCTCAAATGTACGAACCCCACGATTGATATCATTTATAACGCGATTGTAGCCATCAACCAAATTGGGATAAACCATGTCTGCGACCGTGCGACACAGCTCCTGGAGGCCTTTGAACAATATAACACTGCCTGCTGCTATTAGAGTAAATGCTCCAGCAGAAAGGACTACCGTTAACGCCATGCGGCCATCAGGATCAATTTTTGTTATGGGAGCATTTTCAACATACAAATACTGAATATATTGAGTTGGATTATCTGGTGTTCCCTTCAATGGGTCCATTGCGGTAAACCGTTTATTGGGGGCATCGTACATCCGCGCCTTGGCGTAGAACTGGTCCAGCACATCGTCATACTCATGGGTAGCATAGGTCAGTTCCGGGAGCAGGATACGGAACCCCTGGTCTACGGTGATGTCTGTATAAGCGCGCACCTCACCCCAGTCGGTGTAGTCCGCCCGGGCCGTGACACGGCCATACTGGTCGGAGAGATTCACCACGCTGCCCAGCCGGTCGGTGTGAACATAGGCCATGTTCACGCATTTCTGAATGTTCTGCCCCCACCAATCGCTGCCCTCGCCAGTGACCTTTACCTGAACCTTATCCAGGCCGTAGACATAGCGGAAGTCATAGCCATCTTCCTCGGATTTCATCAAAACCCGCTGATCGACATCCAGCCGGGTGTAGTCGATCACATAGTCTGCCTTCACGACCTCGGGGCCATGGGGGCCTCCCACCGTGGTCTCGATGCTGGGACTCTGGCAGTGGAAGTCTGTGTAGCCGTGGGTGTTGTCCTCCAAGATCAGCTCCGACCCGACGCGCACACCCAGGCCATTGAAAGTGTAGAGACTTGCCTCACCAGCCTTGTTAGTGCCCTGGACCATACGGTTGGTCTCATCATACTTGTAGGTAGCGATGGTGATGGTCTCTGGCCCGGTGGTAGTGGGGGAGCAGATTTCCTCTTCCTTCACCAAATTACCGCGCTTGTCGTAGGTATAGCCGTAATTATGGATACGGGTGATCGTCTGCTCATAGCCGCATACTCTCTTGGCCGTCATTTGATTCAGGTCGTTATACTGGTAGGTGTCCAGATCCTTTGTTGTTGGACCGGCCTCCTGCAATAGGTTGCCCAGGGTGTCATAGGTGTAAGTATAGGAGAGAGTGTTGTAAGGATAGATCTCCAGCTTGCGGGTGCTGCCGGTCAAACGGTTCAAAGCGTCATAGGTATAGTCTGTATGGCTTTTCTTGTTTTCCACCGCATCGCTGTCCCGCTGGAACTCATGGGTCACGTTACCCTCAGCATCGTAGGTATACTCAAACTTGATAGATGGCGTCTTGTTGTAGAGTTGGAAGGGGTCGATATCTACCGTCTTAATCAGATTCCCCTCGGCATCGTAGGTGTACTCCTCCACCCAGCCATTGGGGTAGTGCAGCTTCACCGGCCGGTTGGCATCGTCATAGGTATAGGCATAAGTGCCCTTGTCCGGGTCGATCACACTGGTCAGATTGTTGACCGCATCGTAGAAATTTGAAACGATGCCTCCGTCCGGATACTTTACCGTAACCTGATTGCCCACCTCGTCGTAGGTGTATTCGGTCACATTTCCCTTGTGGTCAGTGGCCTTTTTGAGTTGTCTCAGCAGGTCCAATTCAAAGGTGTTGGTGCCGGTCCAGTCATCCATTTGGATCAGTTCGCCTACCTTGTTGTACTGGTAGGAGACCGCTTTACCCCCATTGTAATTGATGCTCTGCACCAAATCAAGGGCTGTGTAGGAATATTCTGTGACATAGCCGTCGGCATCAGTCTTAGACACCAAGTTTCCATTGCCGTCGTAGACGTACAGGGTGCTGTCGCCCAAGGCGTTGATCTCCTTGGTCACCAGGTTTCTGCCGTCATACTCGTACAGGGTGATCTCATGGCTGTCCACGTTATTGACTGTATCCATACGATGGAGATCCATGGAGATAAGCTGGTCATTCTTGTTATAGGTAAAGACCGCTTCAGTTCCAAGAGCGTCTATGGTCTTCACAATATTGCCGTTGCCGTCGTAGATGTACTCGGTCAGGTTGCCGTTCTTGTCCCGCACTGCAGTGATCCGGCCAATGGCGTCGTAGCGGAACCACTGTGTATTGCCCCGGCGGTCTGTCTGGCCCACCACCCGGTCCATTGCATCATACAGGTAGGTGGAAGTTCCTGCCGCGTCAGTCAAGGAGGTCAGGTTGTAATTGGCGTCATAGACATAGCTGGTGGTCACGCCCTTGGCGTTGGTCTCTGTACTCACGTTACCCACCGCATCGTAGGTATAGGTGGTGGCATTCCCCTTTGCATCGGTGACCTTGACCACCCGGTCCATCGCGTCGTACTCAAAGGAAGTAGAGAAGCCCAGGGCATTGGTCATCTGGGTAAGGCGGCCATTTTCATCATAGGTGTATGCTGTCACTGCACCCTCTTCGTCAATTGCCTTGATCATCCGGCCGTCTGCATCGTACTCGTTTGTGGAGGGATTGCCCTCAGCATTAATTTGCTCTACCACCCGGTTCAGTCCATCGTAGACATATCGGGTAGTATTGCCGTTGCCATCGGTCTCCGAGACGACATTTCCATTTCCGTCATAAGTGTAGAAGAAGGTATACCCCTCGGCATCGGTATAGCTTGTAAGTTGATTTCTGGCGTCATAGGTGTAGCTGGTCACATTGCCTTCTGGGTCAGTGGTCTTCACGATATTCCCATTGGCATCATACTGGGCATAGGTGACACCGCCATTGGCATCGGTAATGGAGAGTGCCCGGCCCAGTTTATCGTAGGTGTAGGAGGTGGTATTGCCCACAGCATCGGTGGTGGAGGTCAGATTTCCGTTGACATCGTAGACGTTGCTGGTAACGCCTCCCATGGTGTCGGTCGTAGAGAGCAGGTTGCCCGCCGCATCGTAGGTAAAGCTGGTAACCCCACCCATGGCGTTAGTGATAGAGCTCATGCGGCCATCGGCATCATAGGCGTAGGAGACCACGTTGCCCAACGCATCGGTTGTGGAGAGCAAATTTCCATTGGCGTCATAGACGTTGCTGGTTTCAGTGCCATCCTTATTGGTGGTACCCACTACTCGTCCTAATCTGTCATAGAGGAATGTCGTGGTGTGTCCTAGAGCGTCGGTCTGAGAGGTCTTCCGGTCACGTTCATCATAGGTATAGCGGGTGGTGTGTCCCATGGCGCTGGTAATCTTCAGCAGATTGCCGACCGCATCATACTCGTAGGTTGTTGTATTGCCCAGTGGGTCAGTCTGAGAAGTCCGTCGTCCATCTTTATCATAAGTGTAATGCCAGGTGTTACCGTTCTTATCAGCTTCCTGAATAAGCTGGCCAATGGCGTCATAAGTCTTACTGGCACTGTAGTTGAGGGCGTCGGTCTCATTGGTCTGGCGGCCTTCATTGTCATAGGCATAAGTAGTCCGTGCTCCTCTGGCATCGGTAATCGCTGTAATACGTCCAAGCAGGTCATACTCATAACGGGTCACGCCTCCTTCCGAATCGGTGACCGTACTTTGATTGCCGACGGCATCATAGGTATAGCTGGTAGTACCGCCCAACGCATCGGTGACCGTGCTTACCCGGTCCGCAGCATCATAGGTATAAGTAGTCGTAGCCCCGTTAGCATCGGTGACGGAGGCGATATTGTTATCCCCATCGTAGGTATATGTGGTCGTGAACCCCATGGGGGTTGTCTTGCTGAGCACGTTACCTACTGCATCATAGGTGGAACGTGTTACGCCGCCCATAGGATCAGTCATAGTGAGCATATGGCCATCGGCATCATAGGTATAGGATATCACACCGCCCATCTCGTTCGTGGTGGTAAGCACCTGCCCGTTGGCATCGTAGGTGTAAGAAACGCTGGAGCCATCAGCATAAGTAGTCTTTGTTACACGGCCCAGAGTATCGTATTCCTGCGCAGTGATGCGGCCCAATGCGTCAGTGAAGGAACTGGCCTGGTTCAGGGTATCATACTCCGTAGAGGTCTGGTTTCCCTCCGGGGTGGTGGTGGAGATCAGGTTTCCAACTTCATCATAGCTGTAATGTGTGGTCTGGCCAAGCGCGTCCACGCTGCTTACCATGCGGTTGTTGGCATCATAGGTATAGGTCGTTTTGGCGCCGGTGCGGTCTGTTTGGGAGAGCAGGTTGCCGTTAGCATCATATTCCATCACAGTGCTGTTGCCAAGCGCGTCTTTGGTTCGGGTATTATTTCCCACACCGTCATAGGCATAAGAGGTTTCAGCGCCGCGGGCATCGGTGGTAGAACTGGTACGCCCCGTACTGTCATAGACCGTGGTAGAAGTCCCGCCAGCAGGATCGGTGGAGGAGACCTGCCGGCCATCCTTGTCATACTTGTAGCTCCAGGTGCCGCCATTGGCAGTTGTCATAGAGATCATCTGCCCGGCTGCATCGTAGGTGTAGGTAGTAGAGTGACCGTTGGCATCCGTGGTCACAGTCATGTTGCCGCGCTCATCATATCCATAGGTCGTGGAGTTCCCCATCGGATCGGTCATCTTGAGGACTTGATTCTGGATATTTCGTTCGTAAGTGGTATGGTTACCCATCCAGTCGCTCTCGCTGGAATTGAAGCCGTTGCCGTCCACTACATAAGTTTGGATATTGCCCTGGGCATCGGTAGTCTTGACCAGCTTGCCAGCTTCGGTATATTCGTAGGTTACGGTATTTCCCTGGGTGTCGGTCTGGGATATCAGGCGGCCCTGCCCATCATATTCCATAGAACTCTTGTTGCCCTTGGCATCAGTGACGGATGTGCAGTTACCCGTGTTGTCATAGGTATAAGTGGTAGTGTTGCCCTCAGCATCCGTTTGAGAAAGCAGATTGCCCATAGCATCATACTCATAGGCGGTCGTATTACCCCTTCCATCTGTAGAGGTCAGGACCTGTCCATTCCCATTATAGGTATAGCTGGAGGTATTGCCGTTTCGGTCTATGAAGCTGGTGACATTTCGGTCTTCATCGTAGGAATAGCTTTCGCTGGTCCCATCGGGATAGGTGATAGCGGAGATGTTGCCATTATTATCGTGTTCATAATAGGTGGTATTGCCTTCACGGTCTGTCTCGGAAACCCTTTGATTCAACTCGTCGTAGCTGAATTTTTGCGTACCATTCTCATTGGTGGATTCAATGATGCGGCCAAGCTCGTCATACACGATGGATAAATAATAGCCATCGCTCCCGGTACTGGTGTTGCGGCGGTTTTCAGGATCATAGGTAAAATCAAAGGTGCCGATGTCGGCGGCGTACTGATGGATGACACGGCCTTCGGAGTCATAGGTATTCTCTACATACACCTCGCCCTTGAAGTTCTGAACTGTGGCGAGGAGGCCGTTTTCGTAGGTGTACCGGAGGCTGTCACCGTCCGGATTCTCTGCGGAGATCAGAGAATCACCGTCATAGCTGAGAAGAATGGAACGGCCTGTGCTGTCGGTTACGGTTTCCAGATTGCCTTCGCTATTGTAGGAGAGCGCAAAGGAACCAGTATCGTTGGAGATCCGAGTGAGCTGGTCTCCATTGTATGAGAGAGAAATAGTATTCCCATCTAAATAGGAAATGCGCTCTAACAGGCCGTTATCGCTGAAATCGTAGACAGTCCCATTCCGGTCAGACAGATGGAAGCCGGTGGAATCCCGATCCAAAGTGTAGGCAGAGCCAGCCTTGGCTTGATAAGAGCCATCGTAGATGAGGTCAAAATAAACGTCATGACCACCAGGTAGCGTTACTTTGGCATAGAGCAGGCCGGTTTCCAGGGAATAACTGTAATTGTGAGACCAGCCGTTTCCCAGAGCATGATTATGCTCCCCATCGGAGGACTCATAATAACGTATGAAGGATAGATCATTCCTGCCGTAGAGAGCAAAATCCTGATATTCCCAGCTAAAACTGCCGGTGAGTAGGTCAACAGGATCTTCTGTAAGTTCTCGATAAAGTTCCCAAAATTGAGCCCAATCCGCAAGATTATCCTCAGAATGGTCGATTTCAAAGGCCAGGAAGCTATTATAGACCGCTGCAATATCGGTGGTGGGCTCCAGAACGATTACATAGCGGGCACCGTCTTCGTATTCGGGCAGGAAGGGCTCGGCACCTTCACTTTCGACCACGCGACCGTCCCAGAGGATGTAGTTGATGATGGACTTGGCTGCGTCTTCCAGATCTCCATTGGAAGCAAATATCGAACCGCGATTGAAGATAACGTCATCATATGTCAGTTCCGGACGGGGGTCATCCGCCAACTCTGAGGAGGGGGATGACTCCGGGAGAGGGACCGACTCAGATGGAGCGGGTTCGATTGAGGGTGCACTTTCTTCGGGCAGAGGCACAACACTTTCTTCTGGAGCAGGGCTAACACTTTCTTCTGGAGTGGGTACTGCGCTTTCATTCGGCAACGGCTCAGTGGTTTCAGGCAGAGTGGGAGCCTCCGTTTCGACAGGAGGTGTAGATTCTTTCATGGCACCCTCTTGTTCAGGCATCATGGGCTCCTGTGTGGCTACACTTCCCTGGAGCTCAGGTAGGTCACCAGCCATTCCGACCGGAACATGAGAAGAGAGTGCGTTGGAGAGTTGCTCTGGCGTTCCTGTAGACTCAGAAGTTGGTTCATTTTCACTGGGAATGGGATTTTCCGACTCGAAAGGCAGGAGTTCTTCTGGCCCCCCTGGGACCGGCGTTGCAGATTCGTCTGGGGCGGGAAGCTCACTTTCTTCGGGAACAGGAGACTCTGTTTCTGTTGGGGGCAGATTTCCACTTTCCTCCGGTAGAGGTGTCTCCGTCTCAACAGGAGTCGGAGTATCGGTCACTTCGGGACTTGCGACCGGTGTTTCGGTCGGTAGTGGAGAGATGTTTTCCGGAGTAGGACCGCCCTTATACTTTTCCAATGGGAGCTTCTTTCCGGCGAAGCCATATGCGTAGTCACCAATAATCGCCTTCTGAGGTCGCATACCAGTAGCAGTCTCAGAGATAATATACATCCAATCTTCCCTGGAGAGTTGGTGGCCGGTAACTTCCTCGGCCTCCTCATCCGGATTATCAATATTATCTAGGACCCGGGTTCCATAGAGATAACCGACAAAGTCCGCCAGGAAGGGCTCAGGATCGGTGGTATCCCCCGGCACCAGCTCGACCTCATCACCAGTCCATTCATCCCCTTCCGCCATCTTGTAGAGCGCCAGACTGGCAGGTTGGGATTGTTCCAGGGTATAACCAACCTTAACCAGAGCGTTGTTACTCAGGTTTATGCCGCGATAGAAATAGTTGGTCATTTCCCCGTTGCTGTAAAGAGATATTTCCTCAGCATTGAGGACATTTTCCATGGTCATGTTCTTGAGCTCTGCAACTGTGGGAGCATAGTCGGGGTCTGCCGCAAAAGCAGCCATCGGCAACATCCCCAGAAGGAGCGCCAGGGTCAGGGTTGAAGCAACAACGCGTGAGAACCGTTTTCGTGCCTTCATATGTATACTCCTCTCATATCGTTCTGATAGCCCGACTTCCTTGGGACACCAGAAACTAGCCCCCTTTCCTTTTCTGAATATTGAAAATAAGTTTCCCAAAGAAGTCCTTCTATATATTGTAGTGGGCAAAAACGCAAAAATCGTGACATATAATATTAAAAAATTTGTCAAATTTAATATTGTAAAATAAAAGAAAGAAGCAAATATGATAGCTCGAAATATTCTTTTAATAGTATCATTTCAAAAAAATATTATTTAAAAAAGTATATACTTAAAATTATGATAAAAATGATTATTTTAATCATCCTACCGATAGATAGAAATTGGCTATCATATTATGGTAGGTGGTGATATGATGGCAGACTATCCCAAACAATTAAGGGAGCGGATAACCAAGTTTCGGGAACAAAAAGGGGTATCGGAAAGCAGGATGTCCAGAGAGCTGGGACAAAGCAAATGTTATCTGCAGCAGATATCTTCTGGAAAAACGCTGCCTTCCATGGGAGCATTTTTCAGGATATGTGAATATCTTGAGACGCTACCGATAGAATTCTTTTGGGATGACGGAATTGATTCGATATATATGCATGAGCTTCTGGGGTGTGTAAAAAGTATGACAAAGGAAGATGCCGACTACTTGCTCATGTCGGCAAAATATTTGAGCGGCCGGGGATATACTTCAAAAAATCAAATCTGATTTTTCAAAAGCGACCTGGAAAGGCGCAAAGTGCAAGCCCTTGGAGGAACATTCTTCCGGGGCTTGTCTTTCTGTGTGTGTTTATAAAAGGGTGAGGCTTAAATGAAAAAGAAACCATGGAAGAGGTTAAGTCAGTCAGATTCTGAAGCTGTGATGCGGTTGGTGGATGAATATCAGTCGAGCATAAAACGGATCATTGTATCCGTCTTAAAAGGACAATGGCCAGATGCAGTGGATGATATACTTCAAGATACATATGAGGAGATATGCAGACAGCTCAATTTGATTGAGGAGGCAGAGAATCGGCGCGCATATGTGTGTAAGATTGCAGCCAGACTGGCGATTCAAGCGCACAGAAGATTAGGGCGGGATCTTCCGTTGGACGAAGACGTCCCTGCACCGGAGGATTTATCCTTCAACCTGGATACGATTCTACCCTGCAGCCTATCTCCATCCGATAAGAGATTGTTGAAAAGAGTCTATGAGGAGCAGGACAATATCGTAGACATTGCGAAAGAATTCGGAAAGAAGGATACCGCGCTTCGACAGCAGTTAAAACGGGCCCGCGACCGAGTCAAAAAGATTATTATGAAGGAATAAATTTAAATAGTATGTCACGTTTTAGAAAATAGGACCCACTAATAATAGTGAGGAGGTAGATAAGATGTTGCAGCGGAACGGTGAGGACATTGCTTCTAAAAGCGTCTTCAACGAAGCTAATTTGAAAGAACATCTTAGGGGAAAGACCGCAGATGAACTGATTGAGGAGTTGGAAAAACTTTATGATGAGGAGGAACTGACTGGGGAAGAATTTGATCCGCGGATTGTAGAGATCTATATTGAAGCCATGGAGAAGGTAAGCCCCCCAGATCCTGCCGCTGAACGTGCGTTTGATCGATCTTGGGCGCTGTTCCACACGAAGCATCGTGTCGAAAAAGAACCTTCCAGTTCTCATAGAGCTGTAAAAATTCGATGGCGTATCGAAGCTGCCGTGCTTATAGTTATTTTCTTATGCGTATCCGCTGCAGCATTTGGTTGGAAGGATTATATTATTACATGGAAAGATGAACTGTTTGGAACAGTGCCGCACATACCAGGGACTATGGAACTTAAGGAACCGAATGTGTCTGGCTATCGTTCATTGAAGGAAGCTGTTCAAAAGTATACTGACATTTCGGTCGTGCCCGGATGGATTCCTCCTGGGTATACGATTGACGAGATCTATGAGATGGAAGTCGAGTCAGCTGACGTTATATCGGCAACATATAGAGACGGACAGAAAAGTATTGTTATCAGAGTATTTTGCTACCGAAATACGGAAGATATTTCGGATTTGTGGGTAGAAAAGGATTCTGGTCTGTATAAAGACACTTACCAGACGCACGGAATTGAACATGCCATCTCAGAAAATTATGGACACACGCAGATAATGTGGAGAAATGGTCAATGCACATGTAGTATTACAGGGGATATTTCCCGAGCAGACGCTGAAAGAATGATCAATTCTATCTATGAAAACGGGGGATAACAATGAAAAAAAGACTTGGAACTGTACTTTTATTAGCACTCTTTGTCATTTCCAGTATGATGCCTACCTCTGCAGCCACAGCAGAGATCTGGAATGAAGCAAGAGCCAGCCACTACTTTGATGCATATATGCTGGGCATATCCGCGAAGGGAGGGGGCGAAATGGCGGTTTCGTTCGGTGTATTCGGGACAGATACTATGGATAAAATTGGAGTATATAGTCTGCGGATTGAAAGCGAAATCGCCCCCAACAAATGGATAGAAGAATTCACTGTATACGGAAGCAGTGATCCGGACACTTTCTATGCTATGGATACAATACAGCACGGCGGCGATTTCTATTTTGACGGAATGCCGGGTGTAAAATATCGTGCTGTAATGGTGGCATATGCTAAAAATGCTTCCGGCTATGAATATAGCAAGGAGATGGCATGCACAGGACGGTACTGTGAATAAAAATATTTACATTTCTGCAGGTAAAGTTATATATCTCGAACCTTTATCTAATATCTAAGCTGGTCAGTGCGCAAAAAACAGAGAGTAGGAGTATACCCCTACTCTCTGTTTTAATTTTTATATGGGAAAATAAAGTACATTAAAGCAAGGGACAAAATATGGTGGGGACGCTCAACGGCGTATGCCAACGAGATCAAGCGGCTCTTTTTGCGTCCATCCAGCTCGGCCATGGAGGTAAAAGGGGGGGAGTGTGTGAGGATGAACGATCGGCAACAGCAGCTTATCAGCCTGCTGTGTCAGCGTCGGAGTGATAGCATTCAAAATCTGGCGATGGAACTTGGTGTCTGTGAGCGAACGATTCGCCGGGATATTGAAGAACTCACACTTACTTACCCAATCGAGACTGTCCGTGGCCGATATGGCGGTGGGGTCAGGATGGCAGACTGGTACTTTCAGGACCGGCCAAAACTGACTCCCAAACAAACAGCGCTGCTCAAACGCCTAGCTATTGGGCTGCATGGTGAAGATTTAGATGAGATGAATCGAATTCTCACCCACTTTGCTTCCTGAAGGAGCCTGACTACAGGCCCCATTGTTCTTTGACAAGTTCATACCAGCAGCGCGGAACACCACACAGACACCAGATCCAATGTGCGCCAAGACCCGGAGGCCCCTGCGGGGCCTCGGCGAGCGATACCACAGCGGATCGGACGGCCCCGGCAAGGTCGTTTTCTCATTCCCTGGACTGAAAGCAGTAGAGGTCCCCGGAATGTGTTTGTGAAGGTCTGCCACACCTTTTCCGTGCTGTTCCTAACTCACCGGGGGAGCGAGCTGCAAATGCGGTGAGATGATCAGTAACCAAACAAATGATATGAGGATTTGAATGATGGAAAAATGTAACTACAGGAAAGACCCTCACCAAGATATTGACCATGTCTTCCGGGACTTGCTCCCGGCTCACGGGATGGTGGAGCGTCCGGCACAGGTGGAACTGAGCCATCAGATGCTGGACACCATGCTGAATGGTAGCATTGCCCTGTGCGATGCCGGGACAGGCATTGGAAAAACATACGCCTATCTGGTAGCAGGGGTAGTGTTTCGGCGATACCGGTCACGTGCCGGCCTGCCGAACCAGCCCCTGCTGATCTCCACCTCCAGCATCGCACTCCAGGGTGCGATCATCCACGATTACCTTCCGTTCCTCTCCAAAGTCATGATGGCTGATGGTATGTTGGACAGTCCGCTCCGAGCAGTGCTGCGGAAAGGAAAATCCCACTACGTCTGCGATGCCCGCCTGATGAAGCGGCTCCAGACCGCGAACCTGGATCGGAAGAACCCGCTGGCAAAAGCGGCACTCCTCTCCATGAGAGACCATTTGGACCTGGACATGGCCCCTCATCTCAGCGGATATGACCGTGAACGGATCTGTGTTCCTCCAACGTGTGACTGCGGCAAGACTGAATGCCGCTATCTCTGCTATCTGGATGTGTGTGCCTCAGAGAGATATGCCATCCAGGTTTGTAATCACAACCTCCTTCTGGCCGACGCCATTCACCAAGGGAGTGGGAAACGCCCCATTCTGCCGGATAGCTGCGCCATCGTAATGGATGAGGCCCACAAGTTGCCGGAGACCGCTCGGCAGATGTTCGGTATTACACTGGCAGCAGGAGAACTGCATACTCTATGTAGAAAACTGCGGAGGGAGCAGTTCCTGCTGGCGGCGGAGACCTTGGAGGACACGGCAGGGCTTCTGCTGTCTGAGATAGCCAAGCCCTGGAGCGGAGACAGCTCCTTTTCTCATTTCAGCATCCCCCTGGATGGGGTGGAACGTACCTTGTCGGTGATCCACCGACAGATCCGGCGGATGCTGACTGCCGGCACCAGGATGGAACTGGAGCGAGTGCTGGATAAAACGAAGCTGTTCTGCCTGCACCAGCCGGACATGGTGTATTACACCGCTGAGGACGAGACTGGCGGTTCCATGCTGTGTGCCTCTGCTACGGATCTTACAGCACAGCTCCGGCAGACGCTATGGCAGCAGGACCGGCCCATGATACTGGCTTCCGGCACGCTGGCAGTGGGCAGCAACTTCCGGCGGTTCAAAGAGGAAACTGGCCTGCTGGCCGAGGGGAGAGTGCGGGAGCATATCGCACCCTCTCCCTTCGACTACCAGCGAAACTGTCTGCTGTACCTGCCCCCAATAACGCCCAGCCAGGCCGACAGCGATTACTATGACGACCTTGCGGAACAGATCGTCAAGCTGTTGGACGCAGCTAACGGCCACGCCCTGGGGCTATTTACCTCCTACGCGGCCATATCCGCTGTGCGTGAACGGCTGAAACAGCGGGACTTGCCCTATCCCGTGTTGACTCTGGGCCGGAACGGCGGACACACGATGTCGGAGTTTATGGCTCATCCAGGCAGTGTTCTGCTGGCTGCTGGAGCGGCGTGGGAAGGTTTTGATTTTCCTGGAGACTGCGTATCTCTGCTCATCCTCCCCAGGCTGCCGTTCCCGATGCCGGACGCAGTGAAGGAACAGGAGCGGATGAAACACGCCACGCTTCATGATTTTCTCCGGGCTGTGGTGGTGCCGGAGATGCAGATCAAACTGCGTCAGGGATTCGGGCGGGCGATCCGCACTGAGACAGATACCTGTGTGGTCGCTATCCTGGATGAACGTGCTGGGAAGAATCGGCGCTATTTCCGGGACGTGCTGACTGCTTTGCCGGAAGTGCCGGTCACCCACAGCCTGAAGGATGTGGAGCGGTTCATACGGGCTGTGAAGCCGGAAGGCTACTTCCTGGAGGGCGCGGCATGAGCAACATCAAAACAGAACTGCAATACCGGATCGCCCTGGGTATCCTGGGACAGATGTGTTCAGCTGGCCTTGTCAACGACCAGGAGGCAGAGACCATCCGGCGGCTGGCAGCAGAGAAATACCGCCCGGAAACTGTTCGGGGATTGTAATGGATATTCCAGCCCAAGTGTGGTAGTGTTGGCGTTGACCAAACTGGCAGAAAGGAGTCAGCACGATGGAATACGCATTTTACGCCGAGCAAATATACCGGCTAAAAGAAGGGATTGTCCAAGCCAGAGTGCTGCCTGCCCAGGAGGCGGAAGCACTTGGCTATGAGGACGGTTATACAGCCTAGAAGCCGGAGGGCAGACTGTATGTAGATGGCTTTGACAGCGAGACCGCAGCCAGATACCATCTGGAGGGCCTGACAGACTGTAGGATCATGAATTGAGAGGAGTTGAGACGATGGCAGCAAATGTGACCTACATACCGCCCAAGGCGGCAAAACCGGAGGCCCTGCGGGTTGCGGCGTACTGCCGTGTCAGCTCCGATTCCAGCGACCAGCTCCACTCCTACGCCACCCAAATCAAGGCGTACACGGAGCAGATCGGCGCCCATGCGGATTGGGAGCTGGTGGACGTGTATGCGGATGAGGGCCTGACCGGGACCCGGATGGACAAGCGGGAGGACTTCCAGCGCCTGCTGGCCGACTGCCGCAAGGGAAAGGTCGATCGTGTGCTGTGCAAATCCATCTCCCGCTTCGCTCGGAACACCAAGGACTGTCTCGCAGCCCTGCGGGAATTATCCGCCCTGGGCGTGACCGTCTACTTTGAAAAAGAGAATATCGACACCGGGACGCTCACCAGTGAATTGATGGTGAGCGTCTCCGGCGCTCTGGCCCAGCAGGAGTCCATCTCCATCTCCCAAAACCAGCGCATGAGCTACAAGCGGAGAATGGAACGGGGGGAGTTTATTACCTGCAAAGCCCCCTTCGGCTACCGCTTGGTGGAGGGGAAAGAATTGGAGATCATCCCGGAAGAAGCCGAGCGGGTACGATGGATATTCGCATCCTATCTTTCAGGAAAAAGTCTGGAGTGGATTGCGGAACAGATGGAAAAGGCTGGAATTCCAACTCCGGACAATGCTCCATACTGGCAGAAAACATCCATTCTCTATATCCTGACCAACGAGAAGTACATCGGTGACTCCCTGAACCAGAAATACCTCTCCGGTGGTTTCCCATTCCTCAAACGGAGAAACCACAGCGAAGCCGACCAGTATTACATTGAAAATACACATCCCGCTATCGTGTCCAGAGAGACATTTGAAAAAGTACAGCAACTGCTCCAACGGAAGGGCGCACGGCAACGGATGGAACACCCCCGTTCCTCCCTGGTCAGGAAGATCCGGTGCGGCCAATGCGGGACTGTGTTCAGCCGTAGGGCGGGGCGTAGCGGTCTGGTGACTTGGTCTTGCAGAAAACACGACAGGGATGCGGCAAGCTGTCCAGTGGGCCGGATACCGGAAACAGAGATCTACGCCGCCTTCGTTCGGATGTACAACAAACTCAGGGCCAACGCGGACATCGTCCTGAAACCGGCCCTGACCCAACTGGATGACCTGGAGCGCGCCCTGCAACGGGAAAACCCCGCCATGTTGGAGGTCAACCGGGCCATTGCCCAGGCCGCCGAGCAGAGCCATAACATCAGTAAGCTGCAAGCAGCCGGGCTGCTGGACACGGATGCCTGCGCCGCCAAGCTGAATGCCATCAACATCCAGCTCACCCAGCTTCGGAGAGAACGCCGCCGCCTGCTGGAACATGACGATATCGAGGACACCATCGGCAGGCTGCATCAGACGGCGGACGCCATAAAGGCCGGGCCGGAACGGTTGGATACCTTTGACGAGGATCTGTTCGAGGAACTGGTGGAGGAGATCGTGGCAGAGAGCCAGACTCGCATCCGGTTCCGGCTCCATGGCGGAATTGAGCTGGCAGAGAAAGTCGGGAGGGCAAAACGGTGAGCTATCGGAAGATACTGTATGGCTATCAGATCCAAAACGGAGAACTGACCCTAGTGCCGGAGGAGGCCGCTGTGGTCAATCGCATAGCGGGCCTCTACCTGGACGGCCTATCCTATCAGAAGCTGGCCGACCTGCTGAATCAGAAGAATATCCCCTTCAGCCAGGAAGCGCCGGCATGGGACAAGCACAAGGTCAAACGCCTGCTGGAGAACCCCCGTTACACCGGACAGAAGGGCTATCCGGCCATCTTAGACGGTGGGACTTTTCACTGCGTCCAGAGCCGCATTCAGGAAAAAACGGCAAAACAGACACCCAAAGCAGAGCGGCCAGCCCTCAAGTTGGTAAGCCGTCTGCACTGTGCCGCCTGCGGCGCGGCCCTCCATCGGATGGGCGGCAGGAACCGCCAGAGCGACACCCTATACCTGAAATGTGTCCAATGCGGCGCTGTCATCACCATGCGGGACGAAGTCCTGCTGGATGAGATCGCCCGCCAGACGGCGGAACAGGAGCGGCCAGAGCGGATATCCTACCAGCCCTCCGGGGAGGTCGTGCGTCTCACCAACGCCATCAACCGGGGGCTGGAGCACCCGGACGATCCACAGGAGATCGTCTCCCTGATCTTGCAGGGGGCCGCGGCGCGGTACGCCTGCTTCCCCGACATAACGGAACAAATCGACCGCCCGCTGGATGTGTGCTTGGACCATATCCGTCTGGCGGTTTCTCATATCAACTTATCGGAAGAAGGTACGGTGGAGGCGGCATTCCCATCCGGCCACCGGGAAAGGACAGAACATGGAGCAGACTGTACAGCGGCGGGTGCGGATCATCCCCGCCAAGAGGGATACTGACACCCCGCAGCCGGGGAAAAAGAAGCACCAGAGGGTAGCGGCCTACTGCCGGGTATCCACCGACAGCGAGGAGCAGATCACCAGCTACGAGGCGCAGAAAGCCTACTACACCCAGAAGATCGAGGAGAATCCAGACTGGGAGCTGGCCGGCATCTTTGCTGACAAGGGACTTTCGGGGACCAGCATGAAAAAGCGGGAAAACTTCAATAAGATGATCGCCGCCTGCAAGCGGGGCAAGATCGACACCATCCTGACCAAATCCCTCTCCCGCTTCGCCCGGAACACGGTGGACTGCCTGGAAACAGTGCGGATGCTGAAAGCCCACGGCATCGGCGTCATCTTTGAAAAAGAGAACATCAATACCCTCACCGAGTCCAGCGAGTTCCTCATCACCCTGTTCAGCGGTTTCGCCCAGGCAGAAAGTGAGTCCCTCAGCAAAAATATCATCTGGGGCAAAGAGGAGAGCAAAAAGGCAGGTAAAGTGCCCTTCCAGTATAAGAAACTGCTGGGTTACCGGAAAGGGCTAGACGGAAAGCCGGAGATCGAACCGCAGGAGGCAGAGACAGTGCGGCGCATCTATCGGAGGTACCTGGATGGATGTAGCCTGTCCCAGATCCAGCAGGAGCTGGAGGCGGACCGTGTCCCCACTGCCCAGGCTGTTCAGCGGTGGTCGTATCAGGTGATCCGCAACATCCTCACCAACGAGCGTTACATTGGGGACGCCATGCTGGGCAAAACCTTTATCACCGATTGCATCAGCAAACGGGTGAAGAAGAACAACGGAGAGCGGGGCCAGAGCTATGTGGAGAACAACCACCCCGCCATCATCCCCAGGGAGCTGTTCTACCGGGTACAGGAGGAGATGACCCGACGGGCCAGCAAGCGGAAGGTGATGCAGAAAACTGGCAAGACGGAGCTGGGCAAATACTCGGCCAAATACGCCCTCTCCGAGCTGCTGGTGTGCGGGGAGTGCGGAACGCCCTATAAGCGGGTGACCTGGGCCAGGAAAGGAAAAAAGCGGATCGTTTGGCGGTGCATCTCCCGACTGGAATTTGGAACGAAATACTGCCATAACTCCCCCACACTGGACGAAGAAAAACTGCATCAGGCCATCCAGGAGGCCATCAACGAGTTTGCCCAGGCTGGAACGGAAGTGAAGGAGGATATGCTGACATTCACTGCAATGGCCTGGGGAGGCGATGCCATTGATGGAGTCAGTCTCATCGACCTGCGTCAGAAACTGAAGGACATCACCGCCCAACAAGCACTACTGCTGGATCAGGTGCTGGAACACATGGATGACGAGATCCTCAATGCTCAGCTCAAGGCAATGATGGACGAAAAACAGGCCCTTCAGGAACAGATCGCGGCAGCGGAGCAAAGCCAGACCCACAATGCAGCCCAGAAATCTCGGATGGCGGAACTGCGGGAGTGGATGGCGAAACTGGAGGTCAACCAGCAGTACAGCGATGAACAAGTACGCATGGCAGTGGAACGGATCACAGTGGTGGACGCTGAGACCATCCGAATCCGCTTTCGGTATCCAGGGGCGGAACTGGAGAAAAAACTGTGATATAATTAGGAAAAGGAGACAAATAGAATGGAACTTTACATCACAGGAGATACCCACGGAGACTTTAGCCGTTTTCGGCCTGAGAGCTTTTATGAGCAAGAGAGACTGACAAAAGAAGATGTCATCCTGGTCGCCGGGGACTTCGGCGGCGTGTGGTACGGCGACAGCCGGGATGACGCAGGCCTGAACTTCCTGGACTCCCGGCCATTCACCACGGCCTTCGTGTCCGGCAACCATGAAAACTATGACGCCTTGGCTGCCTACCCCCAGGCGGAGTGGCACGGCGGCAGGGTGCGAACGATCCGCCCCTCGGTGCTGATGCTGGAGCGTGGGCAGGTGTTCGACCTGGGGGGCAGGACATTCTTCACTATGGGCGGTGCCAGCAGCCACGACATCCAGGACGGCGTTCTGGAGCCGGACGCGCCGGACTTCCTGTGGCGGTTCCAGTGGCTCAACGCCCAGGGCGCGGCCTTCCGGGTCAACCACCGCTCCTGGTGGCGGGAGGAGCTGCCCAGCGAGTCGGAGTATGCCGAGGCCAGGGCCAACCTCGACCGGGCCGGGTGGACGGTGGACTACCTCCTCACCCACTGCGGTCCCACCAGCATCCAGAACGATCTCCTGGGGCCGCTGTCCAAGCCAGATGCCCTCACAGACTTTCTGGAGGAGATCGGCCAGCGGTGCCAGTTCAAGTATCACTTCTTCGGACACTACCACAGGAACGAGATCGTTCGGAAAGGGTACATATCAAGATCCTATTACCTGCACATCGTTTATTTTTTTCAAAGAAGAGTTTACCGATGCTAAGCGTGACGAATTACAAGCAATATCCAATCGGTTTTTATCATCAATTTCAGTAGAACCCGGAGCTTTGTTAAATATTAGAGAATTTGAATATATTTGGCGATGGTTAATTTTTAAGCGTATTGTTTCAGATAATGAGGATAATCATCGAAATCTATTTGTTGATGATGAATTCTGGGGTGAATTTGAAAGAAAAGTTAATCAGATCAAGGCGCCTTTAAACAAAAAGAAGAGCATAATTCCGAGCAAAATAAAGATTGCTGTTCCATATAAGGATCCGGCCACTTTAACCGAATTGTCTCCAGAAGTTGAGGTTGATTTGGGCAACAATAAAGGTGCTCCGTATCAGAGTTTTATGTTACTTATTGATGAAGCCGAAGCGGCTCTTGCAAAAGTAAATAGAACAGATATCCCTTATTATATCTTTATTGATGAATTGGAAGCATATTACGGCAATAGACAGATTTTTGAGAGAGACTTAGCACTTATCAGGGATCTCATATTTACAGTTAAACGTTTTAATACAATATTTGCAAAATCACATGCAGGCAAAACAAAGATCATTTGTTCTGTTCGTAGCGAAATAATAAATGCTATCTCACGATTTATTGTAACGAAGGAGATCAACAAAGCCACATCAGGTTTTTCTGTCCCATTGAACTGGATTTATGCGAATACGAGTTCATATATGCATCCTATTATTCAGATTGTATTAAAGCGGATAGCCGTCTGTGAGGGATTTGAAGAATGTAATTATAAAGAAATTTATAATCGGTGGTTTCCTGAAAAAATACACGGAATTGAGCCAGCCAATTACATCTTGAATAATAGTTGGTGTAAACCTAGAGATATGGTTCGTTTGCTGTCTACTGCAAAAAACGCACTTCAGAATAACAGCAAGGTCTTTTCACAGGCGGTGTTTAATAGTCTTAGCAAAGCTTACTCTGAGGAAAGCTTATCTGAAATCAAAGAAGAATTACGGGCCTTATATGATCCTACTGAAATAGAAACGATAATCAATTGTTTCATGGGGTATAAGACAGCATTTTCAGTATCCCAACTAAAGAAAAGAATTTCCACATATTATGCAGGAACTGTTATAGATACCCATTTTAATCAGGTTATTGAGGATTTGTATCGACTTGGCTTTCTTGGCAATTTTATGCCCATCTCAAAAATCTATCGTTGGCAGCACAAAGGCGATGAGCGCGTAATTCTTGCAGATGAGTGGAGGCTTTTTGTCCACTATGCTTTGCATGGAGCATTGTCGCTGGGCGCTCGTTTAAATTTTGGATTAACTCGTGGTGAGCAACCTGAAACTGGTGATGTAGTGAATGCTGTTGTGCAAAAGGTAATTCGCTCCTTTGCCCTGGTAGAATTTACTCACAACGGAGAGTCCTATTTAGGGCAAATTCATATTTCCGAGTTCACTAAATTAGGGTACGGATATATTGGGAACCTATCCG
>PPYF01370527.1_pt1 | contig 20730 bp, 20 predicted proteins | sample 1559871 | NCBI WGS metagenome assembly PPYF01 (sample SAMN08240021, study PRJNA423297) | Human gut metagenome, whole genome shotgun sequencing project.
TATCTGAATCGTATGTGGCACAACGAACTGACCGTCGCGCGTTTCTTTAGCGATACGCAGGCACCGTTTGCCGTTGATGAAGGTCAGTTGGCGACGACGTTAAATGCGCTGTTCCCGGCGAGCGATACGGTGGACTGGCAGAAAGTGGCCGCCGCCGTTGCCCTGACGCGGCGAATTTCGGTGATCTCCGGTGGTCCGGGGACGGGGAAAACCACGACTGTCGCCAAACTGCTGGCGGCGCTGGTGCAGATGTCGGGTACGGAAAAATGCCGGATTCGTCTGGCGGCGCCGACCGGAAAAGCGGCAGCCCGTTTAACCGAATCACTCGGCGCGGCGCTGCGCAAGCTGGATTTGAGTGAAGAACAAAAAGCGATGTTGCCCGCCGATGCCAGCACGCTGCATCGCCTGCTGGGCGCGCAGCCCGGCAGCCAAAGGCTGCGCTACCACGCGGATAACCCGTTGCACCTTGATGTGCTGGTGGTGGATGAAGCTTCAATGATTGACTTGCCGATGATGGCGCGGCTGATTGACGCGCTGCCGCCGCACGGGCGGGTGATTTTCCTCGGCGATCGCGATCAACTGGCATCTGTTGAAGCCGGGGCCGTACTGGGCGATATCTGTAGCTGGGTGAGCGCGGGGTATACCGAAGCGCGCGCGCACGAGCTGAGCCGTTTAGTTGGCACGCCGGTTCCGGCAGGAGAGGGCAGCGCGGCGAGCGCGCTGCGTGATAGCTTGTGTTTGCTGCGTACTAGCTACCGCTTCGGCAGTGACTCCGGCATCGGGCAGCTTGCCAGCGCGGTGAATCGCGGTGACAAGAAGGCCGTTGCTAATGTTTTTGCGCGCGGCTTTAGCGATATCGAACTCAAGCCGCTGCGGACAACAGACGACTACGGGGCAATGCTTGACGATGCGCGCGGCGGCTACGGTCATTATCTTCAGCTGCTGCGAGAACAGGCTGAGCCGGCGGTCATACTGGCCGCATTTGGTGAATATCAGCTGCTGTGCGCGCTGCGCGAGGGGCCGTGGGGCGTTGCGGGTCTGAATACGCAGTTCGAACAGATCTTGACGCGACATCGACAAATTGTGCCGCAGCGCCACTCGCGTTGGTATGAAGGGCGTCCCGTCATGATCACGCGCAACGATAGCGCGCTCGGGCTGTTTAACGGTGATATCGGCATCGCATTAGATCGCGGGCAGGGGACGCGCGTCTGGTTCCCCATGCCGGACGGTACCATTAAATCCGTGCAGCCCAGTCGCCTGCCTGAGCACGACACCGCTTGGGTAATGACGGTGCATAAATCCCAGGGCTCGGAGTTTACTCATGCCGCTCTGGTACTGCCCACGCAGATTGTTCCGGTGGTGAGCCGTGAACTTATCTACACCGCGATCACGCGCGCTAAATCCAGACTGTCGATGTATGCCGATGAAAACCTGCTGACGCAGGCCATCGCGACCCGTACCGAACGACGCAGCGGTCTGGCAGCGATTTTTGCCGAAATGGCGTAGCCCGCAATATCCTTCACCCCTGAGGGGCGAGGGGATGGTGAGTGCTCGGTGTTAAAGCGGAATTTAGATAGCGATACGGGCAAGCTGTGCGCCCTCTCCCTTTTGAAGGATGAGGGCTGGGGCGAGGCTTCTGCTCTGACTCTCGCGTTAGACCAGGTCCGTCATCAGCACTTTAGAGCGGCGCTGATAGTTATACAGCTGCTTCTTACTTTCTGGCAGCAGCTCCACGTCAACCGGCTTAAAGCCGCGCTCCTGGAACCAGTGAATGCTGCGGGTGGTTAGCACGAACAGGTGGTTTAACCCCATCTGCTTCGCCTGAGCGGCGATGCGCTCCAACAGTACTTCACCGCGCGATGAGCTGCGGTAGTCCGGGTGGACCGCTACGCAGGCCATCTCGCCAATCTTCTCTTCCGGGAATGGATAGAGCGCGGCGCAGGCGATGGTGGTGTTATCACGCTGAATGATGGTGAACTTATCAATCTCCATCTCCAGTTGTTCGCGGGAGCGACGCACCAGAATTCCCTGCTGCTCCAGCGGCGCAATCAGATCGAGGATCCCACCAATATCGTTAATGGTGGCGCGACGAATTTGCTCGGCGCTTTCCATTACAATCTGCGTCCCGATGCCGTCGCGCGAGAACAGCTCCTGCAGCAGCGCGCCATCTTCCTGATAACTTATCAGGTGGCTGCGACGTACGCCGCTGCGGCAGGCTTTCACCGCACCGCGCAGGAAGCGCGCGGTGCCGGAAAGGTAGTCGCCTTCCTGCTCGAGCTCTTCAATGCGCGCCTGCGCTTCGTTCGGGAACAGTTCAGGAACAATATCGCCGTTCTCGTTGTATACCCCTTGTGACGAGCAAAAACCGATCATCTTCTCGGCTTTGAGCTTAATCGCCAACTGGGTAGCAATCTCTTCTGAGGTCAGGTTAAAGCTTTCGCCGGTCACCGATACCGCCACTGGCCCCATCAGCACAATTGCGCCGTTGTCGAGCTGGCGATGGATCGCCTCTTCATCAATACGACGAATACGTCCGCTGTGGCAGTAGTCGATACCATCGTCCACCCCGAGCGGCTGAGCAATAATAAAGTTACCGCTCACGACGTTGATGTGCGCCCCCTGCAGCGGGGTATTGTTGAGGCTCATCGACAGACGGGCGGTAATATCCAGTTGCAGCAGACCGGCCGCCTGTTTAACCAGCTCCAGCGTTTTGCTATCCGTGACGCGAATATGTTTATGGTAAGTGGGTTCGTGGTGGTGTTCAGCCAGATTGGCGTCGATTTGCGGACGCGCACCGTAAACCAGTACCAGGCGAATGCCTAAGCTGTGCAGCAGGCCAATATCGCTGACAATGCTGGAAAAGTTTTCATGCTCAATGGCTTCGCCGCCAAGCATGATGACAAACGTCTTCCCCCGGTGGGCGTTAATATAGGGGACAGAATGACGAAACCCCTCTACCAGTTCGGTTCTACGTTCCTTCACCACGGCACAACCCTCAATGCATGATTATTCGTAATTAATGTATTTTTATTCTGTTTTTGCCGGAAACGCAAGCCGGAATTTGCCTAAATAGTGGAAAAGCTTGCGGCCAATTTCGTTGATCCTACGAATGTTTACCCTTTTATAGATGACAGTTTATTCGCCTTTGGTTAAAGTTTTCGGTCAATCGTATTATGCGTAAACCGAAATTATCTTTTTTTGCCTGGGATGGAGCATGTCGGGAAGTCAGTCGTTAAGTCGTCGCCGCCTGTTAAAAGGGGCGGGCGCCATGTGGTTGTTGAGCGTGAGTCAGGTTGGTTTTGCCGCCGTTAGTCAGGTGGTGGCCGTGCGTATCTGGCCGGCGTCCAGCTACACGCGCGTTACGGTGGAATCCAACCGGGTGATTAAGTACCGACAGTTTGCGTTGAGCAATCCCGATCGTTTGGTGGTGGATCTCGAAGGGGTTAACCTGAACTCGGTGCTTAAGGGCATGGGGGCGCAAATTCGCGGCGACGATCCCTACATTAAATCGGCGCGCGTTGGGCAATTTGATCCGCAAACCGTGCGTATGGTGTTTGAGCTCAAGCAGGACGTCAAACCACAGCTGTTTGCGCTGGCCCCGGTCGCCGGTTTTAAAGAGCGTCTGGTGATGGACCTCTACCCCGCCAGTAGCAAAGATGTGCAGGATCCTTTGCTGGCGCTGCTGGAAGAGTACAACAAAGATGGCCTCGAAAAGCAGGTACCTCCGGCTCAAAGCGGCCCGCAACCGGGCAAAGCCGGGCGCGACCGCCCGATTGTTATCATGCTGGACCCAGGCCACGGCGGAGAAGACTCCGGTGCGGTCGGTCTGTATAAAACGCGGGAGAAGGACGTGGTGCTGCAAATTGCCCGTCGCCTGCGTGCGCTGATTGAGAAAGAAGGCAATATGAAAGCCTACATGACGCGCAACGAAGATATCTTTATTCCGCTGAAAGTGCGGGTGGCGAAAGCGCAAAAGCAGCGCGCCGACCTGTTTGTCTCAATTCACGCCGATGCTTTCACCAGCCGCCAGCCGAGCGGTTCCTCAGTGTTTGCGCTGTCGACCAAAGGCGCTACCAGTACCGCGGCCAAATATCTTGCGCAGACGCAGAACGCCGCCGACTTAGTGGGGGGCGTGAGCAAGAGCGGTGACCGTTACGTTGACCACACCATGTTCGATATGGTGCAGTCGCTGACCATCACCGACAGCCTGAAGTTTGGTAAAGCGGTGCTCAAACGTCTGGGCCAGGTGAATAACCTGCATAAAAACCAGGTGGAACAGGCCGGCTTTGCGGTGCTGAAAGCCCCGGACATTCCTTCGATCCTCGTCGAAACGGCGTTTATCAGTAACGTTGAAGAGGAGCGTAAGCTGAAAACCGCCAAGTTCCAGCAGGAGGTCGCCGAATCGATCCTTGCCGGGATCAAAGCCTATTTTGCCGATGGCGCAACGCTGGCAAGGCGCGGGTAATCAGACGTGTCACGGTTAAAGAGTGCCCACGGCGGCAATATCCGCGAAGCGGCAGCCTTAATGGGCATCAGCGTCGATACGCTGCTGGATTTCAGCGCCAATATTAATCCGTTGGGCATGCCGGAAAGCCTCAAACAGGCGATGATTGAGAATCTCGCCTGCGCCGAGCGTTATCCTGATGTTGAGTATCAACAACTGCATCAGGCGCTGGCGGCCCATCACGGCGTACCGGCATCGTGCATACTGGCCGGTAACGGCGAAACCGAGTCTATTTTTACCCTCGTGCACGGCCTGAAACCGCGTCGGGCGATGGTCGTGGCGCCGGGTTTTGCCGAATACCGTCGGGCGCTGGAAACGATCGACTGCCAAATAGAAACCTACGCTTTGCGCGAGGAAGACGGCTGGCAGCTCACCGAGCGCATTTTGTCGTCGCTGACGACGGAACTCGACTGCCTGTTTCTGTGCACACCGAACAACCCCACTGGGCTGCTGCCGGAACGCGCGCTGCTGGACGCCATCGCCGCGCGTTGCCGAACGCTTGGTATTGCACTGATTCTCGATGAAGCATTTATCGACTTTATTGCCGATGAACCGGGGTTTATTGCCGATCTTAAGCACAATCCGCACGTCTGGGTGCTACGATCGCTCACGAAGTTCTACGCCATTCCCGGTCTGCGGCTGGGCTATGTGCTCAACGGTGATGAACGTGCGGTCGCGCGTCTGCGCAAGCATCAGATGCCGTGGTCAATCAACGCGTTTGCCGCGCTGGCCGGTGAGCGTGTGCTTAACGACCACGATTATCAGCAGGCAACTCTGCGCTGGCTGGCGCGGGAAGGGCAGCGTTTATATCAGGCGCTGGACGAAATTGACGGCCTGACCGTTTATCCGGGACGAGCGAACTATCTGTTTTTACGCTGTGAGCGTGCGGATATCGAACTGCAATATGCGCTGCTGCAACAGCGGGTGCTTATCCGTAGCTGCGCCAACTACCCAGGTCTTGATGGGCGCTACTTCCGCGTGGCTGTGCGCAGCGAGGCCGAAAACCAGCGACTGCTGGCGGCGCTGCGTCAAGCGCTCAGTTGAACCCCGCCGGGCACAGCACGGAGTAAGTGCTGTTTCGGCCAGTGGGCGGTCAGTTTTGTCTGCGAGAGCGCCCACTTCAAATATTCCACATCATGATACCGCCGGTCGAGCATCAGCCCGACCACGCTGCCGCTATGCGCCACGTTCACGCCGTAGAGATCGCAGGACTCGACCAGCGCCATCAGCGCATCAAACCCCGGTTTGGGCAGCAGCGCCTGGCTGGCGATCGCGCTGAGGGTCGCCGCCTCGCCAAGCAGGCTGGCATCCTGCTGAATGCAGGCGTTTTGCACCTTATCCCATGCTTGTTGCAAAGCACCGGAATGTGCTTTTAGCGAGGCCTCACGGGGAAGACGGTGATAATCCGCGGTGCGCAATATCACCGGACTTTCCAGCACCAGCAGGTCAAAATGCGGCGCGGGCGCGCAGGCAATTTGCGTACCGGCGTGATGGTGATCGAACAGCGTCAACTGACGAAACAGCGTGCTGTCGGTGGGCTCCAGTGCCACGCACAGTGCGGCAAGCGCGGTCTCATCGAGCGAATGACCGAGGTGGTGAGCGGCGGCCACGGCGGTAGCGGCAATATCGGCGGTGCTGCTGGCCATCCCTTTGGCAATTGGCAGCGTAGAGTGCACTTCAATGCGCAGCGTCGCGCTTATCGCCCGCGAATAGCCGAAGTGGATGAGCAGTGCTTCCACCATCGCTCGGGTGAGCGGGCGTTCGTTTGGCAGCGGCGCGCCGTCGCGCACTTCAACCGTGCTGTACCAGTCTATCGGACAGGAAATGAGCTTTTCACTGCCCAGTATCCAGCCCTGAATGAGTTCCCCGCAGGAGCCGGGACAGCGTGCCACGCTCATGATTATCCTTGTCTTACCGAACGAAATATAACTACCGTAAATAAATATACCGGTATTGTCATAGCGCAACGAAATCATTCGTCCACGGCGCTAGAGTAAAGTGCTCTTATTTTATGCGGGCGCTGCGCCGGCATAAATCTGCAACCAACAGGTTTGGCATATTATGTGCCAGGGAAGGAGGTGAATACACTCGTGTATTAATCCTCCGCAGCCCCCGCTGCTGTGATGCTGACGACCCCGTAAACACCACTGATCGCCAGATCGGGAAGGACGGGTGAGGATGACGCTAAGCCAGAAGACCTGCCTGTTGGCCATTAACAACAACTTCGGTGGGAAGTGGGTTGCTTTGCGTTGCACGGCCATGCGGCCGGGCATGCGTGCGGCTATACCTCATCCACCCTTGAAAGGGTCAGGGTATGGCAGCCAGACAGCACGCATTTGTTCTCGCAGGCACCGGCAGCGGCTGTGGTAAAACCACGGTGACGCTTGGTCTGCTTAAACTGCTCCAGCAGCGCGGGCTGCGGGTTCAGCCGTACAAGGTTGGCCCTGACTATCTCGATACCGGCTGGCATACCGCCTTATGCGGCGTCCCCTCACGTAACCTCGACGGCTTTATGCTGCCTCCCGCCATTCTCAATGCGCTGTTCTGCGAACATATGCAGCAGGCTGATATCGCCGTTATTGAAGGGGTGATGGGCCTGTACGACGGCTACGGTATCGACCCAAACTATTGCAGCAGCGCGGCGATGGCAAAACAGTTGGGTTGCCCGGTGATTTTGTTGGTGGATGGTAAAGCCGTTTCTACCTCGATTGCCGCCACGGTGATGGGATTTCAGCATTTTGATCCGAGCCTCAATATTGCCGGGGTTATCGTCAACCGCGTCAACAGCGACAGTCATTTCCAGCTGCTGAAAAGCGCCATTGAGCGCTACTGTAACCTGCCGGTGCTGGGCTATGTTCCGCGCGTCGAAGGGGTATCGTTACCTGAGCGCCACCTTGGGCTGGTCACCGCCCGCGAATCGACGCTGGATAGCCAGCCGTGGCTGGATTTTGCCGCCGGTCTTGAACGTACGCTCGATATCGACAGGCTGTTGGCACTGAGCGAACTGGCACAACTCCCGGCAGGAGAATGGCCCGCCGACCCGCTTTACGGCGATGGGCTTACGCTGGCGCTGGCTGATGATGAAGCCTTCAATTTCTACTACCCGGACAATTTAGCGCTGCTGGAACGGGCCGGAGTCACGATTGTTCGTTTTAGCCCATTGCACGACCGCGTGCTGCCGGATTGTCAGATGCTGTGGCTGGGCGGCGGCTATCCGGAGCTGCACGCCCGCGCGCTGGCGGCTAATACGCCGATGCTGGAACACCTGCGCGCTGCGCACCAGCGTGGTGTGGCAATTTACGCGGAATGCGGTGGGTTGATGTACCTCGGCAGCACGCTTGAGGACGCTCAGGGCGAAATCCACGCAATGGCCGATATTCTTCCCGGCGCGAGCAAAATGGGCAAGCGGCTGACCCGTTTTGGCTACTGCGAAGCGCAGGCTGAACGCCAGACCCTGCTGGCCGCGCCCGGTGAAGTCTTGCGCGGGCATGAATTCCACTACTCCGATTTTACCGCACAGCTTTCACCTGTGATGGCCTGCCGCAAAACCCGCGATGGTGCGGTTCTCCAGCAGTGGCAAGGCGGTTGGCAGAAAGGCAATACCTTCGCCAGCTACCTGCATCTGCATTTTTCCCAGCGCCCGGCCATGCTCAACCACTGGTTTGCTGCCGCAAGGAGCGCGCAATGACGCTGCTCGCCTGGTGTTTGGCATGGCTGATTGATTTTGTCATCGGCGACCCGCCGCGCTGGCCGCATCCGGTGCGCTGGATAGGTCATTTGATTAACGTTGTACAGCGCGCAGTACGACGACTGTGTCACAGCGATCGCGCGCTGCGTATCGGCGGTGGCGTGATGTGGTTGTTGGTGGTGGGGCTGACTTATGCCGTGGCTTGGGGCGTCCTGAGACTCGCGGCATGGGTGCATCCGTGGCTGGGGTGGGGCGTTGAGGTGTGGATGATTTTCACGGTGCTCGCCGGCCGATGCCTTGCGCGCTCTGCCGAAGATGTCGCGCGTCCGCTGCGGGACAATAATCTGACCGAAAGCCGCATCAAGCTGTCGTGGATTGTGGGCCGTGATACCTCAGCGCTGCAGCCGGAGCAGATCAACCGCGCAGTGGTGGAAACGGTGGCGGAAAACACCGTCGACGGCATTATCGCGCCGCTGTTCTTCCTGCTGCTCGGCGGCGCACCGCTGGCGATGGCCTACAAAGCGGTGAATACCCTCGATTCCATGGTCGGCTACAAGCACGAAAAGTACCGCGCCATCGGCATGGTCAGCGCCCGTCTGGACGATGCCGCCAACTTTATTCCCGCCCGCCTGAGCTGGCTGCTGATAAGCGTCGCCGCCTGGCTTTGTCGCCTCGACGCCGCGCGTGCGCTGCGGATCGGCTGGCGCGACCGCTATAACCACAGCAGCCCTAACTGCGCCTGGTCAGAGGCGGCGGTAGCCGGTGCGTTGGGCATCCGCCTGGGCGGCCCAAACGACTATTTTGGCCAACGCGTGGAGAAGCCGTGGATTGGCGATGCCCGACGCGATATCGCCATTGATGATATTTCCCGAACGATTCGACTGATGTGGGTGGCGTCAACACTGGCCCTGCTGCTGTTTATGGCGGTCAGGTTCTGGCTGATTGGCGCGGCCTAAGGAGAGCAGTAATGAACTATATCCAGCAACCGCAGGCGATTGAGCGCAAAAGCTTTGAAATTATCAGCGAGATTATTGCGGAAACTCGGCCGGAGTACCGCTTCGACAGCCCCCTGCACGAGGCCATTATCAAACGGGTGATCCACACCACCGCCGACTTTGAATGGCTGGATATTTTGTGGTTCGCTCCGAATGCCTTAACCCGTCTGATCGAATCGCTAAGCCGCCCGTGCACGCTGTATACCGATACCACCATGGCGCTCTCGGGGATCAACAAAAATTTGCTGGCGACCTTTGGCGGAGAATGTCGCTGCTATATCAGCGATCCGCGCGTGGTGCGCGAGGCCAAAGCCCAGGGGATCACCCGTTCGATGGCGGCGGTGGATATTGCCGCCAAAGAAGACGGCGACAAGGTGTTTGTCTTCGGTAATGCACCGACGGCGCTGTTCCGCCTGCTGGAGCACAAAGAGCTGGAGGTCGGCGGTGTGATTGGCGTACCGGTCGGTTTTGTTGGTGCGGCAGAGTCGAAAGAGGCGCTGAGCCAAAGCGGCCTGCCGGGCATTGCTGCGCTGGGGCGTAAAGGCGGCAGCAACGTCGCGGCGGCCATCGTCAACGCTATTCTCTATCACCTGCAGGCCGGCCAATGAGCGAACCCTCCTTCGATGCCCCGGTGTGGCATAACGGCAAAGCGCTGCGTAAAGGCTATACAACCGGCTCCAGCGCCACCGCTGCGGCCAAAGTTGCCGCACTGATGGTGATGCGACAGCACCTGATTCATCAGGTATCAATCGTCACCCCTTCCGGCGTGACGCTGAACCTGAACGTCGAATCGCCGCACGTTGAGGGCCAGCAGGGGATCGCCGCAATTCGTAAAGACGGCGGTGACGATATCGACGCGACCCACGGGATGCTGATTTTCGCCCGCGTCACCTTAAACGACAGCGGTGAGATTACGCTGCGCGGCGGCGAGGGGGTGGGCACCGTCACCCGCAAAGGCATCGGCTTGCCGATTGGCAGCGCGGCGATAAACCGCACTCCGCGCCATACCATCGAAACCGCGGTTCGCGAGGCCATTGGCCCGGCACGCGGCGCGGAGGTGGAAATCTTTGCCCCAGAGGGCGAAGAGCGGGCGCAAAAAACCTATAACTCGCGGCTCGGTATTGTTGGCGGCATTTCGATAATTGGTACCACCGGTATTGTCACACCGATGTCGGAAGAGAGCTGGAAACGCTCGCTGGCGCTAGAGCTGGAGATGAAACGCGCCGCGGGGCTAGAGCGCGTAGTGCTGGTTCCTGGTAACCACGGTGAACGCTTTGTACGCGAGCAGATGGGCATCGACTCCCAGGTGGTGGTCACCATGAGTAACTTCGTGGGCTACATGATTGAAGAGTCCGTGCGCCTTGGTTTCCGCCAGATTGTGCTGATTGGGCATCCAGGCAAGCTGATTAAAATCGCCGCCGGGATCTTTCATACCCATAGCCATATCGCCGATGCGCGCATGGAAACGCTGGTCGCCCATTTGGCGCTGCTTGGCGCACCGCTGGAACTGTTAACGCGAGTCAGCGACTGCGACACCACCGAAGCGGCGATGGAACACATCGACACGTTTGGCTTCCAGCGTATTTACAACCACCTCGCCGAACGTATCTGCCAGCGCGTGATGCAGCGCCTGCGCTTCACCAAAACGCCGCCGATCTGCGACGCCATTATGTTTTCGTTTGATAACCAGATCCTCGGCAGTAACCGCCCGGTGAGTGAGATTGTGGAGGCGATGCAATGCTGACCGTGGTGGGGATGGGCCCGGCGGGCGTACAGCTGATGACGCCGCTGGCCAAAGAGGCGGTACAGCGCGCCGATGCGCTGGTAGGCGGTACGCGCCACCTGGCGCAGTTTGCGGAGTTTACCGGCGAACGCTGTGCGCTGGGCGCCAACATTGCCGAAGTGCTGGCGTGGATTGGCGAGCGTCAGGGGCAAAACGTGGTGGTGCTGGCGTCCGGCGACCCGCTGTTTTACGGCATCGGCACGCGGCTTATCGCCCATTTTGGCCGTGACAACGTGCAGGTGATCCCCGGCGTCAGCGCCGTGCAATATCTGTGCGCGCGTGCAGGGATCGACATGAACGACATGTGGCTGACCAGCAGCCACGGGCGTGAAGTTGATTTTGACGTCCTCGCCGAGCATCGCAAAGTGGCGATGGTCACTGACAAACGCTGCGGGCCGAAAGCCATCGCTGCCGCACTGATCGCGCGCGGTAAGGGGCATCGCTGGATGGTGATTGGCGAGAATCTGGCGCAGGACGACGAACGCATCCACTGGCTGCCGGTCAGCGCGGTGGAGCAGGACTATGAGATGAACACGGTGGTGATCCTCGATGAAAGATGAGCTGTTTTTGCGCGGCGAAAAGGTGCCAATGACCAAAGAAGCCGTGCGGGCGCTGGCGCTGTCGAAGCTGGAACTGCACCAGGCGCGCCACCTGATTGATATCGGTGCCGGAACCGGCAGCGTCTCGATTGAGGCGGCGCTGCAAAACCCGACGCTTAGGGTGACCGCCATTGAGCGTAATCCGGCGGCGCTGCGGCTGCTGGCAGAAAACTGCCGGCATTTTGCCTGCGATAACGTGCGTATCGTCGAAGGCGTGGCCCCGCTGGCCGTTGAAGAGGCCGCTGACGCGGTATTTATGGGCGGCAGCGGCGGCCATCTGTGTGAACTGATTGACTGGTCTTTGCGCCAGTTGCGTCCCGGTGGGCGGCTGGTGATGACCTTTATCCTGCAGGAAAACCTTTATTGCGCCCTCGACCATTTGCGTCAGTCGGGCATGACCTCCGTGGACTGCCAGCAGCTCAACGTCTCGGCGCTGACTGCGCTTGGCAGCGGCCACTATTTCAAACCGCATAACCCCGTTTTTGTTATTGCCTGTCAGAAGGAAGAAAACCATGGCTGAAGCCTTTGACTCTCGCTGCGTCTGGTTTGTTGGCGCCGGGCCCGGTGACCGTGACCTGATTACCCTCAAGGGCTATCGCCTGTTGCAACAGGCGCAGGTGGTGATTTACGCCGGGTCGTTAATCAATACCGAACTGCTGGAATATTGCCCGGCGGAGGCGGAATGCCACGATAGCGCCGAGCTGCATCTGGAGCAGATCCTCACGCTGATGGAAGAGGGGGTGAAGGCGGGGAAAACGGTGGTACGCCTGCAAACGGGTGATGTTTCGCTGTACGGTTCGGTACGCGAGCAGGGGGAAGAGCTGACCCGTCGCGGTATTCCCTATCAGGTAGTTCCGGGCGTCAGCGCATTTCTGGGCGCGGCGGCGGAACTGGGCGTGGAGTACACCGTTCCGGAAGTGTCGCAAAGTCTCATAATTACCCGTCTGGAAGGACGCACGCCGGTGCCGGAGCGCGAACAGCTGGAGTCTTTTGCCCAGCACCAAACCTCAATGGCGATTTATCTGTCGGTACAGCGTATCCATAAAGTCGCGGAGCGACTGATTGACGGCGGCTATCCCGCCACGACGCCGGTGGCGGTGGTGTATAAGGCCACCTGGCCGGAAAGCCAGACGGTTCGCGGCACGCTGGCGGACATCGCCGACAAAGTGCGCGACGCCGGTATTCGCAAAACGGCGCTGATTCTGGTCGGCAATTTCCTGGGCGATGAATACCACTACTCGCGACTGTACGCGGCGGACTTCAGTCATGAATACCGTAAAGCCTGACGACATTGCGCTGTTTTGCCTGACGCCCGGTGGCGTGGTGCTGGCCAAACGATTAAGCGCCGCGCTGCCGATGACCTGCATGACCCGCGATGCGCTGGTCGAGGAGGGCTTTGTGCCGTTTGACGGTAGCTTTGCCCACAGCGTGCAACAGGCGTTTACGCGTCACTCAGCGCTTATTTTCATCGGTGCGACCGGGATTGCCGTTCGGGTATTGGCACCGCTTCTGGTGGATAAATTCCACGACCCGGCGGTGGTGGTGATCGACGAGCGCGGCCAGCACGTTATTAGCCTGCTCTCCGGCCATATAGGTGGCGCTAACGCGCTGGCAGCCCATTTGGCGGGCCTTCTCGGCGTTGATCCGGTGATCACGACCGCCACCGACGTTAACGAGGTGGCGGCGCTGGATACCCTTGCCTGTCAGCTTAACGCGCGAATGCGCGATTTCCGCACGGCGGTGAAAACCGTCAACCAGATGCTGGTCAGCCAGAAGCGGGTCGGGTTGTGGTGGGACGAGTCGTTGACCGTTGAGGTGAGCCGCTGCGACCGTCGCGGGTTTATTACCGTCACCGATCTGCAGCAACTGCCCGAACTGGATGCGCTGGTCTGTATCAGCTTGCGCGACACGCTGCCCGAACTGCCGCTTCCTCACTGGAAGCTGGTACCGCGGCGCATTGTCGCCGGTATCGGCTGTCGACGCGGCACCTGCTGCGGGGTGATCACCGATTTGCTGCTGCGCCAGATGGCGTCTCAGCGGCTGGATCCGTTAGCCCTGAAAGCCATCGGCAGCATCGTGGTAAAGCAGGATGAGTTGGGGCTTATCCAACTGGCGAGCGACTTCGACGTGCCGTTTGAAATTTTTAGCGTGGCTGAGCTTAGCGAGCACGAACACCGCTTTCCCTCCTCACTGTTTGTGAAGCAGACGGTGGGCGTGGGTAGCGTATCTGGCCCGGCGGCGTGGCTGCTGAGCAACGGGCATCTTATTGGTGAAAACCTGCGAGAACAGGGCGTCACTATCACTTTGGGAGTTACACACTGATGTTAAGCGTAATTGGAATCGGCCCTGGCTCGCAGGCAATGATGACCATGGAGGCCGTTGAGGCCCTCCAGGCGGCGGAAATCGTCGTCGGCTACAAAACGTATACCCATCTGGTGAAGGCCTTTACCGGCGATAAGCAGGTCATCAAAACCGGGATGTGCAAAGAGATCGAGCGCTGCCAGGCGGCAATTGAGCTGGCGCAGGCGGGGCACAACGTCGCGCTTATCAGCAGCGGCGACGCCGGCATTTACGGCATGGCGGGGCTGGTGCTGGAACTCGTCAGCAAGCAAAAACTGGACGTCGAAGTGCGCCTGATCCCCGGCATGACCGCGAGTATTGCCGCAGCGTCACTTCTGGGCGCGCCGCTGATGCACGACTTTTGTCATATCAGCCTCAGCGATCTGCTGACGCCGTGGCCGGTGATTGAAAAACGCATTATCGCCGCCGGAGAAGCGGATTTCGTTATTTGTTTCTACAACCCGCGCAGCCGCGGCCGCGAAGGGCATCTGGCGCGCGCCTTTGAACTACTCGCCGCCAGCAAAAGTGCAGATACGCCGGTGGGTGTCGTGAAATCCGCCGGTAGGAAGAAACAGGAAAAATGGTTGACCACGCTGGGCGAGATGGATTTTGCGCCGGTGGATATGACAAGCCTGGTGATTGTCGGCAACAAAACCACCTACGTGCAGGACGGCTTGATGATCACCCCACGAGGCTACGTGCTGTGAATTACGGTGACGTTCTGGTGGTGGGGGGGACCAGCGATGCGCGGGCGATCTGTCAGCAACTGGATGCCGCAGGCGTGCCGTACACCGTGTCGGTGGCAACGCCCACCGGTGCTGCGCTTGCCGGCGATATCGCAGGCCAGGTGCGCTGCGGGCGGTTGGAACTGGCGGAAATGGTCGCCTGGCTGCGCGAGCAGCATACCCGCTGGGTGATTGATGCTTCACACCCGTACGCCGAAGTGGTGAGCCGGAACGTGCAGGCGGCCTGCGAGCAGACCGGCGTGTTACTCAGCCGCTATCAGCGCCCGGACCAGATCGACTCCCTGACGCATCCGCTGCTGCACTACGTTGACAGCATCGCCGATGCCTGCGCGTTAATTCACGGGATGGGCGATCGCGTCCTGCTGACCACCGGCAGTAAAGACCTGGCGCTGTGGCGCGCAGGGCTGCCGGAAAAAACGCTGCTGGCCCGCGTGCTGCCGGTACCGGAAGTGGTGCAACAGTGCGCGGATTTAGGTTTTGGCGTCGCTGAAATCTTTGCGATTTGCGCGCCGTTTAGCGCCGAGTTTAACGCGGCGTTTTACCGCCACTGCCGCGCCGATGTGATGGTCACCAAGGCTTCCGGTGCGGAGGGCGGTTATCGGGAAAAGGTTCAGCCTTGCCTCGATGCTGGCATTCCCTGCGTGGTGATCACTCGCCCGGCACCGCTGGTGACCGGCGACGAACGACTGGATAGTTTGACTGCGTTTGCTGAGCGTTTGGCGCGCTGGCAGGCCATAGAATCAAGGAAACAACAATGAAAAAAGCACTGTTAGTGGTGAGCTTCGGCACCAGCTATCACGATACCTGTGAAAAAAATATCGTCGCCTGCGAACGTGAGCTGGCGACAAGCTGCCCCGACCGTGACCTGTTTCGCGCCTTCACGTCCGGCATGATTATTCGCAAGCTTAAACAGCGTGACGGCATTGAAACCGACACGCCACTGGAGGCACTGCAGAAGCTAGCTGAGCAGGGCTACGAAGACGTCGCGGTACAGTCGCTGCACATTATCAACGGTGATGAGTACGAGAAAATTGCGCGTGAAGTGCAGAGCCTACGACCGCTGTTTCGTCGTCTGACGATCGGCACGCCGCTGCTGAGCGGCCATGACGACTATGTGCGTTTGATGCAGGCGCTGGAGCAGCAGATGCCGGAGCTGAATGCCGACGAAAAGGTGGTGTTTATGGGGCATGGCGCGAGCCACCATGCGTTTGCCGCCTACGCCTGTCTTGACCATATGATGAGCGTCCAGCGCTTCCCGGCGCGGGTGGGAGCGGTCGAGAGTTATCCGGAGGTCGACGTGCTGATTGAAAGCCTGAATCAGGAAGGCGTGCGCAGTGTGCATCTGATGCCACTGATGCTGGTGGCGGGGGACCATGCGATTAACGATATGGCCTCCGATGACGAGGACTCATGGAAAACGCTGTTTACCGCCGCCGGTATCCGCGCCACGCCGTGGCTGCAAGGGCTGGGTGAGAATCCGGCGGTGCGGGCAATGTTTGTTGATCATCTGCAACAATCGCTGGAGGTGGCATGAGCGGAAAACTGTATGCGCTGAGCACCGGTCCTGGTGCTGCGGATCTGATTACCGTGCGCGCGGCGCGCATTCTGGGTTCGCTCGATATTCTTTATGCTCCTGCAGGGCGTAAAGGTGGCGACAGTCTTGCGCTCTCTATCGTGCGTGAGTATTTAGGCGAGCACACCGAAGTCCGCTGCTGCCACTTCCCGATGAGCGCCGACAGCGCGGAAAAAGAGGCGGTGTGGGATGACGTTTCCCGCGCGCTGGTGCACGAAGTAGAAGCCGGCAAGCAGGTAGGATTTATCACCCTCGGCGATGCCATGCTCTTCAGCACCTGGGTCTTTTTACTGCAACGTATTGGCCATCCACAGTGGCTGGAGATTGTGCCCGGCGTGACTTCGTTCGCGGCGATTGCCGCCCGCGCGCAAATGCCGCTGGCCATGGAGCAGCAGTCGCTGGCCGTCGTCGCCTGTACCGCTCCAGAAGAGGATATTGAACGCGCGCTGGCGCAGCACGACAGTCTGGTGCTGATGAAGGTTTACGGGCGTTTCCCGCGCATTAAAGCGCTGCTGACCCGCGCAGGCTTGCTGGAACATGCCGTGTTGATGGCCGAGGCGACGCTGCCCGGTGAACAGTGCTGGCGGAATCTGGCGGAGGTGAGCGACGACCAGCCGCTGCCTTATTTCTCAACCATTCTGGTGAATAAACAGTGGAGGCAAGGACAGTGAATGTAGAACAACAGCTTAAAAAGCTTTCGTTGAGCGGCGCGGCGGCGGCGCTGCTTCTGCTGGTGGTGCCGGAGCAGGCCTTTGCGATGCACATTATGGAGGGCTTTTTGCCACCAATGTGGGCGCTGGCGTGGTGGCTGCTGTTCCTGCCGTGCTTGTGGTACGGGCTGGTGCGTTTGCGGCGTATTGTGCAGGACGACAGCAACCAGAAGGTGCTACTGGCGCTGTGCGGGGCGTTTATTTTTGTCCTTTCCGCGCTGAAGATCCCCTCTGTTACCGGAAGCTGTTCGCATCCGACGGGCGTCGGGCTGGCAGTGATTCTGTTTGGACCGGGCGTGGTGGCGATCCTCGGAGCCATCGTACTGTTATTCCAGGCGCTGCTGCTGGCGCACGGCGGATTAACGACGCTAGGCGCTAACGGTATGTCGATGGCAGTTATTGGGCCTATCGTCGGCTATTTGGTGTGGAAAATGGCCTGTAAGGCCGGCTTTCGTCGCGATGTGTCGGTATTCCTCTGCGCCATGCTGGCGGATCTGGCCACCTATTTTGTCACTTCGCTTCAGCTGGGGGCCGCGTTCCCGGATCCGCAAAGCGGGTTTGCCGGATCGAGCCTGAAATTTATGGGCATCTTTTGCCTGACGCAGATCCCCATCGCCATCGCCGAAGGGTTGCTGACGGTGATGATCTATGACCAGTTGACCAAGCGTCAGTTGATCCCCGCACGAGGACATTAAGATGAAAAAGACACTGATCCTGCTGGCAATGGTGATAGCGCTGGTTATCCTGCCGTTCTTTATCAATCACGGCGGTGAATACGGCGGTTCCGACGGCGAAGCGGAAAGTCAGATTCAGGCGGTAGCGCCGCACTATGAACCGTGGTTCCAGCCGCTGTATGAACCGGCAAGCGGGGAGATTGAAAGCCTGCTGTTTACGCTGCAAGGATCGCTGGGCGCGGCGGTGATTTTCTACATTCTGGGCTACTACAAAGGCCGTCAGCGTAATGATGACCGGGCTTGATCGACTCAGCTACCAGAGCCGTTGGTTTCATATTGCACCGGAGCGGAAATTTCTGTTCTGGCTGCTGCTGATGATTCTGGCATTCAGCCTGCCGCCGCTGGGGCAGGCTCTGCTGATGGCGGGAACGGCGGCGCTGACCTGCTGGCTGCTGCGTATCTCTTTGTGGCGCTGGTGTCGCTGGATGGCGCTGCCACTGGGTTTTCTGCTGGTGGGCGTGCTGACCATCGTGTTTAGCGTCAGCCGGGATGCGCAGACGCTGCTGGCGAGCGTGTCGCTCGGCGGATTTCACCTGGGCATCACTCAGGTTGGGCTGACTACCGCCAATGAGACCTTCTGGCGCAGCCTGGCGGCGCTGTCGGCCACCTTTTGGCTGGTGCTGAATCTGCCGTTTCCACAGCTTATTGTGTTACTCAAACGAGCGCGCGTGCCGCGTCTGTTGACCGAGCAAATCCTGCTGACCTGGCGGTTTATCTTTATTTTGCTTGATGAGGCGATGGCCATTCATCGGGCGCAAACGCTGCGTTTTGGTTACCGCAATGTCCATCTTAGCTATCGTTCGCTGTCGATGCTGGTTGGGCTGCTGTTTACCCGCGTGCTTATTCGTTATCAGCAGATGAGCACTTCGCTTGATATCAAACTGTATCAGGGTGATTTTCACCTGTAAGGAATACCATGCTGGCGACCCGCGATCTCTGGTTTCGTTACCAGGATGAACCGACGCTTAAAGGGCTGACGCTGGATTTCTCCCGCCAGGCCGTCACCGGTCTGGTGGGAGCAAATGGCTGCGGAAAATCGACGCTGTTTATGAACCTCAGCGGCCTGCTGCGCCCGCAGCAGGGAGCCGTGCTGTGGCAGGGGAAACCGCTGGACTACAGCAAACGCGGGCTGTTGGCGCTGCGTCAGCAGGTGACCACGGTGTTTCAGGATCCGGATCAGCAAATTTTTTACACCGATATTGATAGCGATATCGCCTTCAGCCTGCGCAATCTGGGCGTGGCCGAGGATGAGATCGCGCGGCGTATTGACGATGCTTTAACGCTGGTCGATGCCCAGCATTTTCGTCGGCAGCCGATTCAGTGCCTGAGCCACGGGCAGAAAAAACGCGTGGCGATTGCCGGGGCGCTGGTGCTGCGGGCGCGCTATTTGCTGCTGGATGAACCGACGGCCGGGTTGGATCCTTCAGGGCGGACGCAGATGATTGACATCATCAAGCGTATCGTCGCGCAGGGCAATCATGTGGTAATTTCCAGCCACGATATTGATTTGATTTATGAAGTCAGCGACACGGTCTACGTGCTGCGCCGGGGCGAAGTGCTGGCGGAGGGGACGCCGGGCGAGGTGTTTGCCCAACGCGAGCTGATTGAACAGGCGGGATTGAGCCAGCCGTGGCTGGTTAAGCTGCATGCGGAGCTTGGACTGCCACTGTGTAAAACCGAGGCGGAGTTTTTCCGCCGTATGCGTGAGAAAGGAACCGTATGACCCAGGCCATAATGTTGCAAGGCACCGCATCCGACGTCGGCAAAAGTATGCTGGTGGCGGGGCTGTGCCGGATTTTTTATCAGGATGGCCTGCGCACCGCGCCGTTTAAATCGCAGAATATGGCGCTTAATTCCGGGATCACCCCGGATGGCAAAGAGATGGGGCGGGCGCAAATCTTTCAGGCCGAAGCCGCCGGGATTTCGCCGGATGTGCGCATGAACCCGATTTTGCTCAAGCCGACCAGCGACCGTAAAGCGCAGATTGTGTTGATGGGCGAGGTGGCTACCAACATGGATGCCGTCAGCTATCACGACTACAAGCCGCGTTTGCGCGAGCAGATCCTGGAGGTCTACCAAAGCCTGGCGCAGGAGTACGACGTGCTGGTACTGGAAGGGGCGGGCAGCCCGGCGGAAATCAACCTGCGCGACCGCGATATCGTCAATATGGGCATGGCGGAGATGGCGCAGTGCCCGGTTATTCTGGTGGCAGATATCGATCGCGGCGGCGTTTTTGCGTCAATCTACGGCACGCTGGCGCTGCTGCATGACCATGAGCGGGCGCGGGTCAAGGGCGTTGTCATCAATAAGTTTCGCGGCGATGTAGCGCTGCTCTATTCCGGCATTGAACAAATTGAAGCCCTAACCGGCGTGCCGGTTCTGGGGGTAATGCCGTGGCTGGAGGTTGACCTTGAAGATGAGGACGGCGTGGCGCTGCAAAAAGGCAAATATCGTGGAGCAAGCCAACGTGAGATTGATATTGCCGTGGTACAACTGCCGCATATTTCCAATTTCACCGATTTTAATGCTTTAGCCGCGCAGCCGGATGTCCGCGTCCGCTATGTCCGCCACGCCGACGATCTGGCCGGGGCCGATATGATTATCCTGCCGGGCAGCAAAAATACCCTCGGCGACCTGCTGTGGTTGCAGGACACCGCTTTTGCACACGGTATTTTGCAGGCCCAGCGGCAGGGCGTGCCGGTACTGGGGATTTGCGGCGGCTATCAGATGCTGGGGGATATGCTGATTGATGAAGTGGAATCCGGGTTAGGGACGCTACCCGGTTTAGGTTTGCTCAATACCGTGACGCGTTTTGCGCCACATAAAACCACCACCCAGGCGACGGCAACGCTGGCTGATGCACTGCCGGGCTGGCTGGCTGCGGCATCGGGGATGGCGTTACGCGGTTATGAAATTCATATGGGGGAGACAACGCTGCTGGACGGCGTTCGCCCGTTGATGCAGCTTTGTAAGAATGGGCAGTACACCGCAGATGGCGCAGTCAGCGATAATGGCCAGGTATTTGGCACCTATCTGCACGGCCTGTTTGATAGTGATG
>PPYF01028141.1_pt1 | contig 20726 bp, 19 predicted proteins | sample 1559871 | NCBI WGS metagenome assembly PPYF01 (sample SAMN08240021, study PRJNA423297) | Human gut metagenome, whole genome shotgun sequencing project.
CCCCGCATCGCCGCCGTGCTGAAGGAATTATAAATCCTTCAATTGCGTCTGCGCGATTGAGCCATGGTAAAAGCACTGGTATAATTATCATATAGACAACAACAGCCCGGTGTCTGCCAAGACACCGATTAAAGCAACGAAGCAGACGGCAACGTTGATTAAATCGGTGGCCTCACCCGGACACCACTTCGTTGATAATATAACATACCCCGCACACCTTCGCCAAAGCTTCGGTGTACGGGGCTATGTGTAAATCGCTGTCCTGAAGGACATCACATATCTACAGGCTATATTATCCTTGTTTCTTGAATACTCTTCTGCATGTGTTCCATTTCTGTGCCGGCGAAGGGACGTTTGCCTACTGATTCAAAGCCAAGGCTTACGTAGAGTTTTCTGGCCTTGGGGTTGTCGTAATCAACCAAGAGACCGAGGGGCTTTCCGGCATCCTTGTGTGCAAGCGAGGCGGCTTTTATAAGCCGCTTGGCCAAGCCCATGCCACGATATTTCGGGAATACGCACAACGAGTCAAGGTAAATCTCATCGGCCGATGTCTCGTCGTGCATATCTTCCTCCTTGATATTGAGCGACAGCACTTCGTTGGCTACACTTATGAATGCCTTGCGCAGATAGTGCAGCTCCTCGCCATCGTAGCTTATGATAACTCCGGCAACATTGCCCTCATCATCAAGGGCAACGAACGAATTGCGGTAGCTGTACTGTGAATCGTCGCGGGCTGCAAGACGCCTGAAAGTCTCCTTCACAAGAGGCACACGCTGCTCTGAACCTGCAAAATTAAGAGTGATTTCCTCGCCCACCGCCGCAATCACAGCATCGGCAATGCTGTCGGCATCGCCCCTGCGGGCAGGTATTATTTTAAAATCAGATGCTTTCATTATTCTAGTTTATACCATTATTAATAACACCTTTCGTGCGTAAAAAGTCGGTTGCCGAGTTGATATAATCGTCTGCCGCATGCGAATAGCCCGACATGCGCAATCGTGATTCCCGCGATTTGATATAAAGCAAAGCATTATCACGCTCCATTGACTCCGGAGCGGTCATAAGCACGCGCTTCGCATCCTCGCGCCCGGCCTCAATGGCAGTAGGAATAGGTTTGCGGAAGTCGCCGCCGGCACGGAAAACAGTACCGGCATCATCGCTGCATCGCGACAGAATCACCATTATGACTATGACCACAAATGCCACGATACTAAGAACCAGAGAAAGGCGTCCGCGATGAATACGGCGCTTACGTTTCACTTTCTTGGCCGATGGCTTAGGTCCTATATTTGTCTGTATCATAAGTCTATCAGTATATTAGCTATCTTTGCCGCCGCTTCGGCATCGTCGAGGGCGCAGTGGTGGTTCTCAAGGGGGATACCGAAAAACTCACAGAGGCTGTCAAGCGATTTTGAGGGCAAGGTGTAGCGCGGTATTTTTCTGCGGGCGGCTTTAAGCGTACAACCCCAGTCTTCCGGTTCCTCAAGTCCATAGATACGGCAGGCGGCCTTTATGCACTTCGAGTCGAAAGCAGCATTGTGCGCTATGAGCCTGTAACCTTCGAGCCAAGGCTGCCACTCGGTCCATACGGTGCCGAAACTCGGAGCATTCCAGGTGTCATCGTCCGAAAGGCCATGAACACGCATACATGCACGGGTATAGTAGTTAGGCTCCGGACAAACAAGGCTGTACTTGCGGTCGACTATTACACCATCAACCACTTTCACCGCTCCAATCGCGCAGATGCTCGAAGGCTCGAAATTGGCGGTTTCTACGTCTACGGCTATAAAACTACTCATTTCCTATCAGTTTGAATACCTGCTGTCTGACTTCTTCCATCAGTCGCCGTGGAGTTGATGTCGCTCCGCAAATGCCTATGGATTCAGCTCCCGCGAGCCATTCACCCTGCAACTGGGTGGCGTCGGCAATCAGATGGGTGCGCGGATTCACATCATGACAGTGGCCGTAGAGAATCTTGCCGTTGCTGCTCTTGGAACCGGCCACAAATATCACCACTTCATGCGAAGCGGCAAATTCACGCAGATGCCCCACCCTGCCTGCCACCTGGCGGCAAATGGTGTCGAACGACATAAGGTTTACACCCGGCTTCAGGCGGCTTCGTATTTCTTCAATCAGTTCGTTGAATCCTTCCACGCTTTTGGTGGTCTGGGAGTAGAGGGCTATGTCGCGCGAGAAGTCTATCCCGTCAAGGCTATTCTTGTTTTCCACCACTATGGCCGTGCCGTCGGTCTGGCCCACGAGGCCGTTTACCTCAGCATGGCCGTTTTGGCCATAAATCACAATCTGGGGGGCCGAGGCGGTTCCGAGCGTCGAGGTGTACATTTCCTTAATGCGCTTCTGCAAAGCAAGCACCACGGGACAAGTGGCGTCAATTATCTCTATATTGTTCTTCGAAGCGAGAGCGTAGGTGGCCGGGGGTTCGCCGTGGGCACGGAGAAGCACTTTCACGCCCTGCAGCGACTTCATATCATCGTGGGTAATGGTCTTAAGGCCGATTGACTGCAAACGCTCCACCTCATTGGAATTGTGCACGATGTCGCCAAGACAATAGAGCCGTCCGTCCGCTTCCAGTTCAGTCTCGGCCTTGTGGATGGCAGTTACCACTCCGAAGCAGAATCCCGACTTTTCGTCTATCTCTACCAATGGCTTCATGCCTTTTTAGTAACTTTTTCAAACTCTCCGAGCAGCCATGCGTCCTGCTCTTCGAGCGTCATTCGGGAGTTATCAAGGTCAATGGCATCATCGGCACGTCGCAGCGGGCTTTCAGAACGGTTGCGGTCGATATGGTCGCGGTTCACCACATTGGCAAGCACTTCCTGATATGTCACAGCAGCCCCCTTTTCCATCAGCTCCTTGAAACGTCGCTGTGCGCGGGTCTCGGCCGAGGCATTGACATATATCTTAAGCTCGGCATCGGGAAAGACGGTGGTGCCTATGTCGCGGCCGTCCATGATTATACCCTTCTGCTTGCCGAAATCCTGCTGAAGCGCCACAAGGCGGTGACGCACCGCCGGAATCGCAGCCACGGGCGAAACCACGTTCGACACCCTCAGCTGACGTATGTGCTGCTCTACGTCCTCACCATTGAGAGTAGTATGTTGAGTGCCGTCGGGCTGCAGGGCAAAATCTATGTCAATGTCGGGCAGAGCGGCAACAAGAGCCTTTTCGTCTACAGTACCGTCGGGGGTAACCATTCCGTGTTCAAGGCCGTAGAGAGCCACTGCGCGATACATTGCGCCCGAATCCACATAGCGATATCCAACCGCGCTCGCAAGGCGGCGAGCCATGGTGCTTTTTCCTGATGAAGAGAAGCCGTCGATGGCTACTATTATCTTGTTGTCAGTATTTTGCATTATCTGTTCAATAAATCGTTGAGACTTAATGTTAGGTTTACCATAAATGTTGTCGCACCCGTATGCGGCTGCGCGAACGCCAGCCCCACAGCAAATGCGCGTCCCTTGAATCCGCCGGCAAGCGACCATCCCGAAAGGAAGCTGCGCGAATACGTAGCCATGTCGGTGCGGGTTTTATAATTGTAGCCGACTCCAAGGTAGAAATTGGGACTTGACACAAGGTCGGCTCCAAACACGAGGTGACGCATAAGGTTAGACATGAATTTATCCTTCACCTCGGGCTGCGCGCCCTCCGAACCGTCGCCTGAATCAAGATAAGGCAGTTTCCACTTGGTGAGGTTCCATGCCGTCACCGAAAAACGCACCGGGAAGGTTCCGAACGTTTTCGACCATCCGAGCCGTATGTCAAAGGGCAAGCGGTCGTATGCCTCATCAAATCGCTTTATCTGTCCGCCCATATTGGCCAAGACAGCCGAGAGCGACATATCACTGTCTGGATTGTAGTAATTGATACCCAGGTCAGCCGAAAGGGCGAAGGCCGTGTAGTCGGCATATCCGCTGTAAAGCATCCTCAAGGCAATACCGCCACGCAGACGGTCGGTTATGTCGTGACTGTAAGAGCCGCCGAAAGCCACATCCTTCGGCGAGAAGTCGCCAATTATCGTGCCATCGGGCAATGTTTCCTTTGTCGACCCGTAGCCGAAATAGCGCAGCGAGGCCGACCACGCCCCTCTCTCGCCGGCACTGTGTGCATAGCGCATTCCGGCAAAGTTTGATCCACCGACATAGTGCATATAGCTCAGAGCCACCTGACCGCTCATCTCGGGGCCGAGCAAAGCCGGATTCTGGTCAGTGATATTGACGTCATCGTCTACGAGACTCACATTGATGCCGCCCAGTCCGTAGATGCGGCTCGACGAACTTATGTCGAGCCAATTGTACGCGCTGTGACTTTCCTGAGCCACTGCCTGCAGCATCCCCAGAAAGGCCATAAAACACAGCAATATGTAATATCTCATCTTTTTTAGACAAATTTAGCGAATAAGAGCTTGTTTAGAGCTTGTTTAATAATATAAATAACGCGGTTCATCGCCGATTATTGCCTTGAAGGCTACCTTTGTCATGCCTTTCGGTTGCGGCATATCACCATGGTGACACATCCGAGCACCAGCAAAAGCCCGGCATACTGAATCAGCGACATACGTTCGCCCAGCAGAATCACGCCGGCAGCCACAGCCGTAACAGGCTCAAACGCACCCAAGGCCGCAGTCGCCGTAGAACCGATGCTCTCGATGGCGGCATTGGTACACAACAGCGATATCAAGGTTGGCAACAAGGCGAGTCCGGTGGCACAAAGCCATCCTCCGGCCGTATTCGGAAGCGTCACGCCACCCGAGACAGCAGCCCACCCGCAAAGCACGAGCACACCGGCCAACAGCACCCACAGAGTGAGGGTGATATTATCCATTCCGCGCATCGAAGGCATCTTCACACCGACTATATATAGCGCATAGCTCAACGACGACAACATGACAAGCCATACGCCGGTGGCTGTAACCACCGACGGCCCGGAGCTCTCGCACAGCATCGCCACGCCTATGCTTGCACCGACAAGACACACCGCCGTGAGCCAGCCTATTCTTTCTCTGAAGAACAGCGCCATAATCAAGGCCACCAACAGCGGATAGATGAAAAGGAGCGACGATGCCACCCCTACATCCATATACTTATAGCTTGCATACAGAGTTATGGATGACAGAACCATCAGCACACCCAAGCCGAAGGCTTTCAATCCCTGGCCACGCCTGGGGAAGCTGTGGCTTTTCTTGGAGAAACGCCACAATACCAATATCATCGGCAATGCTATGGTATATCTCAACAGCAATACGGAAATCACGTCCAGACCTTCGCGGTACAATGGCACAGCCAACGCCGGATTAGTACCGTAAGCCACCGAAGCGGCCACACCAAGCATATACCCTTTTATCCTTGCATTCATTACACTGTGTTTTATGGCACAAAGTTACGAAAAAATACTTGAATTAACTTCAATAGTCTGCAATCGGCCTTTGTCACGGCAGAAGGCCGATTACAGAGCTGAATTACAGCAATGAGATTATCATTGAATTAGCCTTGTCAACAATACTGCTGTCAAGACTTGCGAGATAGATTCGTGTAGTTGCTTCAGAGTCGTGGCCCATACCTTCGCTTATTACACTGACGGGCACCCCTTTCGACCTCGCGACCGAAGCCCAGCTGTGACGGGCTACATACAAAGTAAGCGGTACACCGAGATTGAGCATGGCTGCGATTTTGTTGAGATTGCGGTTTATTTTATATGACACGTTACGATAAGCTACACGTTCTTTTCCGGCTGAAGAGGGCTTTATGACCGGCAAAAGGTACGGTCCGCCGTTCGCGGGATATTTGTCAAGTATTTGCTGCATTTCTATAGTCCACTTTATCACGAGTTGTTGCCCTGTCTTGCGACGCCTGTAGCTTACATAGCCGTTCTTTAAATCGCTTTTCTTAAGAAATGCCATGTCAATGAAGCTCATTCCGCGCAGATAGAAACTCATGAGGAACATATCGCGTGCATATTCGAGCGACGGTTTAGTGCTAAGGTAAAGCCCTTTGATTTTGCGAATTACTCCCAATGGCAATGCGCGCTTAACAGTTTTGTCGACCCCGGTGTACACATGGCGGAAAGGGTGACGGTCTTTTATCAGATTATCGGCCACGGCTCGATTATACACGGCACGGAGAATCCGCATATAGAACGATATGGTGTTAGGCAGCATGATGTCCCCGTGAAACAAGACTGTCTGTCTTGCCGGGCTGCTGCGCAAAAAGTTTTTGAAACTATTGAGAGCGGCCCGATAGGTTTCAGCCGTACGCATTTTATCGTTTGTCTTGAGCTTGGATATAATGCTTTCCATAAAATTGAAAAGCGTATATTCATGCTGATAGCGGCTGTATTCATTCACTATGTCTTCCACAGTATACGAAAGATGGTCGGCCTCCAACTTACTATCTATGTAAGCCAGACGTTCTGTGTCATGGCGTATGAGGTCACGAAGAGAGAATATGATGTGGTGTCGCTCGGGCTGTGAACCCACCTTCACCATTGAGCGCTTATTATCCCATTCGTCGGGATAAATCTTGTAGTCGGTAGAAAGCAGTCGCACTTTTCTGTCATGAATAATCTGATAATAGATTATGCCCGTGTGGTCTGCGACTGTCGAGGGTCGAAATTTTACTTTAATCGAAGCCATTTTGATTTATATGTTTTTTATGTGATTAAGCCATAACGGAAGGTACAACCCGACACAACGCCACCTCGCCGTTATGAGTGTGTTTGACTTAGAGGATGTCTGGATTTGACTTCGTAAAGATAAATCAAAATATAAGTAACTCTCAAAAAATAATATTACCTATAATGTACCATGCTGGGCGAATACATTTTGTAAATCATATACATAAATTAAACTCAAATTTATATTTTTTCGTAACTTTGCAGTGAATATAATCCTAACACATCTTGCCAATCTAATTATCATGATTAAGAAAATCATTCTGCTCGTTGCTGTTTTATGTAGTTCGGCCACGACATTTGCTAAAAAACATACCGTGGAGCTACCGACCATGGGATGGAGTTCATGGAACACTTATCATGTAAATATTAACGACAGTCTAATCAAGCAGCAAGCCGACGCTCTCGTATCGCTTGGGCTGGATAAAGCCGGATACATATATGTCAACATTGATGACGGTTATTTCGGTGGACGCGATTCCGAAGGCAACCTACTCGCTCACCACACACGTTTCCCAAAGGGCCTGAAACCGGTTGTCGACCACATACATTCACTCGGGCTGAAAGCCGGCATTTACAGCGATGCCGGAAGCAATACCTGTGGATTTTATTATGATAAAGACACCATAGCCCATGGAGTAGGGATGTATGGGCACGACCGTACCGATGCTGATTTATTTTTCAAAAAACTCGGCTTCGATTTCATAAAGGTAGACTTCTGTGGAGGCAACGGGCTTGGAGGTGAAAAAATTCTTGATGAAAAGGAACGCTACACTGCTATAAGGAACGCCATACGCTCCACAGGTCGAAAAGATGTAAGGCTCAATGTATGCCGGTGGAATTATCCGGGCACTTGGGTTAAAGATGTCGGGTCTTCATGGAGAATGTCACAGGATATACGTCCCCGATGGAATTCAGTAAAAGATATAATTGCCCAAAACCTGTATCTTTCGGCCTATGCCGGAAACGGAGCATACAACGATATGGATATGCTTGAGGTAGGCCGAGGTATGACAGCCGAAGAAGACCGCACTCACTTTGGCATTTGGTGCATGATGAGCTCTCCTTTGCTTATAGGCAAAGACCTAACTACCCTCGACAAAAACACATTCTCACTACTTACAAATCCCTGGCTTCTGTCACTTGACCAAAGTGAGCTTATGCAGCAAGCTTATGTAGTTTCAAGAAAAGATGGTGGATATGTGCTTGTAAAAGATATTGAGACTGCCAACGGCCCTGTACGAGCCATAGCTTTATATAACTCATCTGACTCTCCGCTTACTATAACATCGTATTTCAGCGATATAGACCTTGCAGGTAAAGTCAGCGCTTTCGACATGTTTCAAGGCAAGGAAACAGGTACATTCACCGACTGCATAAGCGTTGAAGTACCGCCCCATGCCACGCGCATTTTCAAGCTGAGCGCTGAAAATAGGCTACAGAGATGCCTCTATGAGGCCGAAACCGCTTATATCAGCAATTATCAGGAGCTGAAGAATCCTTTAGCTCTGGGCACAGGATTTTATGTTGAAGACGATAATTGCAGCGGTGGCGCGAAAGCTGTAAACCTTGGCGGTAAGCCCGAAAACGACTTGGTTTGGAAAAATGTTTTTGTAAACGCTCCTGGTAAATACATACTAAAAATCAACGCTTTAACTAATAAGCCGGCAGAGGTTTGGATTAATATAAACGGTAAAAAGACAGGCAAACTTTGCTTTACTAAAAACTCTGAACTTTCAATAACAGTCAAACTCAAGAAAGGTTATAACTCTATCCGTCTACACAACGACATAACATCGATGCCGGATATTGACTGCATCACCATATTACCCGAAAATGAGAATGAAGCGAGCCGGCTTGGATATAGCAAACTGACTGTAGACGGTCGCACGGAATACCTTGGCTGTGACAATCCGAGTCCACGCTTCGGATGGCAACTCACATCTGACAAGAATAATCAAAAACAAAGAGCATACCGCGTGATTGTAGCCTCTGATTCTGAAAAGATTAACTCAGCCGAAGGCGATATGTGGGATTCCGGAAAGATTGACTCTGATATGTCACAATGGATTCCCTATCAGGGCAAGCCACTGCAGCCCAACCATGACTATTATTTCCGTGTAAAAACGTGGAACGATGATGGCGAAAGCCTGTGGAGCCCCGTCGCAAAGTGGAGTACCGGACTTATGAACCCTCAAGGCACATGGGCGCAATGGATAGGACTCGATACCATCCAGGAAGGTGACTCGCAGCAACGTCACAGCCGCCTGAGAGCGCGTTATCTACGCAAAGAGTTTAAGACTGATAAAAAAATAACAAAAGCCACGGCCCATATAAGCGGACTCGGCTTCTATCAGCTTGATATTAACGGACACAAAGTAGGCACTGACGTCCTCACACCGGCACCTACAGATTACACTAAAAGTGTGATTTACAATACATATGATGTAACACCCTTCATTGAACGAGACAATGCCATAGGCGTAACACTCGGCCCGGGATATTTTTATACAATGGCTCAGAATTTTGAGACAAATGTCAGAACTAACTACGGTTTCCCCAAGCTATGGATGACGCTTTGCGTGGAATATGCCGACGGGAGCAAGGATAATATCCTTACCGACTCTTCATGGAAGCTTACCACTAATGGCCCTGTGGTGTATTCCAATCTTTATGACGGAGAATTCTATGACTCCCGAAAAGAGATGCCAAGATGGAATAGACCGGAATATGATGACTCTGCATGGCTTAGTGCCCGGGTGGTTGACGCTCCCGGTGGAAGCCTTATAGGCAACGTGACTCCGGCAATGAGCGTATATGAAGTTGAGAAACCCAAAAGCATTACCCGCACCTCGCGTGGTTGGCTCGTGGATTTCGGAACAAACAATTCCGGTCGTGTTCATTTCCGCAGTAAGGGAATGAGCGGTGACACCATCACCATTCGCCATGCCGAGATGACTCTGCCAGGCGATACCTCATTATATGTCGGAAATCTCAGAAGCGCCGAATGCACCGATATTTATGTGTCGGACGGCAACGGTAAAGAATGGTCGCCGCAGTTCACATGGCAAGGATTCAGATATGCCGAGCTGTCGCCTCATGAAGCAGTTGACACCGCATCGATAAGACGTCATCTGATAACCGACCGCATGGACGGCTCCAACATGGGTATCACCTTTACCGCCTCTGATACCATTGTCAACAATATTATTGACAATGCCCGTCGTGGAATAATGAGCAACTATAAAGGCATGCCCCTTGACTGCCCCCAACGCGACGAACGCATGCCGTGGCTCGGCGACCGTACAACAGGCGCATTAGGCGAAAGCTACGTGGTCAACAACCATGCTCTTTACAGCAAATGGATAAAAGACCTTCGCGAAGGCCAACGAGGTGACGGCGCAATCAGCGATGTTACCCCGGCTTATTGGCGACTTTATAATCCCAATATCACATGGCCGGCAGCCCTCCCAATGGTCTGCCACATGCTCTACACTCAATATGGCGACATTACACCTATGGCGGAGAGCTATGATGCTATACATAAGTGGCTAAGCTTTGTGAAAGCAAAGTCTATGAAAGAAGGCCTCCTTACTTACGACCGTTATGGCGACTGGTGTATGCCGCCCACCTCGCCCAAACAGATTCATAGTAACGACCCGGCAAGAATCACCGACGGCAGCCTTATGGCATCCTGCTATTACTATTATATTTGCAAGTTGATGAGCGACTATGGCAAGAAGCTCAATAACAAAGAACTTGCCGACTATTATGCTGCCGAAAGCGACAAAATCAAGCAGAATATCAATTCAAGATTCCTCAACGGAAACGGCTATTCAAATTCAACTGTAACAGCCAATCTCTTACCTCTCGCCATGGGCATTGTCCCCGATTCCCTGGCAGAACAGGTGCATTCAAACATGCTTGGCAAAATCAAAAATGAGTTTGACTGTCACGTAGCCTGTGGGGTTATTGGAATCCAATGGCTTATGAGATACCTCGCCGAAACGGACAATAACGACACGGCATGGAAAATCGCGACAACCGACACCTATCCCGGCTGGGGGTACATGGTGAAGAAAGGAGCGACAACCATTTGGGAACTATGGAACGGTGATACTGCCAATCCCGATATGAACAGCGCTAACCATGTGATGCTGCTTGGCGACTTGTTGCCTTGGTGCTATGAGAAACTCGCTGGCATCGCGCCCGATTATAACGAGCCGGGCTTTAAACGAATCATTATGAAGCCTGACTTTAACGTTCCCGGACTTGACGGCGTAAAAGCCTCCCACAATTCTCCTTATGGAGTTATAAAGAGTGAATGGCAGAGAAACAACAACGGCGATATCAGCTGGAAAATATCTATCCCCGTCAACTGCCATGCCACAATTTACCTCCCCGACGGCGAAGTAAAAGAACTCGGTTCAGGCAACTGGGAATTCCATAAGTAGCTGATTAGTACACACGCGCGGCTTGTACGTCCGAAGAGTGTACTAAAAAAACAGGACAACATCCGGCTTGTCCTGTTTTTTTGATATACGAATATCATCTTTTATTTGACATGTAGCAAAGTCTATGTTTTTCAGCATAATCTATTGATATCTAAATTTTAATTCTTAATTTTGTATCCGATAGACGAAGGTCTGTCTGGTTTATTTATTTTTTGTTTAACCGAGGCATTATGCTTGTCTTGTGAGTGGAAAACCTGAGAAATTTTCACCGCACTCGTAGATGGCATGATAGTTTACCACATATACGTAGGCTTGCTGTCATCATATCTGAGTGCAAGGCTTTCTCAGGGCCGTCAAGCCATGATATGGTATTATGAGCTCACTTTTTCAATTGTATGAAGTATTTACTCAGCAGCCTACTTTTATTGTTATGTGTCATCACGAGTCTTGCAGCTCAGTCAAAAGTTAATGAAATTGCAAAGCTACGGGAAGCGGCAGACAGTCTACATAGTATCGGACGTACTGATTCCGCCGTAATTGTGGGTGAACGAGCTATTCGTCTCGCCAATGAGATCAATGACCCGACGCAGATAGTCGGTACACATGCAGCCCAGGGCGTGTTTTTACGTTCTTTGGGAAAGATTGACGAGGCGTTGCTAAGTTATGAGAAAGCACTTGCAATAGTGACCTCGGGCACATTCAGAGAAAATCAGAGCCAGGAATCTATTGAAGAAATCGCCTCATTATATATCAATCTCGCAGTTCTTAATCTTGATACTCAACATAAAGAACTGGCAGCCAAACATGCTGAAACGTCAGGCCAATGGATTTCAAAAAGTAAAGATTCTGAGCTGAGAAGCTCCATTTATGGTGTTGTGGGGTCAGTTTTGACCGGTTGTGGCGATTTGGAAAAGGCTATGCACTATCAGAGTCTTGCATATAAGGATGCCATTGCGTCCGGCAATAAAGAGCTTGCATTCAGATCAGCTGCTTATACCATGCTTATTTCCAATCGCCTTGGTAATAAAAATGATGCGCAACAGTGGCGAGAAAAGTGCGAAGGACTGTTACCGGATATTAAATCCGTACTGGCTAAATTGGTTTATTATCAGGCAGAGTGTTCCATATCTCTTAAGAATAACAATCCAAAGGAGGCAATCAAATGGTTCAATGAAATTCTCGGACAAGAAGGAATCGACAATCTTCCGTTCATAAAATTCGATTGCTACAACAACCTTCATCTTGCATATGCTGAAACGGGTGATTACAAAGCTGCATATACCACTCTCCTTGATGGTAATGAACTGCGCGATTCCCTGTGGGCACAAGAAAAAGCAGAGAGCCTTCGTGACCTTACCGTAAAATATGAAACCAAAGAGACTGAGCTTGCACTTGCTCAAAGTGAAGCAAAACGCGCCTATACTCTAATGTGGTTGTTTGCAGTGGGCGCGATGCTGCTTATTGCCATAATTATCTTCATACTATATGCCAACCGCCAACGCCGTGACAGATTGCAAAAGGAGATAGAGTTTGCCAAATTACGTGCCGATATTGGCCAACAACTTACTCAAGAATATATTGATGGTCTGGAGACCGAACGGCAGCGTATGTCGCGTGAACTTCATGACGGTGTGTGCAACGACCTCTTGGCCATAGAGATGAATATTAGTGGCGGTAAGTCTATGGAAAGTACGGTAAATCTGATAGGCTCATGCAGGGAGGCGGTGCGTCGCATATCTCATGAGCTGATGCCTCCCGAATTTGCCTATGCAAATATAGATGAGGTTGTGCGCTTTTATGTCAACAAGCAAGCTGATGTCAATTCCGGCAAAGTGGCTGTTCATTATACATCTTCAATCAACGATGCCGATTGGGACAATGTTCCTGACCGGATATCGCTTGAAGTGTATCGTATCATTCAGGAATCTGTAGGAAATGCCATCAAACACTCAGGAGCAAGTAACATCGACGTTAAACTGAATCTTGATGGAACGTACTTGACTGCTATCATTAAAGACAATGGCACCTACAAAAATGTTAATGGTAAAGGAATCGGCATTGAATCAATCAAAAGGAGAGCCAATTCAATAAAAGGAGAACTCACTCTTGGTTTGGATGAAAACAATGGCACGATAGTGCAATTACATGTAAAAATCTGAACTGGCAGCCTTACATTACCTGAAAAACTACGGATTCCCGTAATTGACATACATTATAAACCGATGTAATTTTGCATATTGAAAAACCTGCAAAATACATCCAGTTATGGCTGATAAAAACGAATCCAAAAAATCGGTCTTATCACAAATGAAGATAGCGGTAGTCGATGACCACGAACTCATTCGGGAAGGTATCAACACAATTCTCACCAATAATGGTGCAACTTGTGTTGATAAATATCGTACGGCTATGGAACTGGTGTCTGCGATGGATGCCGGACTATCTTATGATTTCTATATAATAGACCTTGAATTGCCGGACCTCGATGGTTTTGTTTTGATTGAAATGATACGTGCCAGGAATCCTGTCGCTCATATTATAGTCAGCACTGTCCATGATGAAATCTGGACTTTACGTAAACTTCTTGCCCGTGAAGTTAATGCCATAATTTATAAATCGGGGAATGGTAATGAAATTATTGTTGCTATTGACGAAATTCTAAACGGCAACAACTATTATTGCGAAGCAGTTCACAAGACGCTCAAAGATGCAGGAGACAATTCATTGCATCCATCAACCCGCGAACTCGAGGTGCTATATCAAATTGCTCAAGGTAAGACCTCGCGCGAGATTGCCGCTGCAATGTTTGTCAGCGAAAACACAGTTGAGGCTCACCGTAAATCATTGTTCACCAAACTCGGCGCCGTAAATGGAGTCGACCTGATAGTCAAGGCTATCGGGAAGGGGTATCTGAAAAATTCAGGAGTAAAACGATAAGCAGAATTTGACGCGACATTCAGTCGGCAAAGCTGATATTATAGCCTCCCTTATATCAACAATTAAACATCCTAAAACTACAGCTATATGAAAATCAATTCAATTATCACAGGGATTACCCTTTTTGCCATTGCCATTCTTTCATCGTGCGGTGGCTCTGGTTCATCTGCAGAAAGCTGCATGATATTCGGTGACGTTCCCGGTCTCTACGCTGATTACCAGACTCAGAGTGACAAAATCAAGCAGGCTGCCGAAAAATCCGAAACAGACTACAAAAAAGCTTCGGCTCAAATTGACGAGCTGAAGGAGGAGTATCGTGGCAAAATCGAAGAAGCCGGTAAAAAACTTGCTGGACAGCCCATAGAAATCGCTCCTGGTGAAGATTTTAAGATTGTGACTCCCGTCACACTCGAATTCAAGGAATTTGCCAACAGCATAAACGCAGTGTTTATCGTCGGCGGTGAGGTCGAGGCCGCAAAGAATCTCGCTATCGAAGTCTCCGAGTCATGGTTGAAATCGCATGACGTGCAATATTTGTATTTGCCGTTGTTGCTGGTTGGTTGCGATGAACAGGGAACAGAAGTTACCAGCGCAAAAATCGGGATTTTCAAGGGTTTACAGGCCATTGATGGCAAAATTGTCCTTCCGGCAGGCACTAAGGCCGAATTGCAGACTGTTGCCTATAATAGCAACGATTATGAAAACTATATACAGGTTAAATCGGTCAAACTGGCCATTGACACTTCTAAATTATAAGAATAGACTATATTCTCCGGAATGATAAACGCTTCGAAAGCACGTGCCATTCCGGAGAGTTTTTTACAAAGCAATATGAAGCGACCTACCATGAGAAGACTCATTTATGCAATCTTATTGTTGCTTGGTTCAGCTGTGAGCGCAAATGCGACCGTGCTGTTTCCTTATTTCGTGGACATAGCACCCAATTATGAGGATGGACTGACCGAAGAACTCAAAGCCGCAGGTGTGCCTTGCGGATTATATCACTCAACAAAGCCTGGATTTCTTAACTCCAACTTTACAGAAGTGGAAGACCTTTTCAAGGAAACGCTACCATCTGATGTAGAACGATTCGAACAAAAGAGAGGAAACTCCATGCTGGTTGTATACTCTTCTGTTAATAAGAAAGATGATGCACTCAATACCAAAACTATGAAGAGTTACATCTACATTCTTCGCCGTGCTGACAACTCTTTTGTCGCCGCCTATTGTGAACAAGAGGAAGAACTTTAACAAACCTGATATATGAAAGAATTTTTCATGACTTCAGCCATTCCATACTGGCTGCTTTTCCTCATTACTGTAATACCTGTAGGTTACTCTGCATTTGTTACATTTCGTAGTGACAATGATGCCCGGATATCCAGAAATACTATGCTCACCATTTCCGGATTATTACTTGCAAGTGCTCTCTCTGTAATACTTTTTTACATCACGCTTGGAGGAAACGCACTTTGGTGGGTAACCGGCAAAGAGATTGTTTTTTGGAGCAAACTGCTCAGAGTTATCCCCTTGTTGATATTCCTTCTCCTGCAGGGAGCCGCCCCATTCGCCTACAAAATTTTTATGGAAAAATATTTCCATTGCGACTCTCTGTCAGTAAAAAGCCAGTTTATATCTCTGGTAGTTATTGTCCCCGTAGCGATAATCATTTCGATTTTCTTCAATACTCCGACCCGGAATCTTATATTCTACATTATAGCCGGAGTCGGACTTATAGCGGCTGCAATATATTCAGCCACCAAAAACATCGGCTCGCTTGGCGCTAAAACAGGATTGATATATACCATTACCTCATTCATGCTGTGCGCTGCGACGCTTGTCACATTGCTCTATTTCATTGTAGCTTTTATTTCGCTCATTGTTGAAATGCTTCCGGTCATTGCGGTCATTATAGGTATCTGTGTTATTTTCAGCAAATCATATGGTAATGCTGTAATGTGCCGTGACGATGCCGGAAATTATATAGCCACAGATGGCTCAAAGCATTCCAGTGAAAGTGCGCGGAATGCCAGAAACACTCAAATTCATAATCAACGAAAGAACTCCTAAACATCAAATTAATATTGAAAAATTAAGGTAACAATATACATGGGGGGCTACTGGCATTAACTAAATGGATGGGAATTATGGGCTTATGTTGCAGAATGCCCGTGCGATTCGTGCGTTTGAAAGCATCCGCGCATTGATTGACAAGGCCCTTCACCATGCCTGCAAAAGTTCACCCCGAAAAATATCCTCCCCAAAAACGTAAAAATGCACAAAAAGCCGGCGCAGTTGAGCTGCCATCCGGCCATGTAATAGAGTCGGACTCTGCTGTGTTCGACTACTATTGCATCAAAAACAACAAAATAATGTATTTCCATATGATAGGCACGGGGTAAGTGGCCGAAAACAAAGCAAGCTTTGTCCCCAAATATACCGCAGCTCAGATAATAAACTCTCTTTTGGAGAGTGCGCCGCCTACTGCGGCGGCTCGTGGTGCAATGCCTCAAGAAATCGGCGTACCGTTGCGAGGTCGCCGGAATACTTGCCTGCATCCTCGCTGAGCTTGCACGTCTCGCAGTAGAAAGGCCATAATTCCGTTATCTTTACCGCAATGAGCTTTATAACGATATTCATCGGCTTGACACCATCAAAGTCGTTGGTGAAGTGTGTGCCTATACCAAACGATGGCAGACATTTGCCGGCTGCATAGCGTTGTATGGCAATTGCTTCGTCTACATTCAGACCGTTGCTGAACACAATCTGCTTTGTCGAAGGGTCTATCTTAAGACTTCGGTATTTATCGAGTATCAAATCGAGTTCCTTATAGTTGTCGCCGCTGTCTACTCTCAGCCCCTTGAACATATTGGCATAGTCCTCTGAGAAATTCAGGCTGAAGATGCGCCATCCGTATGTGTCGTAAAGAAATGTGCCAAGGGCGCCTCGGTAGGTACTGGCCCACACCTTCATTGCCAGATTATTTGCCATCTGCGGGCCATACATTCCTGCAATGGCACAGATAAGTTCATGCGCCATCGTGCCTATGGGAGTGAGGTCATATTTCATGGCAAAGTACACATTGCTCGTGCCAGTCAATCTGCCCGGGCCGGGCATGGATTGGGCACATTCTTTCAAAGCTCTGACAGCTGTGTCCTGTGCCTTGAACGAAGCACGTCGGCGTGTGCCGAAATCGCTGAAAAAGCATCCGGCCTCTATCAGACGGCGAGCTTTATCACGCGACTTATCATAATAACGCTCATAGTCGAGTTTCGACTCCTCGCCCGTCATGATGTAATACAGCTCGGAAATAATAGCCAACACCTTCACCTCAAGCAGGATGGTATCGCTCCAACAGCCTTCGAACTTCACATTCAGATGTCCTTCCGCGTCCTGACCCACCGTCACTCGGCGGCTGTCATACCTGAACCCTTTCAGATAGCTATAAAACCATTCGGGGATATAAAGGCATTTCCTTCGCATAAAAGCGATTTCTTCATCGGTAATGACAACAGATTCAAGAGCTCCAATCTGCCTGCGAAGTTCATCGGCAAATCCTTCGGGATAAACCGTATCGTTACGGTCGTTAAACCGGTATTTCACCTGAGTGCGCGGAAAGTTGTCTATCACTGCACAACACATTGTGAATTTATATAGGTCGTCGTCGGTAAAGTGAGTTATTATCTGGCGCATTGAATTCTAAATTTAACCATTTCTATATTAACTTGTAAAAATCACAAAGAGTTCATGCGTGAATCATCTGAGAAATTTTTTATTCAAGGATTACTTAAATTAAAGAGGACGATAGAGCCACAAAATTTCTTCGGAACATGCTGTATGTCAGTAAAAATAGTTAACTTTGCGTATGGCTCTAAATCGACGATAAATCAATGGCAAAAATCACAGTACAAAATACCGAAATAACCGTTGTAAAATACAACGAGGAAGATTATATCAGCCTAACGGACATGGCTCACAGCCAAATGCAAGAGCATATAATTTTCCGTTGGTTGAGTCTTAAAAGCACCATTGAGTATCTGCGGACTATCCTGCTATTGAACTATATGTAGTAGAAACTTACGGCCACTAATTTTGTTACCCTATACTTGTCAAGAAAACCACATACCTCACTTATCATTCATCTTGCGTACCTTGTCTCTGAACTCACCCCAGTCGCTCTTCATTTTCTTGTTTGTCTTATATGCCGTGATTCCACAGAAATCCTTCAGCATCATCAGCGTCCTGCGGCCAATCCAGAAATTGCGATTGCTGAGTTTATGACTTACAAGCCGTTGGTTAGGCTCTACATCAAGACGAATCTGCTCCCTGTCGATATTCTCAACTCTTGCTATAAGTTCATGTATAGAGGGCTGCAGCTCGGGAGCCTCCTGAGGCTCATAGATGCCGATTCCGTTCATATCAAACTTGCGTTTATCCCACTTTTTGGCCTCCTTGATGGTGATATATTCCTTGTCAAGCATATACACCTCGGCGTATGTGCTGACGAAAAAAAGGTTGGTCGGCCCGGTTGAACTTAAACATCTCATGCCCGCGCCCGTTTGATTCAATGTTGAACGAATATCCCCGCAGGTCGAGCGGTGCCACGGAGTCGCCGCCTACATTATTGTAATCGAATCTTACACGGAAGTTTTCAAAATCGAGGTCTTTACGAAAAAAGCCCGACAAGTTTGGCACCCACTTTCGGCTCGATTTATCGGCAAGCACATTGACATCAACCATTACCCTGCTCTCGCTTTTGGTCCATATCTCAGTGGGACTGTATTTTCCGCGAATTGTGTCAGCCCCTGCATCACGACTCAGCAAAGCGTCAGGTATTTTGGCCGAAGGCACCATTCCAACCCAATCTGACCACGAAAAATGATAGTTGCTCGCGTCACTCACACTATCGCGTCCCTGGTCATTAGTGAACTTATAATAAGACCGGCTCGTAATGACTCTTGGAGTGGACCAGCCGCGAAACTTGACTCTTTTATCAGGCACGAGCATGTAGTCAACCATCTTTTCGCGGAACAAAAATACAGTGTCGGTGTACGTAGTAAGGGTAGAATATTCGCGCACATACGCAAAAATATGCAAAACCTTGTGACCGCGCGATTCCACGATTACTTCCGGGAGCTCGGCTACATTCTCCACCAAAAATATAGTGTCCCGTCCATTATATTTCACCAATTTCTCATTGTAGCCGAGATAACGTACTGTAATAGGATAACTTTCCGACGATACCACCGGCAAGCGGCCGTGCACATTGCTCATGCCTATCACCTTTCCGTTGCGGTCAAACACCGACGCACTCGGCAAAGGCATACGGGTGGCAGAATCAGCCACAATCACACCGAGCGACTGCCCTTCAACATATATTGATGAAAGAACAAGCACTACAAACATCAAGACCGCCCGAAACATTGAGTAGATATTTAAGAGATTATATACAGCAATAAATTGAAAGAGAAGAGGATAAAAAACATCCGATGACAAAATTAATCATTTATCTCCAACTCCGCACCTCAGAAAATATCAAACAATCGTAAAATCTACTAAAAAGAATAAAAAAAGGAGCCACACTATTCGAGGACTCCTTATGCACCTTCATTTTCATGGTGTCAGATAACGTTTTTTTGAAGACAGCTACTTGTCAAATCTATCAAGCCTATAAATCAAACAATTAAATATAAATACATAGTTTGGATCGAAATAAACTCTCTCTAAAATACAACCTCGGCTACAACCATATCGAGTTGTAGCCGAGGTGCTATGTGTTGCTACTGCAAATATCGACAAATAATACTTGGTACGGAATTAAATTATATTTGCTTTGATTTGGTCGACGATGTAGCGGACGTGCTCGTCTGTCACCCAGGGGCCGGCGGGAAGGCAGATGCCGGTGGCGAAGAGGGATTCCGAAACGCCGTTGGTGTAGGCGGGGTTGTTGCGGTAGACGGGCTGCTTGTGCATAGGCTTCCACAGGGGGCGCGACTCGATGTTGGCGGCATCAAGAGCCATTCGCAACGCCTCGACGTTATCGTTGGGCTGGCAGTCGGTCACGGCGGTTGATGTGGCGTGGGTTACGCCTGCCGCTCCGCCCACAGCGCCGGTTATAACCTGCCTGTAGGCGTTCTCCTGGCCCTTGATTCTCAGGTCGGGGTCGAGCGTGGCCGTGCAGAGCCAGAAGTTGGAGTCGTACTCGGGGCTTGGATTGGTGTGCATCGTTATGCCCTTCACGTCCTTGAGTAGTTCCTCGTAGAGTGCCTGAACATGGCGGTGATGGGCTATGTGCTCGTCGACGATGGTCATCTGGCCGCGACCGATTCCGGCGCAGATGTTGCTCATACGGTAGTTGTATCCGATGGCCTCATGCTGGTAGTAGGGATAGCTCTCGCGGGCCTGAGTGGCGTACCACATCACTTTGCGCCACGATTCTTCATCCGGGCAAATGAGTGCACCACCGCCGGAGGTGGTTATCATCTTGTTGCCGTTGAATGACAGAACGCCATATTCGCCGAATGTGCCGAGCGCCTGACCTTTGAACATCGAGCCGAAACCTTCGGCACCATCCTCGATGACGGGGATTTCATAGCGGTCGGCAATCTCCATGATGCGGTCAATACGATAAGGCATGCCGTAGAGAGC
>PPYF01370528.1_pt1 | contig 20723 bp, 25 predicted proteins | sample 1559871 | NCBI WGS metagenome assembly PPYF01 (sample SAMN08240021, study PRJNA423297) | Human gut metagenome, whole genome shotgun sequencing project.
CAGTTGATGTGCCTTATACCGATGTGTGGACATTCCCGCCGGTTCAGTATTACCCCGGAAAGCACCCCTGTGAAAAACCAGCCGCAATGATGGAACACATCATAAGGACCAGCAGCCGCGAAGGTGATCTGGTTGCTGATTTTTTTATGGGATCCGGAGCGACACTGAAAGCAGCTCTGAAGCATAACCGCCGTGTGCTGGGTGTAGAGATGGAAACGGAACGGTTTGAGCAGACTAATGCAGAAATAGCGTTATTGTGATAAGAGTGAATCCCATGTCACATTGCTTATAAACTGAAACCTCGCTTTTACGAGTTTTTTATTGTCATGAAAAAGGAGAGCGACGCTCTCCTTTTTATATCAACATAATTAGGTCAAAGTTTAAAGAGTTCTGATCGAAACAGTGACTTCAAAATTCGCCTTAAAGACCTGGATTTTCGCAACTAATTTCACTGCGATTTTCTTCGGTAAAACTAGCAACTTAAAAAAATTCATATGAATTTCTCATGCTGTGGGATTAAGGCGTGATTTACACTCAGAAAATTTCTGCTTATACTACTTAAGCATTTCAAAGCAAAAAAGACTGATTAGCGAGTTACGCCATTAACTCATTATCAGTAAAACAGAGCCAGTCAGCACGCCATTGTTGACTGGCTTTTTCTTAGCGATAATATAGACACGATAATGATAAATACGCTCAGGATCAAGAGTATAAAATCAGGATCTTTTGTGAATAACCTGAGGATAGCCACCAACTGACAGCATGTGACATACTGATATTTATGGTAAAATAAAAAAATTCTTGCCTTATTATGCAAATCTGTAATTTTAGAAAAATGCGATTTATTTGATCTTTTATTACCCAGGAAAGCAATTAACTTGACATTATAAATAATATTATACGACGTGTTTTCGTGTATCATCTTATTATATAATTCCTCATTAAATAGACTAACAGTAAAATTCTAAAGGTCGCCCTGTGCGGCCTTTTTTCATATACGCCGCCACAGAATCCTGAACAAACAAACGTAATCAGCGCAGAGATACTGTGCGCGGCCCCCTATTAACTAAATCCTCCGGAAGGGGGTGAGCTATGCGTATGACAGAAAAATACTCAAGCCCCTTTGCTTATGCGTGGGGGTTCATTGCTGCCACTTTCGGTGTGATGTCCCTAGATCAGTGGGCAGTCCTTATCGGCATTATCTGCACTGTCGGGACGTTTGCCGTTAATTGGTATTACAAGCGTAAAGAGTTCCTGCGTAAAACGGGTGGGGAATCATGAATAACCGATTATTTAAAAAAGTCATGGCCGCCTGTTCTGCCGGTGCGATTGCTGGTGCACTGGTGCTGATCCCAGCATACGAGGGGGTTGAGTATAAACCTTACCGTGATGTGGCCGGAGTGCTCACCGTATGTTACGGCCATACCGGTAGTGATATTCAGCCCGGCAAGCTGTACACGGACGCTGAATGTAAGGCGCTGCTGCACGACGATCTGACGAAAGTCCGGCGCGCGGTTGACCCGATGATTAAAGTGCCGATTGATGACAATACCCAGGCGGCCATTTATTCATTTGTCTACAACGTCGGGCCCGGTGCGTTCTCGCGTTCGACAATGCTGCGTAAACTCAACGCCGGTGATATCGCCGGTGCGTGTGACGAAATGAAGCGCTGGACGTTTGCCGGAGGTAAGCAGTGGCAGGGTCTGATTAACCGGCGTGAAACGGAGAAAGCGGTATGCCACGGAACCCTTTAACACTGATCATCATTGCTATCATCCTGCTGACTACTGCCCTGTTGGCGGGCTGTTATCTGTATTCACTCCCGAATCATTGTAAGCCGCTGCCGGGTAACCCGCTGGACGGTGTGATCCATTATGAGTGTGAAGCGCCATGAACTGGAAAGAAGCGGTAATTGCCGCGCTGTTTATTACTGCCGCCTGGTGGGTATACGACACCTACCGGGAGAACCAACAACTGAAAGCAGATAACAAAACTCTGAGTGGTCAGCTTGCAGAGCAGATCGCGGTGAATAAAGATTATCAGGAACGAACACAGAAACTTCATGAACTGGACACTAGGCACACACAGGAGCTAGCAAATGCAAAAACTGAAATTGACCGGCTGCGTGTTGCTGCTGACCGTAACCCTGAGCGGGTGTACATCAAAGCCAGTTGTCCGAAAACCGGCAGCGTTACCGCCACCGGCATGGATGATGCAACCACCGCCAGACCTGATGACACCGCTGTCCGAAATTATTGGCTACTCAGAGAGCGGATTGCAGAGTCAGAGCAGATGATTAAGGGGTTGCAGGATTACATAAATACTCAGTCAGAAAGAGCATATTTCCACTATTAGTTGATTAATAATTATAAAAATGGGAATGGTAAGTTCTTGTTGTAACTATCACGGTTATTAATTGTATTAAGTTGAAAGATATCATCATCATTAAGGATATAACAAGTATCATACTTATTGATAATACCCGTAACAATAGTGTATTTAACCTCGTTCCACCTCTTTGTCAGTGCCGAATAAAAATAATAGGTCGCATTTTCAACGGGATTAGTTGGTGTTATTTCTACAATAATATTGAATTGCACGCCACTTGACTCACTCGTACGTTTGGTGGCTGCTACTATCCTTACTGCTGACAAATTGTATTTTGAGTTGTAATGCACGATTACCATATCTTGCCCTTATTATTGACAATAATTGTTCATCAACATTATTTAGTTAAAATAAAAATAAAGGCCATAACAATGTATTGTTGTGGCTTCTATAAGTTACATTAATGAGTGCGATTATGCCACCACGCATCCCCCGCGCCTGCCGCAAACGAGGCTGTGCAAAGACAACCACCGACCGCAGCGGATACTGCGAAGAACACCGGAATACAGGCTGGGAAAACCACCAGCAGGGCAAGAGCCGACACGAACGCGGATATGGAACCAAGTGGGACCGTCTACGTACTGTGGTGCTGAGCAGGGATAAACACCTGTGCCAGCAATGCCTTTGTGAAGGCCGGGCAACCGAGGCGAAGACAGTCGACCACATCACACCTAAAGCACATGGGGGAGCCGATGCGGAAAGCAATCTGCAAAGCCTGTGCTGGCCCTGCCATTACCGCAAGACAGCAACGGAACGCAACCGCACCTGAATCACTCCGGCACACAGGGGAGGGGGAGGTCAAATCCCTGCCGCCCCACAGCCAGAGGACCGCCGCCTTACCTCTTTTCAGATCGCCGCAGGTTAGAAAACTTTTTTCCGGGAGCCCCGGATGGGAATCAATAGGAGAAAACGATTATGTCGGGACCACCGAAAACCCCGTCACACCTGCGTTTGGTCAGGGGTAACCCATCAAAACGCCCGATCAATAAAAAAGAACCGAAACCGCCGTCAGGGGTACCCCCAACTCCGAAGCACTTTACCAAGCAGGGGAAATACTGGTTTAAGCGGATCGGGGAAGAACTCGATGCCATGGGCGTGATGAGTTCGATGGATGCCAAAGCGCTGGAGCTGCTGATCGAGGCATATACCGAATACCGGCAGCACTGCGATACGCTGGATGAACAAGGCTATACCTACACCACAGAAAGCGAAGGCGGCACGCTGATAAAAGCACATCCGGTTGCCGCTATGAAAGCTGATGCCTGGAAGCGCATCCGGGCCATGCTCGGAGAGTTCGGGATGACCCCGGCAACGCGCCAGAAAGTCAGCATCGACAAACCCGCCGAAGAAGATCCTTTCGAGGCATTCCTGAAAAAAAGCAAATGATGAATGGCAACCGTAGCAGATGGGATCCGGTACGCCGAACAGGTAGTTGCCGGAGAAATAGTTACGGGCGAACTGATACGCCTGGCGTGTCAGCGGTTTCTTGATGATCTGGAACGCGGTCCTGAGCGCGATATCTTTTTCATTGAAGAACGCGCCCAGCATATTCTGGATTTTTACCAGTTCGTCCCTCATGTCAAAGGGGCGCTGGCAGGTAAGCCGATAGAGCTGATGCCGTGGCATACCTTTATTCTGATTAATATCTTTGGCTTTGTGATCCCGCTGGTTGATGAACTCAGCGGAGAGGCTCAGCACGACGATGACGGCGATCCGGTACTGGTTCGCCGTTTCCGTACTGCCTATAACGAAGTGGCGCGTAAAAACGCCAAATCCACCCTTTCATCCGGCATCGGTCTGTACATGACCGGCGCTGACGGTGAGGGTGGTGCCGAGGTTTACTCGGCGGCCACAACCCGTGACCAGGCCCGTATCGTGTTTGAAGATGCGAAAAACATGATCAAAAAGGCCAAAAGTTCACTCGGTCGTCTGTTTGAATTTAATAAGCTGGCGATTTACCAGGAGCGGTCTGCATCCAAATTTGAACCGCTGTCCAGTGATGCGAATAACCTCGACGGCCTGAACATTCACTGCGGCATTGTGGACGAACTTCACGCCCACAAAACCCGTGATGTGTGGGATGTGCTGGAAACCGGGACCGGTGCCCGCCTGCAATCCCTGCTGTTTGCGATCACCACAGCGGGATTTAACCGCGAAGGCATCTGCTACGAACTGCGGGATTACGCCATCAAGGTACTGCGGGGCGTAGTGGAGGATGACACTTTTTTCGCGGCCATTTACACGCTGGATAAAGATGATGAACCGTTCGATGAGTCTGTCTGGATAAAGGCTAATCCGGGGCTGGGTGTCTGTAAACGCTTTGATGATATGCGCCGTCTGGCGAAAAAAGCAAAAGAGCAGATTGCCGCCCGGCCTAACTTTCTGACCAAACACCTCAATATGTGGGTTAACGCGGAGTCGATCTGGATGGACTCAGGAAAATGGGACAACTGCCCTGAAAACGCGCCGGATGATGAACTGAAGAACTACCCAGTCTGGGTCGGTGTTGACCTGGCAAATAAAATCGACGTGGCCGCGGCAATTAAGGTTTATGAAGATCCGCGCGGGCAGGTGCATGTTAAGTGCAAATTCTGGCTTCCGGAAGACAGGATAGAGACAGCACCGAACCATATTGCGGAACTGTACCGTAAATGGGCGGCTGCCGGGCATCTTGAACTGACGGACGGTGAGGTCATCGATCATGACATTATCAAGTCGGACATCATGGCGTGGTGTGATGGCGAGGAAGTACGTGAACTGGGCTTTGACCCGTGGAGCGCGGTGCAGTTCTCCCGCCGCCTGGCGGAAGAGGGTATCCCGCTGGTGGAAGTGGCGCAGACGGTAAAAAACATGTCCGAATCCATGAAAACAGTACAGGCCGATGTATATTCCGGCAAATTTCACCATGACCACAACCCGATGATGTCATGGATGATGTCGAACGTGACGGTAAAACCGGACAAAAACGACAACATTTTCCCGAATAAATCGACACCGGAAAACAAAATCGACGGACCGGTCGCGCTGTTTACGGCCAAATCACGCCAGATGGTGAATGGCGGGGAGCAGGAACAAAGTCTGTCCGATGTTTTATCTTCCAGGGGCTTACGCTCACTCTGAGGAAATCCAATGAAATTACTGACTATTACCGCCCTGCTGGTGGGGATTGCGGGTGCCTGTCTGCTGGCGTTCGGTGCCTGGCTGCTGATGCCTGCCGCCGGGTTTATCACTGCCGGCGGTTTATGCCTGCTCTGGTCATATCTGGTATCAAAATCAGCGGGAAGCCTGAATAACAACGGAGGATCATAATGTTCTTTCCCGGTTTATTCAGAAAATCCGATACGGGTATGAGTTCATCAGAACTCAGCGAAATGATCGGTCTGACCTATGACACCTATACCGGCCGCCGCGTCAGTCCGCAACTGGCGATGCAACTCACTGCGGTATTCAGCTGCGTTCGTGTGCTGGCCGAATCTGTAGGCATGCTGCCGTGTTCTCTTTATGAGCAGCTTGACAGAGGAAACCGGCGGGCGGTACGTGAGCGGCTGAACAAACTGCTGTCAACCAAACCCAACAACTACATGACACCGCAGGAATTCTGGGAATTACTGATCGCCTGTCTGTGTCTGCGTGGCAATTTTTATGCTTATAAAGTCAAAGCGCTCGGTGAGGTAGTGGAGCTGCTGCCGCTGGAACCGTCCTCGGTTACACCAAAACTGAACAGTAAGTGGGAGCCGGAATATCAGGTTACTTTTCCGGACGGAAAGCGCGATACGCTGACACAGGATGATATCTGGCATGTACGGATTTTCACCCTGGACGGATTAACCGGACTCAGCCCGATCGCGTATGCAAAACAGGCTGTCGGTCTGGGGCTGGCAACGGAGGAGCATGGCTCACGTCTGTTCGGGAACGGTGCGGTAACCAGTGGCGTTCTGCAGACCGACCAGTACCTGAAAGACGATGCCTATGAGCGGCTGAAAACTGACTTTGAAAACCGGCATCAGGGACTGGCGAATGCGCACAAACCCATGATCCTTGAGATGGGGCTGAAATGGCAGCAAATCAGCATGACATCAGAAGATGCTCAGTTTCTTGAAACCCGCAAATTCCAGCTTGAGGAAATTTGCCGTATTTTCCGTGTTCCGCTGCACATGATCCAGAACACCGACCGGGCAACGTTCAACAACATTGAAAACCTCGGGATCGGATTTATTAACTATTCCCTGGTGCCATACCTCACCCGCATTGAACAGCGCATTAATGTCGGGCTGGTAAAACCGTCAAAACAGGGCGTTTTTTACGCAAAATTCAACACCGGAGCACTGCTGCGCGGTGATATGAAGTCACGGTTTGACGCTTATGCCACCGGTATTAACTGGGGGATCTATTCGCCCAATGAATGCCGGGAGCTGGAAGAACTCAACCCGCGTGATGGCGGTGATATCTGGCTGACACCGATGAACATGACCACAAAACCGGAGAGCATCCCGGAAAAAGAGGAAAAGCAGCATGTCGATGATGACTAAACAGCGGCTGGATATACCGCTGAAAATAAAGTCGGTCACTGAAACCGGCGAGTTTGAAGGGTACGGATCGGTTTTCGGCGTGAAGGACAGCTACAGCGATATTGTCGTACCCGGCGCTTTTCAGGCATCACTGAATGAATGGCGGGAGAAGGGCAGTCTTCCGGCCATGCTCTGGCAGCACCAGATTTCCGAACCGGTCGGTGTGTATACCGAAATGCGGGAGGATGACACCGGCCTGTATGTCAAAGGGCGGTTACTTATCGAGGATGACCCGCTGTCTAAACGGGCTCATGCACATCTGAAGGCAGGATCATTATCCGGCCTTTCTATTGGCTACATCCTGAAAGACTGGGAGTACGACCGGAATAAAGGTGCTTTTCTCCTGAAAGAAATTGATCTGTGGGAAGTGAGCCTGGTGACCTTCCCGTCCAATGATGAAGCCCGGGTCAGTGATGTTAAATCTGCATTTGCCCGTGGTGACATCCCGTCACAAAAAAGTATTGAGCGCGTCCTGCGTGATGTCGGACTGTCGCGGACACAGGCTAAGGCATTTATGGCCGACGGCTACCATGCTCTCTCTCTGCGTGACGCAGAGGAAGATGCACTGGAAACACTTAAATCCATTAATTTTAATCAGTAAGGGGCTGTTATGGCTGTTGATCATAAAGATGTAAGCGAAGTGGCAAAAGAACTGAAATCTTCATTTGAAGAGTTTCAGAAAAAAAATGACAAGCGCATTGATGCCATCGAATCAGAAAAAGGCAAACTGGCGGAATCGGTGGACACCCTGAACGGAAAATTATCCGAGCTGGATGAATTGAAATCGTCACTGGAATCAGAGCTGGCGGCGGTGAAACGTCCGGGCGGCGGTGTGGCAAACAAAGATGTTGCTGAGCACAAAAGCGCATTCGAGCTGTTCGTCCGCAAAGGTAAAGATGATGGCCTGGCTGAACTGGAACAGAAAGCCATGCAGACCGGCACAGATCCTGACGGCGGTTATGCGGTACCGGAAGAGCTGGATCGTAACATCATCACAGCGCTGCGCGATGAAGTTGTGATGCGTCAGGAATGTAATGTTGTTTCTGTCGGTACTCCTAGCTACAAACGCCTGGTGAATAAAGGTGGTACCGGTAGCGGCTGGGTCGGTGAAACTGATGCCCGTCCGGAAACCAACACGTCAAAAATCGGTACCGTTGAACCGGTGTGGGGTGAGATTTACGGCAATCCGGCAGCGACTCAGACCATGCTGGATGATGCCTTTTTCAACGTTGAGCAGTTCATTACCGGTGAGCTGGCAATTGAATTCGCTGAGCAGGAAGAAGCGGCATTCACCAACGGTGACGGCAGCAAAAAACCGAAAGGGCTGCTGGCTTACGGCAGTGATGATAAAGGCGATAAAGATCGCGAATGGGGCAAGTTACAGCACCTGTTGCTGAAAAAACCGGACGAACTGACTGCCGATGAAGTGATGCAGCTGGTTTATACCCTGCGCAAACCATACCGTAACGGTGCTAAGTTTATGATGAATAACAGCACGTTATTCAAAGTGCGCACCCTGAAAGATTCCCAGGGCAACTACCTGTGGCAGCCTGGTCTGCAACTGGGGCAGCCGTCCGCATTGCTGGGCTACGGTATTGCAGAGAATGAGCAGTTTGCTGATATGGCTGCCGGTGCCGTTCCGCTGGCATTCGGTAATTTTAAGCGCTGCTACACCATCTTGGATCGTATCGGTATCCGCATGCTGCGCGACCCGTACACCAACAAGCCGTTTGTGCACTTCTATACCACGAAGCGTGTCGGCAGCATGATGGTGGACAGTAATGCAGTGAAATTACTGAAAGCCGCAGCCGGTACGAAGTAATCAGTCACGGCGGCAGAAATGCCGCCTTACTTTTTACTCATCAGATTGAATAAAACATCGGAAATTTGTGATTTCGCCCGTTTAACAAATTCATCCTCAGTTTCATCTGGTAATGGTTTATTTACAGTGTTGCTAATTTCATCAATAGTAGACTCCTCACCAATAAGAGCATTTACTCCGTTTATAAAATTATCTTTTTTGCTAGATGGACCATGAATAGTAACTATGCCGCGTAATGCTAATTCTTTTGTAATTAAGGCAGTCGATGATTTAGATAATGCAATAATACCAGTGTTACTCGTTGAGGCTGATTGTCGTGGCAATATAGCTATACCCGAATTATCCATTGGAAATGGCGTGGTTGACTCATTGTTGTCGTTTTTTGATTCGCTTAATATAAAATCCTTAAGAGTAGAATTTGGTGTTTTATTACGCATTTTCTGTTTCTCCGGAAGGACCGTCATCTTGAGATTTTTTGAAAAAAGCCCTTAAGATTTCATCGAAAAGTTCTGCTATAGAATCGGTAATAGCTTTCTTTTGTTCGTCGGACAGCGACCTGAATATCTCTAATAGTGCAGAAATTAAATTAATTAAACGTGAAATCATGATTTTTCCTTTTCATTATATTTGGTGAATGTGTCATGAATAATATCTCTATTGAAGAACTTCGCCAACAGTGTCGTATTGATACTGAGGAAGAAGACACGCTTTTGCTCGGATATCTGGATGCGGCAAAAGAAAAGGCAGAAAACTACCTGAACCGGAAATTGTATGACGACGCAGTTCCTGACAGTGATCCGGACGGAATGGATATCACACCGGTTATCCGGCTGACACTCATGCTGGTGGTCGGTTTCTGGTATGACACCCGGGAACTGAAGAAGCTGCCACAGGGTTTTTATGATTTGCTCTGTGACTATCGTCTTTCACCCATGAGGGAAAAATAATGCTGGCCGGTGAACTAACAAAACGCATCACCCTGTACCGGCCGGAGGTAGTGACTGGTGATCTTGGTGATTCCCGTACCGAACTGACGAAAGTCATCACGGTGTGGGCCAGGGCCGAGGCGATATCTAACCGTAAAATCCGGACAGCAGAGCAGGATCAGGTCATCGAAACTATGCAGTTTACTGTGCGGCCGCGCGCGGATATTCAAATCGACTGGGTGACTGAATACCAGAACCGGTTTTTTACTGTCCGTTCCTGTGATCGTAACGACCCGGCGAAACTGATTATTACCACGGAGGCAGACATACGACATGATCGAAAGTGACATTAAGTCGTCTCTTTCCGCTATCACCGCAATGCCCGTTTTCCCCCTGTTATTACCGAAAGATGCACAGGAAGGTATCACCTTTCAGTGCATCAGTGATCCGCGTTATTCCGCCGGTATGGTCACCACTCATCTTATCGTGGCGCGTTTTCAGATAGTCATTCACGTACTGAATGACTACGAAAAAGCCCTGCTGCTGGATAAAGCAATCCGTGATGCCTGGGAGCCAATCGTGCATGGTTACATCGGTAATTATCCGGTGCAGACCGTGCAGCGTGGTGGTTTTCAGCAGGGGCGGGAAGAGCTGACAAAAAACACCGTCCGCTGGTCAGTCATGCGGGATTTTATTATCACTTATCCGGAGGATGCATCGTGAGAACTACGGTTAAGGTTTCCGGGCTTGACGGGCTGGAAGCTGAGCTGATGAATCTCGGAGAAAAGCTGACATCCAAAATACTGCGCGATGCAGGCCGTGAGGCGATGACCGTTGTTGCTGAGGATATGAAACAGTACGCCGGTTATGACAGCAGTCACGACGATGACCACATGCGGGACAGTATCAAAGTCAGAACCACTGACCGGATGAAGGATAAAAAATACATCACCCTGATGACCGTCCGTGTCGGCCCGTCAAAAGCGCACCACATGAAGGCGCAGGCTCAGGAATTCGGGACATCAAAACAGATCCCGCGTCCGTTTATACGCCCGGCGCTGGATTATCACCGTAAAGATATTTTAAACACCCTTGCCGCCGCCATCCGCGCCGGTATTAATGAAAACCGTTAACCTGGAGAACTATTATGGCCGGAGAAAAATCCTCCCCGGAATACGCCATGTTGCCCGCCGGTACCATCGTAAAATTCGGTGAGGCCGGTGATACCGTCGACAAAATGAAAGCGCTGATTAACTGTAAAGCGCTGGGGGCTACCGGGCTTACCGGTGGTTTTATTGACTGCACCACCCTGAAAGATACCAACAAACAGTCGATTTCCGATCTGCCGGAAGGGCCTGAAAAATCACTCGGGTTTATTGATGATCCCGGCAATGCTGATTTCGCCGCGTTTCTCAATGCTGCCGAACAGCGTAAGACCGTGCAGTTTTATTTCGCACTGCCTAACGGGCGTACAGCGACAATGATCCTTGCATTGTCAGGCTGGGAAATGAATGACATCAGCGCCCCGGCCAGTGAGGTGATCCAGATTACCGTGAAAGGTAAGCAGAACAACATCACCTGGGGAACCACCACTGTCACACCACCAACAGGAGACGGAGAATAATGAATCTGAAATCAGCCCTGTTAAAACCGGATTCACACACGGAAAAACACACACTCTTCGGTACAGAAGTTTATCTGCGGCGCCTCACTGTCGGGGAGCTTGACCGCTATGAGAAAGAGCGCAAGGCTGCCTTTGATGCCGGTGATTATTCCGGGGTCACCCTTGCGGGGGCCGGTCTGATTTTGTCAGCTATCTGTGATGAGAACGGAACCCCGGTCAGTGCGGAAAATCTGCCGACGGCAGAAGAGCTTATTGATGCACACAGTAATCCTGTTTTTGTGGATGCGATGAATACCCTGCAAAAATATTGCTACGGTACCGTTGAGGACGCGAAAAAAAACTGACGGACTCACCCCGCCTCTATCTGTTATTTCAGCTGGCAGACCGGTGGGGGGAACCTGACCCCCGGAAACTGGCTGATATGCCCGCCGATCTGCTCAATCACTGGCGGGCTTTTTTTATGCTGGAAGAAGAGGCTGCGGGTGAGACAGGGGAAAACACAGTGGTACCAACGGTATCACCGGATATCAGCACACAGTGCAATGATGTAATGAGGATCTTAAATGGCTGACGTTGCAAGTTTAGCGGTTGCGTTACACCTCAACGCAGCCAGTTTTAAGTCTGATGTGGAGGATGCCTATAACAGCGCATCCGCCAGTTCAAAAAAATTCACACAAAATATCGGCAGGGAGTCGGCTAAAACGGCCGAACAGATTTCTCAGGTTTCAACTGAGGCTCAGCGGGCAGGTAACAGTATTGTGCGAATGAGTAACGCCGGAGCTAAAGGCGGGTTCGCACACTTACGGACATCGCTGACCAATATTTCATCCGGCGCGAATGTCGCCGGCTCATCTATTCTCAGTGCATTTATTCCGGCACTGGAGCGGGCCGCCAATGACGTTGATCGCCTTAAAATGTCTATGGGCGAGAAGCGGCAAATGGATATTGCTGCTGCAAATGACGCAGTAAAAGTCGCTGAAAGTCACATTAAACAGGCTAACAGCGCCAAAGAAGCAGCAATGCAGCAGATGAAAATGGGCCATAAAATGCGCGAGTCTGCCAGGTATCAGCGTGAACTGGCAATGGTGCAGAATGCTCACATGGAAAAAATGCGGGAAGTTAACCTCGCAAACGGTATGTCCGCCGATGCAATAGACAAGCAATACAGCAAAGAGCGGGCGATTAATGACAGAAAGATAGCGAATGCAAACGCTCTGGCAGAAAAAGCCAGGGATCGTCTCAGATCCGGCTCGGCAGCGCTGGCCGCTGCGGAAGCTGACGAGGCACTGGGTAAGCAAAAACTGACAGCTGCGACTACTCAACTGGCCGGTGCCAGCAAAGAGCTGACATTTGCACAGCGGGCATCCGCCCAGGCTGGCGGCCTGCTGAAAAACACCTGGGCTATGCTGGGCGGAACACTTGGCGTTGGTCTGATGGCCGCCGCCGGTGCTGCCACTTATTTGTATTCACAATACAAAGAAGCGGAAGAACGGCAAAAGGCGTTTAATGCTGCTATTCAGAAAGGCGGGGCGGGGCTGAATAATTCGGTATACCAGCTGCGTACACTGGCCAATCAGCTCGGTGGAACAGCAGAAGCATACAAAACGGTGACTGCGGCAGCGACTGCCGGTTTTTCAGGCTCTATGCTGCGTGAAGTGTCTGAATTCGGCGTGCAGCTGGAAAAATCCGGCGGCAGCGCCGATCTCCTGATCACAAAGTTATCATCTATTAACGAGCAGCCGTTGCAGAGCCTGCGCCAGCTTATCAATGAAGGGCTGGTTTTTGACGAAACTACCATAAACCGGATTGCGCTGCTGGAACGTCAGGGGGATGTTGAAGGGGCAAAAGAGCTGGCCAGAAAAAGCGCCCTGAATGCCACAAAGACACTGAATGAAGAACAGATCAGGGTCAATGCCATTCATGAGAAAGGCGTTAAGGATATTGAAGATCGCTATCGTTCACTGACCCGTTATGTTTCTGAATCTTCGTATGCCGCCGCCCAAATGCAAACATCTGCTATGAATGCCATGATTCAGGAAAAACTGGTGTGGCAGATTGGTGCAACAATAAAAGGAATGCAGCAGGAGCAGCAGCAAAAGGAGCTGATAAAAAACACCCGTGAGCAGTTAGATGTACAGCTGCAACTGAACTCTGCGCATAAAGCGGGCGCGGATAAACACGCGGAAAAACTGAAACTGCAGAATGCCGCCCGTGAGCAGCTGAAATCCGGTCAGATGGATGCAAAGCAGTTTGAGCAGACAATGAAGGGGATCGACAGCCTTTACAGCTCACTGGATAAGAAGGGGCGCGGCGGCAGTGGTATTCCGGAGGGGCAGCGCCGTGCGCAGCAGCTGATGGAACAAACCGCCACACTCAGGGCACAGCTTGCTGAAAATGAAAAGCTGACCGCATCCGAAAGTAAGCTGATTGCATTTGAACAGGAACTGGTCGGCCTGGCAGGTAAAAAACTTAATGCCGCTCAGAAGAGTGTGATGGAAAACGCCGGCTCCATCCGTACCCAGTTACAGCTCAACGCCGGGCTTGAAAGGGAAATCGCCCTGAAAGGGCTGCGTAAAAAGTTTGATGATCAGAACTTTGAAATAACGCAGCGTACCCGGGCCATGCAGCAGGAGGCGGATAATCAGCGCCTGCAAATCATTATGCCGACAGCAGATTATAACCTGATGCTTGAGGAACAGCGGATTGCGGATGACTTCCGCCAGCGCCGGTATCAGCTGGATAAAGAAATCTCAGATAAAACCTCTCAGTTATATAAAGATCAGACCGCCGTTCTGAATGCCGAACAGCAAAAGCAGACTGATATTGTCCGTCAGGCTGCAAAAGATAAATATAAAGCAGAAGGAGATTGGCAGTCAGGATTAAAGCAGGGCTGGAGGGATTTCAGTGACAGCAGCGGCAATGCGTTTGCAATGATGCGTAATACGTCAGCGAATGCGCTCAACAGCACATCGTCTATGTTCACTGACTTTCTGACCACCGGACGGGCGAATTTTGCCGATTTTACGAAATCCATTCTCACCGACATCACAAAAATGATCGTCCAGATGACCATTTTTAACGCGCTGAAGAGCGGTCTGAGCGGGTCGTGGCTGGGTGATGCGATGGGGATGGCACCCAATGAGACAGGTGGGGTGTATACCTCCCCGGGGCTGAGTGCATACAGCAACAGCATTGTCAGCTCTCCGACTGTGTTCCCGTTCGCCAAAGGCGGCGCACCCAATATCGGCCTGATGGGTGAAGCCGGATCTGAGGCGATTATGCCGCTAAAACGCGGACCGGACGGTAACCTTGGTGTGCGTGCCTATGGTGGCAGTAGTGCCGGTGGTACGGCGCCTGTGGTTAATATCCACATCGACAGTGACGGAAATCAGCAGGTTCAGGCATCCGGTGGTCTTGAGCGGTTCGGCAGAGATATAGGGCAGTATGTCGACCAGCGGTACCGCGCACTGATGGACAGGGACACTCGTCCCGGCGGGGCTGTCTGGAATCTGGCTAAGGGGGGGAGATGATAGAAACATTCACCTGGAGTCCGCGCCTGAATCCGCAGGGCGATATCTCCTTCAGAACCCGTAAGGCGAAGTTTGGTGACGGTTACGAACAGGTTTGCGGTGACGGCATTAATCCCCGCAGCCAGAAGTGGTCACTGAATTTTACCGGGACGAAAAGTTATATCCGACCAATCCGTGATTTTATTGACCGGCACGGCGGAATCCTGGCATTTCAGTGGACACCGCCACTGGAGGATACCGGATTGTATCGCTGTGATGATCCGAAGCTCACCCCGCTCGGCGGTGACAACTATTCACTCTCTCTCACTTTTACCCAGGCATTTAAACCATGATCACAAACGATTACCAGAAGCTGGAACCGGGTAATGCCGTCCGGCTTTTTGAGGTTGACGGTACCGCGTTCGGTGCGCCGGATATTTTGCGGTTCCATGCATACAATATTCCTCACACTGAGGCAGAGATTACTGCCGCTGGTGGTGACCCAGAAAAACTGTCGGCGAAATCCATCTGGTGGCAGGGCGAAGAGTATCGTGCCTGGCCGGTACTGATTGACGGGATTGAGGTATCCACCACCGGATCCGGCGCACAGCCGAAGTTATCGGTGGCAAACCTTGATGGGGCAATCACTGCGCTGTGCCTGGCATACGATGACATGCTGAAGGCGAAAGTCACGATACACGATACCCTGGCGCACTATCTGGATGCGGTAAACTTTACGGATGGTAACCCGGCGGCAGATCCGACACAGGAAAAAGTCTCGGTCTTTTATATCGACAGCAAATCCTCGGAAACCAATGAGGTTATCGAGTTTGAATTAGCCAGTCCGATGGATTTGCAGGGGGTACTGATCCCGACACGGCAATTGCATTCAATGTGTACCTGGTGTATACGCGGCAAATACAAATCTGGTGACGGCTGTGATTATGCCGGGCAGAACGGGTATTTCGATAAGCACGGCAATCGTGTGGATGATCCGGCACAGGATCAGTGCAGCGGCATGCTGAACACAGGTTGCTTCCCCCGCTTCGGCAAAAACAATCCGATCCCGTTTGGCGGCTTTCCGGGAACCTCATTACTGAGGAAATAATGATGCGTCAAAACATTCAGGCAGCCATTTTTGCCCACGCAGAACGTGAATACCCCCGCGAGTGCTGCGGGGTGATCGCGCAAAAATCCCGTGTAGTGAAATACTTTCCCTGCCGCAATGTCGCGGTCACGCCGGAAGAGCATTTTGTATTATCGCCGGAGGATTACGCCGTTGCTGAGGATTGGGGTACGGTGACCGGTATTGTACACAGTCACCCGGATGCTACCACTCGGCCGTCAGAACTGGACAAAGCACAGTGCGATGCTCTCGGTGTGCCGTGGTATATCATCAGCTGGCCGGAAGGGGATCTGCGGACTGTTCAGCCGCGCGGTGAATTACCATTACTCGGTCGGCCGTTTGTGCTCGGGTTTACGGACTGCTGGGGGCTGGTAATGAGCTGGTTTCGGCAGGAACACGGCATTGAACTGCCGGATTACCGGGTGGATTATCCCTGGTGGGAGCAGGGTGAGAACCGTTACGCCGATAACTGGCGGGAAGCGGGGTTTATTCAGGTTGACGATCCGCAGCCCGGTGATGTCATCGTGATGCAGGTGCAGGCACCGGTCGCCAATCATGCCGGTATTCTGCTGCCTGATAACATGCTCCTGCATCACTTATACGGTCACCTGAGTCAGCGGGTACCGTATGGCGGTTACTGGCGTGATCGTACAGTGATGGTACTGCATCATGAGCAACTGATATGACCCGCTCCGGCGGGTTTTTTTACGGGGCAAATATGTCACAGGAAATAATGGCAAAAATAGAGCTGGGTGGTGTATTGGGTAAAACCTTTGGTAAAACTCACCAGCGGCTTGTCTGTACCACGTCTGAAGCTGTCCGTGCCTTGTGCTGCACTATTCCGGGATTTGAACAGTTCCTGAATACCAGCAAATCACGCGGCTTAACCTATGCGGTATTTCGCGGGAAAAAGAATATCGGGGTGGATGACCTCGGTTTTCCGGTGACGGATGATGTTATCCGGATTGTGCCTGTTGTGATCGGCAGCAAACGCGGGGGATTGCTGCAGGTTATTTTCGGGGCGGTGATGGTGGCAGCTGCGTTCTGGACCGGCGGTGCGTCAGTGGCAGCATGGGGAGCACTGCAAACAGGGATGGCCATGACAGGCGCATCCATGATACTGGGTGGCATTATTCAGATGCTGTCCCCGCAGCCAAACGGTATAGCCATGAAAGACCAGGGCGAAAATAAACCATCCTATGCGTTCGGCGCACCGGTGAACACCGTTTCCCAGGGTTACCCGGTACCGATCGGTTACGGTAAGCGCCGCATTGGCGGTGCGGTTATCTCAGCCGGTATTTACGTCGAAGATCAGCAGTAATCCTTTCTCAGTTTTTCAGCAGGAAATCCACAATGACACCAATCACAGGCCGCAAAGGTGGCGGCGGCAGCCCGCGCACGCCCGTAGAACAACCGGATGATTTACAGTCCGTAGCCAAAGCAAAATTGCTGATCGCCCTCGGGGAAGGTGAATTTGCCGGTGAGCTGACCGGGAAGAATATCTTTCTGGATGGTACGCCGCTGCTGAATGCTGACGGGTCGGAAAACTTCCCCGGCGTGGTGTGGGAATACCGTCCCGGCACCCAGGCGCAAACCTATATACAGGGGATGCCGGCGGCGGAGAATGAAATCACCGTTGGTACCACTGTGCAGAGCAGCACGCCATGGGCACATGCGTTTACTAACCCGCAGTTGTCTGCGGTCCGCGTCCGCCTGAAATGGCCGTCCCTGTTCCGCCAGGAGGATAACGGGGACATGGTCGGGAATGAGGTGAAATACGCCGTTGATTTGCAGACTGACGGCGGCAGCTGGAAAACCGTTGTTGATGGCCGCGCAAAAGGCAAGACCACCTCGGGTTATGAGCGCACCCATCGTATTGATCTGCCGCAGTCGGCCACATCCTGGACACTGCGGGTACGGAAAATCACTGAAGATGCCAACAGCGCCAAAATAGGCGATACCATGGTGTTACAGAGCTACACCGAGGTGATTGATGCCAAACTGAGGTATCCGCATACCGCGCTGCTGTATATTGAATTTGATTCAAAGCAATTTAACGGCTCGATCCCGCAGGTCACCTGTGAGCCGAAGATGCGGGTTATCCGTGTGCCGTCGAACTATGATCCGGAGCACCGGACGTATTCCGGTACCTGGGACGGTTCATTTAAGTGGGCGTGGACCAATAACCCGGCATGGATATTTTACGATATCGTGATTTCCGATCGCTTCGGCCTCGGCGACCGCATCAAAATGCAGAATATCGATAAGTGGGAGCTGTACCGGGTTGCGCAGTATTGTGATCAGCCGGTGCCGGATGGTAAGGGCGGCAGCAGTACCGAACCGCGTTATGTCTGTGATGTGTATGTGCAGGATCGCAATGAAGCCTATACCGTGCTGCGGGATTTTGCGGCCATCTTCCGGGGCATGACCTACTGGGGCGGAAACCAGATTATCACCCTGGCGGATATGCCGCGGGATATTGATTACAGCTATACCAAAGCCAACGTGCTGGACGGTCGTTTTACCTATTCAGGCAGCAGCAGTAAGGCCCGCTATTCCTCCGCACTGGTGTCGTACTCCGATCCGCTGAACGGTTATGCCGATGCAATGGAGCCGGTGTTTGAAAATGAGCTGGTTTATCGGTTCGGCTTTAATCAGTTGGAAATGACAGCGATCGGTTGTACCCGCCAGTCAGAGGCCAACCGCAAAGGCCGCTGGGGCATTCTCACCAATAACAAAGACCGCGTGGTGACATTCGGTGTGGGGCTGGACGGTAATATCCCGCAGCCGGGCTACATCATTGCGGTGGCGGATGAAAACCTGTCCGGGAAAGTGACCGGCGGCCGTGTCAGTGCGGTGAATGGCCGGAGTATCACCCTCGACCGCAAACCGGATGCCGCGCCGGGTGACAGGCTGATGCTGAATCTGCCGTCCGGTAAATCACAGGCCCGCACCATCCAGATGGTCACGGATAACGTTATAACCGTTACCACGGAATACAGTGAAACGCCGGAGCCGGAATGTGTCTGGGTAACGGAATCAGATGAGCTGTACGCCCAGCAGTACCGGGTGGTGAGCGTGACTGGGAATGATGACGGTACGTTCACGATATCTGCGGCCATGCATGATCCGGACAAATACGACCGGATAGACACCGGCGCGGTGCTTGATGAACGGCCAATCAGCGTTATTCCGCCCGGCAACCAGTTCCCGCCGAAAGATATCACCATCAGTTCTTACTCCGTGGTGAATCAGGGGATCAGCGTCGAAACCATGCAGGTTACCTGGTCACCGGCCGAGAACGCCATTGCCTATGAGGCGCAGTGGCGGCGTGATGACGGTAACTGGATCAATGTGCCGCGTAATGCCACCACCTCGTTTGACGTGCCCGGGGTCTATTCAGGCCGCTATCTGGTGCGGGTAAGAGCGATTAATGCAGCGGAAATCTCCAGCGGCTGGGGGTATTCAGAGGAAACCCGGCTGACCGGCAAGGTGGGTGATCCGCCGATGCCGCTGAACTTCCGCGCGGCCACACTGGTATTCGGGATCAAACTGAACTGGGAGTTCGGGAAATTTACGGAAGATACCCTGAAAACCGAAATTCAGTACAGCAAAACCAATGACGGACAGAACCTGTTGCTGTTAGCCGATGTGCCGTACCCGTCCCGCTCTCACGAACTGGCCGGTCTGGCCGCCGGTACCGCGTTTTATTTCCGCGCCCGCCTGGTGGATAAAACCGGCAATCAGTCCCCATGGACTGACTTTGTGCGCGGTGTGGCCGAGTTTGATACAGAGGCTATTCTGGATGATGTTGAAGCGATCCTGGAAGACTCAAAAATTATTCAGGAACTCAGCAATAACGACATGGACTCATTCGAGGCCATTATCAACAATGCCAACAACACCTATGGCCAGTGGATGCACCTGCAGCGTGAAAATGGTGTGATGAAAGCTGAAATTATCCGCGTTGATAACTACGTGGTGACGGAAACCAAAGCGCTTGCTGAGCACCTTGATGCGGTACAGGCCACTGCGGATGAGAGCTTCGCCCGTGCGCAGAATTCCATTAAAGCCGAATACGACATGGAGCAGGGAACGGCTTCGGCAATCTGGAAGTCGCTGGTCAGTATTGTGTATGACGGTGTGAATTATGATGCCGGTATGGTGATTGGTGCAGAGCTGAAAGGCGGTAAGGTCGATACCATCATGGGCTTTAACGCTCAGCAGTTTGCGTTTTATAACCCGGTGAACGGGAAAATGGATCTGTTCATGTATATGAAGGACGGACAGATTTTCATGAACGAAGCCTTTATTAACAAAGCCTGGCTCAACAGCGTGGTTGTTACTGACAAAATGCAGTCGGAGAACTACGTGCCGGGTCAGCAGGGTTTTATTCTGGATGCAAAGGCTAATAAATTCGAGTTCTTTGGCGGGACGACAACAAATGGAACCTCTATTACAGCAGATGGTATTAAGGTGTATGACAACAAACGTCTGACTGTTATTGTTGGTGATATATCGGGGTATTAATATGGCTCATGGAATTATTGTATATGATGAACATGGTAATAAAATATTAGATTCCAGCAAAAGACTCGGCAGATTCGTCGGGTGGCATGATGTTAATCCCGCACCGGTCGGTCAGTTTAAATACAGCTGGGATCACCGGAATCTGTTACCGATGGGGGAGATTTTTGTCTGGGTTAATCCGAGCTTTTGGTTCAATCATAACGGCTGGTGCGATTGCCGGGTTGAAAATG
>PPYF01640074.1_pt1 | contig 20719 bp, 21 predicted proteins | sample 1559871 | NCBI WGS metagenome assembly PPYF01 (sample SAMN08240021, study PRJNA423297) | Human gut metagenome, whole genome shotgun sequencing project.
CTCAGAAACCTGAAATCATGGCCCAGTGCATAATCATAAATCCTTCGCCAGTTTCCTTTCACAAAGGCGGAAACCAATAGCAGCAATGTACTTTGCGGCTGATGGAAATTGGTAACCATCTTCTTGACTATTTTGTATGTATATCCCGGCGCGATGATAATCTGAGTACTGCTATGCAACGCTTCCATTTCGTGTCGGTTCAGATAATCCAGAATCTGTTGCAGTGCTTCCACCGGAGTCAGGTCATTCTTATCTTCGTAGGGCATCCATTGCTGTACATGCAACTCGTCCTGAGTGGCATCGGGATTGTGGCTGATAAGGACGCCGATATAATAAAGACTTTCCAGGGTACGTACCGAAGTGGTTCCTACCGCAATGGCTTCTCCATGATGGGCAATTAATTTTTCAATGGTATGCTTGCTTACAGAAATGTATTCCGTATGCATCTCATGTCCTTCTATCTCTTCACTTTTCACGGGCTTGAAAGTTCCTGCACCTACGTGTAAAGTCAGTTCCTCCCGGTCAATTCCCCGTTCGTCCAGCGCTGCCAGTACTCTTTCCGTAAAATGAAGTCCTGCGGTGGGAGCGGCGACAGAACCTTTTATTTTGGAGTAAACCGTCTGATAAGTTTCCTTGTCGCTTTCTTGTGTCTCACGGTTCAGATAGGGAGGGATGGGCAGTTCACCTGCCACTTCCAGCAGGTCGGCAAAGGTAATTGTGTCATCATCCCATGAGAAATCAATCCAATGGCTGGTTCCCTTGCACTCTCCACGGGTGGCGGACAGGACTATTTGTTTGCCTTTTACATTTACTATGCGGCTCAACGTACCTTCTTTCCATTTTTTCAGATTACCTATCATGCATAACCAGCTGCATTGTCGTGTTTGCTGGAAGTTTAACACATAGTCATTGGGCTGGACAGGTTCCAGGCAGAATACTTCTATTAATGCTCCGGTTTCTTTACGGAAATGCAGACGGGCTTGAATCACTTTGGTATTATTGAATATCATCAGTTCTCCGGATTCCAGATAGTGTGGCAAAGACGTAAAGATGTCTTCGCTCACTTCGCCGTGGCGGTAAACTAGCAGTTTGGACTGGTCGCGCGTGGCAAGGGGGAATTTGGCGATCCGTTCATCGGGTAGCGGGTAGTTGAACTCACTTATTTTGATATGTTTGGTATCTTCCATCTGAATCTATTTCTTTTTCTGCGCAAAAGTACCGATATTTGCGCTAACTAAAAAAGAAAAGAGTATGAAAATAGGAGATAAAGTCCGTTTCCTTAGTGAGGTAGGGGGCGGTGTTGTGACCGGATTTCAAGGAAAAGATATGGTTTTGGTAGAAGATGCCGATGGCTTCGATATTCCGATGCCCATAAAGGAGTGTGTGGTGATTGACACGGATGATTATAATATGAAGCGTAAACCTGTTGCTCCGGCTCCTAAACAGGAGGTTGCCGGTGCAAAGGCAAAAGGAGCGTCAGTCAAGGTGCGTCCGGATGAAGAGGAGGATGAACGTCCTGTCACTTATCGCCCGGCTGAGCGAAAGGGAGGGGATATTCTGAATGTGATGCTGGCTTTTGTGCCACAGGATCTCAAAGCTATTTCTGCAACGGCATTTGATGCATATCTTATCAACGACAGCAATTTCACCTTATACTTTACTTATCTTACAGCCGAAGGTAGTAACTGGCGGGTGCGCAGCCATGGCATGGTGGAACCGAATACGAAGTTTTATATCGAGGAGTTCGAGAAAAGCGTTTTGAATGAATTGGAACGGGTGGCCGTGCAGCTTATCGCTTTTAAGGATAACAAGAGTTTTCTGTTCAAGCCTGCCGTGTCTGTGGAATTGCGCATAGATACAGTGAAGTTTTATAAATTGCATACTTTCCGTGAGAGTATTTTCTTTGAGGAGCCGTCACTTATTTACGATATAGTGAAAAATGATGTTCCGGTAAAACAGGTGTTTGTTTCGGCAGATGATATAAAAGATGCATTATTGCAAAGAAAAGTGCCGGAACCGCAGGTAGCGAAGCAGCCCCAGCAGAAAAAGGTGAAGAACGATATCATGGAGGTTGATCTCCATGCTCATGAGTTACTGGATACGACTGCCGGTATGAGCAACAGCGAGATATTGAATTATCAATTGGACGTTTTTCGTAAGACTTTGGAAGAATGCAAGAACAAGAAGGGACAGAAGATTGTCTTTATTCATGGTAAGGGGGATGGTGTGTTACGCAAAGCTATCCTGCAGGAGTTAAAATATAAATATAAAAACTATGAAAGTCAGGATGCTTCGTTCCGTGAATATGGTTTCGGGGCTACCATGGTGATTATTCATTAAGACTTTCTTATTCATATAAATTGTGATATGGCAACATTAAAAGAATTTTTGAAAGCGGATCGTTTTGCTACTTGTGCGGGAGTGGAACTTCTTGAGATAAAGCCGGGGTATGCCCGTGCGTGTATGGAGGTGACCGACCGGCATTTGAATGGTGGAGGAGTATGTCAAGGCGGCGCCTTGTTTACATTGGCCGATCTGGCTTTTGCAGCTGTAGCGAACAGCCGTAAGAAACTTACACTTTCTGTGAATGCCAATATTACTTTTCTCCGTCCTGCTAAGTTGGGTTACGTGTATGCTGAGGCTGTTGAAGTATTTAATCATCATCGTATTCCTTTTGTTGAAGTAAAGATAACAGACGGACAGGGGGAGCTGATAGCTGTATTTACTTCATCGGGGTATCGTAAAGAGTCTGATTTGCCGGTAGATGCGTTAGAATAATTTATAATAGATAAAAGCCTGTTGTTGAAAGAAGGCAACAGGCTTTTAAAATGATGGTTATCAGTGAAGACAAGGGGGCTTATCCTTCTTTGACTTTAGCCTTTCCTATTCTTCCCGGTTCTACGAATAAATATTTGTAGCCTGCGCGTATGCTTGCCAGATGCAGTTTTTCCAAACGCGCACGGCGGACAAGCAAAGCTGTCATTTCATGAATACGTCCGTTAGCATAACCTATCATTTCGTTCTCGGTCGTATCTTCAGAACCGTAAGTGCCTGCTCCTTGGACGATCATAAAAGGTGATTCGGTGCCTGCTTTATCCATCCCGACAGCAATAGCCACATAAATCCACATAGGACCATGAGCAACTACTTTACGTGCTGTGGCTGTGCGGCTTTCGCCTTTTGTCAGTGTCTTGTGGCAACAGCCTTCTATGGATTTGATTTTCTTTCCCAAATCATATACGGTTACTTTGTCATCGGCAGCATCCAAAGGTTGCTCGAACAAAATTGTGTCTTTTTTGTCCGGATAGCTGATGTGATAACATTCATATTCCGGTTGCATTCCTCTAGGTTCGTCATCGCCCACGGAACCTGCTACAAGTTTAACTTCAAGAAATGAGCCGTTCAGGGCGGTTTCTGAGAATCAAGATCGGGTAGTAGAAAGGTAGACGGATTATTAGTTTGTCTGGATAGAGGGATTGATATAGTTGTAGGAAGGATATGAAGAGGCAGTTTATAAATACGTTAATAATAAGTTTGTTAGTAAATAAGGTCGGCTGAGGCTTTGTTTATAAGGAAAACGCTCGTTGTGAAACGGGCGTTTTTGATTTTGCATCAGTATGTGTTTAAAAGTAAATCTTATACTATAAACGACGTTCTACTCCGTGAAGAATAGAACGTCGTTTTATAGAATGGAATGAAGTTTACAAACGATAGTCAGCTAAATCATCTGCTTTGAATTTACGGATGAAATTGAAATGCTTTTCTATTTCAGCTTCTGCATAGTTTACATATACATGGGCCGACTTGGCGAACAATTCAGGTGCTTTTGTCGCATCTTGGATAAGAAGATGTGACATGATACATACGGCAGCCATTTCATAAAGACGGCGTGCAACGAAATCAAGTAACTCTTGATTCTGGGCCTCTTTTACCGCATTGGTGCATGCGTCAAATTTGTTGGCCATTTCTTTCACGCGGTCCATTAGCGGTTGCATATCTTCACTGCAAGGAATAGCTTCATAATTACGCAAGGTTGCGATATAAGAACCGTTGGTTACATAACGGATAGCGGCTACAGTCTGCAACTGGGTCGTTCCTTCGTAAATGCTGGTGATGCGTGCATCGCGATAGATACGCTGGCAAGCATATTCCATCATGAAACCTGAACCACCGTGAATCTGGATACAATCGTATGCATTCTGGTTGGCATATTCAGAGTTCATACCCTTGGAAAGCGGAGTAAAACTGTCTGCTAGCTTGGCGTAGACTTTTTGTTCCTGACGTTCTTCAGGAGTCAGTTTGCGTTCGCGGGCAATATCATCCAATGCTTTGTAAATATCCACATAGCGTGAAGTCTGGTAAAGCAATGCACGGCCTGCATCCAGTTTGGCTTTCATGATAGACAGCATGTCATATACTGCCGGGAAATCGATGATGGCTTTTCCGAACTGCTTACGTTCTTTGGCGTATGCCAATCCTTCGTTGTAAGCAGCTTGTGACAAACCTACTGACTGGGCAGCGATACCCAGACGCGCACCATTCATCAATGCCATAACGTATTTTATCAAACCGAGCTTACGGTCACCGCAAAGTTCGGCTTTCGCGTTCTTGTAAACCAGTTCGCAGGTAGGAGAGCCGTGGATACCTAATTTATTTTCGATGCGGCGTACATCTACACCTCCTTCGTTTTTGTCATAGATGAACATAGACAAACCACGTCCGTCTTTGGTTCCTTCTTCGCTACGTGCCAATACCAGGTGAAGATTAGCGTCACCGTTAGTGATGAAACGTTTTACACCGTTCAGACGCCAGCAGTTGTTGGCTTCATCGAAAGTAGCTTTCAGCATTACCGACTGAAGGTCGGAACCGGCATCGGGTTCGGTCAAGTCCATAGACATGGTTTCACCTGCACAAATACGGGGAATGAAACGGCTGTGCTGGTCTTCGTTACCGAATTCATACAGCGTTTCAATACAGTCTTGCAAAGACCAGATGTTTCCGAAACCTGCATCGGCGGCGGCAACAATTTCCGCGCACATGGTGTAGGGGGTGATGGGGAAGTTCAAGCCACCGAAACGACGGGGCATGGTCATGCCGTTCAGTCCGGCTTTGACCATCGCATCCAGGTTTTGTTTGGTTCCTGAAGCATATTCCACACGTCCGTTTCCGCAGTGAGGACCTTCTTCGTCCACTCCTTCGGCATTGGGAGCGATGGTTTCACCTGTAATCTCACCTGTGATTTCCAGAATTTTATCGTAAGAGTCCATGGCATCGGCATAATCCTGCGGTGCATAGTCGAACTCGTCTTTATCTCTATAGTCGCGCTCTTTCAGTTGGCAGATGCGCTCCATCATCGGATTGTTCAAGTGATACTTGAGTTCCGGTATATCGGTATAAAAATTTGCCATAATTTTTAGTAGTTAGAGTGGTTAATAGTAGCTAAGGGTAGTTAAGTAGTGGGTGGCGATACATTTTTCAACAAGGCTATGCAGTAGGCGTTTAGCAGGCGGCTGATTTCGGCCGCTTGTATGCCTAATTGTTCTTTGTCTTGCAATGTGATGTATCCTAAATCTTTCGACAGGATAATGAAATTGCGTGTTTCTTCCAACGAACCTTGTGAAATGTTATAGAAACGCAATTTGTCCTTTGAGCTGATTTTAGCATATCCTTCCGCTATATTTGCAGTGATAGAGGCTGCTGCACGGCGCATCTGGTTAACCAAGCAGAATAATTCCTCTTTGGGATATTGCTTGGTTATTTTGTAAATGGCCAATACATACGAATGTGCCTTTTGCCAAACAATCAGTTGTTCAAAGGATTGACTTTTCATTTTTTTCTACTTTGACTACTTATGACTACTACTGACTACTTTGAATTCTTTTTATAATACTTAATCAATTTCGGAACGACTTCTTCCACAGTGCCGTTAATTACATAATCGGCAATGGTGTTGATCGGAGCGTTCGGGTCACTGTTTACAGAGATGATGATACCTGCATCCTGCATACCTGCGATGTGTTGGATTTGTCCGGAGATACCGCAAGCAATATACAGTTTGGGACGGACGGTTACACCCGTCTGGCCAATCTGGCGGTCATGGTCTGCATAACCTGCATCGACAGCTGCACGGCTGGCACCTACTTCGGCGTGAAGTTCTTTGGCCAGTTCGAACAATTTGTCAAAACCTTCTTTAGATCCCATGCCATAGCCTCCGGCAATCACGATAGGTGCGCCTTTCAGGTTATGTTTGGCTTTTTCTACGTGACGGTCAATGACTTTGACTACATAGTCTGTTTCAGGAACAAACTTGGCAACGTCGTGGTTCACCACTTCACCCTTATAATTTTCATCCAGAATCTCTTTCTTCATCACTCCCTCACGAACGGTCGCCATCTGTGGGCGGTGCTCGGGGTTGACAATGGTTGCAACGATGTTACCACCGAAGGCGGGACGAATCTGATACAACAGATTTTCATAGGTGATGCCGTTCTTCTTGTCTTCGTGGGTACCGATTTCCAACTGGGTACAGTCGGCAGTCAGTCCGCTGGTCAATGCGGAAGATACACGCGGTCCCAGATCGCGGCCGATAACAGTAGCGCCCATCAGACAGATTTGTGGTTTTTCCTCTTTGAACAGATTCACCAAAATGGAAGTGTGGGGCAGTGAAGTGTAAGGGAACAGACCCGGAGCATCGAATACATGAAGTTTGTCTACTCCGTAGGGCAATACTTGTTTTTCAATTCCTGCAAGGCCGGTTCCGGCAGCGATTGCCTCAAGCTGGCAGCCTAACTGATTAGCTAATTTACGACCTTTGGTTAAAAGTTCGAGACTCACATCGGCCACTGTTGTGCCTTCAATCTCGCAATATACAAATACATTATTCATAATCGTTATCCTATTGTATGGTTAGCTAACAGTTCGACAATCAATCCTTCCACATCCTGGTCGCTTCCTGTCATGGTCTTGCTTTCTTTTGCCTGGAAGACGATGTTTTCAATCTTCTTCACTTTGGTGGGAGAGCCTGACAGACCGCACTGCTTGGTGTCGCCTTCTACATCGGCCACACTCCATTCAGTGATATTCAGGTAAGGGAATTTCTCATATAGTTCAGCGTAAGGCAGTTCAGAACCGTCTTTAGTGATGGCTGCTTTTTCCTGTGCGCCGAGAGCGCGTTTGTATTTCTGTAACAATTTGGCATTGCGCGGACGGCAGGGAGCTGCACTTCCGTTCACAGTCAGTACAATAGGCAGAGGACCTTCCACAGTTTCTACCCCTCCGTCAATGTGGCGTTTTACGGTGATGCGGCGGGCAGTTTCGTCCACGTTTAGAATTTCTTCGGTGTAAGTAATCTGGCTTAATCCCAGCTTTTCTGCTACCTGCGGACCTACCTGTGCGGTATCACCGTCGATAGCCTGACGGCCACCGATAATCAGGTCACATTCGCCTATTTTGCGGATAGCCGTAGCGATGGCGTATGAAGTGGCCAACGTGTCAGCACCGGCAAAAGCACGGTCGGTCAATAAATATCCATTGTCTGCTCCTCTGTATAAACCTTCACGAATGATTTCGGCAGCGCGTCCGGGACCCATGGTCAGGATAGTTACCGTAGAACCGGGATGTGTGTCTTTCAGTCTGAGTGCCTGTTCCAAGGCGTTCAGGTCTTCCGGATTGAAGATGGCCGGAAGTGCCGCACGGTTGATAGTACCGTCAGCGTTCATGGCATCTTTCCCCACATTGCGTGTGTCGGGAACTTGTTTTGCCAGTACTACAATTTTTAAACTCATATACTTTAATATATTTGGTATTAGTAATATTCTGGCGACAAATTTACTTAAACAATTTGAGCAACAAAAGGATATGAGGAGAAAATATGCACAAATGAAAACATTCACCTCCAAGTACAATCAAGCTAAATGGCCTTCGTGGACGGTCTGTTTCTGATGATAGGGACAGACGGTATCTTTTTCATTATACCTCTTTGAATCATCATAAGATATCCCTATTTCAAACTTTAAAAAATATATTATGAAAAGAACATTTAAAATGGCATTGATTGCCTCATTGGCAGTTGGTGGAAGTTATGTTTTGTATGGTTCTCAAAACAAAGAAGAATTGTCCGATTTAGCTTTGTCAAATGTGGAGGCCTTGACTTTAGGTACGAAGGATTGTATGTATCAACGTAATTCACGTTGTTATGAACTCGTTGTAGGTCCTCCGGGCGAACCTGTTATTATTGAAACAAGTGAGGAAGCGAATTGGGTAAATCGATATACCATTCCTGAGTAATTAGGCATTTATGTAATACGGGACAAAATAAATAGGTATTAGGCATTTGTTTTGTCCCGTTTGAAGAGTATTAAAATTATGATTAAAATAAAATTGTATTATTCGATTGTTACCATCCTTTTTTTAATTTCCTGTGTCAGTAACAAAGGAAATGACTTTTTATCTATTCCCGCCAAACCGATCTATGGCTCTTATTATGATAAAGAAATTATGTCCAATGAGTTGGTTGCATTCTCTTCTCTTGATTGTGGAATTCTTATGGTTCAACGTTGTAAACTTCCTGGTGAACCTATTTGTCAGATTCTAGAGGAACAGACAGGCGAAAGAGTGGGTAGCTTTGGAAGCAGGGGACAAGGGCCTGGAGAATTTATAGCCGCTGAATTTATTGGAAAAACAGAGGGGGACGATACTTTATATTTTGTTAATTTGCCTTCTACTGTCCTATTGTATGCACGGGAGGAAAAGGGTGCTGACTACCGTTATGTAGGAAGTGAAAAAATTAAAGTAAAAGATGGTTGTTTTACAACCCGTTTCTGTCGACTGTCCAATGGTTATAGTGTGGCGACGACTTTGTCTGGGGGTAAGGAGTTTTTCATTCTCTTTGATAGGGATTTTAAAGAAATAAAGCGTTTCGGTAATCATCCGGTGCGGGGAATGACTACTGAAGCAAATGATTTTATGCAGTTGCAGGGGGAGATGGTTTCATACAAAAACAGCTTTTATTTTGCATCTAGATTTTTTGGTTATCTTTGTCGGTATGATATATCGGATGAGGAAGATGTTACTTTGAAGTGGGAAAAAATGCTTGTTGAGCCTGTTTGCAATGTCTATGAAGCAAATCTTGCAAGAAAGAAGAATAACTTGGATGGATTTTATGGATTGACAGCCAATGATAAATATGTTTTTGTGACTTATAGTGGTGAGTTATGCTATAAAGCCTTTGAAAACTATTCAGCCTGTACACCTAAAACTTTGCTGGGTTTTTCCATCGATGGTGAACTGGTAGGCAAGTACGCATTGGAACACCAAAGCATGAGTGTGCTTCTTTCTCAATATACCCCTCAGTTGTACTTGTTAAATTGCGAATCGGAATGTAATGTTGAAATATTTGAGATGGATGATATCCTGAAAGCAAAATTATGAAAATCCTGCTTTATGTGTTGTTGGCTTTTGGGGTATTTTGTTTCTTCTCGTGTAAAAGGACAGAAAAGGAGCAGTTGACTTTTTTGATGAAAGAATGGACTCGAAAAGAAATTCTCTTTCATGATAGAGCTGTCTTTACCATATAAGGCAAAGACACATTAGATAAGTTTCCTTATGCTTCAACATATTATAAAATTGTAACTTATGTAGACTCATTAGGATGCCTTAGTTGCAAATTGCAATTATTGGAATGGATAAATTTTATAGCGGAGGTAGACTCTGTCACATCTAGGAATGTATCCTTTTATTTTTTCTTCCACCCTAGAAATAGGAAGGAACTAATAATGACATTACAGTCAGAAGATTTTATTTATCCTGTATGTATAGATCTGAAAGATACCTTTAATAAACTGAATAAGTTTCCACTGAATGATAAATTTAGGACATTCTTGCTTGACAATACTAATAAAGTGATATTAGTAGGAAATCCTATGCATCATCCTCGGATAAAAGAGATGTATATGGGACAGTTGCGTGATTGTAATAATAAGCCGGAGGTGGAGGGTGATGAATGAACCAGAGGGTAAAAGAAAAGAATAAATGGATAGACCGTTTAATAAACTTTGTATTTTATGGTTGTGTACTTGCTCTGATATGGTTGCTGTTACAAATCACGACCTTTTCTTCGTTCAGGATTCCTACTGCATCCATGCATCCTACTCTGATAAAAGGTGACTATGTAATAGTGAATAAATGGATAGCAGGCGGCAGGATATTTAATGTTTTTAATGCGGTAAAAAACAAGCATATATCAATAAAACGTATTCCGGGAATACGACGGATAAGAAAAAATGATATTCTCATTTTTAATTCACCAGTCGGGCAATATAAGAATCGAATACATTTTGATGTCATGCAATATTATGCCAAACGATGTGTGGGGCTTCCGGGTGACACTGTGGCAATTATCCTGCCTACATTATCTGCCTTAGTCGAGGATAGCCTTACGTTTTCTTTTGATCATAATTACTATGACCTGTTAGGATGGACTGCTGAAAAATTCGGTCCTCTTTATATACCTTGCAAAGGTGATCAAATCCCGATAAATAGTTTGACTGCTACCCAATATGGAAGTGTTATGGAATGGGAGACTAAACAGAAAATAGATTATAAAGATAGCGCATATTTTATAGGAAATCATCGTTTCACAAATTATCAGTTTAAGCATGATTATTATTTTATGCTGGGAGACAATATACACCATTCATTGGATTCACGACATTGGGGATTGGTGCCTGATGATTTCATTGTGGGTGTAGTACAATGGATTTGGTTTTCAAAAGATGAAGAGCAAAATTCAATTCGTTGGAATCGAATCGGTAGAGTAGATTGAAATAAGAGATGCGAAAGGTTATAGTTCTATGCTTGTTCGGATAAAAACGTATAAATGATGCGTTGTGATATATGTTGTATGAAAAGTTTTTGTTAATATTGTCATCATTATGAGTTTGTTTTTGTTGTATGATGAAATAATAACTGAAGAATTATGAAGAAAGTATTGTTTTTATTCGCCTTTTTGCTTCTGGGTATAGGAGCTATGGCACAAAAGGTAATTTATGAAAAAGTACCATACGTTATTCGCTGGCTGTTACTATCGGGTCGGGGCATGAGGTGGAAATTCCTAATGACAGTAAGTGTGTCCTGACGTTGGATAATGGAAAGGCATTAGAACTGCCTACGGTAGCAGGCGGCGCTTCTGTATTGCAGCATGTAGATGTGGAGATGAGTGATGTGTATCAAAGTTTCCGCCGTTTTGCCTATTATAATATAAAGGCTAAAGAATTGAAGAAAATCGGCAAAAACGGTATCGTACAAATGGATATACAGTTATCTCCCGGAAACTATTCCATTGCATTCAACCAGGATGTCTTGGGAAGTATGCTGACCGGTTCTATGTCATTAATAAATAATATGTTTGGGAAATAACTTCTCTTTTCATATTGTATGGTGCAGCCTTTTCTTCTCAGAAGGAGAGGCTGTCTTGTTTTTGAAAGTCAAAGGGTTAAACAAAACGTTGTTTCATGTGTTTTCCTAATGTTTTTTAATGTGATAAACTTATGAGGAAAATACGTAGATGGGGAGTATGGCTCCTTTTAATCATTCCTTTGGCACTGAATGCCCAGCAGCGGGCCGAAAAATTATTGAATGTACCCTTGCCGGAACATTGGCAAGAAGAGGATGCGATGTTTCAACAACTGCTTCCGGTGGATGACCATTGGTGGACTGTATTTCAGGATGCCACACTGGATTCATTGATTCATGTGGCTGTCAGGCAGAATCCGTCTGTCCTTACAGCCTTGAATCGTATAGATATGGCGAAAGCGAATCTGAGGATAGCCAGAGGAGGCTATTATCCGGCTTTGTCATTGGATGCCGGGTGGAACCGCCAACAGACTAGTGGCAATACCGGTACGGGACAGCCTCAATCCAGAGTACTGAAGTGCGTTATAATACCGGACTGGCTTCCAAACTGGATGTGGCTCAGGCTAAATCGGTTTATTATAGTACATTGGCTTCTATTCCTGCTACAGAATCCGGTATTATTCAATATATGAATGCGTTGGCTGTATTGCTCGGGCTTTATCCTCAGGATGTGACGGCTGCACTGGAAACGGGAAAACCGTTACCCGATTATATAGAGCCGGTAGGGGTCGGTCTTCCCGGACAATTACTTTTACGACGTCCCGATGTACGGGTTGCCGAACGTCAAGTCAATGCACAAGCAGCCTTGTTGGGAGCTTCCAAGACCGATTGGCTTCCCTCATTTTTTCTGAACGGTTCCTTCGGCTATGCTTCACATGATATGAAAGATTTTACTAGACGTAGCAGTATGACATGGAGTATCGCTCCCTCTATGAGCTGGACGATTTTTAATGGTGGCCAGCGTGCGAATAATGTACGCTTGCAGCGTGCACAACTGGATGAAACAATCAATCAGTTCAATACTACGGTTCTTACAGCGGTGCAGGAGGTGGATAATGCCATGAGTAGTTATAAGAATTCCATCAAACAGATTGTAGCATGTCGTGAGATGTTGAATCAGGGGAAAGAGGCATTTAAACTTTCATTGGACTTATACAAACAGGGGCTGAGCCCTTTCCAAAATGTATTGGATGCACAGCGTTCGTTACTGTCATACGAGAATTCATTGGTGCAGGCACAGGGATATTCATTGCTTTGTCTGATCCAGATGTATCAGGCATTGGGAGGAGGCTGGTAGGCTGCGACGGAAAAGCTGTTGAACTATAGAAATAATAAAAACCTAACCCAAGATATGAAAAAAATAATGATAGCTTTCGCATGGACGGTATGTGTGTTGACCGCCTGCGATAAAAATAAACCTTCTCAGACAGAAATGCAGGCATTGCCTGTAGATGTTGCGAAACCTTTGGTGGAAAATGTGACGCTGACCAAAGATTATCCCGGTTATCTGGAAGCGGAATCTACTGTAGATTTGGTGGGACGAGTAAATGGAACTTTACAATCCAAGAATTTTGCACCTGGTTCCCGGGTACGTCAGGGACAGGTATTGTTCGTTATAGAACCGACACTTTATGAAAATTCAGTGAAACAAGCGGAAGCTGAATTAAAAACGGCTAAAGCCAATCTTGAATATGCTGTCAGTAGTTATCAACGTATGAAAGAAGCGATAAAAAGTGATGCGGTGAGCCGTATACAATATTTACAGGCGGAAAGTCATGTGGCGGCTTGTGAGGCTGCCGTAAGTAATGCTGAAGCAGCTTTGAAAACTGCGCGTACCAACTTGAGTTATTGCTATGTCAAGGCTCCTTGTGACGGAGTGGTTGATGTTTCGGCTTATTCTGTCGGGGCGTATATTGGTGGTGCTTTGCAACCGGTTAAATTGGCTACTGTTTATAAGGATAACCGTATGTATTCCTATTTTAATATTGCAGATAACCAATATCTGACATACGAGCTGGCCCAGGAGGCTGCCAGCAAGATTCCTGCGGAAACTCATTTTGTAACCTTGCGTTTGGGAACTGACGGGGCACAGTCATGGAAAGCGAAACTGGATTATCTTTCTCCCAATGTGACATTAACTACAGGTACTCTCCGTTTGCGTGCGGAATTGGATAACCCTGACGGGATGCTTCGTCCCGGATTATTTGTCAGTGTCACCTTACCATACGGTGAAGCGCGGAATGCAGTGTTGGTTAATGATGCTTCTATCGGAACAGACCAGTTGGGTAAATATTTGTATGTAGTGAATGACAGTGATATAGTGAATTATCGGCATATTGAAGTCGGGCAGTTGGCGGATCATAATATGCGTGTTGTAAAAAGTGGCTTGTCACCTTCCGAACGTTATGTCACCAAGGCATTGTTGAAAGTGCGTCAAGGCATGAAAATTAAACCGATAGAACAAACCAATAAACTTCAATAGCCTTATGTTTTCAAAATTTTTCATAGAACGGCCTATATTTGCCACGGTGCTGGCTTTGTTATTCGTGGTGGCCGGACTTGTAACCCTGAATATATTGCCCGTGGCGCAATATCCCGATATTACGCCTCCTACCGTGCAAGTCAGTGCGGTATATCCGGGTGCCAATGCTGAAACTGTAGCTCAAACTGTCGGTATCCCCATTGAACAGCAGGTAAACGGTGTGGACGGAATGTTGTATATGAGTTCCAATTCCTCTGCATCGGGCGCTTATTCGCTGACAGTGACTTTCGAAGTGGGAACGGATATCGATATGGCAACTGTGATGGTACAAAACCGTGTCAGTGTAGCATTGAATTCTTTACCCGAAGCTGTGAAGGTACAGGGAGTGACGGTGCAGAAGCAGTCATCCAATATTGTGATGATGCTTACACTGAGTGGTGACAGTATTTATGATGGCCTTTATCTGACCAATTATGCCAATTTGAATCTGGTAGACCAGTTGACACGTGTACCAGGGGTAGGAGCGGTGGATGTCATGGGAGCCGGTGATTATTCCATGCGCGTATGGCTGAATCCTGAAACCATGCGTATCCGCAATATTACCCCGCAGCAGGTTTATGCTGCCATTCAAAGTCAGAATATGGAAGTGTCTGCCGGTTATGTGGGACAACCCATCGGCAGTTCGGCCGATAATGATTTTCAATATACGCTGAATGTAAAAGGACGTCTTTCTACTCCCGAAGAGTTCGGCGACATCATATTGAGAGTGGAAGACCAGGGAAAAGTGCTCCGTCTGAAAGATGTTGCAAAAATTGAGTTGGGCAGTGCCGGGTATGGAGTTGTTTCCCGCTTGAAAGGGCAACCTACGGCTGCTATTGCTGTTTACCAGTTGCCGGGAAGTAATTCGCTGGATGTTTCTAAACACGTCCGTGCCCGTATGGCGGAACTGGCTGAAACATTTCCGGCCGGGGTGAAATACAATGTGACGTTGGATACTACCGATGTGGTACACGACTCCATTGATGAAGTGATGAAGACCTTTGTGGAAGCGATTATTCTGGTGGTGCTGGTTATCTTTTTTTTCCTGCAAAGCTGGCGGGCGGTTCTTATCCCCTGTCTTACTATCCCTGTGTCCCTTATCGGAACATTGGCGGTAATGGCTGCTTTAGGCTTTTCCATCAATACATTGACACTGTTCGGCTTGATATTGGCTATAGCTATTGTAGTGGATGATGCCATAGTGGTGACTGAAAATGCCACCCGTATTCTGGATGAAGGGAAGCTGGACGCCCGTGCCGCTACCGAGCAGGCTATGGGGGAGATTACCGGACCTATTGTCGGAGTGGTGCTGGTACTGCTTGCCGTATTTATTCCTACTACGCTGATTAGCGGTATTTCCGGGCAGCTTTATAAACAGTTTGCTTTGACCATCGCGGCTTCTACAGTGATAAGTGGTTTCAACTCATTGACCTTGACTCCGGCAGTCTGCGCTCTGTTGCTCCGTCCCATCCCGACGCATAAAGCGCGTTTGTTCCTCTGGTTTGACAAGATGAATGACTGGATGCAGCGGGTTTATGACGCTTCGGTAAAATGGTTGTTGGCACGGCCGGTCATTGCTATCGGTTCTTATATCGTAATCTCAGTCATTGCTATTCTGATGTTTGTAAAATGGCCCAGCACCTTTATTCCTGAAGAAGATGACGGATATTTTATGATTGCCATTCAGCTTCCGGCAGCTTCTTCTTTAGAGCGTACACAGATGGTGGGTAAGCAGATTGATGCTATTTTGTCAGAGTATCCCGAAGTGAAGACTTATTTGGGCGTAAACGGATTCAGTATCATGGGAGGTGGTCAGTTGCCTAATGCGGCTACCTATTTTGTGGTGCTGAAGAATTGGAAAGAGCGTGCGGGTAAAGAGCATACCGCTCAAGCGGTGGTCAATCGTTTTAACGGACAGGCATATGCCATGATACAGGAAGCCCAAGTCTTTGGTATTATTCCTCCTGCTATTCCAGGTATGGGCAATACGGGTGGTTTACAACTCGAACTGGAGGATCGTAAGTCTTTGGGTCCGGAAGAACTGCAAAAGGCGGTTGAGGCTTTATTGGCTAATTATCATAATGAACCGGCTGTCGCTTCCATGAGCAGTATGTATCAAGCGGATGTACCTCAATATTTTTTGAATATAGACCGGGATAAAGTTCAGTTGATGGGTTTGCAGTTGAATCAGGTCTTTTCTACATTAGGGTATTACATGGGGCAGGCTTATGTAAATGATTTTGTGGAATTCGGCCGTATCTACCAAGTGAAATTGGAGGCTGGCGAACAAGCCCAAAAAGTGATTGATGATGTGTTAAAACTGAGTGTGGTCAATTCGAAGGGAGAGATGGTGCCTTTCAGCAGTTTTACGCAGATAGAACAAAAACTGGGGATGGACCAGATAAACCGGTATAATATGTATTCGGCTGCTTCCATCACTTGTACGCCGGCTGCGGGCAGTAGTTCCGGACAGGCGATAGAGGCTATGGGGAGTTTGATTAAAAATCAGCTAGGTGGTGAGTTTGGATATGAATGGACCTCTGTTGCCTATCAGGAAACTCAGGCAGGTAATACTACTACAATTATTTTAATCATGGCCTTGTTGGTAGCCTATTTGGTACTGGCGGCACAGTATGAAAGCTGGACAAGTCCAGTGGCTGCCGTGATGGGGCTTCCGGTTGCTATTTTGGGAGCGATGTTGGGCTGCTGGGTGATGGGGGTTCCGGTGAGTATCTATACCCAGATCGGTATTATTCTGCTGATAGCCTTGTCTGCGAAGAATGGTATCTTGATTGTGGAGTTCGCCCGTGATTACCGTAAGGCCGGCAATCCTATCCGTGAGGCGGCATACGAGGCAGGGCATGTGCGCTTGCGTCCTATCCTGATGACTTCATTTACCTTCGTGCTGGGTGTGATGCCGTTGTTGTTTGCCACAGGAGCCGGTGCAGGCAGCCGTGTGGCACTGGGTGCGGCAGTGGTGTTCGGTATGGCTGTGAATACAATTTTTGCTACCATTTATATTCCTAACTGGTATGAAGTGATGCAGCATATTCAGGAAAAATGGCTGACTAAGAAAAAATAATTGTTTGGTTTCACCACAGATTGGTCAGATTTATACGGACAACTCGATTTAAAAACTGTATGGATTTGCGTTATCTGTGGTGAATTTGTGTATCTTTGCGACAAACACATGGAAATATGGATACAATGTCATCTTATTCCACCTATTATATTGTATGTATTGCTTCCTTTTGCTTTTCCGCATGAACCTGTGACTTTGACATTCATTCTGAAGCTATGTTGGGTGTATATCACGGCTGTAGCCATGAAGTTGATTTGTTCTTTTCTGACTTCTCTCTATACCATTTCAAGCGAACATGAGAAACTAAAGAATCATCCTCTGAAAGGGGTATATCAGATGATAAAACTGATTGTGATTTGTGTAGGGGTGATCATTATAGTCAGTACCTTGATTGATAAAGATCCTGTGAATATTCTTACCGGATTGGGCGCTTCTGCAGCTATCTTGATGTTGGTTTTCAAAGATACGATTATGGGGCTGGTAGCCGGAGTCCAGCTTTCTGCCAATGATATGCTCCGTCCGGGAGATTGGATTACCATGCCGAAATACGGAGCGGACGGTACAGTAATAGAAGTGACTCTTACCACTGTAAAGGTACGCAATTGGGATAATACTATAACTACAGTCCCACCTTATGCATTGGTCAGTGATTCGTTTCAGAATTGGCGTGGCATGAGGGAAAGTGGTGGACGCAGAGTGAAACGTTCTATTAATATAGATATGAATACGGTCCGTTTCTGTACACCGGAACAAATGAAAAAATTTGAAAAACAAGTCTGGATGTCAGGCTTTGAAAAGACAGGAAAGGAGGAGGTGAATCTTTATGTATTTCGTCACTATATGGAATATTATTTGCGTCATAATCCTCGGGTGAATACAGAATTGATTTTGATGGTGCGTCAATTACAACCTACGCCGCAAGGATTACCCATAGAACTTTATTTCTTCTCAGCCAATAAAGACTGGATTCCATACGAACGTTTGCAAGCAGAGGTTTTTGACCATTTGTTGGCTGTTCTTCCCGAATTTGGATTAAGGGTATTCCAAATTCCTTCAGGATTGGATGTGTTGTCTCTTTCTTCTCATTAATTATTTATAATCTCACTAGCGGAGAGGTACAGGAATCATCACATATTAACATGGATTACATCAAATTTATTGATTGTCAAAATGAATAATCCGTGTTAATATGTGAGAATGTACACTATTATACATGAAGTTCCAGTATAAACCGAGTTCCTTTTTTATAATCAGTGTCCAAAGTCAGTGTACCATTTAATTTATAAGCGATAAGGCTGCAAGTAGGCAACCCTAGTCCGTTTCCTTGCGTTAAATCGCGTATTTCTGCAAATGGCTTGAACAGTTTTTCACGTGCTTCAACCGGAATTCCCGTTCCCGTATCGGTTAGTATGAATTGATGTGTATGGGCGCTTCGTTTTTTGAATTCCAGTGAAATCTTACCACTTTTCGTATATTCTGCCGCATTGTTCAATAAATGGTTTAATATACGTTCCAATTCTTCTGCATTTGTCTTAATATTTACACGTGGAACATTTACCACTGCTTCTACTCCGGATTTGAAGTTTATTTTCGCTTTTTCCATAATACTTTCACACAATGTATTTATGTTCAGTTCCTTTAGCGGATAATGTTCTTCACGTGTTTCTTCCAATGAAATATACGTCGGCAGCCAATATGGCGGATAACACACATAGTGCAATGATAATAATTAGATTTGTGGTAATCTTGTCTTCTTTTTCCTGCAAAGTCTTTTGGCTGGTTTCATATTTTTGTTGCAGTGTGTTTAGTTCATTGGCTGTTTTTACTGCTTTTATGGAATCTTGCCATGAAGTATAAAGTTTTCTCATTGCAATAGCCAATGGGGCATTATTATTCTGTTCGGCATATCCCAACATGTCTTTATAGCATTGGTCTATTCCTTTTTCGTCTTTACCGGCAGAGCGCTTTTGGAATAAGATGTTGTAACATTCCAAGCTTTTGTCTGTCATACCGAAAGTTTGATAATAATTGGCTTCCGTCATTAGAAGCTCTTCTTGTAAAGAGTCTGATTTTAATTGGTCTGTATAGGAATGAAGTTGTTTCAATAGTATCTTGCATTGTTCTGTATTTTTTAGATTCGTATACATACGCAGGCGTTCTTTACCCACCATGAAACGTAATTTGTATTCGGGTGATTTTTTTTCTTGCTCATTATAATAAATCAATGCATCCATTTGTCGGCAAGTGGCAAAGGCTTCTTTATATTGCCTGTTTTGAGTAAAGAGCGTACTTATCCGTATTCCCTCTTCTACCGCTTTATTTATTTGCTTTTGTTCGGCATACTGAGTGAATTTTGCCCACTTTGTATTTAACTCTTGAATATTGACATCTGCCGGTTTGGCTGTAGTTTGTCCTTGCCCTGCAGCACAACAAAAGGCAAGTGCTAATGTTAGAAGAATTTTTTTCATTATTGAAACAGGTTTTCTGCAAATATAACCTTTTTTTAAAACGAGGTTGCACCCGTGGTTTTACTCGAAGTGTAAAATGTTGATTTTCAGTGTGTATTTCTGTGGTGCAAGGTGCAGCTATATTTATATATATAGCTGCACCTTGCACCAGCCACACAGGGCTGTTTTGCGGCTTGCACCGATATTCTTTTAAGTTTCTGTAAATGAGTTGGTTTTGAGTTTTGGTGTTTGTTTCGGGGGAAAGGTGGGATGAACGGGATGTTCCGATAGGGCTTGGCGGCTTCGTGTTTGCCCTGCAAGGGCTTGGCAGGTGGGGTGGCTGGAATGTCGGGCTTAGGGCAGTCTTGGGGCTTTTATTCAATCCTTTGCCCTTTGCGGTCGATGTAATACCAATCATCGCTTTCCCAATAGTGGTATTCCCCATCCGAACCGGGAGCTTCTTCCAGTTCTCCCGTGTCGGTTACTTTCGCCTTCCCGTTCTCGAAAGGAAAGCCAAAAGCGAAGCGTGGTTCTACGAGGGTATTGCCATGCTCGTCCGCATATCCGATACGCCCTTTTTCATCGACGATGCGGTAAACGCCTTCCTGCACGGGGTCGTTGCCGTTGTCATACCGGTACGGGACATAGAGGCTTGCGGGATGGCTGTTGCCGGAGGATATGGCCGTGCAGCGGTCATGATAAAGGGTGAACAGCCGTATTTCAAGCAGGATGGCAAGGACTGCAAGCACCGTGCAGACAAGGAAACGGAGGCGATAGCGTTGCCGTACCGATACATGGAACGCCCCGTAATAGTCGTGCATCATGCGGTAACGCTCCTCGGTATAGATGCGCATATTCCTCCAGAGCAATACGGGGAACGGCAGTATCAGCGGGAAAAGCGTAAGGCGGTCGTCTGTTTCGTAAAGGAAGCGGACAGCCGGAGTGCCCAAGAACTGTAAAGCGATGGCGACAGGAAACAGGAGGCAGGCGAACTGGACCACACTGATGACCGCAAAACTACGATCCGGGAAGCCGTGCCGACAACTGCGCCACGTCCAATAAAAGAGGTGGTCGAAGAATCCGGGGAGCTTCGGCCGACTGGTTCTTTTATGTGGGGAGGCTTTCTTCATACGTTGCGGCTATATAGGTGCAAATAAAACGTATTTCTTCCAAACGGAAAAGATTTTTGCGGTGAAACTTTTTGAGTGATTGGACTTTTCACTATTTTTGCTTTGATGTATAACGGTTCGTCCGTAA
>PPYF01024753.1_pt1 | contig 20716 bp, 19 predicted proteins | sample 1559871 | NCBI WGS metagenome assembly PPYF01 (sample SAMN08240021, study PRJNA423297) | Human gut metagenome, whole genome shotgun sequencing project.
TTTTTATGCTATAATACAACTATTAAATTACTTAGAAGGAGTGACGACATGATAAAAAAAGAAATGATTGCAATGTTGTTGGCAGGTGGACAAGGCAGCAGATTAGGTGTTCTTACATCAAAAGTAGCAAAACCGGCAGTTGCATTCGGGGGGAAATACAGAATCATAGACTTTCCATTAAGTAACTGTATTAATTCAGGAATCGATACTGTCGGCGTATTGACGCAGTATCAGCCATTACGCCTGAATACACATATTGGAATCGGAATTCCGTGGGATTTGGACCGTAATGTTGGAGGAGTTACAGTGCTTCCGCCGTATGAGAAAAGCACAAGCAGTGAGTGGTATACCGGTACGGCGAACGCTATTTATCAGAATATGAACTATATGGAGATGTATAATCCGGATTATGTACTGATTCTTTCCGGGGATCATATTTACAAGATGGATTATGAAGTGATGCTGGATTTCCATAAAGAGAATCATGCAGACGTCACGATTGCTACGATGCCGGTACCTCTGGAGGAGGCAAGTAGGTTTGGTATTGTCATTACAGATGAAGAGAACCGGATCCAGGAGTTTGAAGAGAAGCCGGCACAGCCGAGAAGTAATCTGGCTTCTATGGGTATCTACATATTTAGTTGGCCGGTATTAAAGGAAGCACTCAAGGCTTTATCGGAACAGCCGGCATGTGATTTTGGAAAGCATATTATTCCTTATTGTCATGAAAAGAAACAAAGATTATTTGCATATGAGTACAATGGCTACTGGAAAGATGTCGGAACACTGGGATCTTACTGGGAAGCAAACATGGAATTAATAGATATTATTCCGGAATTTAATTTATATGAGGAATATTGGAAAATTTATACAAACAGTGGTATTTTACCGCCGCATTATATTTCAGATCAGTCTGCTGTGGAGAAGAGCATTATTGGAAATGGTTGTGATATCTATGGAGAAGTCCGCAGTTCTGTCATTAGTTCTGGTGTAACGATTGGAAAAGGAAGCGTTGTGAGAGACTCCATTATCATGAAGGATGCTGTGATCGGAGATCACTGTGTGATTGACAAAGCGATCATTGCGGAGAATGTACAGATTGGAGATAACGTCACACTTGGAACAGGAAGCGATACACCGAATAAGATGAGACCGGATATCTATGGATTTGGACTTGTGACCATTGGGGAAGATTCTGTGATCCCATCCGATGTACAGATCGGCAAGAATACCGCCATTAGTGGTGTTACATCAAAAGAGGATTACATAAACGGAGAGCTTGCAAGTGGTGAAACATTAATTAAGGTAGGTGAATAGGGATGAAAGCAGTAGGAATTATTTTAGCGGGTGGAAATAGCAGCAGGATGCGGGAACTGACACATAAACGTGCAGTGGCAGCGATGCCGGTAGCAGGAAGTTACAGGAGCATTGACTTTGCACTTAGCAATATGTCAAACTCACATATTCAGAAAGTCGCGGTGCTGACACAGTACAATGCCAGATCATTGAATGAACATCTGAATTCTTCCAAATGGTGGGACTTTGGAAGAAAACAAGGTGGCCTGTATGTGTTTACACCGACGATTACAATGGAGAACGGATATTGGTACAGAGGAACTGCGGATGCGATTTATCAGAATCATGACTTTCTTAAAAAAAGTCATGAGCCATATGTGATCATCACATCTGGAGATGCAGTGTACAAGCTGGATTATAATAAAGTGCTTGAATATCATATTGCGAAAAAAGCAGATATTACCGTTGTCTGCAAAGAGATGGATGAGGATGCAGATGTCAGCCGTTACGGAACGGTTAAGATGAATGATTCCTGCAGGATTGAGGAGTTTGAGGAGAAGCCGGTACTGAGCAGATCTAATATCATCTCAACAGGAATTTATGTCATCAGAAGAAGACAGCTGATCGATCTGATTGAGCGATGTGCAGAAGAGGGAAGATTTGACTTTGTGCAGGACATTCTGATCCGGTATAAGAATGTAAAGAAAATTTATGGATATAAGATTAGCAATTACTGGAGTAATATTGCTACAGTTAATGATTATTACAGAACAAATATGGATTTCCTGAAGCCAGAAGTGAGAAAATATTTCTTTAAGGAATATCCGAATGTTTATTCAAAAGTGAGCGATCTTCCACCGGCAAAATATAATCCGGGTGCATGCGTAAAGAACAGTTTGATTGCAAGTGGATGTATCGTCAATGGTACTGTGGAAAATTCAGTATTATTTAAGAAAGTATTTGTAGGGAATAATTGTGTAATTAAGAATTCCATCATCTTGAATGATGTTTATTTAGGAGATAATACCTATATTGAAAATTGTATCGTAGAGAGTAGAGATACAATTCGTGCGAACACTCGCCATGTAGGAGAAGATGGAATAAAAGTAGTTGTAGAGAAAAATGAGAGATACGCGATGTAGAAGCGGTGAAAGGGGACAAAAGTATGCAGATTACAGATGTACGAGTGCGTAAAGTAGCAAAAGAAGGAAAATTAAAGGCAGTAGTATCAATTACAATGGACGACGAATTCGTAGTACATGATATTAAGGTAATCGAAGGAGAGAAGGGACTCTTCATCGCAATGCCAAGTAAGAAAGCAATTGATGGAGAATACCGTGATATCGCACATCCGATCAACTCAAATACGAGAGAGAGGATTCAGAGAACGATTTTGGAGCGCTATGAACAGGCACTTCTTGAGGGAGATGTAGAGGAAGCGTAGAGAACGCGATGAATTAAAAGCATTGAGATCGCCGCAGAGATGGATTGAGATGACATTTTTGCGGCGGTTTTTTTGACTCTTTGTCAGGGGATGGGGTAAAATAACGTTGGCTCTTTGACAAGAGCAGGGATAAAAAACAGCAAAGCTGTAAGGCTATAGATCAAGAAAGGCAGAAAAACGTGGAAATTCAGAGTTATATTTTATATGAAGACAGAGATCTTATTGTGTGCAGAAAGCCGGCAGGTGTTCCGGTACAGACGAAGCAGATTCAGACAAAAGATATGGTCAGTCTGCTGAAAAACTATAGATACCAACAGGAAGGGGGAAAAGGAGAACCATATCTTGGGGTGATTCATCGTCTGGATCAGCCGGTGGAGGGGATTGTCGTATTTGCGAAGACGCCGCAGGCTGCAAAAGAACTGAACCGTCAGCTTCAGGCAGGCGGTTTTGGAAAATATTATCAGGCAGTACTGTGCAAGGTTCCAGAGAAGGCGCAAGGACAGCTGACAGATTACCTTGTCAAGGACAGCAGGACAAATCTGTCAAAAATTTGCAGAAAGTCGGATGCCGGGGCGAAAGAAGCAAGGCTTTCCTATAAAATACAAGGGGAGGCAGAGGGAAAGGCACTGGCAAACATTCATCTGGACACAGGAAGACATCATCAGATCCGTGTGCAGATGTCGGGGATGGGATGTCCGATTCTCGGAGATGTAAAATACGGAGGAGAGGAAAAAGCAAGAGGGCAGATTGCTCTGTGTGCAAGCAGCCTTACTTTTGTGCATCCAAAGACAAAAAAGCAGATGCAGTTTGAGATACAGCCGCAAGCAGCGGGGTTTGATTTGTTTTTTGCTTCAAAAGTTTAAAAAAGTTGTATAAAGGACGATGGGACGGCAATACTAACATCACTACCGTGTGTCGCTGACTGTTCAGGACATGCGTGGAAAAGACGGGGCTGGTGATGGGAATGCAGAGAGAACAGTGGAAGACAGTGATAGTTGTTGTGGGAGTCACAGGGGGCATGTATATTGGAATCAAGTATATACTGCCACTTGTGCTCCCCTTTTTCTGTGCATTTCTGGTGGCATATCTGTTAAGACCGCTTGTCAGGAACATCCATGCACATACAAAGCTGAATCAGGGAGCTGTTGCCGGGGGGTTGCTTCTGATCATCTTAGGTGTGGCAGGCACAGCATTGTGGTTTCTTGGGAGTGCACTCGTACAGCAGTTTTGTTACTTTATTGAGCACTATGGATTTTATGCCGGAAAGATGGAGCGGTTTTTAGATCAATGTTGTCGGAGCATGAGCGGAGTTTTCGGAATGGAGGCGGGAGAACTGGAGTCACTTTTTGTGACACGGATGGCAACCATTGCAGAAAATATCGAAAGGCAGTTTGTACCGAAACTGATGGCAAATTCATGGGGGTATGTCAGAACGATCATTGAAGTGGCAGGGGTTGGGATTATTATTTTTGTATCGATCATTCTGCTCATCAATGATTTTGACAAGCTGAAAGAGAAAGCATCACATAGTATTGGGTACAGACATTTTGTGAAGATTTTGAAACGCATCTTTCATATGGGAGGAATGTTTCTGAAAGCACAGCTGATCATTATGTCTGTGATCGCGGCACTCTGTACGGTGACGTTTCTGCTTTTGAAAAATCCGTATGCATTGCTGTTAGGAGTATTGATCGGGTTTCTTGACGCGCTGCCGGTACTTGGAACGGCAGTTGTATTATATCCACTTGCAATTGTGCAGGCATTTCAAGGACGCTTTTTGTTTGCAGCAGTTTATGTGGGATTGTCTGTGATCTGCAATCTGACGAGAGAATTTTTAGAGCCGAAGCTGATTGGGGAGCATTTGGGAATCCCTGCGATTATGGTACTTGTCACGGTCTATGTGGGAATTCGTCTGTTTGGTGTAAGTGGTGTGATCACAGGTCCTTTCGGATATCTTGCGGGGAAAGAGATCGTCCGGGAGCTACTGCAAAAAGGAGAAGGGACTTCTTGACAAAGGGAGGAAATTCTCTTAAAATGAGCTTACGAAACAAGAGCGAGGAAGAGGATTAGTAAATATAGGATATGCCACAGAGAGAGAATCGGATGGTGAGAGATTCTTGCAGAAGATGTATTGAACCTGCCTTGGAGCTTCTGTGTGAAAGCACAGCGTACATCTGCGTTAAAGAGGACAGAGCGAATTTTAGCTGGAGATGGCAGTAGCCGGAGCCGGTTATGATTAATAAGGGTGGTACCGCCGAGCATTTCGGTCCCTTGCAGAGGGATTGAAAGGCTCTTTTTTTCATTCCCGATCAAATATATAGAAAAGCAAAGATCCATGCACGAAAAAAGAGCGCGGTCTATTAGTGGGATGTGCTTTGCATGGAGCAAAGAAAAGGAGAAGAAAAGTATGGCGAAAGACAAAAAACTCGTAGAAGCGATCACTTCCATGGAAGATGATTTTGCACAATGGTACACGGATGTGGTAAAGAAAGCGGAGCTGATCGATTACACAAGTGTAAAAGGGTGTATGGTGATCAAACCTGCAGGATATGCAATCTGGGAGAATATCCAGCATGAATTGGACCGCAGATTTAAGGAGACAGGTGTAGAGAATGTATACCTTCCGATGTTTATTCCGGAGAGTCTTCTGCAGAAAGAAAAGGATCATGTGGAAGGGTTTGCACCGGAAGTTGCGTGGGTGACACACGGAGGACTTGAGCCGCTTCAGGAAAGACTTTGTGTGAGACCGACTTCAGAAACATTATTCTGTGATTTTTATGCAAAGGATATCCAGTCACACAGAGATCTTCCGAAAGTGTACAATCAATGGTGTTCGGTTGTGCGTTGGGAGAAGACAACAAGACCATTCCTTCGTTCCAGAGAATTCTTATGGCAGGAAGGTCACACAGCACACGCGACAGCAGAAGAGGCAGAAGAAAGAACAATTATGATGTTAAATGTCTATGCGGATTTCTGTGAAGAAGTACTTGCGATCCCGGTGATCAAGGGAAGAAAGACAGACAAGGAGAAATTTGCAGGGGCAGAGGCAACTTACACGATCGAGTCTTTGATGCACGATGGAAAGGCACTTCAGTCAGGAACAAGTCACAACTTCGGAGATGGATTTGCAAAGGCGTTCGGAATTCAATATACAGATAAAGAAAATAAATTACAGTATGTACACCAGACATCCTGGGGAATGACAACTCGTATGATCGGAGCTATCATCATGGTGCACGGAGACAACAGTGGTCTTGTACTTCCTCCAAGAATCGCACCGGTTCAGGTGATGGTCATCCCGATCCAACAGAAAAAGGACGGTGTGCTTGACAAGGCATATGAAGTGAAAGAAGTGCTGAAAAAAGCAGGACTGAGTGTCAAAGTGGATGATTCCGACAAGAGTCCGGGATGGAAATTTTCTGAGCAGGAGATGCGAGGAATTCCGGTTCGGATTGAATTAGGACCAAAGGATATTGAGGCAGGACATGCAGTAGTTGTAAGAAGAGATACAAGAGAGAAGATCATAGTTCCATTCGAAGAGTTAGAAACGAAGGTAGCAGAAGTACTGGATACTATGCAGAAAGAGATGCTTGAGAGAGCAAGAGAGCATAGAGATGCACACACATATACTGCTTCCAGCATGGAAGAGTTTAAGAAACTGGCAGATGAGAAGCCGGGATTTATTAAAGCAATGTGGTGTGGATGCCAGGAATGTGAGGATGCTCTGAAGGAAGAGGCAGGGGTGACTTCACGCTGTATCCCATTTGAGCAGGAAGAGATCACCGGAACCTGTGTACACTGCGGCAAACCTGCAAAGCATATGGTTTACTGGGGAAAAGCATACTAATTTTTACTGTACCGATGTATGGAAGATAAATACTTTAGACCGTACATGGGAAGTCAGGGGGATAGATCATGAAGATACAGTTGCCGGAAAAAGTAAATACGATCATACAGACATTACAGGAGCATGGATATGAGGCATATGCGGTAGGTGGATGTGTCAGAGATTCGCTGCTTGGAAGAGAGCCGGGAGACTGGGATATCACAACTTCAGCATCCCCGGATGAGACAAAGAAACTATTTGCAAGAACTGTCGATACCGGGATTGAGCACGGGACAGTGACTGTCCTTCTCGGAAAAGAAGGATTTGAGGTGACGACATACCGGATTGACGGGAAATATGAAGACAGCAGACACCCGACGGAAGTGATCTTCACAAGAAATTTAAGGGAAGATTTGCTCCGCAGGGACTTCACGATCAATGCAATGGCATACAATGATACAGAAGGGATCGTCGATATTTTTGGCGGAATGGATGATTTGAAGCGAAAGATAATCCGCTGTGTGGGAAATGCCAGAGAACGGTTTGGAGAAGATGCGCTCCGCATTATGCGCGGAGTGCGTTTTGCTGCGCAGCTTGGATTTTCTCTGGAAAAAGAGACGAAGGAGGCAATGACAGAACTTGCCCCGACGTTGGAGAAGATCAGCGCTGAGCGGATTCAGACAGAGCTGGTAAAACTTCTTGTGTCAGATTCGCCGGAGTTGATCAGGGAAGCATATCATCTGGGGATCACCGCAGTCATCCTGCCGGAGTTTGATGAGATGATGCGGACTGGTCAGGAGACAAAATACCACAGGTACGATGTGGGTGAGCATACGGTTCAGGCAGTCTGCAATGTGCCGCCGGACAAGGTGCTGCGTCTTACGATGCTACTCCATGATGTCGCAAAGCCAGAGATGAAGACAGTGGATGCAGATGGAACGGCTCATTTTAAAGGACATGACATCAGGGGAGAGCAGAAAGCGAAAGAAATCCTTCGGCGGTTAAAATTTGACAATGATACGATCCATAAGGTGACAAAGCTTGTCCGCTGGCATGATTACCGGATGCCGGCAGAGAAAAAGAATGTCAGAAAGGCAATGAGCAAGATCAGTGCGGAACTGTTTCCTATGTATCTTCTCGTAAAAAGAGCAGATATTTTGGCGCACAGCATGTACCGACGGGAAGAAGAACTGGAAAATTTAAGTGGTCTTCAGAAATGTTATGAGGAAATTGTGGCAGACCATGAGTGTGTCAGTTTAAAACAGCTTGCAGTGACCGGAACGGACTTGATTGGAATCGGTATGAAACCGGGAAAGCAGATTGGAGAAGTGTTAAATGAGCTTCTGCGGATTGTACTTGAATATCCGGAGTTCAATAATAAAGAGCATCTGCTTCGGTTTGTGCAAAATCGATTTGATATTTAGCGGAGGCTTCTGTTTTCAAGGTGAGACAGGCCATTGAAACGATCACAAAATTTGTTGCATAAATTTCAGAAAAAGAATCATACTTCTGTCCAAAAAATCATAGGCTAGAGAGAAAATCAAAGTTACTGCAAAAGGCAGTGGCGGAAAAATGATTATAGGGGGCAGTTATGAAGGATTTTGAAACAGATGTATTGGAACAGTATCATATAGAAGTAAAAGGCACCCGAAAGACAAGAGGTGCCATTTTATGCGATACAGACAGAGGCATGCTCTTACTGAAAGAACTTACTTTCTCAGAGAAACGAGTGCCTCTTTTATATAAACTGTGTCACCAACTCGAGGAAAAAGGGTATGGACTGGTGGATACGATTGTTCCAAACAAAGAGGGAGAATATGTGACAAGCGCTCCGGACCAGACAAAATATATATTGAAACGCTGGTATGGTGGCAGAGAGTGTGATGTTAGAAATGAGGAGGAACTTTGCAGTGCTACTGCTAATTTAGCATATCTTCACAACCTGATGGCTGGAGCGGATGTTCTGGAGGAAGGAACGGTTGTAAGAGAGCATGATCTGAAAGAGGAGTATCAGAGACATAACAGGGAACTGCGGAAGGTTCGTACCTTTATCCGAAACAAAGTCGGAAAAGGTGAATTTGAGCTGTTGTACTTAAAAGAATTTGAAGAGCAGCATGCACTCGGTGAAGCGGTTGTCAGAAAACTGGAGACAGATCATTATGAAACGCTCAGACAGAAAAGTAAGACAGAACATACGTGGATCCATGGGGATTATAATTACCATAATGTGCTCATGACATATCGGGGAGTGGCAACGACAAATTTTGAACATTTCCGGGAGGATATACAGATGGCAGATTTCTATTATTTTCTGAGAAAAGTCATGGAGAAGTGCCAATGGAATGAACGGATTGGAAACATGCTTTTAGAGACATATGATAAGGGAAAGACAATCAGCAGAGAGGAGCTGGATTACCTGGCAGTACGGCTTGCTTATCCGGAGAAATTCTGGAAAGTTGCGAATAGTTACTATCACTCAAACAAGGCGTGGATCTCGGAAAAAAGTGTAGAAAAATTACAGATATCTATTGCACAGACAGAAAAGAAGAATCAGTTTTTGAAAGATTTATTTTCTTTTCATTTATAGTAACGTGTTGTATAATAGATAAAAAGTGAGATTAGGAGGTACCAGGATGGATTATCAGAAAAGATACAGAGAATGGCTGGAGAACGATTATTTTGATGCAGACACAAAAGCCGAACTCACAGCGATCAAAGAGAACGATAATGAGATCAAAGAACGATTTTATAAAGATCTGGAATTTGGAACTGCAGGACTTCGGGGAGTAATCGGAGCAGGTACAAACCGGATGAATATTTATACAGTCAGAAAAGCAACACAGGGATTGGCAAATTATATTCTGAAGAATGGGGCACAAAGCAGAGGAGTTGCGATTGCATACGATTCCAGACGAATGTCACCGGAATTTGCGGACGAGTCGGCGCTTTGCCTTGCAGCAAATGGGATCAAGGCATATGTATTTGAGTCACTCCGCCCGACACCGGAACTTTCTTTTGCAGTAAGAAAGTTAAACTGCATTGCCGGAATCAATATTACAGCAAGCCACAATCCACCGGAATATAACGGATATAAGGTATACTGGGAAGACGGCGCACAGATCACACCGCCGCATGATACCGGGATCATGGCAGAAGTTGAGGCAGTGACAGATTATGCTACAGTCAAGACGATGAGCCTTGAAGCGGCAAAAGAAGCGGGACTTTATGAGGTGATCGGAGAAGCTGTTGATGACGCTTACATGGAGGAACTCAAAAAGCAAGTCATCCACCAGGATGCCATCGACCAGATGAACAAAGATTTAAAGATCGTATACAGCCCACTTCACGGAACGGGGAATATTCCGGTAAGACGTATTTTAAAAGAACTTGGATTTGAGAACGTCTATGTAGTCAAAGAGCAAGAATTGCCAGATGGAAACTTCCCAACAGTATCTTATCCGAACCCGGAGGCAAAAGAAGCTTTTGAGCTTGGCTTAAAGCTTGCAAAAGATGTAGATGCCGATCTTGTTCTTGCAACAGATCCAGATGCAGACCGTCTGGGAGTTTATGTAAAGGATACAAAGTCAGGAGAGTACAAAGTTCTGACAGGAAATATGTCAGGATGTCTTCTTGCAGACTATGAGATCAGCCAGACAAAGGCAGTAAAAGGTCTTCCAAAGGACGGTTGCCTGATTAAATCCATCGTGACATCCAACATGGCAAAAGCGATCGCAGAGAGCTATGGAGTGAAGTTGATCGATGTTCTGACTGGATTTAAGTTTATCGGACAGCAGATCCTCGAATTTGAAAAGACTGGAATAGGAACGTATCTCTTCGGATTTGAAGAAAGTTATGGATGTCTGATTGGTACTTATGCGAGAGACAAGGATGCAATCGTTGCAACAATGGCGCTGTGTGAAGCGGCGGCATACTATAAGACGCTTGGAAAGACGCTCTGGGATGCGATGATCGACATGTATGAGAAATACGGATATTACAAAGATGACATCCAGTCCATCACACTTAAAGGTATCGAAGGACTTGAGAAGATCCAGAATATTCTTGAGATGCTGCGCAAGGAGCCGCCGGCAGAGATTGGGGGATATGGCGTACAAAGAGCGAGAGATTACAAGGCAGGTACGATCAAAGACTTGCGGACAGGGGAGACAAGCGATACAGGACTTCCGGCTTCCAATGTACTTTATTATGAATTGGAAAATGATGCATGGGTATGTGTACGTCCTTCCGGTACAGAGCCAAAAGTGAAATTCTATTATGGAATTAAGGGAAATTCTCTGGAAAATGCGGACGAGATTTCTGCAAAAATGGGTGCATCTGTGCTGGAAATGATTGAAAAAATGTTATAGTTAAGGCAAATTATCAACAAGTATTTAGGGAAAAGAACCGGAGGGTGTCTGAAACATGTTCCGGGACGTGGAAAACACGAAAAATTCCTTGACAAACAATAGGGAAACAGTTATAACTATAACAGTACAATAAGGGTAAACAGCCTGCAAATGCGGAGGGAACGGCCCTTCAAAACGGATAGAATCTATATATTTCATATATTCTATAGCTAAATTAGAGGAGGAACATATTCATGAACAAAACAGAATTAATCGCAGCAGTTGCTGAAGCAGCAGAAGTATCTAAGAAAGACTCTGAGAAAGTATTAAAAGCTTTTGTAGACGTTGTAACAGAAGAACTGAAAAAAGGTGAGAAAGTACAGTTAGTAGGATTTGGTACTTTTGAAGTGACAGAAAGAGCAGCAAGAGAAGGAAGAAATCCTCATACAAAAGAAACAATGATGATCGCTGCATGCAAGGCTCCGAAATTCAAAGCTGGTAAAGCATTAAAAGATGCTGTAAATGCATAATTCAGATAGACAATCCAATAAGAAATAGAAGACAAGAACTGCTGCGAGAATTGCGGCAGTTCTTTGTTACATGAGGGAAAGAAAATGAGATTAGATAAATTTTTAAAAGTTTCCAGATTGATCAAGAGAAGGACGGTTGCTAATGAGGCGTGTGATGCAGGGCGTGTCCTTGTAAACGGAACTGTGGCAAAAGCTTCTGTAAAGGTAAAACCGGGGGATGTCATTGAAATCCAGTTCGGGACAAAGACCGTGAAGGTAGAAGTGCTTGCAATTCAAGATACGACAAAGAAAGAAGAAGCAAAAGATTTATTCCGGTATCTGTAAATCATCATAAATATGAACAACCTTTCATATAATTGAGAGAAAGAAGACGTACTGATCATAGATAGAAAGGTTGTGGGTATAGTGGAAGAAAGACAGGTACAAAAACCTCATAAATTAGTTATCAATAACCGAAAGACAAGTGCGGTGACAGGTGTACTGGATGTACTTTCCTTTGATTTAAATGAGATACTGCTTGAGACAGAACAAGGAATGCTTATGGTGAAGGGAAAAGATCTCCATGTGAACCGGCTGAGTGTGGAAAAAGGAGAAGTGGATCTGGCGGGACATATCGACAGCATCGCTTATTCGGATATCAGCCAGAGTGCTGCAAAGCAGGGAGAAAACTTCTTTTCCAAACTGTTTAAATAGGTGATCCTATGTCTGGAATCGGGGAGGAAGCAAATATTTTTATTCAGGCAGTTTTATCAGGATTTGTTGTCATGGGAATTTATGATATGATCCGCATTTTTAGAAGGATTCTGCCCCACAATCTGACAGCGGTGACACTGGAAGATCTGTTTTATTGGATCGGAATCAGCCTGTATCTGTCTGTAAAGATTTATCTTACGAGTGATGGAAGCATCCGGTGGTTCTTTGTGACAGGGACACTGGCAGGGGTTAGTCTGTTTGCAGCGATATTTTCACAGATGCGGAAAATCTATAAAAAAATCAAGAAAAGTATTGAAAAAAAGAGGGAAACCCATTAGAATGGCTGTAGAGTAGTCTGGAAATACACACATACAAAGGTGGGTAACAGTAATGAAGCATATCAAAGAAAAAAGTCGTACAAGACAACAGCGGCAGAGAATGCGGGCACATAGAAGAAGTATGGTGCTGATTAGTTCCGTAATCATGTTGCTGATCGTGCTTGTGTCTGTCGGAGGGGTCTCATTACGGGCGAAGAATGAAGCATATAAAAAGCAACAGGCAGAGCTGGAGACACAGATCAAAGAAGAAAAAGACAGGACAAAAGAAATTGAGAAGTACAAAGAGTATGTTGGCACAGACGCTTATGTAGAAGATGTGGCAAAGGAAAAATTTGGACTTGTATATGAAGATGAGATTGTATTAAAACCAACAAAATAATAAGATTACAAATGATAACTTTAGGAAATAACTGGATTTCCTAAAGTTTTTTTATTACATAGGAAATTTTCACAAAATCCTATGTAATAAAAAACACGGTTCGCGTGAGAATCTCGTTTGCGAGATTCTTTGTTCTGTTCAGCAGACAAAAAAGGAAAAGAACGGACAGGGGGAGAATAAAAATGGAGAAGGCTGGAATGGGACAGGCTGGGATTTCGGGCCCTTATGCAGTACAGATTGGAAAACTGGCGGATTCACTGGAACATTTATCGAAGGTATTTTTAAAACTGGAGCGGCAGAAGCAGGTATTTACAAAAGATGAACTGCAGGAAATGTTTTTTCAGGTGGAGGAGAGTGTCTGTACAAAATGTGATCATATGGAGCGGTGTTGGGGAGAGGACTATGTCCATACTTACCAGCTGGGATATGAAGTTCTGCATGCCATCGAGGAATATGGGAAAGAATTGAATCTGGAAACAAAGCGGAAATTACAGAAAAAATGTGTGATGGCGCCAAAGTTCCAGAGCGTGCTCATAGAGGTCTTTCATGAAGCAAAACAAAATATGCTCTGGTCGAACCGGCTTGTAAAAAACCGGGAGGGATGTGCGGTGCAGATGGATTTGTTTGCGCAGATCATTAAAAGTACGGCAAAAGAATTTGAGGACAGCATTCTGATTGATGTTCGGATGGAGAAAAAAATTCGAAAACGGCTGCAGAAAATAGGGGTAAAAGTGTTGGATATGACTTTTCTTTGTACGGAGCGAGGAAAGCATGAGATTCACTTGAATGCAAAGGCAGTACAAGATGTGGGAGTGGAGACGAAGGAGATGATTCAAATCATTTCCAGAACGTATGGCAGGAAATTTGTATTTGAGGAACAGAGCCGCACAATGTTGGGAAAAGAGTATGAACCGTATGTCTGTATCGAGCCGTATCAGTTCCATATTATGCAGGGGGTTGCTAAAATAGGAAAAGGAAGAGATACAATATCCGGAGACAGTTTTCTGGAAGTGGCGATGCCAGGTGGAAGGGTTGCATCTGCTCTTTCAGATGGCATGGGATCGGGCAGGAAGGCGTTTCAGGAGAGTGCGATGGTCGTAGAACTTCTGGAAGAACTTCTGACTTCAGGTTTTCCTGGGGAACTGGCGATCCAGATGATCAATACAGCGCTTGTGATGGGGCGTGAGGAAATTCACTTTTCTACGGTGGATATGGGAATTTTTGATCGGTATACAGGGGAATGTGAATTTTTGAAAGTGGGCGCATCGACAACTTTTATTAAATATCGCAATGGGGTGGAACGATTATCCTCGACAAGCCTCCCTATTGGGGTTCTGCACAATCTGGAGATTGACATGGTAAAACGGACACTGAGAAGCGGAGAATTTGTCGTGATGATGACAGACGGGGTGTTGGATGCTCTTCCGGTTGTGGAGCAGGAGATGTTGATGGAGACAATCATAGGCGGAATGAAGCTTGTCAATCCAAAAGAGATGGCACAATACATTTTAGATCAGGTGCTTGCGTTTACCGGCGAGACCCCAAAGGATGACATGACAGTTTTGGTGGCAGGAGTGTGGAAAGGATAGAAGTGTGACTGGATTCTTTTGGATAATCATAGTATCATAGAGAGGAAATACACAAAACGTGTAGGAGAACAAAAGGGAAAAGGAACGTAGATATGGCTGAAAAAGAGCAAAAAACAAGAGCATATCAATATAAGAACAAGGAGATTCCTGCGCGGGTGCAAGCTTATATACAAGAGCACCGGATGTTTGAGCGGGGAGAAACAGTGATTACAGGCATATCGGGAGGGGCGGATTCGGTATGCCTTTTTTTCATTTTGCATTATCTGCAGGAAGAATTGGGGGTGAAGCTCGTGGCGGTGCATGTCAATCATGGGATCCGCGGCGAGGATGCAGATGCGGATGAGAGATTTGTCCAAAACATTTGTAAGACAGCTGGTATTCCTCTGGAAATTGTACGCTGCAATCTGGAATTAATTGCAAAAAAGAGGAAACAATCTATGGAGGAAGCCGGCAGAAATATCCGAAGAGAAGCGTTTGAGAGGGCGGCACAGAAATATGGGGCAGCCAAGATTGCTTTGGCACATCACAAGAATGACAATGCAGAGACACTTTTGATGAATCTTGTAAGAGGAACAGGACTCAATGGAATGACAGGGATCAAACCGGTCAGGGATCGTTATGTTCGCCCGCTTCTTTGTCTGGAACGCAGGGAGATCGAGGGATTTCTGGAACAAAATGGAATACGATATCAGACAGATCAGACAAATCGGACAGAAGACTATACACGCAATAAAATTCGCAACCGGGTCATTCCTTATATGGAAAACCAGATCAATCCGCGGGCGGCAGCGCATTTAAGTGAGGCGGCAGAGCAGCTCCGGGGCGTGCAGGAATTTCTGGAAAAGCAGTTGAAAGTATTTAAAGAAAACTGTGTCAGCAGGAAGGGTGAAAAACTTCTGATCCGGACAGAGCCTTTTCAGAGTGGAGATAAGATACTCAGAGAGATGACAGTGCTTTCCTGTATGGAGGAAGTGGCGGGGCAGGCAAAAGATCTGTCAGCAGTTCATGTTGCAGACGTCAGCACACTTTTCGGGAAGCAATGTGGAAGACAGATCATGCTTCCGTATCATATGCGGGCAGTGCGGGGATATGAGGGAGTGACACTTGAGAAAGTACATGCAGCCAGAGAGAAAGAAAAGGAAGTACGGCAAAAAAAAGAAAAAGGGATACTGCTCCGGGAGGAGGAGCTTCCATTAGAAGTAAAATGCTGTATTCCGGGAACGGTCTTTTACCAAACTCCTAAGGGGAAAAAGACCGCAGTTACATGCAGAATCGTGGATTTGGCAGAGAACCCCGGAAATATGCAAAAAAGTCACACGAACTGTTTTGATTATGATATAATTAAACATGATTTGTGTGTGAGAACAAGAAGACCAGGTGATTATATTGTCATTGACCGGGAGGGAAGGAAACAGAAATTGAAATCTTACCTGATCAATGAGAAGATTCCTACAAGTGAGCGGGGAGAGATACTGCTGATTGCAGATGGAAGCCATATTTTATGGGTAGTTGGACATCGCCTGAGTCTTTGCGGGAGACCAGACGAACATACAAAAAGAATTTTACAAATACAAATAGATGGAGGAGAAAGCCATGGCAGAGACAATTAAGGTATTAGTTTCAGAAGAAGAAGTAGAAAAGAGAATCAGAGACTTAGGAGAGAAGATCAGCAAGGACTACGAAGGAAAGCAGGTACATCTGATCTGTGTACTGAAGGGCGGTGTGTTCTTTATGTGCGAGCTGGCGAAGAGAATTACCGTTCCGGTTTCTATGGACTTTATGAGCGTAAGCAGCTATGGAGATGGAACGACATCCAGCGGAGTTGTCAAGATCGCAAAAGATCTGGATGAAAGTCTGGAAGGAAAAGACGTACTTGTTGTAGAGGATATTATTGACTCTGGACGTACATTATCTTACCTTCTTGAGATTCTCAAGAAGAGAAATCCAAACAGCATGAAACTCTGTACACTGTTAGATAAACCAGAGAGAAGAGTGATGGATGTCAATGTAGATTATGTAGGATTTAATATCCCAGATGAATTTGTTGTGGGATATGGACTGGATTATGCGCAGAAATATAGAAATCTTCCATACATCGGAGTTGTGGAAGGCGTAGAATAGGAAGGGGACATAAATTGGATAGTAAGAAATATAGAGGAGCCAGCGGTGCTTCGCTTTTGATGCTGGTGATCGTTCTGTTTGCGGTATTCTGGTTTTCAGACCGGATGCAAAGTACAGAACAGCGGTATACAGAAGCGATGTTTCAGGAAGATTTAAAGGAAGACAATGTAGATTCTGTGGTGATCAATCCAAACAAAGAAACACCGACAGGAACACTGAAGATTTATCTGAAGGATGAAGATTATTCCAAGAGTATGAATGTGCTGAATACAGAAAAAGTGCAGGAGATTCTTGAGGAAAATGGGGTGGCATACAAAATTGCAGATATGCCAAAACCTTCCGTATTTACGACGGTAGTGCTTCCGCTTGTACTTACGGTAGGGGTTGTATTATTACTGTTTGTGCTGATGAACCGTCAGGCAGGTGGTGGAGCAAATGCAAAAGCAATGAGCTTTGGCAAGAGCAGGGCGCGATTGAGCACCGATCGGGATAAGAAAGTGACATTTGCCAATGTCGCAGGTCTGAAAGAAGAGAAAGAAGAGTTAGAGGAAATCGTAGATTTCTTAAAAGAACCTAAAAAATATATTCAGGTTGGAGCAAGAATCCCGAAAGGGGTACTTCTTGTAGGACCTCCGGGAACCGGTAAGACATTGCTTGCAAAGGCAGTGGCAGGGGAAGCAGGTGTACCGTTCTTTACTATTTCCGGTTCTGATTTCGTGGAGATGTTTGTCGGTGTCGGAGCCTCCCGTGTGAGGGATCTCTTTGAGGAGGCGAAGAAAAATGCGCCGTGTATTATCTTTATCGATGAGATCGATGCAGTTGCAAGAAGACGTGGAACAGGTATGGGCGGTGGACACGATGAGAGAGAGCAGACATTGAATCAGCTGCTCGTAGAGATGGATGGATTCGGAGTCAACGAAGGAATTATCGTGATGTCTGCCACGAACCGTGTAGATATTCTTGACCCGGCGATTCTGCGTCCGGGAAGATTTGACCGTAAGGTAATGGTCGGAAGACCTGACATTCAGGGAAGAGAAGAAATCTTAAAAGTCCATGCGAAGGGAAAACCACTCAGCGAGGACGTAGACTTAAAACAGGTAGCACAGACGACAGCGGGATTTACGGGGGCAGATCTTGAGAACCTGCTCAACGAGGCGGCAATCATGGCAGCCAAAGAAGGAAGGGTATATATCCAGCAGTCAGATATTCGGCATGCATTTGTCAAAGTCGGTATCGGAGCAGAGAAGAAGAGTCGAGTCATTTCGGATAAGGAGAAGAGGATTACAGCATTCCATGAGGCAGGACATGCAATCTTATTCCATGTGCTCCCGGATGTCGGACCGGTATACAGTGTTTCTATCATTCCAACCGGAGTTGGGGCAGCGGGATATACGATGCCGCTTCCGGAGAAAGATGATGTGTTCAATACAAGAGGAAAGATGATCCAGGATATCACAGTCGCATTGGGAGGACGGATTGCCGAGGAGCTTGTATTTGATGATATTACGACAGGAGCCTCTCAGGATATTAAGCAGGCAACCGGCATTGCAAGGTCGATGGTGACGAAATTTGGTATGTCTGAGAAATTAGGTCTGATCAATTATGACAACGATGAGGATGAAGTATTTATCGGAAGAGACCTTGCACATGCATCACGCGGGTATGGTGAGGCAGTGGCAGGAACGATTGATGAAGAAGTAAAGCGGATCATTGACGAATGCTATGCCAATGCAAAATCAATCATTCAGAAGTATGATCGTGTGCTTCATGCGTGTGCAGACCTTTTGCTGGAGAAAGAAAAAATCACAAGAGAAGAATTTGAAGCATTGTTCGATGGTGAATAAACAGAATGGAAAGTCTGGGAAATGAGGTTTTCTTTATGAATATAGACGCATTGTTCTGTGACGGTACAGGCAATTATGTGATACCGCCAGAACCAAAGAAAAATGAAAAGATTCGCCTTCGTTTCCGGACGGCAAAAGATGATGTTGATCAAGTATTTCTGCTTGTTGGTGAGCAGTCTTATGAGATGGAGAAAAAGGAAACGAGAGGGACATTTGACTATTACGAGATGGAATGGCAGCTGGGAGAGAAAGAATTCCACTATGGATTTCAGGTGTCCAAAGGGGGAGAAGTAAAGTACTTTAACCGCTGTGGGGTATCCGGTAACCGGGAAGAGTTCTATTCTTTTATGATCACACCGGGATTTTCCACACCCGATTGGGCAAAAGGGGCGGTCATGTATCAGATTTTCGTAGATCGCTTTTACAACGGAGACCGCACGAATGATGTGGAAACTGGTGAGTATGCTTACATCGGAGAGCACAGTGTCCGTGTGGAAGACTGGTCAAAATATCCTGCATTTATGGGTGTGCGAGAATTTTACGGAGGAGATTTAAAGGGAGTTCTGGAAAAAATAGATTACCTCCAGGAACTTGGCGTGGAGGCGGTTTATTTTAATCCGCTCTTTGTATCTCCATCCAATCATAAATATGATATTCAGGACTATGATTTTATCGATCCACACTATGGAGTGATTGTGGAAGACGGCGGAGAGGTGTTGCCGGATGGATGTCTGGATAACGGCCAGGCGACAAAATATCAGATTCGGACGACAAATCGAAAGAATCTTGAGGCGAGCAATGCATTTTTTGCAGAACTTGTGCAGGAATTCCATCGACGGGGGATCAAGGTCATTATCGACGGTGTGTTCAATCACTGTGGTTCCTTTAATAAATGGCTGGACAGAGAGCGGATCTACGAGAAGCAGGAGGGGTATGGGAAAGGTGCATACGTCTCAGCGGACAGTGATTACCACAGTTTCTTCCGGTTTTTTAAAGAAGAATGGCCGTACAATCATAATTACGATGGCTGGTGGGGGCACGATACCCTGCCAAAACTCAATTATGAAGGTTCCGAGGAATTACAGAAATATATTTTGAACATTGCGAAGAAATGGGTATCTCCACCGTATAATGTAGATGGATGGAGGCTTGATGTGGCGGCAGATCTGGGTTATTCCAATGAATTTAATCATGAGTTCTGGAAGAAATTTCGGACTGCTGTCAAAGAGGCAAATCCGGAAGCACTTATCCTTGCAGAGCACTATGGAGATCCGAGAGAATGGCTTCAAGGTGATGAATGGGATACTGTTATGAATTACGATGCGTTCATGGAGCCGCTCACATGGTTCTTTACCGGAATGGAGAAGCATAGTGATGAGAGACGGCAGGATCTCTGGGGAAATGCAGATCATTTTGTCAGTGTGATGAATCATCACATGGCAGCAATGCAGACACCATCTCTGCAGGTGGCGATGAATGAGTTATCAAATCATGATCATTCCCGATTTTTGACAAGAACCAATCACATTGTGGGGCGAGTGCAGAATCTTGGCTACAAGGCGGCCAGAGAGGGAATCAATTCGGCGGTCATGCGCAGCGCAGTCGTGATGCAGATGACATGGGTAGGAGCACCGACCATTTACTATGGGGATGAGGCTGGTGTATGTGGATTTACCGATCCGGATAATCGGAGAACATATCCATGGGGGCAGGAAGACAAAGAACTGCTACAATTTCACAAAGATATGATCCGGATACGCAAGGAGGAAAGTGTACTTCGGTGTGGGTCACTTAAGATGCTTTTCTGGGATGAGAATGTGTTGGCATACAGCCGCTTCACACAAGAACAGCAGATTGTTGTGATCATTAATAACAGTAAGAAACTAAAAGAAATTACTGTACCGGTCTGGATGGCAGAACTTCCGATGAAAGGGAAGATGGACAGATTGTTGTATACCTATGAGCAGGGGTATACGATGGAGCCGGACTATGTGCTGATCGATCAAGGAGAGGTTGTGCTGAATATGGGACGACATTCTGCGATCGTCCTTTGCTCAAGATAAGCTTCAGAGAACATATAAGAAAAATCAAACAGAAAAAGTATCAAACAGGAAAGACTGTCTTTGTCTGCCGGGGAACCGGTGGGCGAGGGCGGTTTTTTCTTATATCGAATTCTGCAGAAATTTTCTATAGAATAAAAAACATGCTTCGCGAGAGACCACACAGTCTGCAGAAAGGGAAAAAAGAGGATGATGTGCGAAAATAAATAAAAAAATAATGTGGGAGAAGTAAAAATAATAACAAATAGAT